>Ga0299913_10002548_pt1 | contig 14454 bp, 10 predicted proteins | sample RVTome_9_FD_201360 | JGI IMG/M metagenome (GOLD analysis project Ga0299913, IMG submission 201360) | Soil microbial communities from uranium-contaminated site in the Upper Colorado River Basin, Wyoming, United States - RVT155D38 (version 2) ... | reverse complement strand
GCAGAAGGAGCCTTCTGCGGCTTTCGCGGCTTCTGCGGAGACAGTCGCTGGTGTGGTCAGGAGCGAGCCGCCGCGCCACTCGGTCAGTGCCGCTGGAATCGTCTTCGATGAGCACGGTCGGGTGTTGGCTGTCCGGCGTCGCGACAATGGCCAGTGGCAGCCGCCCGGCGGGGGTGTTGGAGCTCGACGAGTTCATCGCCGAGGGTCTGCGGCGCGAGGTGCGCGAGGAGACCAACGTACTGGTCGAACCGGAACGCCTCACCGGGTGTCTACAAGCACGTGCAGCTTGGGTGTCGTCGGCCTGGTCTTCCGATGCCGCATGGTGGCCGGCACGCCGGCCCCGACCGACGAGGCCACCGATGTTCGCTGGCTCACCCTCGACGAGGTCTCCGCGGCCATGACCCCTGCCTTCGCCACCCGGGTCACCGACGCGATCACGGACAGTCCAAAGGTTTGCGCTCACGACGGCGTCATCCTGCTCGTAGCTGCGGCGCCGACCTGAAGTGCACGCGACGTGCTCAGCCACAGCGTTCCTGCCGAGCTGCCAACTGACGCAGTACGCGGCACTGCACGCGATAATTTATGGCCACCTTCTGTCTAGCTTCAACCCGCGCTTCCTTCGCGACAGAGTACCTCCGCAATCGCCGTGTGGCGGCCGCTTCGAGACTCGAATTGTGCGCTTGCGATTGCATGGCAGCCGACTGCTTTAATAGCCTCGGCGGCTAGTTGACAAATGTCCAACCGAGCTCGCGCGTCCATCGCGCAACGGGCGCTCGTTCGTCGACGGCGATCCAAATCCCGGTGAACGCGTCACCTATCGCCGGAGGTGCCAATGGTAGGAATCTAGAACGTAGGGCCTGCTCAACTGAAATTCGCTGGGCGGCTTGGGAGTCCACGAAAAGAATGAGATGGCGATGGGCCAGGCCTGTCGATCTCACCTTTCGAGCGTTGTCGACCCGCATCGGATCGTTGATCACGTACGAGGCTACATCATTGAGGGCTGATCCATCGGAGGCAGCGACGCCAATATGCCGACTGGAGAAGAGAATCCAGCCTGGACCGTCCACTGACGAAATTTCGACCGCGTGAACCTCGCGGAGCCGCTCGATTAGGGCTTGTTCGCCCTCCCTGTCGTTCAGGCTTAGCCGTTTCACGCCAGCTGCTTCCAAGTCAATCAACAGCCTCATGAGTGAAGGCGAGACTCGATTGATCCAAGTCTTTCGCAGTAGTCGCACCGTCCAGGTGTGCCTCAACTGCTCGGCGGGGCCTCCGGCGAGATTGCATGCTTTCCGGAGTTCCTTCGCACTCTCTCGTGTCAGCGTCGTGACCTCGATTGCGACTCGCGAACCATCGGCGGACTGGATGATCCGGTCCGGCATTGAGCCGAGAGTTATCATCACGTTGGAGGACTTCCCCACCCAGTGTGTTTAAGACGATCAGTTCCGCCGTCGCTTCGGCGATTCTTGACGTCATCGCGTGGTTGCGACGAACGTGGTGATCAGTGGGGCTTTGCCCGCGTAGCGGACGTCCATCTCGTACTCGCCGATCTGGGGTTCGGTGCGGCCGTCGCGTTTGACGGCGTCGAGGAGGAGTTGGCGCAGGTCGCGGGCGTCTTTGGGGTCGGCTTCGGCGGTGAGCTTGGCGACGACCTGGCCCTTGCGGCGGACTTCGAGGTCGAGCAGGTGTCTGGCCATGGTGCTCCCTTCGGCCGTCGAGTTCGTTTCGGCCAGTATGCCGCTGGGTTCGGCGAGCGTGGGCTGGTCTGGCGGTGTGGCGGTGGGTTCGATGGGGAGGATGGTGGCGCGGCGGCCGCGGCTGGCGTCGACGAGGCCCCAGTCTTTGAGCAGGGTCAGGGCGCGGTGGGCGGTGCCGACGGCGACGCCGTACTCCTTGGCGAGCTGCACGACGGGTGGCAGCACGGAGCCGGCCGGGAGGGTGCCGTCGAGGATGGCCTGGCGCAGGGTGGCGGCGATGTGCTCGTACGGGGCCTGTGGGTCGAGTTTGGCGCGTTCGGCGGGGTCGGGTGGGGGAGCGGGCCGGGCGGGCATGCGGGTGAGCAGGGTGGTGGCGGCGCGTTGGTCGGCTTCGGAGACCCAGGCGGCGTAGACGCGCAGGGTGGTGGTGCCGCCGCCGGCGTGGCCGAGGCGGCCGGCGACGGTGCGGATGTCGACGCCGGCGGTGATGAGCTCGGTGGCCGAGTAGTGGCGCAGCTTGTGCAGGGTGGTGTCGATGCCGAGCCGGCGGGCGAGGCGGTCGTACCGCTGGGTCACCGATGAGGGCTTCAGCGGCACGCGACCATCGGGCGAGGCGGCGAAGATGAACGCGTCGGGCGCCAGCTGCAGGCCGAGCGCGGTGGCACGGTTCTGGCAGCGGGTGTGGTGCTCGGCGAGGATGGCCACGGTCTCGGCGTCGAGGGTGACGTGGCGGCGTTGGTGGGTCTTGGTGTGCTTCTCCCAGGTCTCGGCGCCGTCCTGGGCGATGCTGCGCTGCAGGGCCAGTACCGCGCGGGCTTGGTCGAAGTGCGGCCAGCGCAGGCCGCACAGTTCGCCGCGGCGGGCGCCGGTGGTCATGGCCAGCCAGACCAGCGTGCCGAAGTCGTGGTCCTTCCACGCGGCCGACACGATGCGCGCGGCCTCGTCGGCGTTCGGCGGCCGTGGGTCGGGTGGCGGAGCGGACGGCGGTTCGGCGTGCGGCGCAGGGTTCACGGCTACCCACTTCCACCGCACGGCCCGCTGATAGGCGCCGCTGATGATGAAGTGAATCTTGCGAATGGTCCACGCGGAGAGTGGTTTGCAGCTGTGCCGGCGGCATCGGTCGTCGCAGTCGTGCGGCCGCTCGGTCCGGTGGTCGAACGCGCGTCGCCGGCGGCAATGGTCGCGACAGCGGCGCAGCTCGGCGTAGAACGAGTCCAGGATGTCGGCGTCGATTGCGCCGATCTTCTCCGAGCCGATGAGTGGCCGGATGTGCTTGTCGACGTAGCCGCGATAGGTGGTGAGCGTGGTGCGCTCGGCCTCAATCATCTCCAGGTGCCGGTCGAGCAGCTGGTTCAGTGTCGCGTTCGTCCTCGGGTGCCGCTTCTCCCGGACCTCGGCGAGCAGCCGGGCCAGCGCCTCGTCGGCTTGGTCCTCGGCGCGTGGGCCGGGCGGGATGATCTCGCGCAGGTAGTGGCGGCGGCCGGTCACAGGGTCGATGCCGGCGTACACACGCACCCGTAGCGCACCGCTCGGCAGAGTCTCGACGCCGCCTCGGGCACGCTTACGGCGCCGGCTCGCAGGGGTGGTCACGGCGCCAAGGTAAGGCGACTCGCACCATGTTTGATGCCATGAGGCCGGATGTGGATCTACGAAACAGGCTGTTTTGCCTGGTCAGAGCGAGTGCCCCCGGCAGGATTCGAACCTGCGCTCCCGCCTCCGGAGGGCGGTGCTCTATCCCCTGAGCTACGGGGGCGTGTCAGTGATCGTGGCGCTGGCAAGGGTAGCGTACCGGCCGAGGTTAGCTGGGCGCGGGCAGGGGAGCGGCGCCGCGCTGCGCGAGCATGTGGGTGAGCAGGCCGATCTCCTCGTCTTGGGCGGTCTGCATCTGGTACGCGATGTTGCGGACGACGCCTACCTCGGCGTGTGCGGCGGCGTAGTCCATCATGGGCAGGCCGCCCTGGTGGTGACGGAGCATGAGCTGCAGGAAGAGGGTGTCGAGCTCGGGGCTGGTGAGCGACTCCAGGCGGGTGAGCTCGTCGTGGGTCGCCATGCCGGGCATCTGGGCGAGGCTGCCGCCCGAACCACCGTGGCCACCGTGGGACGCTTCGGCCATCCAGCCCATGTGACCGGCCACGGGCAGGGAGTCGCGGCCCCAGATGTTGAGCCAGCCCTGCATGCGGCCGATCTGGTCGATCTGGCCGGTCTCGATGTCGAAGGCCAGGCGCTTGATGGCCGGGTCGGTGCTGATGTTCCGCACGTAGCCGGCCATCCGGACGGCCTGCCGGTGGTGCACGGTCATGTCCTGGCAGAAGCCGACGGCTACCGAGTCGGGCGCCGGGATCACCGTGGCCGGCGTGCGGGACTGGGCCAGCAGGAGGCCGACAGTCGCGCCGACGAGCACGAAGGCGAGCGCCGCGGCGGCCGCCACGAGGATGCGGGACCAGCCGGCCGACTGCCGGGGCTCGCCGTCGGCCGCGACCGAGGCGGCCGGGGCAGTAGCCGGGGTGGCCGCAGCCGGGGTGGCCGGGGCCGGAGTGGTGGGAACCTCCTCCATCAGCCGGTCGTGGTGGGGGCCGGCGTGTCAGTGGCCGGCGGCTCGGTGCCGTCACCCTGCGGCACGCCGCCCGTCATCGGCACAGCGTCCGGCGGCGGGTCGGTGCCGACGAACGGCGGCGGCGAGTCCACGTTCCAGGTGCCCGGCGACGGGTCGCAGGTGCCGCCGACCTCGGGGTGCTGGTACGGGTTCGTGCGCAGGGCACGGATGAACTGGTCGATGCGCGGGTCGTCCGCGCTGTCCAGCTTGAGCTGGTGGCCCCACGACTGCAGCGAGATCGGCTTGTCCAGCGAGGGGTATGGCGACATCATCAGGTGCGTCTGCCCGGCCACCTTGGACTTGAGCGCCTCCAGCGCCTCGCCCGTGACGTCGTCCGGGTTGTAGGCGATCCAGACCGCGCCATGCTCCAGCGGGTGCACCATGTTCTCGTTGCGCACCGGCTTCTCGTACACGACGCCGTTGCAGGCGGCCCACACCGAGTCGTGCGGCCCGCCGAACGGCGGGAACTTGTCGTACGCGACGCGCTGGGTGGCGTCCACGTGACCGCGCGCCTCGGTGTAGTCGACCTTGACGACGCCCTCGATCTTGTCCGACGGGTCCTGGTTGTCCTCGGCCGGGGTGTACGCCTTCAGCGCGGCTTCGCGTTCCTGCTTCTCGTCCCACTGGTTGTAGGCGTAGCCGAACACACCGCCGGCGAACAACAGAATCACCACGACGGCCGCCACCGTGCCCCACGGCTTCGGCTTGCTCACCACAACGGACGACCGCGCGCTGCGGACCGCCTTGCTCGTCTTCCCGCTGGCCATTACCTCGCCTAACTTCCACCGACGTCGGATAGCGCCGACGGCAAGTCTAGGGGCGCTTCGTCAGCACCCGGTGAGGGCGGGGTCACCCGACGGGTACCGCGTCCGGCCCCGGCGGGCTCGGATCGAACGGCGGCGGGTCGGCCACGTCGAACACGCCGGCGATCGCGGCGCAGCTCGCACCCGGCTCCGGGCTGGTCTCCGGGTTGGCCCGCAACGCCCGGATGAACGCCGGCACGCGCGGGTCGTCGGCCGCGTCCAGCTTGAGCTGGTGGCCCCACGACTGCAGCGAGATCGGCCGGTCCAGGCCCGGATACGGCGACAGCATGAGATACGGCTGGCCCGCCACCGTCGCCCGCAGGCCGGCAAGCGCGTCGCCGCCGATCCGGTCGGGGTCGTAGGCGATCCACACCGCGCCGTGCTCCAGCGAGTGGACCATGTTCTCGTTGCGCACGGGCTTGTCGTACACGACACCGTCGCACGCCGCCCAGACCTCGTCGTGCGGCCCGCCGAACGGCGGGAAGCGGTCGTAGGCCACGCGCTGCGGGAACCGCACGTGGTCGGCGCCGCGGTACTCGACCACGGTGACCCCCTCGATCGACGCCGAGGGGTCGCCCGTCGCCGACGTGGTAGTCGTGGGCCGATCGTGCTGACCGGGCGGGTCGGACGCGCAGCCGACGGTCGCCAGCGAGAACACCACGATCACGGACAGCAGCCGCCACCTCATACAAGACGCTAACCCGCTCGGGCCCGGGCGGTCGCGCTCCCTAGACTTCCGTGGGTGACTCCCGCCGCGCTCGCCGAGCTGATCCGCGCCACGGCGGCCGACGTGTTGGCCTCGCACGGGCTGGACGCGGCCGTACTACCCGCAGCCGTGACGGTGGAGCGCCCGCGCAACCCCGAGCACGGCGACTACGCCACGAACGTCGCGCTGCAGACCGCCAAGAAGGTCGGCGTGCCGCCGCGCGACCTGGCCGGCTGGCTCGCCGACGCGCTGAAGGCCCGCGGCGAGATCGACTCCGCCGAGGTGGCCGGGCCCGGCTTCCTCAACCTGCGGCTCGCCGCGGACGCCCAGGGCGCGATCGTCGGCGAGGTGCTGGCCGCCGGCGACGCCTACGGGCGCGGCAGCGAGCTCGGCGGGCAGAAGATCAACCTGGAGTTCGTGTCCGCCAACCCGACCGGGCCGCTGCACCTCGGCGCCACCAGGTGGGCCGCGGTCGGCGACGCGCTCGGCCGGGTACTCGCCGCGCGCGGCGGCGACGTCACCCGCGAGTACTACTTCAACGACGCCGGCACCCAGATCGACAGGTTCGTCGGCTCGCTGGTCGCGGTCGCCGATGGCAAGCCGGTGCCGGCGGACGGCTACGAGGGCGGCTACATCCACGACATCGCGGCCGAGGTGCTGCGCCGGCGGCCGGACGCGCTGCAACTGCCGGCGGACGAGCGCGACGAGGTGTTCCGCCGGGTCGGCGTGGGGCTGATGTTCGACTCGATCAAGGCCAGCCTGCACGAGTTCCGCACCGACTTCGACGTGTACTTCCACGAGGCGTCGCTGCACGAGTCGGGCGCCGTGGACACCGCGGTGGCGCGGCTCAAGGAGAGCGACCACCTGTACTTCGACGACGGCGCGTGGTGGCTGCGGTCGACGGAGTTCGGCGACGACAAGGACCGGCCGGTGATCCGCAGCGACGGCACGCCGGCCTACATCGGCGGCGACCTCGCCTACTACCTGGACAAGCGCAACCGCGGGTTCGACCTGTGCATCTACATGCTCGGCGCGGACCACCACGGCTACATCGCCAGGCTGAAGGCCACCGCGGCCGCGTTCGGCGACGACCCGGACACCGTCGAGGTGCTGATCGGCCAGCTGGTGAGCCTGCTGCGCGAAGGCAGGCCGGTGCGGATGAGCAAGCGGGCCGGCACGCTCATCACGCTGGAGGACCTGGTCGACGCGATCGGCGTGGACGCCGGCAGGTACGCGCTGATCCGGTCGTCGGTGGACTCGCAGCTGGAGATCGACCTCGACACCTGGGTCAAGCGGACGAACGACAACCCGGTGTTCTACGTGCAGTACGCGCACGCCCGGCTGGCCTCGCTGATGCGCAACGCGATCGAGCTAGGCGTGGCGTTCGACCCCAAGGCGGTGCGGCTCGGGCTGCTCGTGCACGACCGCGAGGGCGACCTCGTCCGCACCATCGGTGAGTACCCGCGGGTGGTTGCCTCGGCGGCCGAACTGCGCGAGCCGCACCGGATAGCGCGCTACCTGGAGGAGCTGGCCAGCGCGTACCACAAGTTCTACGACTCGTGCCGGGTGCTGCCGCTCGGCGACGAGCCGGTCACCGAGTTGCACGCGGCCCGGCTGGCGCTGTGCGCCGCGGCGCGCCAGGTGCTGGCCAACGGGCTCGGGCTGCTCGGGGTGTCGGCCCCGGAGCGGATGTGAGAGCGCACCCGGCCGGCCCGCGGCACGCCGAGCTGTCCAGGGCGAGCACGGCCGGCCCGCGCCCCACCGAGCCGGGCGCGCTCGACGCGCTGCCCGCGGCGGTGTGGCCGCGTGGCGCCGCGCGCGCCGCGGACGGCGCGCTGCGGGTGGCCGGCGTGGACTGCCGCGAGCTGGCCGCGGAGTACGGCACGCCGCTGTTCGTGGTGGACGAAGCCGACTTCCGGTCGCGCTGCGCGGAGTACGCGGCGGCGTTCGGCGACCCGTCGCTCGTGCACTACGCGGCCAAGGCGTTCCTGTGCACCGAGGTGGCGCGCTGGGTCGCCGCGGAAGGGCTGTCGCTGGACGTCTGCTCCGGCGGCGAGCTGGCCGTGGCGCTGCACGCCGGCTTCCCGCCGGAGCGGATCGCCCTGCACGGCAACAACAAGTCGGTGCCCGAGCTGGCGGCCGCCCTGGACGCCGGCATCGGCTGGGTGGTGCTCGACTCGTTCGCCGAGATCGCCCGCCTCGACCACCTCGCGCGCGAGCGCGGCGTGCGCGCCGACGTCATGGTGCGCACCACGGTCGGGGTGGAGGCGCACACCCACGAGTACATCGCCACCGCCCACGAGGACCAGAAGTTCGGCTTCTCCGTCGCCGGGGGTGACGCGGCCGAGGCCGTGCACCGCGTGCTCAAGGCCGACGGGCTGCGGCTGGTGGGGCTGCACAGCCACATCGGGTCGCAGATCTTCGACGCCGGCGGCTTCGAGGTGGCGGCGCACCGGGTGGTCGGGCTGATGTCCGCGCTGCGCGAGCGGCACGGCGACTTCGAGGTGCCCGTCGTGGACCTCGGCGGTGGGCTCGGCATCGCGTACACCGAGGCCGACGACCCGCTGCCCATCGGGGAGATCGCGGCGTCGCTGCGGTCCATCGTGGACCGGGAGTGCGCGATGGCCGGCATCCCGACGCCGCGCATCGCGGTGGAGCCGGGCCGCGCGATCGTCGGCCCCGGCACGGTCACCATGTACGAGGTGGGCACGCTCAAGGACGTCGTGCTGGACGGCGACACCGCCCGCAGGTACGTCAGCGTGGACGGCGGCATGAGCGACAACATCCGCACCGCGCTCTACGACGCGGTGTACGACTGCCGGCTCGTCTCGCGGCACGCCCAGGTGCCCGCCGCGCTGTGCCGGGTGGTCGGCAAGCACTGCGAGAGCGGCGACGTCGTGGTGCGCGACTGCTGGCTGCCGGACGACCTGGCGCCCGGCGACCTGCTCGCCGTGGCCGCCACCGGCGCGTACTGCTACTCGATGGCCAGCAACTACAACCGGCTGCCGCGACCGGCTGTGGTCGCCGTCCGCGACGGCGCGGCCCGGCCGCTGCTGCGCAGGGAGACCGTCGAGGACCTGCTGCGGCTGGAGGTGCGGTAGTGGGCCGCCCGGAGATCGGCGTGGCGCTGCTCGGCTGCGGGGTGGTCGGCTCGCAGGTGGTGCGGCTGCTGCACGGGCAGGCCGACGACCTGGCCGCGCGCATCGGCGCCGACGTGCGGCTGCGCGGGGTGGCCGTCCGCCGCCCGCACCGCCACCAGGACGTGCCGGCCGGGCTGCTCACCACCGACCCGGCCGCGCTGATCGCGCGCGACGACGTGGACGTGGTGATCGAGGTGATCGGCGGCATCGAGCCGGCGCGCACGCTGCTGGGCGGTGCGCTGACCAGCGCCAAGGCCGTGGTGACGGCGAACAAGGCGCTGCTCGCCGAGCACGGCGCCGAGCTCTTCGCCGCCGCCGACGCCTCGGGCGCCGACCTCTACTTCGAGGCCGCGGTGGCCGGCGCGATCCCGCTGCTGCGGCCGCTGCGCGAGTCGCTGGCCGGCGACCGGATCACCAGGCTCACCGGGATCGTCAATGGAACCACCAACTTCATCCTGTCGGAGATGGACGCCTCGGGCGCCGGCTACGCGGAGGCGCTGGAGGAGGCCAGCCGGCTGGGGTATGCGGAGGCCGACCCGACCGCCGACGTGGACGGCTTCGACGCGGCGGCCAAGGCCGCGATCCTGGCCAGCCTGGCGTTCCACACCAGGGTCACTGCGGCGCAGGTGTACCGCGAGGGCATCAGCGACGTGACGGCCGCGGACATCGTGGCGGCCCGGCAGATCGGCCGCACGGTCAAGCTGCTGGCGATCTGCGAGCGGGTGTCGGCGCCGGACGGCGCCGGAAACAACACAGAGTCGGTGTCGGCGCGGGTGTACCCGGCGATGATCCCGCGCTCGCACCCGCTGGCCGGCGTCGGCGACGCGTTCAACGCCGTGTTCGTCGAGGCCGACGCGGCCGGCCAGCTCATGTTCTACGGCCGTGGCGCCGGCGGCGCGCCGACCGCGAGCGCCGTGCTCGGCGACCTGGTGGCGGTCGCGCGCAACCGGGTCGCGGGCGGCCGCGGACCGCGCGAGTCGGCGTACGCGGAGCTGCCGATCCGGCCCATGGGGCAGACCCCGACCAGGTACCACATCAGCCTCGACGTGGCCGACCGCGCCGGCGTGCTGGCCGCCGTCGCGCAGGTGTTCGCCGAGCACGACGTGTCGATCGCCGCGGTCCGCCAGGAGGGCAGGGGCGCCGACGCCAGCCTGGTGATCGTCACGCACGCCGCCCCGGACGCGGCGCTCAGCGGCACCGTCGACAAGCTGTCCCGGCTCGACTCGGTGCGCGAAGTGGTCAGCGTGATGCGCGTCGAAGGGGATGCGCCGTGACCGGCGCCCGTGAGTGGCGACGAGTGCCAGAGCACTCATCGCCACTCACGGGTTGTCCACAGCCTTGGCCCGGCGTCGTCGAGGCCTACCGCGGCCGGATGCCCGTGCCGCCAGGGTGGACCGTCGTCACGCTGCACGAGGGCGGCACCCCGCTCGTGCCGGCGCCGCACCTAAGCGAGCTGACCGGCTGCCGGGTGCTGCTCAAGGTCGAGGGCGCGAACCCGACGGGCTCGTTCAAGGACCGCGGCATGACGGTCGCGGTCACCACCGCGCTCGCCAACGGCAGCCGCGCCGTGCTGTGCGCGTCGACCGGCAACACGAGCGCGTCCGCGGCCGCGTACGCCGCGCGGGCCGGCCTGAACTGCGCCGTGCTGGTGCCGCGCGGCAAGATCGCGCTCGGCAAGCTGGCCCAGGCCGTGGTGCACGGCGCGCGCATCCTGACCATCGACGGCAACTTCGACGACTGCCTGGAGCTGGCCCGCAAGACCGCCGCGGAGCACCCGGTCGCCGCGCTCGTCAACTCGGTGAACCCGGCGCGGCTGGAGGGCCAGAAGAGCGCCGCGTTCGAGGTGTGCGACGCGCTCGGCCGTGCCCCCGACGTGCACTGCCTGCCGGTCGGCAACGCCGGCAACATCACCGCATACTGGCGCGGCTACCGCGAGTACGCCGCGGGCGGCGTGGTGGGCACAGTCCCGCGGATGTTCGGCTTCCAGGCGGCCGGCGCCGCGCCGCTCGTGCTCGGCCGGCCGGTGCCGAAGCCGGAGACCGTGGCCACCGCGATCCGCATCGGCTCGCCGGCGTCCTGGGCGGGCGCGGTGGCGGCCCGCGACGAGTCCGGCGGGCTGTTCGACGCGGTGACCGACGAGCAGATCCTGGCCGCGTACCGGCTGCTGGCCGCCCGCGAAGGGGTGTTCGTGGAGCCGGCGTCGGCGGCGTCGATCGCCGGGTTGCTGCTGGTCGCGGCGGACGGGCGGCTGCCGCGCGGCGCGCTGGTGGTGTGCACGGTCACCGGTCACGGGCTGAAGGACCCGGACACCGCGCTGCTCGGGCAGCCGCACCCCGAGTCCATCCCGGTCGATCCGCACGCGGTGGCCGCCGCGCTCCAGCTGGCGTGATCACGATCGAGGTGCCGGCGTCGTCCGGCAACCTGGGCCCCGGCTTCGACGCGCTCGGGCTGGCGCTCGCGCTGTACGACCGCGTCGAGGTGGAGCTCGCGCCGGGCGGCCTGCACGTCGAGGTCACCGGCGAGGGCGCCGACGCGGTGCCGCGCGACGAGAGCCACCTGGTGGTGCGGGCGCTGCTGGCCACCCTCGACGCGCTGGGCACCGCACCGCGCGGGCTCGTGCTGCGCTGCCACAACGCGATCCCGCACTCGCGCGGCCTCGGGTCGTCCGCGGCCGCGGCGGTCGCCGGCGTCGCCGCCGGGTACGCCCTTGCCGGCGTCGAGCTGGACGGGAGGGAACGCGCCGGCAGGGCGTTGCGGCTGGCAGCGGGTTTCGAGGGCCACGCCGACAACGCGGCCTCCACCCTGCTCGGCGGCGTCACGGTCGCCTGGTCGTCGGTCGACGGTTTCCGCGCCGTCCGCATCGACCCCCACCCGGCCGTCACCCCGGTGCTGCTCGTGCCGGCCGTCGAGTCGTCAACGGCCCTCACCCGCGGGCTGCTGCCGCGCGACGTGCCGCACGCCGACGCGGCGTTCAACGCGGGGCGCGCCGCGCTCGTGGTGCACGCGCTCAGCGCGGCGCCCGAACTGCTGCTGGCCGCCACCGAGGACCGGCTGCACCAGCCGTACCGGCGCGGCGCATACCCGGCCACCGCCGCGCTCGTCGACGCACTGCGTGCCGCCGGCGTGCCGGCCGTGGTGTCCGGCGCCGGCCCGACCGTCCTCGCGCTGACCAGCGGAGAACCGCTGCCGGCCGGCGTGGACCTGGCCGGCTTCGACGTCCGGCCGCTGCGGATCGCGGCCGCCGGCGTGCGGATCCTGGCCGCGTAGAGTTGGCTTCGCCACGCCGGGGCGCGTCGTTGTTGCTCGTCTGGGCAGCGACGGCTACGCTCGATGTTGTTCAGCCACCGCGCGCGCAGGGCGCCGGTGCCGTGCTCGGTTTCCGTCTGAGCCGAAAATCTCCCCGCAAGCCGGCCGACGCCGCTGCCACGGGGGGCCAAGGCACCCGACCGGCGGGGTGGCCGGACGAACCCCGTAGTAGTGGAAGGACATGACCCATTGTCGTCGGGTCCGATCCCACCTACCGGGAACTGGCGCCACCTTGCGTCCCGCAAGGTGGTATGTCCGCTGGTCAGGGCTGTACGCACTGGCCGGTTAGGAAGGATCTTTGTGAGCGATACCGACCTCCTCAGCAGCGCTGCGTCGGAGACCGAGGCCGGCCAGAGCCGGCCCGACGAGACGCCCAGCGCCGCCCAGCCCGAGACCGCCGACGCGCCCGCGGCGGGCGCGCCTGCTGAGAACGGGTCCACCATTCGTCGCCGAGGCGGCCTGTCCGGCATGGTGCTCGCCGACCTGCGGCAACTCGCCGCGCAGCTCGGCATCACCGACACCGCGGGCATGCGCAAGGGCGACCTCATCGCGGCGATCAAGCAGCGCCAGGGTGGCGGCCAGCCGGCCGCCGAGCAGCTGCCCCTCGCCGCCGACACGGCGCCGGCCGCCCAGCGCGCGGCCGACCTCGCGCCGACTAGCACCGAGGCTCCCATCAGCACCGATGTGGTGTCCGGCAGCGCAGCGGTGTCCGGCACCGAGGTGCCGGCCCAGCGGCCGTCCGAGGACGCCGGCCAGCGACCGCAGCGTTCGGAGGACGCTGCGCCGCGCGAGGCCCGTGGACGCCGCAGGGCGGCCAGCCGGCCGGCCGGATCGCCGGCGTCGCGCGAAAGCGTCGAGCCCACCGAGCCGGCCGACGGCACCGACGCGCCGGCCCGCGCCGAGCAGGCCGACGGCCGCGCCGAGCGCGCCGACCGCGACCAGGGCCGCCGTGAGCAGACCGACCGGGCCGACCGCGGCGACCGGGGTGACCAGACCCGCCGTGAGCAGACCGACCGCGGCGACCGGGCCGACCGCGGTGACCGGACCGAGGGCCGCCGCGAGCAGGGTGAGCGCGGCGACCGGGGTGACCGCGGCGACCAGGGCCGCCGCCAGCGGGAGCAGGGCGACGGCCAGAGCAACGGCCAGCAGCGCGCCGCCAGCCGCGACCAGGGCAACCAGGGCCCGGACGATGACGACGACGAGGGCGGCCGCGGCCGTCGCGGTCGCCGGTTCCGGGACCGCCGCCGTAACCGCGGCGACCGCCGTCCGGAGGGCGCCGGCGGCGAGCCGGAGGTCCGCGAGGACGACGTGCTGCTGCCCGTCGCCGGCATCCTCGACGTGCTGGAGAACTACGCCTTCGTGCGCACCTCCGGCTACCTGTCCGGGCCGAACGACGTGTACGTCTCGCTGTCGCTGGTCCGCAAGCACGGCCTGCGCCGCGGCGACGCCGTCACCGGCGCCGTCCGCCAGCAGCGCGACGGTGAGCAGCAGCGGCAGAAGTTCAACCCGATGGTGCGGGTGGACACCGTCAACGGGATGGACGTCGAGACCGCCAAGCAGCGGCCCGAGTTCACCAAGCTGACCCCGCTGTACCCGAACGAGCGGCTGCGCCTCGAGACCGAGCCGCACATCCTCACCACGCGCGTCATCGACCTGGTGATGCCGATCGGCAAGGGTCAGCGCGCGCTCATCGTCAGCCCGCCGAAGGCCGGCAAGACGATGATCCTGCAGGCGATCGCCAACGCGATCACCACGAACAACCCGGAATGCCACCTCATGGTCGTGCTCGTCGACGAGCGGCCCGAGGAGGTCACCGACATGACCCGGTCGGTCAAGGGCGAGGTCATCGCCTCGACGTTCGACCGCCCGCCGTCGGACCACACCACGGTCGCCGAGCTGTCCATCGAGCGGGCCAAGCGCCTCGTCGAGATGGGCCACGACGTGGTCGTGCTGCTGGACTCGATCACCCGCCTCGGCCGGGCCTACAACCTGGCCGCGCCGGCGTCCGGCCGGATCCTGTCCGGCGGTGTCGACTCCACGGCGCTGTACCCGCCGAAGCGGTTCCTCGGCGCCGCCCGCAACATCGAGGGCGGCGGCTCGCTGACCATCTTCGCCACCGCGCTGGTGGAGACCGGTTCGACGATGGACACGGTGATCTTCGAGGAGTTCAAGGGCACCGGCAACGCCGAGCTCAAGCTCGACCGCAAGATCG
>Ga0299913_10002547_pt1 | contig 14454 bp, 12 predicted proteins | sample RVTome_9_FD_201360 | JGI IMG/M metagenome (GOLD analysis project Ga0299913, IMG submission 201360) | Soil microbial communities from uranium-contaminated site in the Upper Colorado River Basin, Wyoming, United States - RVT155D38 (version 2) ... | reverse complement strand
CCTGGTGACCTCGCCGGGCACCCCGAGCGCGTCGGAGGGCCCGGATCGGCTCGCGGTGTGGGCGGCGGCCGAGCTGTTCCTCTCGCGCCACCTCGGCGGCCGGCTCGAGGAGATCCCGGCCGAGCTCGCCGAGCGGGTCGCCGCCCTCCGCGTCGACCTGTCGGCCCTGCCGCCCCCGGCCACGTCGCACACGCCGCTCGTGGTCGAGACCGCGGGCGCCCGCCCCTGACCGGCGGCACGGACCCAGAGCCGACGCCTCCGGAGGCGTCGGCCCCGAGACGGTGACCGTGGGCGGTAGCAGCCGAGGAGGGAGCGGGCGGTCCCGGCGCCGGGACCGCCCGCGGGGGAGGGGAGAGGCGGCGAGTGCGGAGCGGCGGCGGACGGAAAGGGGAGACCGCCCGCCGCCGCGCCCGCGTCACCGCCTCGATACGGAAGAGGCCGTCAGGACGCCCGGCCGACGATCACGAACCGCGCCTTCCGGTTGCGCCACCAGCACGCCTCGTCGGGATCGGTGCACTCCGGCCGTTCGTTGCCGTAGCTGATCCGCTCGAGCCGGCCGCTGTCGATGCCGAGCTGGCCGACGTAGTCGACCGCCGCGCCGGCCCGGTTCTGGCCGAGCGCGAGGTTGTACTCCGCCGTCCCGCGCTCGTCGCAGTGGCCCTCCACGCGGACCACGAACTGCGGGTACTGGCGGAGGAACTCGCCGTTCTTGGCGAGCCGCTCGCGGGCGTCGGAGCGCAGCTCGGCGCGGTCGTAGTCGAAGTAGACGTCGCCGAGGAGCCCGGTCTCCCGGGCGTGGCGGTTGACCGACTCGAGGTCGCCGCCCCAGGGATCGTCGGACGGGACGGCCGCCCGGGAGGAGACCGGCTCGGGGGCGGTGGCCGCCGCCGGGGCCGCATCGTCGTCGAGGTCGGGGGTCGTCACCGGCTGCTTCTTCTTCGCGCACCCGCCCGCCGCGGCGAGCAGGACGACGAGGGCGAGAGCGCCCGGGGTGGTCAGGGTCGCGCGTGTGCGCGAGGTCCGCATGCTGGCCATCGTGCTTCCTCCGTAGTCTTCGATCCCGGCCGGTGCCCGGTCGGGGCGGGCCGTTCGGGGCCCGGCCGCGGGCCGCGATCGGCCCGCCGCAGGGAGAGACTACGGCGGCGCGCGGCGGCGCGCCTCTATCGTTCGATGGATCTTCCTATATCTTTCGATAGAGATGGAGTCGCTCTACTCCCCCCAAAGCCGGGCGGAGCGCCTGATCGCGGCCGGCCGGGTGGTGCTCGCCGCCTCCTCGCTCGTCGCGATCTGGCTCGCCCCGTCGGAGCCGGTGCGCCGCCCGGAGGTCGGCTACGCGTTGCTCGGCGCCTATCTCGCCTACGCCCTCCTCGTCGCGGCGTGGGTCAGCCGTTCCGGGACGCCGCCGGGGCAACGGGGCCGCGTCGCCACCCTCGCCGTCGACCTCGTCTTCTTCTCGCTCTTCATCGCCTTCACCTCCGGCCCGGCGAGCCCGTTCTTCGCCTACTTCGTCTTCGCCCTCGTCTGCGCCGCGATGCGCTGGAGCTGGCGCGGCACGATGTGGACCGCCGGCAGCGCGCTCGCCGCCTTCCTCGCGGTGGGGTTCTACCGCGCGGCGACCGATCCCGTGGGCTTCGTGGCGATCGACGAGCTGATCATCCGCGCGGTCTATCTCGGGGTCGTCGCGGTGCTCGTCGCCTACCTCGGCGCCCACGAGCGCGAGATGCGGCGCGACCTCGCCGCCCTCGGCGCCCTGCCGCGCGGGATGCCCGACGAGCGGCAGGCGCTGGTCGAGGAGGTCCTCGGCTACGCGGCGTCGACCCTGGGGGCGCCGCGGGTGCTCCTCGCCTGGAGCCGGCGCGGCGAGGCGGACCTCCACGTCGCGCTCGGCGCCGCCGCCGGCCCGGCGGCGGGGGAGGGCGGGATGGAGGTCGACTTCGCCTCCGAGCGCCGGGTCGACCCCGCCTCCGGTCCCGACCCGGGGCTCGTCGCCGGGGCGCTCGAAGGGGCGTCCTTCCTGTGCACCGAGCTCGGCGCGCCGGCGCCGAGGGTGGTCGTCCGCCGCGAGGCCGGATTCGAGCTCTGGCACGGCGCGCCGGTGCCGGAGCGGCTCCGCGAGCGCTTCGACCTCGACGCGGTGCTCTCGGTGCCGCTCGGCGGGCAGCTCGTCGAGGGGCGGCTGTTCTTCCTCGACGAGACCCGCTGGACCTCCGACCAGCTCGTCCTCGGCGAGATCGTCGGCGGGCTGGTCGCCGCGCGGCTCGATCACCTCGAGCTCCTCCGGCGGCTGCGCGAGGCGGCGGCGGGCGAGGAGCGGATGCGCCTCTCGCGCGACCTCCACGACGGGGTGCTGCAGACCCTGACCGGGATCGCCCTGCGGCTCGAGGCGATGCGGCGGGGGGCCCCCGCCGGGGGTGGCTCGGACGGGCTCGCCGAGCTCCAGGGGACCATCCTCCAGGCGCAGCGCGACCTGCGCTTCTTCATCGAGGAGCTGCGGCCCAAGGTGGGCGGTCCGGCGCTCTCCGACCTCCACGCCCGGCTCGCCGAGCTCGAGGCGCGGAGCGAGCGCGAGTGGGGGCTCGAGGTCGAGGTCGACGCCGCCGGGTTCGGCACCGCGCTGCCCGAGCTCCTGGTGCGCGAGGTCTACCACCTGATCCGCGAGGCGGTCGTCAACGCGCGGCGCCACGGCGAGGCGACCGTGGTGCGGGTCGCGGTGCGCTCCGGCGAAGAGGGGATCTCGCTCTCGGTCGAGGACGACGGCCGCGGCTTCCCGTTCCACGGCGAGTTCACCGCCGAGGAGCTCCTCGCCCTGCGCGCCGGGCCGCGCAGCCTGCGCGAGCGGGCCACCGCCCTCGGCGGCCGGCTGAGGCTCGTCTCCGCCGAGAGCGGGGCGCGGATCGAGATCGACCTGCCGATGCCGGAGGGAGCGTGACCACGACCGCGCGCCGCCGGCTGGTCCTCGCCGACGATCACCCGATCGTCCTCGACGGGCTCGAGCACCTCTTCCGCACCGAGCCCGACCTCGAGGTCGCCGCGAAGTGCCGCGACGGCGTCGCGGCGCTCGAGGCCGTCCGGCGGCTCCGCCCGGACGTCCTGGTGCTCGACGTCCGGATGCCGCGGCGCACCGGGCTCGACGTCCTGCGCGAGCTCGCCGACGCCGGCCTGCCGACCCGCGTCGTCCTGCTCACCGCCGCGGTCGACGAGGAGGAGCTGACCGAAGCGGTGCGCCTCGGCGTCGCCGGCGTCGTGCTCAAGGAGATGGCGCCGCGCAACCTCGTCGCCGCCGTCCGCCGCGTCTCGGAGGGCGGCGAGTGGTTCGACGAGGACGTCTCCGGCCGCGCCCTGCGCCGCCTGGTCGACCGCGAGGCGGGCCGCGAGGAGGCCGCCGAGCTACTCACCCCGCGCGAGGTCGAGATGGTCCGCATGGTCGCCTCGGGCCTGCGCAACCGCGCGATGGCCGAGCACTTCCAGATCTCGGAGGGGACCGTCAAGACCCACCTCCACAACGTCTACGAGAAGCTCGGCCTCGAGAGCCGGCTCGAGCTGGCGACCTACGCGCGGAAGAAGGGGTTGATCTGAGCCTGCGGCCCCGACCCGCGCGCCGCGCGGGTCAGGAGCGGCCTTGGCCGGCGCGGCGAGTGGGTCGAGGACGGTCGGGGTCGTCGCGCCTTCGACCGCCGCGGTCGCCCCGGCGAGCCGCCGGAACGGCCCGGCGAAGCGCTCCGGCAGCCGGCAGGTCCGCCCGCTCGCCCGCTCGACCCACACGTGGTCGGTCGCCCCCCGGGCGAGCACCTCGCCGTCCCGGCTCACCTCGTAGCCGAAGCGCAGCCCGCGGCTGCCCAGCCGCTCGAGACGGCACGCCACCGCCACCCGGTCGCCGTACCGCGCCGCCCGCCGGTAGCTGACCTCGACCCCGGTGACCATCAGGTAGTACCCGAGCCGCTCGATCTCCGCGTAGTGGAAGCCGCTCCCGGCGCACAGTTTCGTCCGCGCGATCTCGAACCACACGACGTAGTTCGCGTGGTGGACCACCCCCATCTGGTCGGTCTCCGCGTAGCGCACCTCGACCTCGATGGTCGACGTCTGCGGGGTGGGGCCGGCGGCGGGGGACGGCTCGGTCATCGGTCGGTCGATCGGTCGGCGGGTGCGGCCCGGTCGTCGCGGCTCGGGCGGGCGAGAGCGTAGCGCAGCACGGTCCACAGGATCTTGTGGCCTGCGCGCAGGGTGCCGCTGAGGGTGCCGGTGATCTTCGAGACGCCGACGCGGCGGCGGTAGCTGACCGGGACCTCGGCGACCCGGAGGCCGTGCCCGAGGGCTTTGACCTGCATCTCGGCGGTCCAGCCGAAGTCGGGGTCGCGCATGCCGAGCCGCTCCAGCGCGTCCCAGCGGACGGCGCGGAAGGGGCCGAGGTCGGTGAAGCGGTGGCCGTAGAGGGCGCGAACGAGGAGGCAGGCGACGAGGTTGCCGGCGCGCGCCTGGGGGAGGAGCGCGCCCGGCTCCCGGCGGCCGAGGACCCGCGAGCCGACGACGAGGTCGGCCTCGCCGGCAAGGACCGGGCCGGCCACCCGCGGGAGCTCGTCCGGGTGGTCGGACCAGTCGGCGTCGAGGAAGACGACGACGTCCGGCGGGTCGTGGGCGCGCAGCCAGGCGAGCCCGGCGAGGCAGGCGCTGCCGTAGCCGCGCCGCGGCGCCCGGACGACGATCGCGCCGCCCGCCTCGGCCGCCGCGACGGTCCCGTCGCGCGAGCCGTTGTCGGCGACGACGACGCGGCGGACGAGCGGCACCGGCGGGTCGGGAGGGCCCGGCGGCGCGGCGAGCGGCGCCAGGTCGGCGAGGACGAGGGGCAGCGAGGCCTCCTCGTCGAGCGCCGGGATCAGGACGTCGAGGGTGGGGGAGGAGGGGGCCACGGCGAGGAGCGCAGCATACCCGCCGGCGCGTGCTAGGCTGCCGCCCCGCGCCGCCGGTCGAGCTCCGGCGGCCGCCCTCCCCATGCCCCTCTATCCGTACCAGGACCGCGTGCCGCGGCTCGGCGCCCGGGTGTTCGTGGCGCCGGGGGCGGTGCTCGTGGGCGACGTCGAGGTGGGTGACGACGCGTCGTTGTGGTTCGGCACCGTGGTGCGCGGCGACGTCAACCGGATCCGGATCGGGGCGCTGACCAACGTGCAGGACGGCACCGTCGTCCACGTCACCCACGAGACGCACCCGACGACGGTGGGCGACGGGGTGGTCGTCGGGCACCAGGCGGTGCTCCACGGGTGCACTGTGGAGGACGGGGCGCTGGTCGGGATCGGGGCGCGGGTGCTCGACGGCGCGGTCGTCGGGGCCGGGGCGCAGGTCGGGGCCGGGGCGGTCGTCGCCCCCGGCCACCGGGTGCCCGCGGGCCACCTGGCGCTCGGGCTGCCGGCCCGAGTGGTGCGCCCGCTGTCCGACGCCGAGCGCGACCGGATCGGCGAGATCCGCGACCGCTACGCGGCGCTCAAGGAGCGCTACCGCGCCGCGCTCGGCGACGGCGCGGACGGGGGCGTACCCGCGTCCTCCTGAGCGCCGGGCCCGGGCGCCCGCAGCCCCGCCGTGCGGCAGCGCCGCCGCGCGGCAGCCGCCGCGCCTGAGCGCGGGACCGTAAGATCGCGACCTCATGGCCAAGACCCCCCGCTCCGTCAAGGGCACCCGCGACCTGCTGCCGCCCGACACCGCCGTGTGGGCGGCGGTCGAGGCGGCGGCGCGCGAGGTCTTCGGCCGCTACGGCTACCGGGAGATCCGCACCCCGGTCTTCGAGGAGACCGAGCTCTTCGTGCGCGGTGTCGGCGAGTCGACCGACATCGTCGGCAAGGAGATGTACACCTTCGACGACCGCAAGGGGCGGAGCCTGACCCTGCGCCCGGAGTCGACCGCGTCGGTCGCCCGCGCCTTCGTCGAGCACGGGATGGCGAGCTGGCCCTCACCGGTCAAGCTCTTCTACCTCGGGCAACACTTCCGCTACGAGCGGCCGCAAGCCGGGCGCTACCGGCAGTTCTACCAGATCGGGGCCGAGCTCCTCGGCGACCCGGGGCCCTGGTCGGACGCCGAGCTCCTGCTGATGTTGGTGCGTTTCCTCGAGGCGCTCGGCTTCGAGGAGCCGACGGTGCTGCTCAACACGCTCGGCGACGAGGCGTCCAGGGCGGCCTACCGCGAGGCGCTGGTCGCCTACTTCGCGCCGCACCGCGAGACCCTGCGCGAGGACAGCCGCCGGCGGCTGGAGACGAACCCGCTGCGCCTCCTCGACACCAAGGTGCCCGAGGAGCGCGAGCTCCTCGCCGACGCGCCGCGCCTCGCCGACCACCTCGACGCGGCGAGCCGCGAGCACTTCGGCGCCGTGCGCCGGGCGCTCGACCGCGCCGGGGTGGCCTACCGGCTCGACGACCGGCTGGTCCGCGGGCTCGACTACTACACGCGCACGGTCTTCGAGATCACCGCCGCCGGCCTCGGCGCCCAGGACGCGATCGTCGGCGGCGGCCGTTACGACCGGCTGATCTCGGACCTCGGCGGGCCCGAGGTGCCGGGGATCGGCTTCGCGATCGGCGAGGACCGCCTGGTCGACGCCCTGCCGGAGTCGTTCCGGCGGGCGGCCCAGGAGCGGTCGCGGGTGCTCGTCGTGCCGGTCGGCGAGGTCGGCCCGGACCAGGCGCTGGCGCTGGCCGAGGAGCTGCGGGCGGCCGGCGCCGCGGCGTCGTCGGACTTCTCCGGCCGCTCGCTCGGCTCGGCGCTGCGGCGGGCCGACAAGCTCGGGGTGCGCTGGGTGGCGCTCCTCGGAGACGAGGAGCTGGCCGCCGGCGAGGTGACCTGGAAGGACCTCGCGGAGGGCGAGCAGCGGCGGCTCGGGCGCGGCGAGGTGGCGGCGGCGGTCGCCGCGGCGCTCGCCGGGCCGGCCGGCGAGCGTGGGGCGGTCCCGCAGACGGCGGACGAGACGGCGGGCGAGGAGGAGGAGCGATGAAGCGGATCGGAGCGGGGACCCTGACCGCGAGCGACGTCGGCCGCGAGGTGCGGCTCGCCGGCTGGGTGCAGCGGCGGCGCGACCTCGGCGGGCTGCTGTTCCTCGACCTGCGCGACCGGAGCGGCCTGGCGCAGGTCGTCGTCCACCCGGACGAGAGCCCCGAGATCGTCGCCGCGCTCGAGCCGGTGCGCGCCGAGTGGGTCGTCGGGGTCGAGGGCGAGGTGGTCGCCCGGGAGAGCCCGAACCCGGAGCTGCCGACCGGGCAGGTCGAGGTGGTCGCGCGCCGGGCCGAGGTCCTCGCCCGCGCCCGGCCGGTGCCGTTCACCCTCGACGGCAAGGGCGAGTCGACCGAGGAGACCCGTCTCGTCCACCGCTACCTCGACCTGCGCCGGCCGGAGCTCCAGCGCAACTTCCTGCTCCGCGACCGGGTGACCCTCGCCGTGCGCAACTACTTCCACGAGCAGGGGTTCGTCGACGTCGAGACCCCGATCCTGACGCTCTCGACCCCGGAGGGGGCGCGCGACTATCTGGTGCCCTCGCGGGTCCACCGCGGGAGCTTCTACGCCCTCCCCCAGTCGCCGCAGATCTTCAAGCAGCTCCTGATGGTCTCGGGATTCGAGCGCTACGTGCAGATCGCCCGCTGCTTCCGCGACGAGGACCTGCGCGCCGACCGCCAGCCGGAGTTCACCCAGATCGACGTCGAGATGTCGTTCGTCGACGAGGAGGACGTGCTCACCGTCGTCGAGGGCCTGTTCCGGCGGGTCTTCCCGCTCGTCGGGGTCGAGCCGCCCGACCCGTTCCCGCGGCTCACCTGGCACGAGGCGATGCTCCGCTACGGCACCGACCGGCCCGACCTCCGCTACGGGATGGAGATCCGCGACCTCTCCGCGCGGCTCGGCGGGAGCGGCTTCCGCGGCTTCGCCTCGGCGGTCGCCGAGGGCGGGGTGGTGCGCGGCTTCGCGGTGCCGGCCGCGGCCGGCGCCGGCGGGGCGAGCCGGCGGCAGGTCGAGGAGTGGGCCGAGGTGGCCCGCAAGCACGGCGCGGCCGGGGTGCTCACGCTGCGGCGCGCCGGCGGCGAGGTCGCCTTCCAGGTCAAGGGCGCGCTCTCCGACGCCGAGGCCGGGGGCGCGGCCGAGGAGCTGGGGCTCGAGGAGGGCGGGATCGCGCTCCTCGCCGCCGGCCCCGAGCGGACCACCGCCGAGGCGCTCGGCGCCCTGCGCGTCCACCTGGCGCGCGGGCTCGGCCTGGTGCCCGAGGGCGCGCACGCCTTCCTCTGGGTCACCCGCTTCCCGCTTTTCGAGTGGGACGAGGGCGCGGGCCGCTGGTTCTCGGTCAACCACCCGTTCACCGGCCCGGCACCGGAGGACCTCGACCGGCTCGAGAGCGACCCCGGGTCGGTGCGCGCTCGCGCCTACGACGTCGTCCTCGACGGCCTCGAGCTCGGCGGCGGCTCGATCCGCATCCACGACTCCGAGCTCCAGGCCCGGGTCTTCCGCATCCTCGGCCTCACCGAGGAGCAGGCCCGGCGGCGCTTCGGGTTCCTCCTCGACGCGCTCTCCTACGGCGCCCCGCCGCACGGCGGCATCGCCATCGGCCTCGACCGGCTGGTCATGCTGATGGCCGGCGCGGCCTCGCTGCGCGAGGTCATCGCCTTTCCGAAGACGACCTCGGCGACCGACCTGATGACCGCGGCGCCCTCGCCGGTCGACGCCGGCCAGCTCCGGGAGCTCCACCTCGAGCTCGCGGGGAAGGAAGGCGGGGCCGGATCGGCGGAGGGCGGCGGGGACGGCGGCGGCGAGGAGGAGGGCGGCGAGGAGGAGGGTGGCGGAGACGGCTAGGGAAGTGCCGCCCCCGGCGCACGCGGGCGGCCGCGGCGGTAGGCTCGCCCCGCGCATGCCCTCCCTCACCGAGATCGCCTTCCGCCGCCCCGGCGGCACGACGCCGATCGTCGCCGGGCGCGGCGCCCTGGCGGCGGCGGCCGAGCGGCTGGCCGGCTGGCTCGCCGGCCGCGCGGTCTTCGTCGTCACCACGCCGCGCGTGCTCGCGCTGCACGGCGGGCGGCTCGGCTGGCTCGGCGATGCGGCGGCCCGCCGGGTCGACCTCGAGGTCCCCGAGGGCGAGGCGGCGAAGCGGCTCGAGGTGGCGGGCGGGCTGTGGGAGCGGCTGGTCGCCGAGGGGGGCAAGCGCGACAGCCGGCTGGTCGCCTTCGGCGGCGGCAGCGTCGGCGACCTCGGCGGCTTCGTCGCCGGCTGCTTCCTGCGCGGGATCGAGCACGTCCAGCTCCCGACGACGCTCCTCGCCCAGGTCGACGCGGCGATCGGCGGCAAGACGGCGGTCGACCTGCCGGCCGCGAAGAACTCGGTCGGCCTGTTCCACGACCCGGCGGCGGTCTTCGCCGACACCGACGTGCTCGCCACCCTGCCGCCGGAGGAGCTGCGCTCGGGGCTGGCCGAGGTCGTCAAGGCGGCGCTCCTCGGCGACCCCGGGCTCCTCGATCGGGTGGAGCGCGAGCTGCCCCGGCTCCTAGCCGGCGATCCGGAGGCGCTGGAGCCGGTCGTCGCCGCGGCGGCCGCGCTCAAGGTGCGGATCGTCGAGAGCGACCCGCGGGAGGGCGGCCGCCGGCGGCTCCTCAACCTCGGCCACACGCTCGGGCACGCCCTGGAGTCGGCCCTCGGCTACCGCGGCCTGCGGCACGGCGAGGCGGTCGCCTACGGCATCCTCTTCGCCCTGCGGCTGGCCGAGGCGCGCGGGCCCGGCTGGCTCCGCCCGGAGGCCGGCGAGCGGGTGCGGGCGCTCCTCGGCCGGATGGAGCTGCCGCCGCTCCCCGCGGATGGGCTCGACCCCGACGACCTCCTCCGCCGGATCGAGCGCGACAAGAAGGCGCGGGAGACGGGCCTGGCCTGGGTGCTTCCCGCCTCCGCGGGCAGCGGCGAGGCGATCGAGGGGAGGATCGTCGGCGACGTCGACACGGCCCTGGTGCGGAGCGAGCTCGCGGAGCTCCTCGCCTCGCCTCTGGGCCGGCGGGCCGCGAGCGGCGGCCCGGCGGGGGCCGAGCCGCCGGCGCGGTAGATGCGTTCGGGGGTTGCGGGCTATACTCGACCCCGACTCGGGAGTTCGATCATGTCCTTCTCTTCTCTTCGGCTGCGGCGCCCGGCGAGCCCGCCCGACCGGATCTTGCGCCTTTGACCGACGCCCGCCGCTGGCCCCGCCCCAGGCTCCGCCAGCTCCTGTTCTTCGCCTTCCTGCTCAGCGGGATCATCCCGCTCGCGGTCTCCGGCTACCTGGTCGTGCGGCAGAACCGGGAGGCGCTCGAGGACCAGGAGCGGCTGCTGCTCGTCGCCGAGGCGCGGACGCTGGCGGCGGAGGTCAGCGCCCGGCTGGCCGGGCTGCGGATGCAGCTCTCGCACGCCGGCCGCGGCCTGGTGGCGGCGGCCGCGGACGGCGAAGGGGGGGTCGACGCCCGGCGCCTGAGCGCGGCCCTGCGCGCGCCGGGAGCCGACGCGGCGCTGCGGGTGCTCGCCGCCGAGAACCGCGCGACGGTCGCCGCCCTGACGGTGCTCGACCGCGCCGGCGAAGGGCCGGGCATCGACGTCGACCGGCTCGGTCCCGAGGCCCGCGACGCCCTGGCGGATGCCTTCCGGTCGGCTCTCGCCACGGCGCGGCCGGTCTACCGCTTCGCGCGGCTCGCCGACGGCGAGCCGGTGGCGGCGATGGCGGTCCCGATCGCGCCGATCGTGCCGGCCGCGGGTGAGCCCGAGGGCGGGGAGGAGGGCGAGGCCGGCGACGGCCCGGCGCTGGTCGCCGCCGCGCTCGTCCGGCTGCGCGGGATCGACCCGCTGTTCGAGCGCGAGGAGGGGCTGAGCCCGGGGATCGGCGCCGCTCTGACCGGGCCCGAGGGGGAGCTCCTGTGGACCTCGGGCGTCGACCCGGAGAGCGCCGCCGGGCTGGCCGGCGCGTGGGTGGTCCGCGACTTCGCCCGGCGCCCGCTCCACCTGATCGGGCAGTACACCCTGGAGTCCGAGGACGGCTCGCGCGAGATGCTGGTGCAGATCTCGCCGGTCGAGGAGACCGGCTGGGGGATCGTCGCCCAGAAACCGCTGTCGGCCGCCTTCCAGGCCGCCGACCGCCTGGTGGTCAACACCCTGGTGTCGACGGCGCTCCTCGTCCTGCTGTCGCTGTTCTTCGCGCTGTGGGCCGCACGGCAGGTCGCCGAGCCGGTGCAGCGGCTGGCGGCGACGAGCCACGAGATCGCCGCCGGGAGCTTCGGCAGCCGGGTCGAGACGACCCCGCTCTCCTTCCGCGAGGTCGCCGACCTCGCCAGCGACTTCAACCGGATGAGCGAGCGGCTGGAGCGCTACGTCGCGGAGCTCCGGCGGGCGGCGCAGACGAACCGCGACCTGTTCATCGGCTCGCTACGCGCCTTCGCGGCGGCGATCGACGCCAAGGACCCCTACACCCGTGGCCACTCCGAGCGGGTGGCGACCGTCTCGCGCACCATCACCCGCCGGCTCGGGCTGTCGGATGCGGTCCAGCACCGGGTGTGGGTCGGGGCGCTGCTCCACGACATCGGCAAGATCGGGGTCGACGACCGCATCCTCAAGAAGGCGGGCGTGCTGACCGCCGACGAGTTCGAGCAGATGAAGGCGCACACGGTCGTCGGCGCCGAGATCCTGCGGCCGATCGGCGAGCTCCGGGAGATGATCCCCGCCGTCCGCTGGCACCACGAGAGCTGGGACGGCCGCGGGTATCCGGACGGCCTCGCCGGCGAGCGCATCCCACTGATCGCGCGGATCGTCGCGGTCGCCGACACCTTTGACGCGCTGACCACGAACCGCCCCTACCAGCAGGCCTACGGGCTCGACGACGCGGTGGCGACGATCCGCCGGCTGGTCGGCTCGCGATTCGACGCCAAGGTGGTCAGCGCCTTCCTCTCCGCCTGCGACCGCGGCGAGGTCCGCCTGCCGCCGCGCCGGCCGGCGCCCGGCCCCGAGGTGCGCGCCGTCCGGGCCGCCGGCGCCTGATGCCGTTCCAGTACATCCTCGCCAACCTGCTGGCCGACAACGAGGGGGCGGCGGGGGTGCTCTTCCTCGACGACGCCGGCGAGACCGTCGACCTGGCGAGCGCCGAGCTCAGGCCCTACGACCTGCGGGTGCTCGGCGCCTACCTCGGCATCCACCTGCGCCGGATCGACCGGCTGATGACCGACAACGCCCTGGGCGAGCCGCGGATGGTCCACCTCCAGCGCGGGGGGATCTACGTCTACGCCGTCCCGCTGCCCGAGGGCTACCACGTCGCCCTCGTCCAGCGGCGGCCCGCGGTCGTCGCCCGCGCCCGCCGCAGCCTCGCCCGCGCCGCCGAGCAGCTCGCCCGCGAGCTGTTCTGAGCCGGCCGCCGCCCGCTATCATCGGTGGCATGAGCGAGACGAAGTCACCGCCCGCCGGGGCCGGCGCCGCGGGCGCCACGACCGACCTGCTCGAGCTGGCGCCGGAGCGCAAGCTCCCCGAGCCCGAGGAGCGCAAGGGGTTCTGGAACAAGCTCCAGCGCGGGCTGTTCATGACCCACACCCAGATCCTCGAGCGGATCGGCGCCGCGGTCGAGGGGCGGACCACCCTCGACGAGGAGACCCTGGAGTTCCTCGAGGAGGTGCTGATCTCGGCCGACCTCGGGGTCGAGACCTCGCTCGAGCTCGTCGAGCGGCTGCGCTCCGACCTGCGGCCGAACGAGGCGATCGACGTGCTCAAGGTGCGCGAGCGGCTGGTCGACGAGATGTCGGTGCTGCTGCTCGACGCGCCGCGCCCGCGGCGGCCGGAGCCCGGGAGCGGCCCGCGGATCACCCTCGTCGTCGGGGTCAACGGGTCGGGCAAGACGACGTCGGTCGCCAAGCTCGCCCGGCGCTCGCAGCTCGACGGCGAGCGGCCGCTGCTCGCCGCCGCCGACACCTTCCGGGCGGCGGCGATCGAGCAGCTCGAGCTGTGGGGCGAGCGGCTCGGGGTCGAGGTGGTCCGCTCGGCGCCCGGCGGCGACCCGGCGGCGGTCGTCTACGACGCGATCCAGGCGGCGCGGGCGCGGCGGAGCGACCACCTCGTCGTCGACACTGCCGGCCGCCTGCACACCAAGGAGCACCTGATGAAGGAGCTCGAAAAGATCGGCCGGGTGGTCGAGCGCGAGGCGCCCGACTGGGAGCGCCGCACGCTGCTCGTGCTCGACGCGACGACCGGCCAGAACGCGATCAGCCAGGCGCGCACCTTCGCCCAGGTCGTGCCGGTCGACGGCGTGCTGCTCGCCAAGGTCGACGGCACGGCGAAGGGCGGCATGGCGGTGGCCGTCGCCCGCGAGCTGCGGCTGCCGGTCGTCTGGCTCGGGGTCGGCGAGTCGGCCGAGGACCTGGTCCCCTTCCGCCCGCGCGAGTTCGCCGCCGCGCTGCTCGGGTAGCCCTTGCCCGACGGCGCGGCGAGCGGCGGCGCGGCCGACCGGCGGTGGCTGCGCCGCGCCCTCCGGCTCGCCGCCCGGGGCCGCTGCACGGCCGCCCCGAACCCGCGGGTGGGGGCGGTCGTCGTCCGCGGCGGGGAGGTCGTCGGCGAGGGGTGGCACCGCGGGCCGGGGCGGCGGCACGGGGAGGCCGAGGCGCTGGCCGCGGCCGGCGAGCGCGCGCGCGGGGCGACCCTCTACGTCAACCTCGAGCCATGCAACCACCACGGCCGCACCCCGCCGTGCACCGACGCCGTCCTCGCGGCCGGGATCGCCCGGGTGGTCGCCTGCCACCGCGACCCGAACCCCCGCGTGCGCGGCGGCGGCTTCGGACGGCTGGCCGAGGCGGGGATCGAGATCGCGAGCGGGGATCTCGTCGCCGAGGCGATCGAGCTCAACCTCGGGTTCCTGGTCCCGGCGGTCCTCGGCCGGCCGGCGGTGACCCTCAAGTGGGCGATGAGCCTCGACGGGCGGATCGCCACGGCGGCGGGCGAGAGCCGGTGGATCAGCTCGCCTCCGGCCCGGCGCTGGGCGCTCGCCCTGCGCGAGGAGCACGACGCGATCGCGGTGGGCAGCGGCACCGCGCTGGCCGACGACCCCCGGCTCGACCGCCGGCTGGGGCTCGCCGAGGGCCCGATCCTCCGGATCGTCCTCGACCGCCGGCTGCGGCTGCCCCCGGCGGCGACGATGCTCGGCGTCCCCGGACCGGTCCTCGTCTACACCGAGTCGGACGACGGGGAGCGGGCGGCGGCGCTCGAGGCCCGCGGCGCCGAGGTCGTCCGGCTGCCCGAGGCCGGGCCGGCCGCGGTCCTCGCCGACCTCGCCGCGCGCGGCGTCGGCAGCCTGCTGGTCGAGGGGGGCGGCGAGGTCGGGGCAGCCTTCGTCGCCGCCGCCCTCTACGACCGGGTCCACGCGGTCGTCGCCCCGCTCCTCGTCGGCGGCCGCCGCGCCCCCGGGCCGCTCGGCGGCGCCGGCACCGGCCCTCTGGCCGGCGCGCCGCGGCTCGAGCGGCTCGCCGT
>Ga0299913_10002546_pt1 | contig 14458 bp, 11 predicted proteins | sample RVTome_9_FD_201360 | JGI IMG/M metagenome (GOLD analysis project Ga0299913, IMG submission 201360) | Soil microbial communities from uranium-contaminated site in the Upper Colorado River Basin, Wyoming, United States - RVT155D38 (version 2) ... | reverse complement strand
GCCGTCGACGAAAAAGCGGATTTCGGCTTTGGAGAGTTCGCCGCCGTCGCGCTTTTTTCTTATTACGTTGGTGAAGAGCATGTTCGGGCCTTGGGTCGGTTCACGGGGGAATGATGCAGGAGTTGGGGGGTGACGGCGAGTTTGGGGCGGTGTTGATGGTGGTGGCTTCTTCGGAGCGCATCGCTGTCGGTGGGTTGGGATCGCCCGCGGTGCGGGCTCCTACAGCCCGCGAATTGTCGTCGTAGCAGGCTTGAGGTGCCCGCACTGCGGGCGATCCCACCTGACAGATTACCGCCAGTGCAAAAGAGAGCGCTAACACGCTCCGCCCCTATCGACACTCCACCGCGCGCCGGTGTGTAATAAACCCATCTTCCGGGGAGCATCGTCATGAGCAGAAAATCCATTTCGTGCGCGGCAGTCGCCGCTCTCGTCTGCACGTCCACCGCCGTCGCGCAACAACGCGACGGCGACGCGTCCGCGTTCGAGGAAATCACCGTCACCGCAAAAAAGCGAGAGCAAAGTATTTACGAAGTGCCGGTCGCAGTCAGCGCATTCTCCGGCGCGGCGATTGCGAAGCAAGGTATCACCGATCTGACGGACATCGGCAAGTTCGTGCCCAACCTGAACGTCACCGGCTTCTCCGCCGGCCACACCTCCTCCGCCAATCCGTTCATCCGCGGGATCGGCCTGCAAGATCACCTCATCACCACGGACCCCGGCGTGGGCGTCTACGTCGACGGCGTATACCTCGGCCGGCAGGTCGGGCAGAACTGGAGCCTCGCGAACATCGAGCGCGTCGAGGTATTGCGCGGTCCGCAAGGCACCCTGTACGGGCGCAACTCGATCGGCGGCGCCATCAACATCATCACACGCAAGCCGGGTGACGGCGAAGGCGGCCGCATCGGTATGGAAGTCGGCACCCGCGGCCGGGTCAATGCGGATTTCTTCACCAATGTCGAATTCACGGACGACGTGGCAATGACTGTCTCCGGTGCGTTCAAACGGCGCAACGGCATCGGGGAGTTTCTGAACATTCCGGACCCGGAGGCGGACGTCGGCGAGTTGCAGGACATCTCCGCGCGTATTGCGCTGCAGTGGAATGCCTCGGATGCGCTCTCGTTATTGTTCGTGGCCGACGGCAACGATGGCGACAACGGCTTGCGACCCTACACCACGCTGATCGACGAGTTGCCGAACGGTGGTGTATTCGGCGCCGGCTTTCGCAACTCGGACCTGGCGGCGGATCCATACGACAACAACACCGGTCAGGTCACGCAGACCGGCGTCAGAAATCAGGCGTACGGCGTGTCGCTGACGGCCGATTACGCCATTTCCCCCGAACTCAGCGCCCGGCTGATCGTGAGCGACCGGCATTCCGAATACGAAAGCGGACTCGACGACGACAGCTTTTTCGAAGATTTCCTGTCGTTTCCCGAAACCGGTTTTGCCGATCAGACCTCCATCGAACTACAGCTGAACGGCGAATACGGCAACTGGGACTTCGTGTCCGGCATTTATTTCTTCGACGAAGACGGTGTCAACGACCAGAATCCGACGATTTTCCTCGGCGGGCCGGGCACGTTCACGCTTGGCCAGGATCTCGAGAGTCGCGCGATCTATGGCAACATCGGTTACGCGCTAACCGACGAGCTGCGCATCTCCGGCGGACTGCGCTATACGGAGGACGAGAAAGACGCCACCGTCAACATCAATGACGGCCTCATCGACACCGGCGCATCGCGCGACTGGGACGAACTGAGCTGGGAACTCGCGCTCACCTACGACCTGAACGAGCGCCTCAACGTTTATGGCACCGTGCAAAACGGCTATCAGTCCGGGCAATTCCCGCCGCGTCCATTTTGCCTGTTCGGCTCTCTCGATTTCACGCAGCCCGGCAACGTGAGCCAACCGAACTGCTTCGTCGCCAACGACAACGTGACGGCGATCAACTACGAAGCCGGAATCAAGGGCCAGCCGCTCGACAAGCTGCAATTAAGTGTGGCGGTGTTTTTCACCGACTATTCCGATCTGCCCTACCAGGTCAGCACGACTGCCGGCGCCGGCTTCGATACCCGCAACATCATCGTCGATCAGGAGTCTTTCGGCGTTGAGCTGGAAGGCACCTGGCTTGTCACCGATGCCTTCACGGTGCACTCGAGCCTGGGATACATAGACGCGGACGTCGACGACCCGGATGCAGTGGCACCGCTGACGCCGGAACTCACATTTTCGCTGAGTCCCGAGTACAACCTGGCCGTGGCGGGCGGTGGCGAATTGACCTTCCGCGCCGACTACTCGTTCCGCGATGACATGTACGGTGAGCCCTCGGCCGACCCCGGCCGCTTCACGCAAATCGACAGTCGCAGCCTGCTGAATGTGGACGTAAGCTATCGGTCTGCCGACGGCGACTGGACGCTCGGACTGTACGGCAGAAACGTCACCGACGAACGCTACGACAACGCCCGCCTGAACACGGGCGACTACGTGCTGGTGATGCTAAGTAACGATGCGAGCGAGTTCGGGGTGCGGTTTGCGAGGTACTTCGACTAGCGGGTGAAGGGTGGCTGGGCGTCCTGTTCGCAACTGCGCCGGGCGGTGAGTTGGGATCGCCCGCGGTGCGGGCTCCTACAGCCCGCGATTTGTCCCTTGTAGCAGGCTGTAGGAGCCCACGCCGAACGAAATCGCGCCGAACTCGGGCCCGGTGTTGGCTTGCGGGCGGCGACCGCGGGCGATCCCACCATCGAGCCGGCGCACCGGCCGGCTCCCGCAGTCCGCTAACCGCGCTTGTCAGCCGCCGGGTTTGCGAAACTTCAGCGTCATGCGATTGGACTCACCGATCTCGTCCATCGAGGCGCGCAGCTCGGGGTCGTCACCGCTCGTCTGGTAGCTCGGCGGCAGTCGCCACACGATATCTTCCGTGGTCGGCTGGTCGTTCGGATTCTGGTTGATGTCGCTCTCGTCCACGAGCTCGAAGCCCGCCTCCGTAAAGAGGTCGATGACAAACTGCTTTTTCAGATAACCGCTGTTGCCGTCGGCCCACTCGTCCGGCGTGTCCGGCCTCGCCTCGTGCTGCACGACTCCCACGATGCCGCCCGGCTTCAGAACACGGTTAACGTCGCTCAGCGCAGCGGTCAGGAAGCCGCCATTCTCTTCGAAGCGCGCGAGATTGTGCAGCGCGCGAATCAGCAGCACCGCGTCCGCCTGGCCGGCCAGTTCCTCCGGCATGGAGCCGAACTCGAAGCCTTCGACCTCGGCGCCATCGTCACCGCGCCAGGCCTGGGCCTCCTCCGGCCAGTCGGTGGTCCACGTTTCCATCGAATCGATGAAGTCCTGTCCGAAGAAGCCGAATTCCGGCCACATGGCATGCGCGTAATTGGCGCCGATCAGCCGGCCTTCGCTGCCCAGGTACGGCACCAGGATCTGCGAATACCAGCCTGCGCCCGGCAGCGCCTCGACCACGGTCATGCCGGGCTCGATACCGAAGAACTCCAGCGTTTCCTTAGGGTTGCGATGCTCGTACCGCGCCTTGATGTCGTCGGGCTGAGCGTCGAGGACGGCCTGGAGACGTTCGGCGGCATTCTCCGCCGGGGCGGTACCGCTCGCCCGTCGAGCCTCTTCTGCCGCCGGCGCGTACTCGGCGGGTGCGACCGGCTCGGGGCCCGGCGGCGGTGCTTGATCGCAGCCCCAGAGAACCAGGGTCGCGGACAGAATCAGTGTGTTTCGCATGACATCTCTCCAGTGCCGCACAACAGGCCGCGGCGGATAGCGATCGCCCGCCGATGCGCAGGGCAGGCGCTCATGGTACGGCGCGACCGTGCAGGATTCCATACCGCGGTGGCGACGCGGGAACCGGGGATCGCCCGCGGTCGCCGCCCGCAAGTCAACACCGGGCCCGAGTTCGGCGCGCTTTCGTGCGGCGTGGGCTCCTGCAGCCTACAGCCCGCGACGAGTACGGATCATGGGCTGTAGCCCGTATTACGGGCGATCGACGGCAGGGATTCTGCGAAGAGTGATCGCCCGCAGTGCGGGCTTCGACAGCCTGCTGTCCATACACGTTGGCAATCGGCTGGAACAGGGCGGGCCGTAGGAGCCGCAACGTCGGTCAATCCAGCAACGGGCGATTGAGCTCTGTGCGCCAGTTCGCGGCATCCGGCTCGGAGTCCGGCGTGACCACGTAAACCTCCCAGATATCGGGCGCCCATTTGTGCCCCCGCTCCTCGAGCCACGCGTGAAACCTGTGCCAGGCATCCGGCAGGCCCTCGTACGGGCCGCGGTGCACGGTCTGCGCGACTCTGGTATCCGGCCGTTCGCCCGCTTCGACACGGCCGCTCGGGGCGACGGGTTCGCCGACGGACACGCCGACTTCGAAATCGAACACCTTCGGATCCATCTGCAGATGGTGGGCGAACACCGGACCTGTGATGTCCACGCCCTGGTCGGTCACGGTGGAAATCAGTTCACCGATCGCAGGCCCCATCACCTGCCGCATTTCTTCGCGCGGGATGGTGAGGTGAATGTAGGCGATCGGGGTTGCGTCAAGCTGTGCGATTTTCGGTTCTTCGATCACGGAGGGCTCCCTGGTAGCAGAAATATATGCGCGGCGTAGAAGCTAGTCGTTTGACCAGGGACGAAATCGACAAGATTGGAACAACTCGCAACGACGGCCCGCACGGGGCATACGTCGTGGTCTGCGGTTACAATCCAGCGACACGTCTGAAGCCGCTCAGCGCCGGTAGCTCACCGCCTATGGGCGTGCGCATATATACAAGGAAAGACGATGACTACACCCCGGCACCCGTCCTCGATGGTCCCCCTGCTTGCCGTCTTCGGCCTTGCCGCCTGCTCGCCACCCTCGCCCCAAACCGACGCCGGGCCTTCCGCGCGTGAGGTGGAAGCCCCCGCGAAACCGGACGGCAACGGCATCGATCTCATCGTCCACGGCGACTATATCGTCACCATGGACGACCGCCTGACCGTCATCCGAAACGGCGCCGTGGCGATCGACGACGGCATCATCGTGGCAATCGGTGCGTCCGACGAAATAGACGCCGAATACTCGGCTGCCGAAGTGCTCCCGGCCGACAACCGCATCGTCCTCCCGGGCCTGATCAACGGCCACTCGCACGCGGCGATGACCTTGCTCCGCGGCGTCGCCGACGACCTCGAGCTGATGACCTGGCTGAACGACTACATCTTCCCGGCGGAAGTGGAATTCGTCGACGCCGAGTTCGTGCGTATCGGCACCGAACTCGCCTGCTGGGAAATGATTCGCGGCGGCACGACCACGTTCGTCGACATGTACTACCACCCGGACGTCATCGCCGAGGTCGTCGAGTCCTGCGGACTGCGGGCGTACGTCTCCGCAACGGTGATCGGCCAGCGCAGCCCGGACGCGGAAGGCGCGCAGGACTCCGTCACCAAAGGTCTTGCGTTCATCGAGCGCTGGCAGGGACGGAACAGCCGCATCACGCCGATTTTCGGCCCTCATGCGAACTACACGTTGAACGAGGAACAGCTGCGAGCAACGCGCGATGCCGCCAATGAAGCCGGTGTGCCGATCAGCATTCATCTCTCCGAGTCGCCATACGAGGTCAGCTATTCGAAGGAGAACTACGGCACGACCTCGATCGACTTCTTCGACTCCATCGGCTTTTTTGACGGACTCACCATCGGCGCGCACGTCGTCTGGCCCACAGAGGAAGAGATTCCGATTCTCGCGGAACGCAAAGTCGGCGTGATCCACAACCCGACGTCCAACATGAAGATCGCCTCCGGCATTTCGCCCGTAGCGGCCATGCTGCAGGCCGGCGTGCGCGTCGGACTCGGCACCGACGGCGCCGCCAGCAACAACGACCTCGACATGTGGGAGGAGATGCGGCTCGCGGCGTTCCTGCAGAAAGTCGATCGAATGGACCCGACCGTGCTCTCCGCGAGCACCGTGCTCAGGATGGCCACCAGCGGCGGCGCCGAGGCGATCGGCCTCGGCGACCGCGTCGGGGCGCTGGCGGTCGGGATGCGTGCCGATCTCATCCAGGTATCTTTCGACGATGTGCATTTCGTGCCGACGTACGACGTGATGTCACACCTTGTATATGTCGCGGACGAGCAGGACGTCGCATCGACCGTTGTGGACGGGAAGGTCCTGATGCGGGAGGGGGAGATCCTGACCGTGGATACCGCCAGGGTGCGACGCGAAGCGGCGGCACTCGCCGGCAGAATCCAGGGCGCACTGACGGAGCGAAACCGCTGACGGCACAGACCTCCCGCAACGAGGAAAGCACGCCGAGGTCGCCGGATGCTGTGACGAGGGAAGCAGGCTGTAGGAGCCCGCACTGCGGGCGATTGCGAAGGTGCCGATAGACGCGATGATCGCCCGCGGGGCGGGCTCCTACAGCCCTCTATTCCGAAGTCGCCGGATACTGCAACGGAGCTAGGTATTCGTGCGTTCGATGTCGGCGCCCAGGGTGGCCAGTTTGCGCTCGAGGCGTTCGTAGCCGCGGTCCAGGTGATAGATGCGGTTCACCCTGGTGCTGCCCCGGCCGGCGAGGCCGGCCAGGACCAGGCTGGCGCTTGCGCGCAAATCGGTCGCCATGACGCTGGCGCCGCTCAGCCCCCCCGGCGTTCCGCGGACGATCGCGACCTGCGACATAGGGGTGATGTTGGCCCCCAGGCGCACCAGTTCCTGCACATGCATGAAGCGATTCTCGAAGATCCCCTCCGTGATGACGGAGGTGCCCTGCGCCTGGGTCATCAACGCCATGAACTGCGCCTGCAGGTCGGTCGGGAACCCGGGATACGGCGCGGTCGCGACATCCGTACCTGCCCATTCGTCCGCGGCCTCCACGGTGATGGACTCCGTATCCGCAAGCAATGAAAAGCCGCTTTCCCGCATCTTTTCGATCAGCGCCAGCAGATGCGAGGGCTCACAACTCCCCACCGTCACCCGCCCGCCGGTGATGGCCCCCGCGATGAGCAGTGTGCCGGCTTCGATGCGGTCAGGAACGATCCTGTGACGGCCCGGTGCCAGTTCGTCCACTCCGTCTATCGAGATGACGCTCGTGCCTTCACCTTCGATCTTCGCGCCCATCGTTCTGAGATACCGTACGAGGTCGACCACCTCGGGTTCCTTGGCCGCGTTCTCGATCAGCGTCGACCCGCGTGCCAGCGTAGCCGCCATCAACGCATTCTCGGTGCCGCCGACGGTCACGCGCTCGAACAGGATGTGCGCGCCGATCAGTTTCTTCGCCCGGGCAACCACGTAGCCGCTTTCGATCTCGATCTCCGCGCCAAGACGCTGCATCGTCTCGACGTGCAGGTCGACCGGCCGCGAGCCTATCGCGCATCCGCCGGGCAGACTGACCCTGGCTTCGCCGTAGCGCGCCAGAAGCGGACCCAGACACAGAATGCTCGCGCGCATCTTTCGCACGAGGTCATACGACGCCTCGGGATTCTTCGGCGCGGCCACATGGATTTCCATGACGTTGCCGTCGCGACTCGCATGACAATTCAGCGACCCCAGCAGCGACTCCGTCGAATCGATGTCGCGCAATTGCGGCACGTTCTCGAAACGGTGCACGCCGTCGGCCAGCAATACCGAAAAGAGCACGGGCAACGCCGCATTCTTGGAGCCGCTGACGTCGACCCGGCCGTTCAGTGTCGTACCGCCTCTTACTATTATGGATTCCAAGGTGCTCTCCGTTCAAAAAACTGCCCGGGGTCGTATGCTGACGCCCGGTTCCGACCGGGATAGGGTCATCTCGTGGCAGATTGTGGCGTCTCCCGCCTGCCGAACCCGGCATCCAGTGGAATCAGGGCCACAACCAGGAATGACGGCACGGTCGCAATGAGAATCCAGACGAAAAAAAACTGGTATCCCAGAAACTCCTGCAGCCAGCCACTGACCATCCCCGGCAGCATCATGCCGAGCGACATGAACCCCGTACAGATTGCGTAATGTGCCGTACTGTGCAAGCCACGCGCAATGTACAGCATGTAAAGCAGGTATGCGGTAAATCCGAAGCCGTACCCCAGCTGCTCGATGCCGACCGCAATGCCGATGAGCAACAGGTTCCCGGGCTGCGTGAATGCCAGCAGAAGATACACGGCATTCGGCAGATTGATGGCGGCGACCATCCACCATAGCCAGTAGCGGAGACCGTTGCGCGCCGCCAGCACGCCCCCGAGAATTCCGCCGACCGTCAGCATCAGCACACCGGCGGTGCCGTACGCCAGACCGACTTCGCCGGTGCTCAGTCCGAGCCCTCCCGATGCCGCTCCGTCCAGCATGAAGGGTGTCGCGAGCTTGACGAGTTGCGCTTCCGCGAACCGGTACAGCAGAAGAAACGCAAGGATCCGGCCGATGTAGGCGCGGCGAAAAAACGACGCAAAGGTCTTCACCGATTCGCGCATCAGGCCTTTCAGCGGACCGGCGTAGGCAGGCACGTCGCCGGGCGGTCTGGGGAGACTGAAACGGTGCCAGGCGAAAAGAATAAGAAAGAGTCCCGCCAGCAGGAGAAAGGCAATGCTCCACGCGACAGTGATGCTCGATGTCGTGCCCTCGAGATACCCCGCGATCATCACGAGCAGGCCCTGCCCGGTGATCATTGCCAGCCGATAGAACGTGCTGCGAATGCCGACGAACCACGCCTGCTGACGCTCGCTCAGGGCGGCGATATAGAACCCGTCGGCCGCAATGTCGTGCGTCGCGGAACTGAATGCGATCAGCCAGAAAACGGCGAGCGTGTAGCGAAACGCGTTCCCGGCGGGAAGGGTCAGCGCGATGGCGGCGAATCCCGCACCGACCAGCAGTTGCATCGTCGTGATCCAGTAGCGTCGCGTCTTCAGGATGTCGATCAGCGGACTCCAGATCGGCTTGATCACCCACGGCAGGTACAACCAGCTGGTGAAGTACGCGATCTCCGCGTTCGAGATTCCGAGACGCTTGTACATGATGACCGAGACCGTCATCACGACGACAAAGGGCATGCCCTGCGCGTAGTAGACGCTGGGCAGCCAGAGCCACGGGCTCTTTGAGCGGCTCTGCATTCAGGAGGCCGTGCCGGCCCGCAGTCGATCACGCGCCATGACGAGGCTGCCTTCGACAGGCTGGGCCACCACGGTCACCGGGTCCGGACGCACGCCCAGGCTCTCGAGCCGGGCGAGCAGCCTGCCGCGATAAAAGTCGCCGGAGCAGACGACGCCGCCGGCAAGGCCCAGTGGCGCATCGTTGCCGAGCGCGAGTTTGCCGATGGTCGCCACGACCAGGTCGGCCGTCGCCGCCGCAGCGCCGTCGACGATGCGTTTCGCGACGTCGTCGCCGTTCCTCGCGGCCTCGACCACGATCGGCGCCAGCGCCGCGATTTCCCGGCGCGCATCGACGGCCAGGCTGAGCTTGCGTGCGATCTCCCGCGGGTGCGCGACTTGCACCCGCGCGGCCAGTTCCTCCGTCAGCGAGGTCTCTCCGCCGATCCCGTCGACTGCGTCGGCGACGGCGGCAAGGGCTCTCCGGCCGAGGTCGAAGCCACTGCCCTGGTCGCCGAACCAGTGTCCCCACCCGCCGATCACCGCCTGCCTGCCGTCGGCGTCCCGACCGATGGCGACGGAGCCCGTACCGACGATCAGCCCCACGCCACGTCCTCGCCGCGCGGCAATGACGAGAATCGGCTCCGCGTCGTGCACGATGTCCACCTTCGCGGCCAGTCCTCTTCGTGTCGCCCAGTCGGCAATGTCGGCCTGAACGTCCGGCAACGCGCTGCCCGCCAGAGCCAGCACGGCATAGCCGACTTCGAAATCCCGCGTACCGGCCGCTTCGTGGGCGGCATCGATCGCAACGTCCAGGTTCGTTTTCGCGTGCACGGAACCCACGGTGCGAACGTTCGACGGCCCGCCGTAGCCCGCGCCCAGCACGTGAATGCGGCCGTCGTCCGCGACCGACGCGATACGCGCGGCGGTCTTGGTGCCGCCACCGTCGACGCCGATGACTAGCCCGGATATCTCACCGATTGCGCGGGCTCTCGCTTGCCCTTTGTCCGCACAACGAATTTTCCTCACTCGGAAATACACTCGGGTATTCCGCTCGATCGGAAAATCCGTTGTGCGAACAAATGGCTGCCCGAGATTCCCGCGAATCGGTGAGACATCCGGGCTAGCGGGCGCGGATCAGCGGTCATTCTTTTTCAAGTGCCGCACGCAGCTTTCCGCCTGCCTCGTCGAGCCTCTCTCGCGCCAGGGCGGGCGCCATTCCCAGTCGGTGCGACACGATGGCGACCTTCAGGTCGCCACCGCAGGACGTCAGGAGCATGTCGGCTTCGGCGTGCGACAAACCCGCGATCTGCTCTACCATGCGCAGCGATCGCGCCGTCAGCTTCCTGTTGGTCGCCTGCAGGTCGACCATCAGGTTGCCGTAGGTCTTGCCCAGCTTCACCATGGCGCCCGTGGTCAGCATGTTCAGCACCATCTTCGTCGCGGTGCCCGCCTTCATCCGCGTGGAACCCGCCAGGACTTCCGGACCGACGACCACGGAGATCGAGACCGCGGCCTCCTCCGACACGGGGCTGCCGGCATTGCAGCTCAAGCCGACCGTGGCGGCGCCCGCCTCGTTCGCGTACTTCAGCGCCCCCAGGACATACGGCGCCGTGCCGCTCGCGGTAATGCCGACCACGACGTCGCGGTCGTTCAGGCCGATTTCGCGAAGGGCGACGGCACCCTGCCCGGCCGAATCCTCGGCGCCTTCGATCGCCTGCCGCAACGCTTTGTCGCCCCCGGCGATCAGTCCGACCACCTGCCCGGGATCGGTATTGAACGTGGGCGGGCACTCCGATGCATCCAGCACGCCGAGGCGACCGGAAGTGCCGGCGCCGACATAGATGAGACGGCCCCCCGCTTCGAGCCTGGCAGCAATGAGATCGATCGCGCCAGCGATTGCTTCCGCCTCGTTCGCAACCGCGGCCGCGAGCCCGGCGTCTTCGCGGTTGACGAGCCGCACGAAGTCGATCGTACTCAGGCGGTCGAGCTCTTCCGATGCGGGGTTGCGCGCTTCCGTTGTCAGGTCTTTGTACATTGCACTACCATTCCCTCAACTGTGCCGTCCTCGATCATTTCAATGCACCCTGCGAAGACCGGCGCGCTCCTGTGCTTTCCGCTCCTGTTCCTGGCGGCCTTCGCGGGCTGCGCCGGCAGCGAAACGGTTCTGACCGGCATCGACGTTCTTTACCGCGACGACTTCGCGCCGCTGGCCGGGCGACGGGTCGCGCTGATCAGCAACCAGACGGGCATCGATCGTAACGGGAACAGCACAATTCGCCTTCTGCACGACGCCGACAACGTCGACCTCGTGAAAATCTTCAGTCCCGAGCACGGCCTCCAGGGCACACTCGACGTCCCAGTCGTCGGCGACGACGTCGACAGCGACACGGGCATAGCGGTGCTCAGCCTGTACGGCGAGGTACGACGTCCAACGGCGGAGATGCTCGACGGCATCGATACGCTCGTCTTCGACATCCAGGACATCGGCGCGCGCTTCTATACCTACATATCCACGATGGGGAACGCGATGCATGCGGCCGGCGAACACGGTATCCGGTTCGTCGTGCTCGACCGCCCGAACCCGATCAACGGCATCGACGTCGCGGGGCCGGTGCTCGACGACGGCAAACAGTCGTTCGTCGGTTTTCACCGCATCCCCGTGCGGCACGGGATGACGGTCGGCGAACTCGCGCAATTGTTCCGGGCGGAACTCGCCATCGACGTCGAACTGCAGGTCATCGAGATGCGCGGCTGGCGACGCGACGACTTTTTTGACGCGACGGGGCTGCCGTGGGTAAACCCCTCGCCGAACATCCGCAGCCTGACCGCGGCGCTTCTGTACCCCGGGGTGGGCCTGCTCGAAACGACGAACCTGTCCGTCGGACGCGGAACCGACACGCCCTTCGAAGTCATCGGCGCGCCGTGGCTGGACGGGCCGGCACTCGCGAACGGCCTGAACCGCGCCTCCCTGCCCGGGGTGTCTTTCGCCCCGCTCGAATTCACCCCGGACGCCAGCAAGTTTGCCGGAGAGCCCTGCAGCGGCGTTCGCCTGACGATTACCGACCGCGAAGCATTCGACCCGTTGCAGACAGGGCTTCAGATCGCGCGACAGCTCGCGCTCGCGTATCCGGATACCTGGGAGATCGACGCACTGCCGCGGCTGCTCGGCAACGACGCGACGCAGCGAGCGATCGCCGACAGCCTGCCGTACGCCGACATACTCGCCGCCTACGCGCCGGAGCTGGCCGAATTCAGGAAGCGGCGCGCGCAATACCTGATCTATCGCTAGCCCGTTCACGATTCGCCGTATCGCAACAGCAACTGCCGTTGCTTGCGGTTGACCCAGTCGTAGTAGTCGCGGCGTTCGAGCCCGGCCGCCGCCTCATTGTCGATCAGCACCGCGACCCGTTCGTGCAGCTGCAGCGCCGTGGCCGGCCACATTGCCGACACCGGGCCTTCGACCAGCTGCCGCACGGCAGCGGCCTTCCGCGAACCGGTCGCAAGCAGCATCACTCGAGAGGCGCTGCGAATCGTCGCGATCCCCATCGTGACGGCGAGCTCGGGCTGCTCGGCCGGGTCGTCGAAGTAGCGGCTGTTGCTGTGCAGTGTTTCGGGCGTCAGCGTTTTCACGCGGGTCCGCGACCCGAGACTGGAGGCCGGTTCGTTGAAGCCGATATGTCCGTTCTGTCCCACCCCCAGAACCTGCAGATCGATGCCGCCCGCCTCGCGAATCGACTCTTCGTAGCAGGGACCGACGGTGGCTGGATCCGTGCCGGGTTCGCATAGCGGGAGATGGGTCCTGCCCCGATCGATGTCGATGTGATCGAACAGCTCCCGGCTCATGTAGCCGCTGTAACTTTGCGGGTCGTCGGCGCGAAGACCGACGTACTCGTCGAGATTGAAGGTTGTCACGCCGGTGAACGACACCAGGCCCTGCCGGAAATCGGCGACCAGTCGCCGGTACATGGCGAGCGGCGTGCTGCCCGTCGCCAGTCCCAGGACCGCATCGGGCTTGTCCTCGAGAAGACGACGTATGCGCGCGGCGCCTTCGATGGCCACCGCGTCGCTGTTCTCCAGAATGACGATTTCCATTCTTTTACCCTGGTACTCAGGCAAGGTGCCGCTGCATGTCGCCGTCCACCCAGCTTCTGTGCACGGTAAACGACGAGTCGAGTTCGATGAGACTGGCGCGGTACCCGGGCCGAATGTGGCCGAGCTGATCATCGAGGCCCAGCACGCCGGCCGGGTAGGTCGACGCCATGCGCAGCGCCTCGAGCCGGTCGATGCCGGCAAAATCGCAGGCGTTTTTCACGGCGGTGATCAACCCGATGTCGGAGCCCGCCAGGACTCCGTCCGGGGTGAGGCAGCGGCCGTCCACGGCACTCACGGTCACTCCGAACAACTCGAAGGATTTCCTGTCCGAGCCGACGGTCGGCATGGCGTCGGTGACGAGCAGCGCCTTGCCGACAGGCTTTGCGGCAACGGCGATGCGGAAACAGGCCGGATGAACGTGGAAGCCGTCCGCGATGATGCCGAAAAAGCTGTCGCGGTCTTCGATCGCCGCGCCGACCATGCCCGGCTCACGGCTTTGCAGCGGCGTCATGGCGTTGAAGAGATGCGTGAATCCGCCGAGTCCGGCATCGAGGGCCCGCCTGACCTCGGCGTAGGTTGCCGCGCTGTGGCCGCCGCAGACGATCACGCCTTTTTCCGCGAGCCGTGAGATCGTCTCGGCCGGCACGGTCTCCGGTGCCAGCGTGAGCATCGTACGGCCCCGGGGCAGCGAAGCGATTCGCGCGATCGCCGCCTCGTCGAGTGCGCGCATCCGGCCGGCGTCGTGCACTCCCCTGCGACGCGGATTGAGATGCGGGCCTTCGAGATGGATGCCGAGCACGCCAGGCACGCGGTCGCAGAGCGCCGTTGCGACCGCGGCGATGGCCTCATCCATCACCGCATCGGTATCCGTAATGAGCGTGGGCAGGAAGGCGGTGGTGCCGAACGGTCGATGTGCCGCGCCGATGGTCTTCAGCGACGCGACGGTCGGTGCATCGTTGAACAGGACTCCGCCGCCGCCGTTCACCTGCAGGTCGACAAGCCCCGGAGCCAGCAGGTGACCGCGCAGGTCGACGGTATCGGCTCCGCTGACCTCACCGGACGCCACGATATCGGCTATGACGCCGCCGTCGACGATGACGTCCCGGCCCGTGAAAACCTGCTCGCCGTCAAACACCCGGCCGTTGGTCAGTCGCTGGATCATCCTGACTGCGTAGCCGGGCTCACGCCGCGTCAACGACCTTGCCGGGATTCAGGATGTTGTTCGGATCCATCATTCGCTTCAGTCGCGTCATCAATTCGATCTCGGCCGGGGTGCGACTGATGGGCATCCAGGCCCGCTTCTCGAGGCCGATGCCGTGTTCCGCCGAAATGGCGCCGCCGA
>Ga0299913_10002545_pt1 | contig 14460 bp, 10 predicted proteins | sample RVTome_9_FD_201360 | JGI IMG/M metagenome (GOLD analysis project Ga0299913, IMG submission 201360) | Soil microbial communities from uranium-contaminated site in the Upper Colorado River Basin, Wyoming, United States - RVT155D38 (version 2) ... | reverse complement strand
CGTTCTGTGAGTAACGTTATTGATTGGCACTATTTTCATGACTTTTTCTGGCCCGCGAATCGGTGAGATATCCGGGCTAGAGAGGCTGGAAGCCAAATTCCTTTACTTTATTCATGAGTTCTCTATGCCGGGGCAATGTTCTCAGGGCCTCATTCCTGGTTCGTACATTCTCGGCGAACAGTTTGTTCGCGTGCGCAGTGCGAGTCAGCGTGTGATCAATTAGAGAGATGTCGGTTTCAAACCGCATCCCATACAAGACGAATTGATAGCTTAGCCATGGGAATAGCTCGCGATTACCGGCGAAGTCTTGCTCAGACGGTGGGTGGTAGCGCCATCGTTCAAGGAGATGTTGCAGCGTCTCTGGAACGGATTCGGGTCGCTTGTTGTCTCGCCAGAATTCGTCGCTATCACGCTGAGTCAATACATAGTGAAGCTTTAGAAAGTCAACGATCCCGACCCAACGCTGATTGATCTCCTTGTTGAAATGATCGGCCGTAATGTCCATCACTTCTCGGCACGCCGGCAATCGATCGCTGATCATCCCGGCCATTACTTCAACCAACACCAGGGCCGATGCTTCCAGCGGTTCAAGGAAGCCCGCCGATAAACCGACGGCGACGCAGTTTTTCTCCCAGAATGTTTCTCTATGACCAGCATTGATCCGGATTCTTCGAACAGCCAACTCGTCATTCGCATCTGCCCCGCTCTTGTGAACATAGTTTCTCAACGTCTGCTCGGCCTGATCATGACTGGTATGACTGCTGGAATAGACGTAGCCCGTACCACGTCGGTTGGTCAGTCCGATATCCCATATCCATCCCGCCTCTTGCGCCGTTGCCATAGTCTGACTGAGTATGGGTGACTCCTCAGAAGCATTGGGCACCTGCATCGCGAGCGCGTGGTCAGCAAACAAGAAATTGTTCTTGGCGACAAACGGTACGCCTAACGCTTCTCCAAGCAACACAGACGAAAATCCGGTGCAGTCCACAAACAGGTCGGCACCGATGTCCCCATGATTGGCCGTTGTCACGGAAGCGATGTCACCGTCTTCCTTCATGTTTACGCGGCTAACTGTATCGACAATTTGACGCACCCCTAAATTGTCCTTACAAAACTGCTTCAGAACTTCGGTCAATTTGCCGGCATCCAGATGGTACGCATAGTTGGCGACAATATTGTACTCAGGCGTGGTTATTTTTTTAGGGGCCAAGCCCGCCTCGCCAATAGCCTGTTGGTAGTCAACCGCCTGGGCGAAACTCTCGCCACGATGGGCATTCTGCTTGATCCAGTACGCTGCCAGGTCAATATCGTTGTAGCCGACAGGCGCGTTGAACGGGTGGTAGTAATAATCCTCGTCGCTGCCATCGACCCAACCTGCGAATATCGCCCCTTGTTTGAAAGTGGCATTGCATTTAATCAGGAAGTCATTCTCCGAGATTCCGATTTTTTTTAGAGTGTGGCGCATGGTTGGCCAGGTGCCTTCACCAACACCAATGGTAGGAATATCCGACGATTCCAAAAGCGTAATCTTTATGCCGAACGTTCCATTACCGTGTTTCTTCGCCAGCAATCCAGCCGTGAGCCAACCCGCGGCGCCACCGCCCACAATGACAACTGACTTTAATGGACATACCACTATTGCCACCACTCGTTTTATTTGTCGCCGCTTTGACAGTTCGACTCATCAAAGCAAAAAGGCAAAACCTTGAGAGCTTTGCCTTTTTGGGTCAAACCTGATCGGCGTTAACTGTAGTCCGCATCCGTCACCGATTACGCGGGCTCTCGCTAGTCCGATCTTACCCGCGAATCGGTGAGATATCCGGGCCAGGAGTCTGCGCGGTAGAAAGTATTCCTACTGCGAACGCACCACATTCTCGCTACGGATATTTCTGCCGCGCAGACTCCTAGAAATTCGCTCTTACTCCGAGGAGATAACGCGCTCCCGTATTCGTGGACTCATACACTCGATTCTCGAACAATGAATATCGTACTTCTTCCTCATCGTTCAGATTAATTCCCTCTAAGGAAATGGAAACATTGTCGGTGACAGCGTAGATGATGCTGGCATCGACCTGGCCATATTCGGCCTTGCTAAGCTCTTCGCCATGGGAACCGAAGGGATCCAGCAGATAAGCATCGCGCCAATTGTAGCTAATACGAGCCTGCAGCCTGTCTTTTTCGTAGAACGTACCCATATTGAACGACTTGATTCGGTCTTTGGAAACCTGCGTATAGTTGGCAAACATTCCGAATCCGTCCAGCGCACCAGGCATTAGATTCGTATCGCTGAAGAAGTATTGGAGCGCCAGCTCAAAACCGTCGAAAGTCTCATCTCCCTCGTTTACAGGCCTGTCCCGAATGAACTCTTCGCCCGCGATAGTGACTGTATCCGTTGCGTTTTGGATCTCATTACTGAACGCTTTGGTGAAATACGCGGCTGACATGTAACTTGTTTCACCGAAATACCACTCCAGGCCTATGTCGAAATTCAAAGATTCGAACGGCTCAAGTCCTGGATTGCCCTCGTGGACTCGCAGTCCGTCCGGCAAGCCAGGTCGCAAGTCGTAGCTGACCAAAAACAGAATCTGGCTCAGTGTCGGCCGGGTAATGGTCTCTGAGGCGGCGAGACGTAGTTTGAGGTCGTCGGTTAGTTCCAGTGCAAAGTTGGCCGATGGTAGCAGGCGGCTATAGTCGCCCGTTGCCGATACGGGCGATAGAGGACCTCTGATCGTTGTGAACTCCGGAATTGGCGAGTCAGGATCGATTATCTCGAACCCGAGGATCGGTTGCTGCGAACCATGAGAAACTACGTCCGTACTTATGTACCGAAGCCCCATATTGCCGCTCCAGTCCAAATTGCCAATCTCTCCTTCCAGATCGAGTTGAACATACATGGCAAAGGTATTTTCCTCGGCATCTCCTGAACTCGTAGGTATCGGCAACGCGGCGAATGTATTGCCGCGGTCCGCAAAAAGCGCCGCATTTTCGGGACTTAAGCCGGCTATCCCTTCGGGCGACGACAGGAATGCTGCTAACTCATCACCGTTCCAGCCAGGAAAGGAGACGCCAAAATATCCGTCTACTAAAGAAAAAATACTCTCGGGAACGAAGCCGGTGTAATTGTTATTGAAACCAAAAAATCCACCACCTTCAGTTTTTGCCGACGCCTGAGTCTTTGTCCGTTCAGAATAAGCCATGCCCGAATGGAAGGTTTTTATGCCACCCGAATCAAAGTGATATTGAAAATCCAGACCGGTGGAAAAGATCTCATCCTCAATGCTTGTGCCCTCGAAAATTACATCGCCAGGCTTTATTTGCGACAGGTCAGTGACATCGGATGTCATGCTGAACGTCGGTGAAGTCCCTCCGTTCCACACCACGGTACTTACGTTATCGGCAGCGACCGGGGCCTGTACCCCGAACCAGTTCTGAACTCCGGCCGTGGAATCTGTGGCTTTCGAGTAGGAGGTATCAAAGGTAATTACCGAATTGTCACTGCGAGCCCATTCGGCATTGAAGCCAATTTGCTCCGTCTCGGCGAACCTTGGTCGGCGAGCAGAATGAAATCCAATGAATCCTGCACCCGGGTGAGTCGTATAAGAAAGGACCGTTCCGTTACCATCGACAGTCGCGGACGCAATGTCGCCGGGGCCGTAAAAGGTGCCTGGAACCTTTGACTCCGAGTCGAAATCAAGCTGTGAATAGAGCCCGTCGAGTGTCAACTGGACGTCATCTGTGGCCTCAAACTGCAGTGCAAAGGCACCGCTCTTACGGTCACGACTTGATTCGTTTTGGTCGAAGCCTAACCAGGTTGATACATAAACGTCCGTCAGGACCTCACCACTATCCAGATTATCGAGGGTGACCTTGTTCATCCCTTCCGGAAAGGTTCTGTGAGTCGTGAAATCCTTGTCCCGTACGGCGACTGAAACCAGGACACCGACCCTTCCATCCATAAAGCGATTGCTGATCAAACCGGAATATTCGGGGGTGGTGCTTTCGGCATTGTCGTCGTAAATGCCTTTGACAGACGCGGCGGCTTCGAATCCGGTGAAATCGAATGGCCGTGCCGTTTTGATATTGACTGTTGCACCAATACCGCCTTCCTGAATTTTCGCACTGGGCGTCTTGTAGACTTCAGCCCCGCTGATCAATTCGGATGCAAGAATGTCAAAACTGAATTCGCGTCCGTTGTTTTCGGTAGCCAGTACGCGACCATTGACCAGAGCCGCCGTGTGCTCCGGACCAAATCCGCGCACCGACACAAACTGGCCTTCGCCGCCGTTTCGACTGATAGTGATTCCGGGTATCCGGGCCAGGGACTCCGCTACATTTTGATCTGGAAATTTACCGATATCTTCCGCGGATATGGCGTCCGTAAATGTGCCGGAGCTTCGCTTGATATCAACGGATCGTTGCAGACTGCCGCGGATACCTGTCACCACAATTTCTTCAATCACGTCGTCCTCGGCCGCATAGACAGTTGGACCATGGACAGCAAGGGCTATCGCGGTTGCCAGAATACTGCGTTTGATCACAATTTTGTTGTTCATGAATCAACTAGCCCCCAGTGTTTACGGTGTCACCGATCAAAAGGCAGGCCGAAATTGAATGGCGCCTGTACGCTGTCCCGATTTCAGACCAGGCACCTGCAATTGCTACCCGCAACGCAAACCAAGTTTAACGTTAAACTGCACTTTAACGTTAAACAAACAACAATACAACCGGTCCGGGACCCACAGATTCCTAGTTCGGTCTGGCCATCACCAGGGGATTTGAAGGGATTGCATCGCCGCCAGAGTCAAACAGCAGGATGTCATGCGGCGCGATGTAAGCAGCCATGCGGTTTGTGGCTGCCAGCTCGTGCTGCCCCTGGAGCTTTACCCTGCAGTCGACCGCATCGAACAATTTCGCGTAAATGTAGGTGGAATCGCCCAAAGACTCGACCTGGCTCAGGATAAGATCCAGCGCAATGCTTCCTTTGAAAGAATCACGAGTGACATGTTCTGGTCTAAATCCCAATATCACGTTATCTCCGACCCGCAATCCTGGCGCGGTAACCTCAAGACAAATATTTTTATCTTCCACAAGCATGATCGACAGCTTATTGTCCCCGGAATCCAGGACTTTGCCGTTCAATAAATTAATTTTCGGGCTACCGATGAAACTGGCGGTAAATGTGTTCCGCGGGTGGTTGTAAATCTCCAAAGGCGAACCGACCTGTTCAATTCTGCCCTCATTCACCACAACAATCCGATCGGCCAACGTCATGGCCTCAACCTGATCGTGAGTCACGTAAATCATCGTGTGCCGGAAGTCGTTGTGGAGCTTGACCAGTTCGTGACGCATCTCTACACGCAATTCAGCGTCGAGATTTGACAGGGGCTCATCAAACAAGAATACCTTTGGATCGCGAACGATAGCGCGCCCGATGGCGACCCTTTGACGCTGCCCGCCGGAAAGCTGGCTTGGATTGCGATCCAGATAGTCGCTCAAGCGCAATACACTCGCTGCATGGTTAACCTGAGATTCGATACGATTTTTGTCGTATTTCATGTTCTTGAGGCCGAAACTCAGATTTTCTCTGACCGTCATGTGCGGATACAGCGCATAGGATTGAAACACCATCGCGACACCGCGTTTTGAAGCAGCAGTATTTGTTACATCCTCACCATCGATATAGATGCTGCCGGACGTCGCGTCTTCCAGTCCCGCGATCATTCTCAGGATGGTGGATTTTCCACAGCCAGAAGGGCCAACCAGAACAATGAACTCGCCGGATTGAATATCGAGACTGATGTCATGAACAATCTTCGTTTGATCGTAGGTCTTGGCCAGCTCTGCTATGGATACGCCAGTCATGCAGCTACGTCGTCCAGACGCGGGCCGTGCTATCTCTAATGATCGCTTTTGCCTCTATTTCAATTCTTCGACCCTGTTCGCCCCCTTGGTACAGCAATGCCTCGGCTGCTTTACGGCCTTTTTCAAAGGCATCCTGCTTGGCGGTCGTCAGCGACGGTAACGATGGGTGCAGACCGCGGGGCTCAATATCGTCAAAACCAGTTACTGATATTCGCTGCGGAACATCCAGTCCAAGGCGCTCGCATTCTGTCATCGCGCCGTACGCGAGTGAGTCCGAAAAACACATGATCGCGGTGATTTCCGGCCGTCGTTGCAATAAACGCCGCGTGGCTTCCGCGCCACCGTCTTCACAATTGGTGGCCTCACACACCAGCACGCTTCCCAGCTCGATCTGTGTCCTGGCGATGGCCTCCCTGCAACCGAGCAATCGTTGCTTGGCCACATAGTTGTCCGTGTCAATATGTTCGTCCAGAGTGAAAATCTGGTGGCTGCCCTCTTTCACCGGAAACGTGGCTATTCCCAGCTGCTGATGCCCCAGGGACAGGATATGTTCGGTCAGGTCGCCCATGACTTTCGAGTCGTTGGTTAGAACGCTCGTATACTCGGGCGCGTCAAAGTCAACGGCGACAATAGGCAAACCCTTGGAAAGGGCGCGTTGAATTGCGGCGTTGCTTTTGTAGGGAGCATTTAGAATATAACCATCGACTATGGCATCAAGCGACTCGTGATATCCCAAACCGTTTTGCTTCAATGGATTCAGGACTATATTGGTTCCTGCTTCCTCGCAGACGGATGAAATGCCTCGCAAGAATGCGATGTCGTGCGGATCCGTAAAGGCATAACTCAGCTGATCGTTGAAAATTACACCGATAGCACCGCAAACACCCGTTCGCAGCGATCTCGCTGCGGCACTTGGGCCGTGGTAGTTGACCTTCTTTGCGTGAGCCAGGATTTTTTCTCTCAGCTCAGCGGATATCTTCGCCGGATTGTTATACGCATTGGAAACCGAGGTATGAGTGATCCCCAGGTCGGCGGCGATAGACTTCAGAGTCACTTTGCTTCGGCGTATTCTTGGAATTTCCCGTCTCCATTCCTGGCCCGCATCCGTCACCGATGTCGCGGGCTCTCGCTAGTCTGGCCGCACTTCGCAGCTGCAATTTCAGAGAAATGAGCCAGTCACTTTATCGTTAATTCTTGACAGCGGCAATACATAAGTTTAACGTTAAACTCGCGCTTCATTTCGCTTGCGGAGTTCAGGGGGATCGTGTGATCGAGACAGATCACCGGCGTCGTCAGTCCCAAACTCAACCAAACAAGATGGAAGCCAGTGACAAGGGGTCAAGAAACCAAAAGGCATTCTCCGCTGATCCTCATGTTGCTATGGCTACCAGTGTTCCCGACACCGGCCTGGACCAGCGACGACAGGTTACCGCTCGCTGAGGAAGCGGCGCTCAACCCGCCTACCGTCAATTTCGAACACTTCGATCATTTGTTCACTGAGATCGCCGTAGACGGCAAGACCATGGGTGTGATCAATATCTATAGTGAATATCCCGACTATGCGTTTGCGATTGAGCCTGCGGAAGGATTCGCCTGTGTGGATGATGCCGCAAGAGCCATTGTCTTATTGTCAAAACAACCACACCACTCCGGGTATGACGACGAGACGACGAGGAAAACTGCCCTGCTGATCGAGTTCGTCCTGCACATGCAAAACGCCAACGGATACTTCAATAACTTCCTGTGGCCGGACGGATCAATCAATACAAGCTATAGAACATCGCTGGCTGAACTGAATTGGTGGTCCTTCAGGGCATTGTGGGCACTGGAGTCTGCATACCAGATGTTCCCCTCCGACCAGGACCTGACACGCCGAATCGACCACGCGACAGGCAGGCTTGTCGCCAACGTCAAAAGAGATCTTCCGGTAGCCGAGCTCAAAACCCAGGTCGTTGATACGCTGGAACTACCGACCTGGTTGCCGCACAAATATGCGGCCGATCAAGCCGCTGTCGCAATAGTCGCCCTGTTGCCATATTTCAAGAGAAGTGGTGATGACGAAGTGCTGCAGATCATCAACGCGCTCGCCGCTGGCATCATGCAAATGCAAAAAGGTGATGCAAGCAACTATCCGTTTGGCATGTTCTTGAGCTGGAAGAATCTGTGGCATTCATGGGGCAATAGCCAGGCATACGCCCTGTTGCTGGCTGGTGACCAATTGGATCGACCGGACTACACCCGAAGCGCACTTTTGGAAATCGACAATTTTGTTCCCTATTTGCTCGAGAGTGGCTTTTCTGAATCAATTCTGATCAAGCGTGAATCAAACGGCATCTCTGAAGAAAAGAGAACTCGCTTCCCACAGATCGCTTACGGTATACGGCCAATGGTCTACGCAGCGTCGGAAGCGTTCCGGGTTACAGGGGATAAGCGATATCTTGCCCTCGCGACCAGCCTTCGATCCTGGTTTTTTGGCCAGAATGACGCTGCCCGAAATATCTACGACCAGGAGAGTGGGAGAACCTATGACGCCATTAATTCGGCCACCGGAATAAACCTCAATTCCGGGGCTGAATCGACCATCGAGGGTCTGTTGGTCATGCAGCAACAATAGCCGTGCGGCCCGCAAAAACATTATGTGTCTTTATCAAGGCTTGTGCCGCGGGGACCCTTGTCTTGCTGTGTGGTTGCTCCAACCCCGACGCGACGGAGGGAAAATCCGCGCAAGAAAAAACAGTGCGAATGTGGGTTGCGCCAAACGAAACCCAGGAGGCGTTCTGGAAGGTCGCCGTGACGAAGTGGAACAACAGCGGCGTGGGTGCCCGCGTTGATTTTACGACCATCCCCGAAACGAGGAGTTCGGAAGACGCCATTCTCACTGCCCTGGTCGCAGGTAGTGCGCCCGATATTTCAACCAACATATTTTCAGGTTTTGCCGCGCAGCTGGCCAATTTGGAGCAATTGCAAGACCTGTCGGTTCTGGAGGGGTACGAGGAGCTGATTGCAGCCCGGCACATGGGCGAGATTATGAAGGGATGGGATCAAGGCGGGAGAATTTTCGTTCTGCCAATTTACTCCAACCCGACCATGGTGTGGTGGCGCAAGGACATTTTGCATCAACTGGGCATCGAGACAGTCCCGACAACTTTCGATGACGTCTATCGACTTTCCGAAAAATACGCCACTTCGGACAACAAGTTCGGCATGCAGGTAGTGGCCGGCCGCAGGTGGGCCGACAGATGGTTCGATTATATTTCTTACTACTACGCTACGGGAGATGGCGCTCCGTATATTAAAGATGGCAAAGCCGTTTACGATAATCCAGCGGGTCTGTCTGTGCTTACGTTCGTCGATACCATGTTCAGGAACGGCTGGACCACGACCGACTTCGACGGTGACGAGCCGCTGGCGACGGGTGCGGTGGCCGGCGCGGTGCGGGGCCCCTGGGACATCGCCTTCTTCAAGAAAATGTACCCGGATTCTTTGGACAATATAGTCATCGGACCCATGATTCGCGAACAGCAGAATGGCAGCAAGGTACACACTTTTGCTGACAGCAAGGGGCTCGTCATATTCAAACACAGCAAGGTGAAAGCGGAAGCCTTTGAATTCGTTTCCTGGGTATTCAGCGATGACGAACTAAGCCTCCTGTGGCTGGAAAAAACCGGTTTGCCGCCAGCGCGCGGTGACCTGGCCGAAAACGAGATTTTCAGGAAGTTCTACCAGGCAAACCCGATGGTTGCAGAATACGCGGCGTATGTAGACGTCGCTGTGCCTCCCGCATTCATTGAGGGCACGATAGACGTCCAGAAATTCATGGGCATCGAAATGTTGGAGCCGGTGCAATACGGCACCAAAGATCCTGAGACCGCCCTGGCAGATTCCGTCCGGCGTACTGATAAACTACTGAACCTGCTGCAATGAGCAGGATGATGGGCAAAATACGCCAGCGCCATATTGGTGCTGCGTTGGCCATATCCTACCTGCTGTATAGCCTGGTCTTCTGGGCCTATCCGTTCTTATGGTTGCTGATCCTGTCTTTCTCCGACTGGCGTTTTTTCAGCGCTCCCTCGTTCTCCGGCTTGAGCAACCTGCAACTGCTGCTGACCAATACCGAGTTTTGGGGCTCGATGTGGAACGTGGCTCGGTTTCTCGGATACTACTTGCCCATTACGTTTGCCTGCTCACTCGCTTTCGCCTTCGGACTGCAGCACCTTGGGCGTGGTAAGGCATTTGTTGCACTCTGTTTTTTGCTCGCGCACATATCCTCCGGCGTGGCCTATTCACTCGTGTTCACCAAGATTTTCAGCGCCAGTGGCCCGCTCAACGGCTTCCTGTTCGAATGGTTCGGTTTCAAGATTCCCTGGTTGACCAGCCCGTCCCTGGCGATGCTCTCGATTTCCCTGATCGTGACCTGGAAATTCGTGGGTTACTACGGACTGATTCTCTATTCGGGTCTGGTCGCTATTCCTAAAGAAGTATACGACGCGGCAAAACTGGACGATACGCCACCGCTCACCCGACTAGTCCGAATTACCCTGCCAATGATCAACGCTCAGCTGATCATGGTCCTGGTGCTGGCAACAGTCATCTCATTCAGCATCTTTACCGAGCCTTACATGATGACTGAAGGTGGCCCGCTGGACAGCACCAATATGCCGTTGATGGTGATGTACGAAACTGCCTTTTTGCGCCTGCAGCCAAGCCGTGCTGCTTTGATGTCCATCATCATTGCCGCGGCCAGCTACCTGGTAATCAAGCTCGTACGCAGGTTATTCGAAAGAGACGTTGCACTGACATGATCAACTTCAAAAAGAAAAGCCCGGCCAGCTGGGTGATAACCATAATTATGTATGTGCTCGCGCTCACCTGGCTATATCCCTACGTTTGGATGGTGATGGCATCGCTCAAGCCAACCCAGGAAATATTCAACACCAGCCTGTTCTCCGGCACGCTAACGCTGGAGAACTATGAATTCCTGTTTAGTAGTGCCGAGAAGCTGAATCGTCCATTCCTGAGATCGTTGTTTAACTCGTTTTTTGTCACCCTGAGCGTTACCGTGTCGGTCGTGATTACCTCGGCCCTTATCGCTTACGCCATAGCCAAAATCGATTTCTGGGGTCGCGAAAAGTTGAAAGGCTTTCTACTGTTTCAGATGGTTTTGCCAGGGATGATGTTGACATTGCCCATGTTCGTGCTGATCAAGCAACTTGGCCTGGTCAACTCTTACGCTTCCATGATTCTGCCAGCAATGATGTCGGGCTGGGGCGTCTTCATGATTTCGCAGGCATTCAAGGGAACCCCTGACGACTATATATACGCGGCCAGGCTGGACCGGTCCAACATACGCCAAATAGTGTTCAAGCTGATGATTCCCCTCAATAAAGCCATCGTTGCCATAGTGGCTTTGTTCACTTTCACTGGCACCTGGGACAACTTCATGTGGCCCCTGATCGTAATCTCCGACGTTGACATGATGCCGTTGTCGGTCTTGCTTGCAACCTTTAACAAGCAATTCGGTTTTTATGTTGGTCCGGTCATGGCCGGAGCGGTCTTGCAGGCCCTGCCGCTTGTGCTGTTGTTCATTGCATTCCGCCGATATTTCATGCAAGGAATGTCGCTATCACTGAAGTGACGCTTGACGAATGCTCGCGCTCAACGACAGGAGGAAAATGGTGGCAGAACACTGTCTTCTACGAAGTCGTTGTTGCCAGCTTCCAGGACAGCAACGGCGACGGTATCGGGGACTTCGGCGGTCTTACCTCTCGCCTGGACTATCTGCAAGACCTGGGCGTGACCGGTTTGTGGATAACCCCCTACTACCCTTCTCCAAGAGTGGACAACGGCTACGATGTTGCGGATCACATTGATGTCGATCCCGACTTCGGCGATTTGGCGGACTTTGATCGCTTCATTGAACAGGCGCACAGTAGAAACATCAAAGTACTCATCGATGTCGTTCTGAATCACGTCTCAACGGAGCACCGATGGTTCCAGCAAGCGGTTTCCGATCCGCAGAGTGAGTATCGCGACTACTTCTTTTTCCAGGACCTCCCCAACGGATGGGAGTCGTTCTTTGGCGGATCGGCCTGGACGCTGGAACCGAACGGCGGCCAGTACTACTACCATAAGTTTGCTCCGCAGCAGGCGGACCTGAACTGGCAAAACAAAGCGGTCATGGACGATATGACCGGCGTACTGAAGTTCTGGCTGGACAGAGGCGTCGACGGCTTTCGATTTGATGTCATCAACTTCTTATCATGCGATGGCATAGGCGACGAGAATCCCGTGGGCCCCGATGGGAAGCAAATTCACAGCAAGGATATCGATCAGCACGGCATCTACTCCTGCGTCTCGAAGATTTGCGATTTCGCCAGGCGCTACAGCGCTTTACTCGGATCCGAGTGTTTCCTGGTCGGCGAGGTGGGTCATGAAGAGCTTGCAAAACTCGCGCCCTTCCAAAGCTGCGACTTGCTGGATGTCGTATTCAATTTCAATCTTGGCTCAATCGCCCATTTCGATATCGTCAATATCCACAATCAACTGGTGGCGATGGAAGATCGGCTCAGCGGTTTTCCGACATTGTTCTTCAATAGCCATGACATGCCCCGCTCGATTAGCCGTCTTTGCCACGATGACGTTGCACAGGCCGCCGCATTGGCCGCCTTGATGCTCACCGCAAGGGGGGTCTGCTTTTTGTACTACGGCGAGGAGATTGGCATGCCGGACTTTTTGCCGAGAAGCATCGACGATATGAGAGATGTCAAAGCCACCAATCATTTCAAGTTAGCTTTAGCCGCGGGCAAACCTGTGCACCATGCGCATGAAATAGCGATTGCCGAGAGCCGGGACAAGTCCCGCCTGTACATGCAGTGGAACGACGACGAGTACTCCGGGTTCAGCACGGCACCACCCTGGATCGGTCGAACTGCGCCGAGCGATCAACCCAAGGTCTCGGATCAGATCAATGCCCCCGACAGCCTGTGGCACTGGTATCGCAAACTGATCGCTCTACGGCAAGTCGATCAGGCCCTCAGCCTGGGCGATTACGGCAACTTGCTGCTTGACGACAAACTACTGTCGATCTCGCGTCGCTGGCGAACTCATATTACCCATATTCTCATCAACTTCAGCACCACGAAGCGCCGTATTCGCCGCAATGATTCGCATGACGTTCTGGCCGACAGAGGGTTGGCTTCGAGTGAGCCGGAATGGCTTGCACCTTTTGGCGTCCTGATAACAAGGCAAACACTAGATGTTGGTTAATCGATCGAAAAGCAATCCAATTATCACGCCAGACATGGTCAAACCCAGCCGGACGGGCTTCAAAGTAGACGGAACCTTCAACGCGGGTGTCGTCGACTGTGACGGTGAAGTCGTGATGCTGCTAAGAGTCGCCGAAAGCGCCGTCAGTCGCTCGAACAATGAGATCGACGTCCCAATGTTGGCTGAACACCTTGGCTCATGGGGCGTTACAACCACGACCTTCCAGCGAGATGACTCTCGTTACGAATTCTCAGACGCCCGTACCATCGTACTCAAAGAAGACACGCGTCAGGCCTATCTCACCTCGATGTCTCATCTTCGGGTCGCGCGAAGCGCCAATGGAACAGACTTCGTGGTGGACGATGAAGCTCTTATTTTTCCGGACAATCGAAATGAAACGTACGGCTGCGAAGACCCCAGGATAACTTTGATAGACGGCGTCTACTACATCAACTACTCATCTGTATCCGACCTCGGCATCAGTACGTCCCTGGCGCGCAGCACGGACTTCAAGAAAGTTGAAAAACTGGGCGTCATATTCGGGCCCGACAACAGAGATGTTTGCTTCTTTTCTGAGAGGATCAACGGCTACTATTGGGCACTACATCGCCCGGCTCCCTCGCATCTCGGTAAGCCGGAAATCTGGTTGGCGAAATCCCCGGATCTTCTGCATTGGGGCGACCACTGTCCGATGGCGAGAGGCTCGAGCAATGACTGGGAAGCCATGAAAATTGGCGGTGGGGCGCCAATGATCAAAACAAGCAAGGGTTGGCTACAGATTTACCACGGCGTGGACAAGGCGCAACGTTATTGTTTGGGTGCTTTGCTGATAGACGCCAACGATCCAACCAAAGTCATTGCGCGTACGCAGCACCCCATATTGGAGCCCACGGAGCCCTACGAAGTCGATGGATATTTTGGCAACGTCGTGTTTTGCTGCGGCGCGATTATCCGGGACAACGTGATTCATCTGTACTACGGCGCGGCGGACAGGTGCATGGCTCTGGCCACGTTTAACCTGGACGAACTGTGGAAGCACCTGTCAGTTCATGACTGATATCGAATAACTCATTAGTCAAGCAGGTCAAAATGACCACCGAAGAAAACGTGAAGCGTGTTCGAGAGCTGTTCTCCGAATTTCGGCAAATAGATCACGGCAGCGACGTGCGCACCGGCAAACTTCATTTCAAAGACGTGGGTGACCGGGATGTTTACAATCCTACAGCCCCGTTCGCCTCCGCCGGTAAAGTCGTCCTTGCAGGGCGAGTCGAACCCAGGGACCAGGAACATTCCAGGGTTGTCTTTTTTGAACAAATCGGCGACAGCTGGTTT
>Ga0299913_10002544_pt1 | contig 14460 bp, 13 predicted proteins | sample RVTome_9_FD_201360 | JGI IMG/M metagenome (GOLD analysis project Ga0299913, IMG submission 201360) | Soil microbial communities from uranium-contaminated site in the Upper Colorado River Basin, Wyoming, United States - RVT155D38 (version 2) ... | reverse complement strand
ATCGTCATTCTCGTGCAGGCGGTGCTGGCGCTCGCGTTCGCATATGGTGCTTGGACGCTGCAGCCGTGGGCCTGGACGCTCGGAATCATCGCGTGGGGTCTCTCATTGGTCCTGTCGGTGTTCACCGTGATCAGCGGTGGCGACATCGGCGGGCAGATCCTGAGCGTCGTGATCGCGGTCGCGATCCTGTACTACCTCTTCACGCCGCAGGTGAAGGCCGCCTTCGGTCGAGCCTGATCCAACCTCGTGCCCAACGAGAGCCGGCCGGTGCCCTCCGGCCGGCTCTTCGATTCCGGATCCTGGCTGCGATGCCGGCCGTGCTCGAGCTCGGGCCGAGGGTCCGGTAGGCTCCGGGCGTGACCCAGGCCCCGCCGAACGCACCGTCGCTCGTCGAGCTCCTGTCGACCGGCGTCCTCGACGCCGAGCTCGCGTCGCTCGTCTGGCTCCTCGTCGAGGCACACGTCCCGGTCGTCGTGGCCGCCCCGGAGGGCCGCGCCGCCGCGGGGGCGCAGCTCCTCGCCGGGCTCCTTGCGTCCCTCCGGCCGGACCTCGATGCGGACGGACTGCGCGCGCCGCTGACCCCGGCCGGCGTGAGCAGCCTCATTCGCGGCCGTCGAGCCGGCGGCGTGCTCCAGGCAGGCTCCCTCGGCGAGGTCCGCGAGCGCCTCGGGTCCGGCCCGCTGCCGTTGACGCCGGACCAGCTGACGTTCCTCGGCTGCGTCCTCGTCCTCGGCGAGTCCACCGGCGGGAGCGGCGGGCGCCGGGGTCGACTCCGTGTCACGGTCGCGCACTACGTCCGGCCGCTGGCGCGCGACGCCCACGGGCACGCCCAGCGGCTCGATCCCGCGGTCCTCGCGGCCTGGGACGACCGCCTCGGCCGGTACGAGCATTTCGCCTGGGGCGTCCTGCCGGAGATCGCGGCGCGGCTTGGCCGGCGCGCGGGCGACCTCGAGGCCGACCTGCACCATCGTCGCGACGATCTCGCCGGGCTGGTGAAGGGCGGCGTCACGAAGCTCGAGGACGTCCAGCGGCTGGTGGCGGGCTATCGCGTCCAGTACGGCGGCCCCCACGGCGACCAACATGGCCCGCCGGACACCGATGGACACGACGAGGAGCACGACCACCGTCCGAATTGACAGGCGCGCGTGCTAGCCTCGCGACCGCCGGGGCCGGCAAGGCGGAAGGGAGGCGACCCGATGAACCTGTTTCCGTGGTTGCTGTTCGCACACATCCTGGGCGCGATCATCGCCTTCGGCCCGACGTTCAGCAGTCCGATCATCGGTCGGATGGGCGCCGCCGAGCGCGCCCACGGCAATTTCGCGATGCGGATCAGCCGGGAGCTCGCCCGCGTCCAGATCATTCCGCTCGCCGTCCTGCAGGGCATCACCGGCGTCGGGCTGATCATCACGGGCAACATCGACCTGTTCGCGAGGTACTGGCTGCTCGTCGCGATCGTGCTGTACCTGATCGCAATCGGATACGCGATCTTCGTCCAGGTGCCGCTCGCGAAGCGGATCATCGCGATGACGACGCCACCGGTCGATGCACCAGCGCCAGCCGGGCCGCCCCCAGGCGGTCCTCCGCCGGAGCTGATGGGCTTGATCACCAGGGCGAAGCGCGGCGGGATGCTGCTGATCGGGCTCGTCGTCGCGATCGTGTTCCTGATGGTGGTGAAGCCCTTCTAGGTCATGCCGTCGGCGGATCGGGGCCCCGGCGATACCATGACCACGTGCCCACTGTTTCGAATTCCGTCGCCGAGCTGACCTCGGCCCTTGCCGGGGTCGCCGCCGTTGACGGCGAGCGCCTGCGTATCGATGACGAGCGCGCGTTCCGCGCCGACTGCATCCGTAATCTCGCGTGGACCGCGGCCTTCACCGAGGACCCCGCGACCGCCGAATGCGCCCAGTGGCTCGTGTGGGAGGCGGCCCAGGCTCTCGGCGCGAGGTCGGCGAGCATCCACCAGCTGTACATGGCGCGCGCCCGAGGCGAGGTCGCCGGCTTCACCGTCCCGGCGATCAACATCCGCGCCCAGACGTTCGACATGGCGCGCGTCGCGTTCGAGACCGCGATCAAGCTGGACGCGGCCGCGGTCATCCTCGAGCTCGCGCGGAGCGAGCAGACGTACACGTTCCAGCGCCCGATCGACTACTCGACCGCCGTCCTCGCCGGTGCGATCGCGGCGGGCTGGCGCGGCCCCGTCTTCCTCCAGGGCGACCACTACCAGTTCAACGCCAAGAAGTACGCCGCCGACCCGGAGGCGATGACCGAGGAGATCCGGCGCGCCTGCCGCCTCGCGATCGACGCCGGCTACCGGAACATCGACATCGATGCCTCGACGCTCGTCGACCTGTCGCTGGACGGCGAGGACAGCCAGCAGCGCACGAACTACCAGCGGACGGCCGAGCTGGTTGCGTTGATCCGCTCGCTCGAGCCGGACGGCGTGACCGTCAGCATCGGCGGCGAGATCGGGGAGGTCGGCAAGTCGAACTCGACCGAGGGGGAGCTCCGGGCCTACCTGGATGGCCTGCGGCGCGAGCTCGCCGGGCAGGCGGCGGACCTGTCCGGCATCTCGAAGGTCAGCGTCCAGACCGGCACGTCGCATGGCGGGATGGTCATGCCGGACGGGACGGTCGGCACGGTCGCGGTGGCCTTCGACGTGCATCGCCGGCTCGGCGAGGTTGGCCGTCGTGAGTACGGCGTCGCCGGCACCGTGCAGCACGGCGCCTCGACGCTGCCCGACGAGCTCTTCCACAAGTTCCGCGAGGTCGAGACGGTCGAGATCCACCTGGCGACCGGCTTCCAGAACCTGCTCTACGAGCACCCCGCGTTCCCGAAGGCCCTGCACGCACAGGTCGAGGCGTGGTGCTTCGCGAATGCCCTCGACGAGCGCAAGGCCGACCAGACCGACCAGCAATTCGTCTACACGACGCGCAAGAAGGCGCTCGGGCCGCTCAAGCGCGAGCTCTGGGACCTGGCGGCGAAGGATGAGATCCTCGCCGACCAGGCGCGCAAGATCGGCTTCCTGTGCCAGGAGCTCGGTGTCGTCGGCAGCCGGGCGATGGTCGATCGCTACGTGACGCCCGTCGAGTGGCACCGGCCGCTCCCGGCCGTGCTCGCGGAGGCGGTACCCGCCCGCTAGACCGGCCGCGGCCGGTCCCTCCGGCCGCCAGGATCGGAATCCGCAAGGATTTCGGCCGGGTGTCGCCGGTCACGGTGTCGCCTTCGGAACGCCGACCGGCGTAGCTTCACCGGGTCGCGACAACACGGGGAGGTCGAGCCATGAAGACGTGCCTGGTCGTAGCCAATCAGACGCTTCCCGGTCAGCCGCTTGCGGCGGTGGTCCGTGAGCGCATCGCCGCCGGCGAGTGGACGTTCCACGTTGTTGTTCCCTTGACGCCGGTCCCGCACGGCGCGGTCTGGGAGGAGGGCGAGAGCGCCGAGGCGGCCCGCGGTCGGCTCGCCGCGTTCCTCGGCGTCGTTCGCGCCCAGGGCGTCGAGGCCGACGGCGAGATTGGCGATCGAGACCCGATCCAGGGGGTCCGCGACGTGCTGCGCACACGAATCGTCGACGAGATCATCCTGTCCACGCTCCCGCCCGGCGCGTCGCGCTGGCTCCAGATGGACATCCCGAGCCGGCTCGCCCGCGCCGTGGACGTGCCGGTCACCGTCATCAGCGAGGAGGCCACGGCACCGACTCGCGCCTGAGCGCGGCGATCGGGCGCGATTCGGTCGCAATCCGGTGCCAGGCGGTCTGGCAGCATGAACTCGTATGGACTTGGCCGAGTCCTCGCGGCGGCACAATGGCTCGGACGACGAGCTGCTGCGGGTGCTCGCGCGCGTCCCGGAGCTCGCCGATCGTGACCTGCAGCTCAGTCCGCTGACGGGCGGGATCACGAACCGGAACTTCCTGGTGACGCCGCGGGCCGCCGATGGTGATGCGCCGTGGGACCGGTACGTACTCAGGCTGGCGGGGAACGACACCCACCTGCTCGGGATCAGCCGTGAGGTCGAGCATGCCGCGACGGCTGCAGCGGCCGGTGTTGGCGTCGGTCCGGAGGTTGTCGCGTTCATCCGACCCGAGGGCTACCTGGTCACCCGGTTCATCGAAGGCAGGCCCGTCTCGCCCGAGGAGATGCGGAACGCCGACCGCCTGCGCGTGCTCGGCGGGACGCTGCGCCGCATCCATGACGGCCCACCGATCCCGGGCCTGTTCGTGCCGTACCGCATCGTCGAGGCGTACCAGGCCCTGGCTCTTGCTCGCGGCGTGACGATCCCAGCGGAATTCGACCTCGCCCGGTCGATCGCGCGGCGGATCGAGCTGGCCTGCGTCATGGTGGGAGTCGAGCTGCGGCCTTGTCACAACGACCTCCTCAACTCGAACTTCATCGACGACGGCAAGCGGCTCAGGATCGTCGACTGGGAGTACGCGGGGATGGGCGATCCGTTCTTCGACCTCGGGAACGTGAGCATCAACCACGACTTGAACCCGGAGCAGGACGCCGCGTTGTTGAGCGCCTACGACAGCGCCGACGTGGTCGATCCAATTCGTCTCGCCCGGCTGACGCTGATGCGCGTGATCTCCGACTTCCGCGAGGCGATGTGGGGCGTGCTCCAACAGGGCATCAGCACGCTGGACGTGGATTTCCGCGCGTACGGCGCAGAGCATTTCGAGCGCCTTCTGGAGAACGCCTCGACGAGATCGTTCGAGCACGCCCTCCGCACGGTCGGCGAGGCCCAGCGCACAGGGAGGACAAGGTGAGCGAGTTCGAGCTCGGCATCGTGGTGCCGGTCAACCAGTACGGCCCCGATCGGGTCACCACCCACTGGCCCGGGGTCCGCGATTTCGTGCTTCGGGCCGAGGAGATGGGCTTCGACACGATCTGGACGCCCGACGAGCTCGTGTGGTTCGGCGGCGAGACGCCACAGGGCTTCTGGGACGGTGTCTCGATGGCCGGCGCCGTCGCGGCGATGACCTCGCGGGCGAAGGTCGGGACATGGGTCATGTCGGCACTCCACCGGAACCCGGGGATCATCGCCAAGACCGCCGAGACGCTGGATGACATCAGTGGCGGACGATTCGTCTTCGGCCTGGGCGCGGGGCACGAATGGCCCGGCCAGGCGAGGGCGTTCGGGCTACCCGAGGATCGGATCTTCGCGCGGTTCGAGGAAGCAATCGAGATCATCGTCCCGCTCCTCCGGGAAGGGCAGGTGACCTTCGAAGGGACGTTCCACGTCGCTCGGGACCTGCCGCAGCTGCCGCGCGGACCGAGGCCGGGCGCAATCCCGCTGCTGATCGGCGGCAATGGTCCGAAGGGCCAGCGCGCGGCCGTCCGTTACGCCGACATCTACAGCTGCTATATCGAGGAGCGAGCGGTTGTCGAGGAGGTCGCGCCGCGGCTCGCGTCGCTCGAGGCGATCTGCGCAGAGCTCGACCGGGACCCGGCGACGATCGGGCGATCGGTCGGCGTTTCCGTTCGGCCGCTCGAGGCCGCAGGGTTCTCGCCGAACGCGCTCTCCGGATCGGCGGCCGAGATCACGGACGCCGTCCGAACGTTCCGCGACGCCGGCTTCACGCAGCTCGAGTTCATGCCCGGTCCAGGGACCATCGCGATGCTCGAGGCGCTGGGGCCGGTCGTCGAGGCGATCCACGCTGACTGAGCTCCCGCGCGATCATCCGGGGGCAGGGCCTCCCGTCGCGGTAGCGCCCTTCGAGGCGGGCGACGGCCTCCTCGAGGGTAAGGTCGAGATGGGCCTCGAGCAGCCCCTCGACGGTCTCGAGCGGCCAGTTCTCCGGGTTCAGCTCGTGCAGGAAGGCCGCGATCTCATCGGCGTTGGCATACCACGCCAGGCTCGCCGCCTCAACGCCATCCGCGTCGCGCGATGCGGCGAAGGCTCGTTGGCGGTGGCTGACGGATGCGACAGGGCGACCGGCGGGACCGTCGCGCGCCGGTGTCAGCGGGTACGCTCGCGAGGTCGCAGCGGGAGGGTCGAGCGGGCTTGGTCGAGCACGCGCGGGCGGTGGTCATCGGCGGCGGCGTGGGCGGGACGTCGATCGCGTACCACCTGACGGAGCTCGGCTGGCGCGACGTGGTGCTCGTCGACCGGGCGGAGCTCACGTCGGGCTCGACATTCCACTCGGCGGGGCTCGTCGGACAGCTCCGATCGACCACGACACTGACCCGGATGATGATGTACGGCGCCTCGCTGTATCGCCGGCTCACGCCCGAGACCGGGGTCGACGTGTCGTGGCACGAGGTCGGGTCGCTGCGGCTCGCGTCATCGAAGGAACGGTTCGAGGAGCTGCAGCGCCAGGCCGGCTGGGCGAAGACGTTCGGGCTCCCGCTCGAGCTGATCACGCCCGAGGAGGCGCAGGCGACGTTCCCGCTCATGACGCTGGATGGCGTCCTCGGCGCGGTCTGGCTGCCGACCGACGGCTGGCTCGACCCGTCCGGGCTGGCGCAGGCGCTCGCGGCGGGCGCTCGGTCCCGTGGCGCATCGATCCGGCAGCACACCCGAGTCGTCGGCGTCAACGTGGCGCGTGGGCGGGTCACCGGCGTCGAGGTCGAGGGCCGGGGAGGGGACCGCGAGACGATCGGGGCCGAGGTCGTCGTCAACGCCGGCGGCATGTACGCCCCGGAGATCGGGCGCATGGCTGGCGTGACCATCCCGATCATCCCGATGGCCCACCAGTACCTGTTCACCAACGCGATCGAGGGCGCGACGCCCGACCTGCCGACGATGCGCGACCCGGATCGGCTGTGCTACTTCCGCGAGGAGGTCGGCGGGCTGTGCATGGGCGGCTACGAGCGCGACCCGCTCCCGTGGTCGCTCGACGGCATCCCGGCCGACTTCAACCATCGCCTGCTCGAGCCGGACTGGCCGCGCTTCGAGTCGATCATGAAGGGCGCGATCTCGCGGGTGCCGGCGATCGAGGACGCCGGCGTGACCCGGATGATCAACGGGCCCGAGGCGTTCACCCCGGACAACGAGTTCATCCTCGGCGAGAGCGAGGTGCGCGGGTTCTTCGTTGCCGCAGGCTTCTGCGCCCACGGGATCGCGGGCACCGGCGGCATCGGCCAGCAGCTGGCGAACTGGATCGTCGACGGCGAGCCCGAGCTCGACCTCTGGAAGATGGACATCCGCAGGTTCGGCGGGCAATACCGGAGCCGGCAGCTGACGCTGGCGCGCACCTACGAAAACTACGCGACGTACTACGACATCCACTACCCGAACGAGGAACGCCTCGCAGGCCGCCCGCTTCGCCTGAGCCCGGCCTACGAGGAGGTCGCGGCGCTCGGGGCGGTCTTCGGCGAGAAGTCGATGTGGGAGCGCCCCAACTGGTTCGCCCCGAACGAGCTCGGGGCGGGCGTGTCGACGCGAGATGCCCTCGAGGGCCTCCGGCCGCGCGGCTGGGCCGGCCAGCACTGGTCGCCGGCGATCGGCGCGGAGGCGCTGGCGACGCGGCAGTCGGCCGGCCTGTTTGACGAGTCGAGCTTCGCGAAGATCGAAATCGAGGGGCCAGGGGCGGTCGGGTTTCTGCAACGGCTGTGCGCGAACGACATCGACCGGCCGGTCGGGTCGATCACGTACACGCAGATGCTCAACCGCCGCGCCGGGATCGAGTGCGACTTCACGGTCACGCGCCTCGCCGACGATCGGTTCCTGATCGTCACCGGCACGGCGTTCGGCAACCACGACCTCGGCTGGATCCGCCGGCAGCTGCCGGCCGAGGGCGACCCGAACGTGCGCGTCCGGGATGTGACGTCGCCGCGCGCCTGCCTCGGAATCTGGGGGCCGCGCGCCCGCGACATCGTCCAGCCGCTGACGACGGACGACCTCTCGAACGAGGCCTTCCCGTACATGACCGCCCGCGAGATCACGCTCGGCGACGTGCCCGTGCTCGCGCTCCGGGTGACGTACGTCGGGGAGCTCGGCTGGGAGCTCTATGCGCCGGCCGAGTACGGGCGCGCGCTCTGGCGCTCGCTCTGGGATTCCGGTCGCGACCGTGGGCTCGTCGCCGCGGGCTACCGCGCGATCGACGCGCTCCGACTCGAGAAGGGCTACCGCGCCTGGTCGAGCGACATCACGCCGGAGGAGACGCCGTACGAGGCGGGCCTCGGGTTCGCGGTGAAGCTCGACAAGGGCGTCGACTTCATCGGCCGCGAGGCGCTCGCGGCGGCGAAGGCCGCCGGGCCGCGCAAGCGACTCCGCTGCCTCGTCCTGGACGACCCGCGCTCGGTCTGCCTCGCGAACGAGCCGGTCCGCGTCGATGGGGCGATCGTCGGGCGGGTGACGAGCGGCGGCTACGGCTTCGCGGTCGACCGGTCGATCGCGTACGCGTACGTGCCGCCCGACCGGGCGGCGATCGGCACACGCGGCGAGGTCGAGGTGTTCGGCGAGTGGATCGGCTTCGAGATCGCGCGCGAGCCGCTCTACGACCCCGAAGGGGCGAGGATTCGAGCATGACGGGCGCACCGAAGGCCGCCTTCGGTCCTGAGTGGAGCGCCTCGTTCCGTCGCGGCTCGGACGAGGAGCTGCGCGGCTGGGTCGATGCTGCGCTCCAGTGGTGCGACGAGACGGACGCGATTGCCCTGCGGCACTTCCGCCAGGACATCGACGTGGAGCAGAAGCCGGATCGAACGTTCGTGACCGTTGCGGACACCTCGATCGAGCGACGCCTTCGGGAGCGCATCGCGGACGCCTTTCCGGGGCATCTCGTCGTCGGCGAGGAGTTCGGCACCGATGCCGGCGACGCCGCCACGCGCTGGTACATCGACCCGATCGATGGCACGCATAACTACATCCGCGGTGTCCCGATCTTCGCGACCCTCCTCGCCGTCGAGCGGGACGGGGAGCTGCAGGCCGCGGTCATCTCTGCGCCGGCCCTTCGCGAGCGCTGGTGGGCGTGGCGCGGCGGGGGAGCCTGGGCCGCCGGCGGGGCCCGAACCGAGCCCGCCCGGATCCGGGCGTCGCGCATCGGCCACCTCGCCGACGCGCAGATCCTGTACACGAGCCCGATCGATCTCGAACGGTCCGGGGTGGCGCCCGGCTTCCGGTCGCTGCTCGAGGGCGCCTGGCGCGACCGTGGCTTCGGCGACTTCTGGAGCTACACCCTCGTCGCCGAGGGTGCCGCGGAGGTCATGGTGGAGATCGACCTCAAGGCATGGGACGCCGCGGCGCCGACGCTCCTCGTCGAGGAAGCGGGCGGTCGGGTCACCGATTTCGATGGCGGCCGACGGATCGACAGCCGTACGATCCTTGCGACGAACGGCCACCTCCACGATGCGGTCCGGTCTGTCCTGGTCGGCCGCGAGGAGACCTCGCGATGAACGAGCTGCCAACGACGTCCCCGGCGACGGACCACCACGCGGCGGACGCCGCCGCCGCGGCCAGCACGGCTGAAACCAACCGGCGCGCCCAGCTCCTGTCGACGGAGCACTGGAGCCTCCTCGCCACGCGATCGATGAGCTGGAACGGGGCCGCGTACACGCGACTCTCCCCGGGCATCGAGGACGACTTCGTGACGGGCCACAGTCTCGATCCGGAGGGCATCGCGCGGACGTTCGGCGCCGTCGACGTCACGTCGAGCGTCTCGCCCTGGCACATGCTCGTCACGACGCCGGCGGTGGTCGCGGTGATCTCGAGCGCGATCGCGGGGGTCATGGGCGGCCTCGTCGCGGGCCAGCTGAGCATGGCCCTGGAAGCTGCCGTGGTGGTCGGGATCGGCGTGTTCCTCATGGCCGTCGCGGGCCTGATCGTCTACGGCCGCCGTGCGGCCAACAGCTACATCGCGAGAGTGATGGCGAGCCGCGGCATCGGGACCCATCCGGGCCGCCGCAGCGGCGGTTAGGGCGAAGGGACGCTCGCAGACGCTCGCAGACGCTCGCAGACGCTCGCAACCGGGCGCTGCGCAGCCGGCCCGCCTCAGCGCCCGAGGCGTCGTCGTTGGACGAGGACGGACAGGGCAACGAGACCCACGGCGACCACGAAGATCGCGGTCCCGATCACGTTCACCTCGGGCGGGATGCCGATCCGGTTCTTGGCGTAGATGAACATCGGGAAGGTCTGGGTCGTCGTGCCGCCCGTGAAGTAGGTGATCACGAAGTCGTCAATCGACAGGCTGAACGCGAGCAGCGCGGCGGCCGTGACGCCCGGCAGGATGAGCGGGAAGGTCACCTTCCAGAACGTCGTCCACGGCGTGGCACCGAGGTCCATCGCCGCTTCCTCGAGGTGGATCGGGAAGCCCGCGAGTCGCGCGCGGACGGTGACCACGACGTAGCTGATGTTGAACATGATGTGGGCGATGAGGAGGGTGACGAACCCGAGCGGGAAGAACGGCGGCGATCCGATCGAGACGTACAGGGTCAGCAGGGATGCCCCCAGGACGATCTCCGGCGTCGCCATCGGTAGGAAGATGAAGAAGTTCGTGGCCGCCCGGCCCCGGAACTGGTAGCGCGCCAGCCCGATGGCGATGAGCGTCCCGAGCGCGGTCGCGACGAGCGTGGAGCCGAGCGCGAGGACGAGGCTCACGAAGACCGAGTCGCCCAGGCCGGCGATCTTGAACGGCTCCAGCCAGGAATCGAGCGTGAAGGCTTGCCAGGTGAAGTTCGTGCGGCCTGCCGGGTCGTTGAAGCTGAACACGGCGATCACGATCACGGGCAGCATCAAGTACAGCACCGCCAGGCCCGTGTAGATGAGCAGCAGGTAGCGATCGAGGAAGCGCCCGATGCGAGCGATGACGGACGGCCCCCTCCGCGCCGTCACCGTCGCCGTGGCCATCAGACGCCGCCCGAGGTGAGCTCCTCGGTCCCGAGGAGCCGGGCGTAGACCGCCACCGCGATGAGGATTCCCGCCATGAGCAGGAAGCTGATGGCCGACGCCGTCGGGTAGTTGTTCTGGGTCAGGAACTGGTTCTGAATGACGTTGCCAATCATCGTCGTCTGCGGATTCCCGAGCAGCTCCGCGTTCACGAAGTCACCCATGGCCGGGATGAACGTCAGGAGCGAGCCGGCGAACACGCCCGGGAGCGAAAGCGGCAGCGTGATCCGGCGGAAGGCATTGCTCCTGCTCGCGTAGAGGTCCTGGGCTGCCTCGATGAGCCGGATGTCGATCTTCTCGAGCGAGACGTAGATCGGGAGGGTCATGAACGGCAGGAAGTTGTAGGTGATCCCGGCGATCACGGCGAACGGTGTCGAGATGATCGCGAAGTTGTTGTCAAGGAGGCCGGCCTCCTTGATCGGGCCGAGGACGATGCCCTGGTCGCCGAGGATGATCTGCCAGCTGATCGTGCGCAACAGGAAGCTCGTGAAGAACGGCGCGATGACCATGAACAAGAGCAGGTTCTTGAACCGCCCGCCCCGGAACGCGATCCCGTACGCCAGCGGGTAGGCGATGAGGAGGGTCAGGAGCGTCGCAATCCCGGCGTACTCGATCGAGCGCACGAAGTGCGGCTGGAACCGGCTCAGGGCGTTGGTGTAGTTCGTGTAGTTCTCGAGTGAGAAGGCGTAACCCCGCTCCAGCGAGCCCTCCCAGAACGAGCTCCCCAACATGACGATGCCGGGCGCCACATAAAAGAGGAGCAGCCAGAGGATTCCGGGCGCGAGCAGCAGGTACGGGACGAGCCCGCGGTGCTGGCGCAGAAACCTCACGTCGTCAGCCCGCGTGGTCTCGAGGATCGAGCGTCACTGGCAGGAGCGACGCTGCCGCTGCCTAGAGCCCCAGGACGGTCGCGAACTGCTCGTCGAAGTACGCCTCGTCGTCCTCCGACAGGCCGACGAAGATGTGCAGGCGGGCAAGGACATCCTCGGGCGGAAAGATCAATGGGTTGTTGGCCATCTCCGGATCGGACGCGATGAGGATCTCGGCGGCGCCCTTCACCGGGGTGATGTAGTTCACGTACGCGGCGATCCGGGCCGCGACCTCGGGCCGGTAAACGTAGTCGATCATGAGCTCGGCCGTGTACTTGTTCTGGGCGCCCTTGGGGATGATGCAGTTGTCCGTCCAGAGCATGCCGCCCTCGGAGGGGACGGCGAACCCGAGGTTCGGGTTGTCGGGCAGCGCCGCGACCATGTCACCCGACCACGCCATCGACAGCACGACATCGCCCCGTGTGAGGTCGCGGGCGTAGGCGTTGCCCCTGAAGTTCGCGTTCATGCCCTCGTTCTGGACCCGGGTGATCTCCGCGATGGCCGCGTCGCAGTCGGCGCGCGTCGCGGCCGCCGGATCGGCACCGAGGTGGAGCATCGTCAGGCCGATCGTGTCCCGCATCTCGGTCAGGTAGTCGATCTGACCCCTGTACTTCAGGTCGAACAACTCGCGGACGCTCGTCAGGTCGCCCGTCGACTCGCGGTCGAAGCCGAGGCCGGTCATGCCGGACTGCCAGGGGACGTGGTGGTCGTCCGTTGAGTCCCACGACACGCCCTTGTAGGCATCCTGGAGGTTCGCCGTGACGTTCGGCATGTTGCCCAGGTCCATCTGCTCGGCCCAGCCGAGCCGGATGATCCGGGCCGCCATCCAGTCGGTGACGACGATGATGTCCCAGCCGGTGTCCTGCCCTGCCTGCAGCTGCGGCTGGATGGTCCCCATGAAGCTGTCGTTGTCGTCGATGACCTCCTGGTAGTTCACCTGAGTACCGAACTCGGCCCTGAAGTCCTCGAGCGTCGTGAACTTCGTCTCGTCTTCTGGATCGGGATCCAGGTAGAACGTCCAGTTGGCAAAGTTCAGCTCCGCGGAGGGGCTCGGCGGAGGCGTCGGCGCGGCGGTGGGGCCGGTCGTCGCCGGTGGACCGCTTGTCGCCGGGGGTCCCGCGGTCGGCGGCTGCGACTGCGTGCCCTGGGTGCCACAGGCGGCGAGGAAGGCCGCGAAGCCGGCGAGCGAGGCCCCGGCGAGGAACTGCCGGCGAGGGATCGGCTGCTGGAGCGGCTCCTGGTCGGACATTCGATTGCCTCCTGCTACGGTCATGTTGCGGCTGGTTGCTCTTCGGGGGCCGGCTCGCTGCCGGCGTCATCAACGACGAAGCTGTGCTCGGGAGCCCATGCCATCTGGACTTCCTCGCCGGTGGCCCACAGCTCGGCCTTCGTGGCGCGTTCGACGTTCTGCTCGAACACGGTCACCCGGTGCCCGTCAGCGAGACGAACGATGTACTGGGTGCTGACGCCGAGATACGACGCGTCCGTGATGACGCCCTCGAGTCGGTTCATCGCTGGGGGAACGTCCTTGCCACGCTCGAACAGCCGGATCTTCTCCGGGCGCACGCCGACCGCGACCCGTCCTTCGCGGCCCTCGACGAGGCTCGCCGGAACATTGCACCCGGTGCCGCCGGCGAGCTTGAAGGCGGCGTACCCATTGGACTGGCCGTCTGGCGTGGCAGGCAGCAGGTTGCTGATGCCGAGGAAGCCCGCCACGAAGCGGGTCTTCGGGCGCTCGTACAGCACTTCGGGGTCACCGAGCTGCTCGTACTTCCCGTGGTTCATGACGGCGATGCGATCCGACATCGTCATCGCCTCTTCCTGGTCATGGGTCACGTAGATGAACGTGATCCCGACTTCCTGCTGGATGCGCTTGAGCTCGACCTGCATCTGCTTCCGGAGCTTGAGGTCGAGCGCGCCGAGGGGCTCGTCGAGGAGGAGCACGGCAGGCTTGTTGATGAGGGCGCGGGCGAGGGCGACGCGCTGTGCCTGCCCGCCGGAGATCTGGCTGGGTTTTCGAGCCTCGTAGCCAGGCAGCTCCACGAGCTGGAGCATATCGCTGACGCGACGCTTTACCTCGGCGTCCTGAACCTTCTTCCGGCGCAGCCCAAATGCGACGTTCTCGTAGATCGTCAGGTGCGGGAAGAGCGCGTAGTTCTGGAAGACCGTGTTCACGTGCCGCTTGTACGCGGGTAGGTACGTGACGTCCTCGCCCTTGAGCTCGATCGTGCCCTCCGTCGGCTGCTCGAAGCCGCCGATCATCCGGAGGGTCGTCGTCTTGCCGCAGCCGGACGGGCCGAGGAGGCTGAAGAACTCGCCCTCGTTGACGTCGAGGTCGATGTGGTCGACCGCGAGGAATCCGTGGCTGGGATCGGCGCCCTCGACGTACTTCGACACGCGCTTGCCCGTCGTATCGCCGCCGAAGCGCTTGGTGAGCTGAACCAGCCGGACTGCGACGTCTGCCACCCGGGCGGGCATCTCCTCTGCGAGTCGCCTCCATGACCGCGTGCGCCGCGGCCGTCGACCCGTGGGGCGAGTATGGGCACCGGCGACGAGGGGTGTCAAACGACGGAATCCCTCGCGGCGCCGCGGCACCGTCGTGCGAGATTCGCACGCCCGTGCCTTCTGAGGTGCGAAATCCATGGGTCAGTGGCTGGGCGGCCCCGGGTGGTTCGCCGGCCGCCGGCCCGCAGAGGAGGGCGGTTCCCCTCCGCGCCAGGTATGCCCACCGATGCATATCGCGGGTGTGCCCGGGCGTCGGCGGGGCGATCGC
>Ga0299913_10002543_pt1 | contig 14460 bp, 11 predicted proteins | sample RVTome_9_FD_201360 | JGI IMG/M metagenome (GOLD analysis project Ga0299913, IMG submission 201360) | Soil microbial communities from uranium-contaminated site in the Upper Colorado River Basin, Wyoming, United States - RVT155D38 (version 2) ... | reverse complement strand
GGCGTACGCCAGCGCGTAGCCAGGATCGAGCGCCGCGGCTCTCTCGAAATACTCCGCTGCCGTGCGACCGGCTGCCGGCGTCACCTGGAACATGCAGAAGCGGCCTCTGAGATACAGGTCATATGCCATATGCTGCCTTCAACCAGGTAATCGACACCGAGCTCGCGGCCGATCTCCTCGACTCCCTTGGCCGTGCCTTTGTAGGCGATGCTCGACCGGCGCGCGATGACGGCCAGGCGTTCCGGTGAAATCCTGCCCAACGCGGCAATCGTCTCCTCCGTCAAGCCGTCCGCGAAATACTCGTCTTCGGGATCGGCGTTCACGTATTCGAACGGTAGGACGGCCAGCACGATGGGGCGGCTGTCGCGCGCCGACCCCCCTGCCGCGGCCGCGTCGGAATACGTCACCTGCGCAATGAATCGATAGCCCTTCGCGGGAATCGTCAGCACATAAGAGGGATGGTCCACGTCGTCTTGCAGTGCCCGCCGTAGCTTACGCATCGCGGTGTTGATGCTCGCCTCGACATCGATAAAGGCGTCCTTTCCCCACAACCTTTCGACGATTTCGCCGCGAGTGACGACATCGCCCGCACGCGCGGCGAGCAAGGCCAGAAGCTCCATCGGAATCCGCTGCAGCCTGATAGCGCCGTTACCGCGTCGCAACTCATTCGCGGCCAAATCGAGCTCGAAGTCGCCGAAAGAAAATGTTCCGGCGGTCACGAGTCCGTGTCCGGGGCGGTAGGCGTCGATCATGAGTCAAGAAGCGAACCGGGCCATATTGCATCACACGATATCACGGTCACGGAGAGTTCAGACCGGTTCAGATGTGGTCCATGGCCAGCGCCCGGCCGGGCGCCCAGAATCCGCACATCCTGCGCATTCGCGCAGCTCAAGTGGAGAGTTCTCATGCGACGCTCGATAATAACGACGACGATAGTGCCTGTGTTGCTCGCCGCCGCCGCGGCTTCAGCTAACAACGGTCCCGGATCACCCGGCTGCACCAACAGAACGGTGGCCGGCGTCTATGGGTTCACCGTCAGCGGAACCGCGCCGTCCGGTCCCGAGGGACCGGTCGAACAAATCATCGGGCTTGCCACGACCAGCTTCGACGGCGCCGGCAACTTCAGTCAGATCGACTGGACGCACGGCGCGATCAGTGGCGCGGTGACGGATCGAGCCGGTTGGGGAACATACCAATTGAACCGTGACTGCTCCGGCACGATGCTGTTGAACATTCAGGATCTACCGTTCCCGATCGAGCTGCGGATTGTCGTCGTCGACGGCGGCAACGAGATCCGGTCGGTCGTGATGGCGCCGTTGCCGAACATGATCACGAGCAACGGCAAGAGGATCAGATAGCCGGCGGCGTTGCGATCCCCGGAGCGGCGATGAAGGACCGTTCCGGGGGCCAACCTCCGGAAGGCAGGCCGGCAAGGTCGATATTTCGGCCGTGGAGCGCGTCCTGATCCTCGCCGATCGGCCGATCCTGAGCCGTCCGATCGCCGCAGCAGCGCTTCCTGCCGACGCGATGCCGAACGCCGGTATAGCGCGTCTCTCGGCCGCCGGCGCGGGTTCCGAAGACGCCGTCGCGTTACAAGAACCGCCACAGCATGCGCCGACGAAAGCAGCCGGCGCAATGCTCGGTGATTCTTGCCATGCGTTGACTCTGCCGGAGACAGCGCCGGCTACGCGACAGGCGATACCCGAAGCGCGCGCTGGATGCGTGGTGAAGAATCGGTGCATCGCTCAGCGACGGAAGGGAGCGGCGAGGTGCGTGCCACAACCAGGCCCTAGGGCCTGTCATTAATTGAGCCACACAACAGATGCCTCCAAGTGTGCAGCGCCCAGGAAGGCCGCGCCGGTCTTGCCGTAGCGCGTGGCGATAGCGTCGTATAGCTTCAAGCGCGTAATCGCGCGGTACGTAGGCCGATGCGCTGCTTGAAATGCAGGTGAATACCTGCATATAATCCCCTCACGCACAAGAGCAACGGATGGACGCTGACAAGGTTTTCAAGGCGCTGGGCGACCCGACACGCAGAAAGCTGCTCGACCTGCTGTACGAGAGGAACGGGCAGACGCTGGGCGAGCTCTGCGAGCACGTGGACATGTCGCGGCAATCGGCCACCCAGCACCTCGGGATCCTCGAGGCGGCCAATCTGGTGAGCACGGTCTGGCGTGGCCGAGAAAAGCTGCATTTCATCAACCCGGTGCCGCTGCACGAGGTCTACGAGCGGTGGGTGCGGAAATTCGAACGCCGGCAGCTCAGCCTGCTGCACGACCTGAAGAAGGAACTCGAAGGAGAGTAACAATGAGCAAAGAGAAGACCAGCTTCATTTATGTGACCTACATCCGCTCGACGCCGGAAAAGGTGTTCGAGGCCATCACGAAACCGGAGATCGCGCGGCGCTACTGGGGCCACGAGAACGTCTCCGACTGGAAGCCCGGATCGACCTGGGAGCACGTGCGCGCCAACGAGCAGCGCACGGTCCAGGTGGTCGGCAAGGTGGTCGAGGTCGCGCCGCCGACGCGCCTGGTCATCACGTGGGCGAGCGCCTCGCAGGCGGGCGATCCGGCCAGCTACAGCCGCGTGAGCTTCGACGTCGCTACGTACGAGGAGATGGTTCGGCTGACCGTCACCCACGACGAACTCGAGGCCGGCAGCGGGATGGCCAAGGGCATCCAGCAGGGCTGGCCGATCGTTCTTTCCAGCTTGAAGTCGCTGCTGGAAACCGGGCAGGGTATCGACGTCTTCGCCAAGCCGAAGGCGGCCTCAAGCGGGAGTCGTTTATGAGCCAGCCCTACACCGGCGGATGCGCGTGCGGCGCGATCCGCTACGCGACCACGCACGCGCCCGTCTTCCAGAATCACTGCCAGTGCCGCGACTGCCAGCGGCGAAGCGGCACCGGGCACGGCTCCTACCTGACCTTTCCAGCGCGCGCCGAGATGACGATCACCGGCGAGGCGACGCACTGGGAGGTCGCGGGCGACAGTGGCAACGTGAAGATCCACGCCTTCTGCCCGGTCTGCGGAACGCCGGTCTACCTGCGCTTTGCCGCGATGCCGGAGCTGATCGCGGTCCCTGCGGGCAGCCTCGACGAGCCGGGCAGCTTCGCGCCGCAGGTGCTCACCTACAGCGTCCGGGGGCTGGCGTGGGACGCCATCGATCCTTCGTTGCAGGCATTCGAGCGGATGCCGTCCGGCTAGCTCGGTGGTGGGCGGCCCGATATTGGCATTGAGACGTCATCAGTGGTGCGGGCCTGTAACGATCACGAAAGGACAGTGGACATGAGAATCGGAATCATCGGTGCCGGAAGCATGGGAGGGATATTTGCGCGCCACTTCGCCAAGCTCGGCCATCACGTCTCGATTGCGAACTCGAGAGGACCTGAGAGCCTTAGCGCGCTGGCCGCCGAGCTCGGCGCGACGCCCACTTCCGTTGTCGACGCCGCCAAAGCCGCGGAAGTCGTCATCCTTGCGATTCCAACGAAGGTCGTCGCCGATCTTCCGCGGGGGCTGTTTGCCTGCGTGCCGAGCAGCGTTGTCGTAATTGATATCGGCAACTATCATCCCGAGCTTCGTGATGGCCACATCGATGCAATAGACGGGGGCATGCTCGACAGCCAATGGGTCGCGCAGCAAATCGGGCGTCCGGTGATCAAGGCGTTCAACAACATCTTCGCCAAGAGCCTTCTCGAGAAGGGCTTCTCGAGGGGAGCAAGGGAGCGGATTGCTCTTTCCGTCTACGGCGATTCGTCGGAAGCCAAGGCGGTAGTCTGTCGCCTGGTCGACGATCTAGGCTTCGATCCTGTCGACGGCGGGGTTCTGGCCGACTCCTGGCGGCAGCAGCCCGGAACCCCGGCATACTGCCGCGATCTTGACGCCGCTGCTCTCCGGCGCGCGCTCACCGAAGCCGACCAGAGCCGGGTCGCCGAATACCGCGCCGAACAGGAAGCTCGTATCAGAAGGTCGATGTAACGACACCAGGGACAAGAGTGAGCGGCGCATCCCATCGCACTCAAAAGGCCAGGAGCACAGGATCTTGACGCAGAACGACGATTACCGCACTACGCTGGTGGTGGACAACACGCCGGAAGAAGTCTTCGTCACCATCAGCGCGTAAAGTGCCAATGCGTGTGCGGCGTTATAAGTCAGATCGAAACGACTGTCGAATGAGAGATCTTCACGCTGTGCGTCACACAACCGACGCATTCCCGACTGCTTGAGCCCATCGAGTTCCTCCGCGCGCATCGGCTCCTGTTTCAGCGCGCCGGTGCGGACGAGATTCTCTAGCTTGGCCGCACCGACATCGACCGTACGATGATTGTCGCGCGAGCCGATCCTCCGCGAAATAATCATTCCGAGCGCAAGTCACCAGTTTTGACCGCGTGCTCGTTTCTGGCGGAAACGTCACCGCCCACGCACACGTAGGCCGGAACCGTGGCCGGGTTTTTGAATATAACGTAAGACATGGCCGTTTTTATGAAATGCGGCAAAACGACGCTCGCCCGACAACGGGTACCCGCCGATTCAATCAATCTTCGATCTGGAGAATTCCGCCGCCCTTGCTCTCTTCGAGGAACCGATGACGGCCCCGGAACGGTTCGATGGCCTCGTCGTGATCGACGAAGTACAGGGACGACCCGACCTGTTCCCGATCCTGCGAGTGCTGTAGCGGGGTCAGTGTGGCCCCACGGAGAAACCATTCCCCTCGCCTATCACCCCGTACCGGATATCGTCTGACGCGCCATCCGACAGTGCCGTTCGGCCCAAAAACGGCTGCTCTGCAAATCAAAATCAGTTTCGGCACTTTGACTTTTTTGCCACGGCCTGCCGCGCGTGTCACAATTGACGGCGTCCGGCGAACGCGATTCCCGATCCGGCACGGCGGTGGAACGGAAGGACCTGACGAGCCTCATCAATGCGTGGCAGAAAGGCGACGACCGTGCGCTGGATGCCCTGATGCCGCATATATACGAAGAGCTGCACCGCCTCGCCGCGCGGCAGATGCGGCAGGAGTCGGCGGGACACACGCTGCAGGCCACCGCGCTCGTCAACGAGGCCTTCATGCGCCTCGCGCACATGCAACTGGACTACAAGGACCGCAAGCACTTTCTTGCGATGGCGGCGCGGACGATGAGGCGTGTTCTCGTCGACCATGCGCGCCAGAAGAAGAGCGCGAAGCGCGGCGGCGACGCAAGAAACCTGCCGCTCGACGAGCAGGTTGTCGCCGCCGACGCCGACGGCCCGGACGTGATCGAACTCGACATGGCGCTGACCCGCCTGGCCGGTGTCGATCAAGGTCTCGCCACTGTCGTCGAGCTCGTGTTTTTCGGCGGGCTGACGTACGCGGAAGCCGCTACGGCGCTGGGTGTGTCGAAGACCAGGCTCTTCGACGACCTCAAGCTCGCCAAGGCTTGGCTGAAAGCGGACATGTCCGACGGTGCCGCGGATACCTGACGACATCCGAACGGCGACGGCCCGAATGCGCCGATAATTCTCGAGGTGTCGAAATCAGGGAACACGAACGTGCCCAACGCATCTGAACGATGGCAACGCATCCGGCGCCTGTTCAAGGAAGCGCTCGAACTTGCGCCCGACGAGCGTAGTGCGTTCGTCGAACGCGAATGCGGCGACGACGGGTCTGTTGCGAGCCAAGTCCGCCGGCTGCTGGAAGCCGGAGACGTCGACGACTCGGAGTTTGCGGACATTGTCAGTGAAGCGGCGGCACGGGCAACCGAACTGACCGAACAGCGGGTCGGGAATTACCGTCTGATCGAGCTGCTCGGCACCGGCGGCATGGGTAACGTGTACCTCGCCGAGCGCGACGACCGGCAGTTCGAGCACCGCGTTGCGATTAAACTGCTGCATCCGGGCCGCCGGGATGCCGAGCTCTTGCAGCGCTTCCGCACCGAACGCCAAATGCTCGCGAACCTCGAGCATCCGAACATAGCCCGCCTGCTCGACGGCGGCGAGACCGCGACCGGGATTCCCTACATCGTCATGGAGTACGTCGACGGCGTGCCGATCGATCAGTACTGCGACGCTGGACAACTCACACTGCAGCAGCGGCTGCACCTCTTCCAGAAGGTCTGCCTGGCGATCGACTATGCACACCGGAATCTCGTCGTGCACCGCGATATCAAGCCCTCGAACATACTCGTCACAGCGGACGGCGAGCCGAGACTGCTCGACTTCGGCATCGGCAAGTTCCTGGACGGGTCCGCGGCGATGTTCACCGTCGCCGTCACGCGCGAAGGCACGGGCGTGATGACGCCCGAGTATGCAAGCCCCGAGCAAGTCCGTTCGAAACCGGTCTCGACCGCGACCGACATCTACTCGCTCGGCGTGTTGATGTACAAGATGCTTTGCGGCCGCATGCCGTACGACATGCGCGGCGCCAACATGGATCTGACACGCGCGATACTCGAGTACGAACCGACCCGCCCGAGCGCCGCCGTCACGTCACACGTCAGCCGCGACCAACGCCGTACGGTCGAGGAGATCGTCGAGGCTCGCGGCACGTCCGTCGTGCGATTGCGGAAGCGGCTGCGCGGCGACCTCGACAACATCGTGCTGATGGCGTTGCGCAAGGAGCCGGCGCGCCGCTATGCGTCGGTGCGAGCGCTGGCCGAAGACATCGACAATTTTCTGACCCATCGGCCTGTGGAGGCGCGCCGGGCGAGCATCGCCTATGTCACGGTCAAGTTTCTGCGCCGCTACCGGATCGCCGTTTCCGTCTCGGCCCTGTTGCTGGCCGTTCTGGCGGCGTCGGTCGTACAGATCCTGGAGCAAAGGAACCGGGCGACGATTGCCGCGTCTCAGGCGGAACAGGTCGTCGCGTTCCTCGGACAGATGTATTCCAGCGCCAGTCCGCTGCAGGCGCAGGGCGAGGAAATTACTGCGAGAGACTTGTTGGCCGCCGCTGTCGAGGAGATCGATGCGCTCGACGAACAGCCCGTGGTCCAGGCACGGCTGCTCGAGATCATGGGTTCGAGCTACAACGTCATCGGCGATTTTCCCCGCGCCGGCACCCTGCTCGAGCGCGCGCTCGCTATCCGCGAGGACGTCCTGCCGCACGACCCCGCGGCGATTGCCTCGACCTTGAGGAATCTCGGCGAGAACCAACGCACCTCCCGGGAGCTCGAAGCCGCCGAGCAGACGCACTTGCGCGCCCTCGCCCTCCTCGAGGAAGCGTACGGCGAAAAACACGAACGGATCGCCTATCTCAAGGGGCGTATCGGCGACGTGCTCCGCATGCAGCACCGAGAGCCGGAGGCGCTCGTCTACCTCGAGGACGCCGTCGACATGAAGAAGGCGCTCGGGCAGGCGGACGATGCCGATGCGATCGACATCTACAGCAACCTGGCGCTCGTCCTCGACGGGCTGGGCCGCCTGAACGACGCCGAGGCGATGAACCGGCGAGCCGTCGATGCATCCCGCGACCTGCTCGGATCGATGAACCCGAACACCGTCATCCGCATCGGCAACCTGGGGCTGATCCAGATGCGGCGAGGCAATTACGCGGAGGCCGAGGGCAACATCGACAAGGCGTATACATCGGTCAACACGATCTGGGACAACGACGCATACCGCAGGATCTGGATTGCAATCGTCAAGGGCAACGTGCTACGCGACATCGGCAAGTTCGACGCGGCGCTCGAGGCCTATGACGAGGTGATGGAGATCGCCCTCGAGCACTACGGCGGGAACAGCTGGCGGCACGCCTCCGCGCTGCGACTGCGCGGCATCTGGCACGTCGACATGGCGCAGTATGAAGCAGCGCTCGAGGCGCTCAACGAAGCCGTCGCGATCGCGCGGGCCCTCGACGCAGACCCCGGCCGGGACATACCGCGCGCGAGCGTCCGCATCGCCCAGGCGGAGATCGCCCTCGGAAATTACGAGGCCGCCGAGGCGTTAGCGCGGGCCGCGCTGCAGAAGCCGGGCCCGCTGCCGGCCACGACGAAGCTTCACCTCGGGCGCGAACTGGCCGCGAGTATCAGCCGCCAGGGGCGCGTCGACGAAGCGACACCGATGATCCTGGCTACCGTACGCGCATGGGAAGACTACAGCGGACCCGAGAGTGTCGGCGTGTTGCGGTCCCTGATCGAGGCGTCCGGTCACTTCCGGCGATCGGGCGACGCCGCGCGCGCGCTCGAGTACGCGGCCCGGGCCGCCGCAATCGCCGGCACGATCACGCCGAATGGCAACTGGCAGGCGGCGCTCGCGACTGCCGAGCACGGCCGCGCGCTGGCTGCTGCCGGCCGCACCGGCGAAGCGGAAGTGAAATTCCGGCAGGCGGCGGCCCACCTTGCGGCGACGTTCGGCGCCGGTGACCCGCGGGTCGTCGCCCTCGAAACCGACTTGCTGAGACTGGCGGTGCGCTAGGCCGCCGGCGCCCTGCCCCGGCGCCGCCTTTTTCCGAACGAATCCGGACGGTTCCCGCTTTAACGGGCAGAACCAGAAGAAACCGTCCGGAGACGACCATGAAATGCATTTCGACCCTGCTGGCGACGGCCCTGACCGTCCTGGTTGCCTCGGCCGGCGCCCAGGACATCGGCAACGACGACCTCGACGCCGAGAACGAGGCACAGCGCGACAAGATCCTGGCGCTGCTGGGCTCCCATAACGTGAGCTGGGGGGCCGCCTGGTCCCCGGATCCGTTGGTCGGGTTCGCCGCGGGCACCGCGGCCTACAACCTCAACATCGGCCTCAAGCTAACGCGCCCGGTGCTGCAAGAGCCGCCTGACAGGGCGGTGCTGCCGACGAGCGGCGACGGCTGTTCCTACACGCTCGAGTATTCGCACAACGTCGACGAGGTCTACACCGACTACCTCGGCCTCGGGCCCGCGTTCAATCCCGCGGCTCCGCGGCTCGACGCGAGCTGGGGCGAGCTCGGTCAGCCAACCGTATTCCACGGCAACAGCGACGTGCGCGTGCGCACGACGCTGAACGGCGCGCCGTTCGGCCTGCCCGGCACGAGCACCGGCACGGCGGACGTGACGCTGCCGCTCGGCCGGCACTCGATCGGTTATGCCGGGACGACGCAGATCTCCGACCTGCTCGACATCCCGCCGTGGTATGCGCTGTCGATGCTCCTGCCCGTCGACGTCGCCCGCAAGTCGCTCGGCCGCGAACTGCTCGAGGCCGCCATCGTCGGCGGCGTGCTCAACTACGGCCCGAGCACGATCAACACGCTCGCCGGAGCCGGCGGCATCGGCTCGATCCAGCCGCGCGACACGCACGCGACGAGCGTGCGCCAGCAGCGCTTCTGGGTGCTCGACACCGTTCACCCGCAGCTCACGGTCATGGAGCCCGCGATCGAACTGGAGGCGATTCACGTCGGCGGACGGGTACTGACGCCGTCGCTCGAAGCGCAGGTCCGGGACAGCACGCTCGACTACTCGGATCGTTGCCGGCAGCCGGACGAGCTACTCGTGCAGCTGCGCGCGCCGCGCTTCCTTCCCGTTGGCCAGGACATCGAAGTCACGTGGCGCCTGCGCGATCCGGGACCCACGTCGCTGAACCCGACCGCCACCGATCCGGACTTCCCCGATGTCGGCTCCGACGATCAGCGCAACGAGGCCCGCGCGACCCAGGTCTGGCGCATCCGCGACACGCTGCCGCCGATCATCGAGCCGCCGCGCGGCCGCGTGCACGAGACCGATATGGCGGAGGAATCGGTCGAGCTCGGCAAACCGGCGGTTTTCGACCTCGCCGACCCCGAATCCATGGTCGTCCCGCTGATCGACGATGCGCCTGTCGAGACCGAAACCGTGACGTTGCCGTCGCCGAGCCGGACGGAAGTCGTCTGGCGGGCCACCGACCGCTCCGCGAACCGCTCCGAGAAGTCCCAGTGGATCACGCTGAAACCGACCGGCAGCAACATGCCGCCGCTTGCACTGCCGCAGGCGGTCTCCGGCGTGTCGTTCGAGGAACTGCAGATCGAGCTGTTCGGCCAGGACCACGACCTGATCGACGGCCGCTACGATCAGCTCGCGTTCCGCATCACCGAGCCGCCGGCGAACGGCGAGTTCGTCGCGCCGCTGTTCCCGTTCTTCATCGAGGACTACCGCATCGAGGCGAACCTGCCGGAGGACATCCAGGAGCAGGGCGACACCGACGGCGACGGCCTGATCAACCCGCTGGAACTGATCGAGGTGTTCCGGGCCTGGTGCGAGGATCCCGTGCAACGTGCCGAGCCGCTGCCGCGCGACTTCGTGCGGAACCCCGAGTACATCGCCGTCACCGACGACGGCACGACCTTCGTTCGGGACCAGGTTACGGCCTGTAACCAGACCGACCCGCAGGTCAGGCCGCGCATCGCGCAGTTCGACCAGAACGAGAACCTCGTCGCCGAGATCGAGTTGCCCAGCGGCTTCGACAACGTCAGGAGTTTCTGGATCGCGAACGACGGATTCATCTATTTCAAGAACCCGTCGCAAGTCGACAGCATCGTCAAGGTCGATCCGACACCGGTCCCCGACGACCCGGCCAAACCGCCGCGCATGCTGTCGTCCCGCCTGTTGCTGCTGCCGCCGCCGGACGACGACGGAGTCCGCTCCCTGCGCGACATACGCTCGGTCGCGGTCGACGACGACGACCTGCTCTACGTCACCGACGGAGCCGCTGCATACGTCTTCGACATGACCCGGCGCGAGCGCGAGAATAGCCCGGAATCGATCCTGTTCGTTGGCGACCTGGTGCCGCGCGGCAGTCTGGGCCCGGACGCCAGCACCAACGACCTGATGGATACGACGATCGATGCGGCGGGCAACGTCTACTTCGCGGACGAGGAGTTGCACCGCGTGTGGAAGTTCTCCGCTTCGACGCTCAACCGTGACACCGACGAATTCACCGCCGGGGAACCGGTCGGCTGGATGGGCCGCTGTGCCGGCAACCTGACGGCCGAACCCGCCTGCGACACGATCAACCAAAGAAGCTTCGGATTCGCCTGCACCGACGCGCTGTGCGCGGTCGATACGGGTGCGCGCGACGTCGACACAGAGCGCGCGGCCTGCGCGTTGCCGGACGGCAGCGGTGAGAACACGAAACGCGGCGGCTGTATGGCGGGCCAGTTCGACCAGCCGCGCGGGATCGCGATCAATGGCAACGACATACTGTACGTCGCCGACTTCAACAATTTCCGCATCCAGCGCTTCAATACCGACGGCATGTTCGGCGGCGAGGCGATATCCGAGTGCGACGGCACCTGCTTCGTACTCGGCGATTTCGGCAAGCCGGTGGACGTGTCGGTGAACAAGACGCACTTCTACGTGCTCGATACCGAGTTCGACCTGCTGCACGTCTTCGAGACGACGCCGATCACGAACGTCGACGACGCCAATCTGGAACCGCTGCAGAACGCGTTCGTCACCTATCGTTCGAACAACAATTTCCGCGGCCTGGACGCGTTCGACTTTGCGACCTCGGACGGCCTCGCGGAGAGCGGGCCCGCGACCGTGTCGATCGACGTGGCGCGGAATTTCCGGCCGCCGGAGGCGATCCCGCAGGGCGTCACGACGCCGGAAGACACGGGCGTCGACATCACGTTGCTCGGCACCGACCCGGACCAGGACACGCTGAGCTATGCAATCGTGCGAGAACCCGAACACGGGGTGCTCGAAGGCACCGCGCCCGATGTGCGCTATGTACCGGACGAGAACTTCGAAGGGACCGATGCGTTCGCGTTCGTCGTCGACGACGGCGAGACGAGCGTGCCGGCGCTGACGTCCGAACCGGCCGAAGTCGTCATCGACGTGCTGCCGGCGCCGGACGACCCGACGCTCTCGATCGAGTTTGCGAAGCGCACCGGGGTCGCCTACGACACGCCGATATCGATTTACAGTTTCGATCCGGACGTGGGCGACGAATTCAGCATTACCATCGAATGGGGCGACGGGTCGAATCCGCAGGCAGCGACGACGGACACGCAGGGAGTCGGCATCTGGCCCGTGCTGTACACGGACCGGAGTTTCGAGGCCCGCGTCGAAGGCGAGCACCGGTACTCGAACCCCGGCGAGTACACGCTGAGGGTATGCGTGGCCGACGATGTCGCCGGCGCGTCGCTCCCGAATTGCGACGATATAGCCGTCAAGACCGTGCTCACACAGACGATCCTGGTCGAGGAGCTGATCGAACTGGTCGTGCAAACGGACGACGATCGGCCCAAGGTCGAGGAACCGCAGTGTCCGCCGGAAGCGGTGGCGGAAGGCACCTGCCCGATGCGTTCGACGCCGCTCGTTGACGGCGATACGATCACGTACACGGCGACGATCGATCACGTGCAGCTCGGCGACGGCACCCACCCGGCGACCGGTATCGACGCCGTGTTCGAGTTCCCGGAGGAACTCGTCCCGCTGAGCGTGCAGATCGACGCCGGCACGGCCGTCACCGACGGCATGATCACGGGTCGCCGCGTCGATGTGTCGATCTCGGAACTCGCGGTCGAACAACAGGCGTCCGTGTCCGTCACGGCCGCATCGCCGGGCAACGTCGTCGGCGAGCGGGCGGTCGAGATCACGGGCCAGGTCACGAGCGACGTGCCGGACCCGGGCGGGCGCAATCCGATCGCGACGCGCACGGTGATCGTCATGAACCCCGACGGCGATGCGGACGGCGACGGCGTCATCAACAGCCAGGACGCGTTCCCGGGCGACCCGACGGAAACCACCGACAACGACCAGGATGGCGTCGGCGACAACCGCGACCTCGATGACGACAACGACGGCCTGCCGGACACGTGGGAGCGCCGTTACGGCTTCGACGACCGCAATCCCGGCGATGAGTTGCAGGACGGCGACGGCGACGGCGTGCTGAACGCGGACGAGTTTGCCGCCGGCACGCGGCCGGACAGCATCGATACGGACCGCGACGGCATGAACGACGGCGGCGACAACTGCGCAGCGGCGTACAACCGCGACCAGTACGATCTCGATGCGGACGGCATCGGCGACGTCTGCGATCCAGACCAGTTCGCCGCCGCCGCGGGCATCGGCGACCTGAACGGCGACGCCGAGCCGGATTACGCACTGGTCCGCACGTCGAACGGCGTAACGAACGCCTACCTGAAGGACGGCGCGGACGACTTCTCCACCGGCGCGGGCACGATCGAACTCGGACGGAGCAATGACCAGGCAGTCCGTGGGATCGCGTCGCTTTCCGGCGTGGCAGGAAGCGTCGGCGACGTACTGGCCGTGCTATCGACGGACGGCAGTGGCCTGAGCCGGCTGCGCATGCTCGATACGGCGAACGGCTCCGAGCTTGCGGCGGCCGACGTCGTCGACGAGACCGTGCGCGTCACGGCGGTCTCGGCGCTGCCGGCGGGCCGCCCGCAGGTGCTCGTCGTTGCGAATACGGACGCCGAAGGGATCGCGATCGAGCGCCACCATGCCGACGACGGCTCGCTCGCGTCGTCCACCGATTTCGGACAGGGCTACTCATCGGTCGAGGCGGCAGCCGGGGACGACGGTGAGGCGTATGCGGTCCTCGTTCAGGAGCTCGCGAGCGGCATGCTCGAACTGGTGGCCTTCGATTCGTCGGACGATTCGATCGTCCGGCAGTGGGTCGTGAGCGGCGAGGACTGGGTCCACGCACGCGTGACCGACGTTGACAGCGGGTTCGCCGTGCTGAGCCAGAGCCTGTCCGGCGCGATCACCGTTACCGTGTTCGCGACGGACTCCGACGTCCCGTCGGGAAGTTTCTCGACGTTCGATGACGGCTGGACGGCCCTCGACATCGCCGCGGCCGAGGGCGGGGGCGCGCTCGCGGTCATGGCGGAAAGCGCCGGCGGAGAACTGGGGATCGCCCTGGTGGACCCGGCCGACGGCACGGAACTCCGTTCGGACTCCTACCACTCCCCCGGGGATGCGGCGCGGGCGCTCGTCAGCGCCGCTGCCGGCAAACTCGGTGCACTGGCGTCGACGAGCCAGGGCACCGTGTCGCTCGAGCTGCGCAGCACCGACAGCGGCGATCTCCGCGTCCTGACCGCGGAAGCGACCTCACCGCCGCCTCCGCCGCCACCACCGCCGCCTCCCCCTTCCGGCGGCGGCGGAGGCGGCGCGGCCGGTGCGTTGTGGTTGCTGCTCCTCGCCGCCGTGATCGGCTTGCGGGCGCGGTGCGGATTGGATCGCCTGTCAGGACGGGCTCCCACACGTTTACCATCCCGGTCGATCGGGTTGGACTGACGGGATTGCGCCCGTCAGTCCTCCCACACCACCGGCCGTACGGTTTTCCGAATCCGGCGGTTGAACGACGGGCTACGTCCACTTCGTAGTCGTGGCGCCGAAGCAGGTTATCGGGACCCTGACGGGCAATCGCCGATGTAGGATTGATCCGCACGTGCCAGAGATGCAAGACTGCGAGACAGCGGGAGGCCATATGAGCGACGAGCGACATATCGAGATTGAAACGCCCAAGGGCGCGTTCAGGGTCTGGACGTGCAGGGTCGGCGAACATCCGACGA
>Ga0299913_10002542_pt1 | contig 14460 bp, 12 predicted proteins | sample RVTome_9_FD_201360 | JGI IMG/M metagenome (GOLD analysis project Ga0299913, IMG submission 201360) | Soil microbial communities from uranium-contaminated site in the Upper Colorado River Basin, Wyoming, United States - RVT155D38 (version 2) ... | reverse complement strand
TGGAGACGCTGGCGCAGATCCAGCGCGCGGCCAGCGCGACCTATGCGGCGTTCGCGCGGCAGCACGCGGACCGGCCGCCGCTGGAGTCGCTTTGGCAGGCGCTCGCCACGGCGGCACAGGCGCGTGCGGATCGCCTGGAGGTCGTTCGCCGGCTGCGGGGCGCCGGCTGGCATTTCGCCGATGACGACATTCCGGTCGAGCGCCTGGAGCGGCGCTGGGATACCGTGCGCGCCGCGGCCGAAGCGGCCCGGGAGCGCGTTACGCCGCTGGTGGAGGCGCTGGATCTCGCGCTCGCGCTGGAGGGCCGGGAAGCCCGCGAAGACTTCGCGCGGGCCACGACACCCCGGGAGCAGACCCTCGGGCCGTCGCTCGAGGCATCGTCGCCGCCCGCCCCGGGGCTGGCGGCGATCCGCGGCCGGATCGAGGCCGCCCGGAGCGTGGTCGACGACCCCGTGGCCGCCGCGCGGCTCGACCGGCTGGCGGCGGTGTGGGGGGAGGAAGCGAAAGCAGGGGCTTGACGTCGGACCGGGTCGCGGGCGATATTTAGCCCCGACTAATTATGCCGGACAAACCCGACCAAGCCCAGCCCCAGCTGCCGGATCCGCCCTCCGGGCCCCCGAATCCGCCCGCCGGCGGAATCAGCCGCCGCACCGTCCTGCGGGGAGGCGCCGCCCTCGGCGCGGCCGCCCTCGGGGGCGCGGCCCTGGGGATCGGCAACCAGGCGTCACAGGCGCTCAAGCCTCGCGTGGAGGTACCGCACATCCATGGCGCCGGGGGAACGGGCCCGATCCGGGACATCCAACCTGGCGGGTTCGACCCGACCGCCTTCGCCAGCCAGTTCGACGGCGGCGTGGTGTCTCGGCTGCCCGACGGCCGCACGCTGAGGCAGTACAACTTCGTGGCGGTCGACCGGGAGATCGAGATCGCTCCGGGGGTCTGGTTCCCGGCGTGGACCTATAACGGATCCGTCCCGGGACCCACGGTCCGGTGCGCCGAGGGCGACCGGATCCGCGTCCGGTTCCAGAACGCCGGCAGCCACCCGCACACGATCCATTTTCACGGCTTCCATCCCGCGAACATGGACGGGGTGTTCGAGGTCGTCGATCCCGGCGCCACGTTCGTCTACGAGTTCGACGCCGAGCCGTTCGGCCTCCACCTCTACCATTGCCACACGACTCCGCTCAGGCGGCACATCCACAAGGGCCTGTACGGCGCGTTCATCGTCGACCCTCCGGGCGGACGCCCGCCCGCCCGTGAATACGTGATGGTCATGAACGGTTTCGACACCGACTTCGACGCGGGGAACGAGTTCTACGCGGTCAACACGGTGGCCTTCCACTACATGCGACACCCTTTACCTGCCGTCGTTGGCGAGAGAGTGCGGCTATACGTCGTAAACGCGCTCGAGTTCGACCTGATCAACTCCCTCCACCTCCACGCCAACTTCTTCGAAGTCTACCGCACCGGGACCCGACTCGAGCCGGACGATTTCACCGATACGGTCATGTTCTGTCAGGGGGAGCGGCACATCCTCGAGCTCGAGTTTCGCCATCCCGGCCGGTTCATGTTTCACGCCCACCAGAGCGAGTTCGCCGAGCTCGGGTGGATGGGGTTCTTCGATGTCGCCGAAGGGTAGCGGCGCGGGTATCGCCGTCGGCCTGATCGTGGTGGCCGCGCTCGTCGGATTGCTCGCGTTCCTGCTGGCGCGCGGCGTGGGCCTCGAGCGCAGCGCCCCGCCGATCGAGGAGCTCACGGTCGAGCGGGTCGAGCTGCCGGAGCCCAACCTCATTCGGGTGCACGTCACCAACGGGGGGGTGGATCCGGTCACCCTTCACCAGGCGATCGTCGACGACGCGGTATGGTCGTTTACGATCGAGCCGGGCCCCACGATCGGTCGGCTGCGCGGAGCGACGGTGGAGATCCCGTATCCGTGGGTCGAAGGCGAGGCCCACGAAATCAAGCTGGTCTCGCGGAACGGCGTAGCGTTCTTCGCCGAGATCGCGGTCGCGACTGAGACCCCGCGGGCGAACGTGTCGTGGCTCGTGCGGCTCGGGCTCCTCGGGTTCTACGTCGGGATAGTTCCGGTGGCGCTCGGGCTAGCGACGTTCCCTCTGCTGGAGCGCCTGGGACGCCGCGGCATCGACTTCCTGCTGGCGCTCACAGTGGGGCTGCTGGTGTTCCTCGCCATCGACACGCTGGGCGAGGCGCTGGAACTGGCTGCGGAAGCGGCGGGCGGCTTCCATGCAACGGTGCTGGTCTGGATCGTCGCGCTCGGCACGCTCGTCGGACTGCTCGCGTTCACCGGGCGCCGTCGCCGCCATGGCGAGCTGGGGCCGCTGGGCCTGGCGTTCTTCATCGCGCTCGGCATCGGGCTCCACAACCTGGGCGAAGGACTCGCCATCGGGTCGGCGCTGGCGACCGGAGCGATCGGGCTCGGCACGTTCCTGGTGGTGGGCTTCACCCTCCACAACATCACCGAGGGGATCGGCATTGCGGCCCCGCTGCTGAGGGGCGGCGAGCCGCGCCTGCGCCATTTCGCCGGCTACGCGCTGCTGGCGGGCGGGCCGGCGATCCTCGGCTGCTGGATCGGCGGTATGGTATTCGACCCGTTCTGGGCGGCGGTGTTCCTGGCCGTGGGCACGGGCGCGATCGTCCAGGTCGTCGTCGAAGTCGGCCGCCTGCTGACGGTGGGCAGGCCCGGCGTGGCCGCGGATCCGTGGCGCGGGGAGCTGCTGGCCGGAGCGGCCGTGGGCGTGATGATCATGTACGCGACCGCTCTATTGGTACCCGCCTAGTTTGCTTTCGCACGAACATTCGGGCCGCAGCCTCGCAGGCCGCACCGTGCTCGTCACCGGTGCCAGCCGGGGGATCGGCCGTGCGATCGCGTTGCGGGCGGCGCGGGACGGAGCGAACGTCGCGATCCTCGCGAAGACGTCCGAGCCGCATCCGCGGCTTCCCGGGACGATCCACACCGTCGCCGAGGAGGTAGAGGCGGCCGGCGGGGGAGCCCTGGCGCTGGCGGTCGACGTGCGCGACGAGGCCGCGGTCGAGAGCGCGGTAGCGCGCACGGTGGAGGTCTTCGGACGGCTGGACGTGGTCGTCCACAACGCGGGGGCGATCCGGCTGACCGGCACGCTCGAGACGCCGGTGAAGCGCTTCGACCTGATGTGGTCGGTCAACGCGCGGGCGATGTTCGTGGGCTCCCGCGCCTCGATCCCGCATCTGCTGCGCGTGGAGAACCCGCACGTCCTGGCCCTCAGCCCGCCGATCGCGACCGATTCGCGCTGGCTCGCGCCGCACGCGCCGTACACGCTGTCGAAGTACGGGATGAGCCTGCTGGTTCTCGGCATGGCCGCCGAGTTCGCGGCGCAGGGGATCGCATTCAACGGGCTCTGGCCGCGCACGGTGATCGCCACCGCCGCGCTCGCGATGCTGGGAGGCAAGGTGGCGCCGGAGAGCTGCCGATCGCCCCAGATCGTGGCCGATGCCGCCCACGCAATCGTCACCCGCGACAGCCGGTCCTGCACGGGGAGGCTGTTTCTCGACGAGGACGTTTTGCGGGAGGAGGGGGTGACAGATCTGACGCCCTACCGGATCGACCCGTCCGTTCCGCTCACCCCGGATCTGTTCGTCGAAACGTGATGGGGGACAAGAAGATGCGGAGTAGGAAAGAGAAATCGCTAGAAGCTCACCGATGGAGGCGGCGGGCGGATTCGAACCGCCGAATGGGGGTTTTGCAGACCCCTGCCTTACCACTTGGCTACGCCGCCCCGAAGGGAACGCGAAGGCCCTTCCTCGCGGAAGGGCCCGTGTCGATCACGAGAATGGAGCGGGAAACGGGATTCGAACCCGCGACCTCAACCTTGGCAAGGTTGCGCTCTACCAACTGAGCTATTCCCGCCGGAAATCACGCCTGGTAACAGAAGAAAAATCTATCCGCGGCATGGACACGGGTCAAGCGAAGCCGAACAACTACGTGCCGCCGGGGTAGTATCGGCCGACCGATGCCGGATCGAACGCGTTCGATCCTATTTGTTTCTACTATGCGGGATACGGGGAGGGGAAGCGATGTTCAACGTTCAGTGGGTATATCGAAATCGACTACCTTGTGGGTTCCTGATCATTGCGGTGACCCTGTGCGCAGCGGCGCTGACCGCCGACGCGGAGGTCCCCCGGGACGAGCTAGCCACGTTGCGGCCGGCGACGATCGCGGATGAGGTCCCGGCGGCGCAGGACACCCTGCTCGCGCCGGATGCCGAAGATCTCGCGCGGAAGTTCGGTGTGCGGCGCGATCTCGCGAAAATCATCTACGAGCAGGCGCTGCATGCCGGTGTCGAGCCGGGGATGGCGTTCGGCATGATCGCTCAGGAGAGTGGGTTCGATCCCGGCGCCGTCGGGCGCCAGGGAGAGCGCGGCTTGATGCAGATCAAGCCGTCCACGGCGCGGGCCTACGATGCGGGCATAACTCCGGAAGCGCTTCATCGTCCGGAGGTGAACCTGCGATTCGGGTTGCGGCACCTGAAGCGGGAGGTCCAATACTTCGGCGATCCGATCCTCGGTCTCATGTCGTATCACATGGGACGCGCTCGGCTGGAGCGGGAACTGGCGGACGGAAGCCCGCCCAGGGACAGGTACGTGGAACGCGTGCTGTCGAGCTGCGGACCAGACTGCGTCTGATCGCGGGCGTGGCCGCGCTGGCCACGCTCCCGGCGTTCGGGACGGCGCAGGGTCAGTCGCTGGGGTATGAGCCGACCCAGGGCGAGTCGTTCCGCTACCGCACGCGCAACGTGCTGACGGTCACACAACAGATACTGGAGAGCGAGAACCACTACACGCTTCGGGCGGAGGGCGTAGTGCGCCTGACGCTGATGAACCCCGGCCCGCGGCTGCTGTGGCGTTTGGGGTACGAGGAGCTCAACCTCCGCATCGAGGGTGCGTTTCCAAGCCCGCGCGTAGAAGAGCTGCGGGGCACCGTCGTCACGCTGGCCACGACCCCTCAGGGAGTCGTGCTCGACGCGCTGGCGTCGGGTGTGGTTTCGCCGGGGATCGGTGGCCAGTACGTCGAGCGTGCGGCGGCGGCGTTCCTGCCGCGGCTGCCCGAGCACTCGGGCTTGCCGGGCAGCGCCTGGACCGACACGCTGCTCGTGACCGAGGTGCTGCAGGGCGTGACGGCCGAGGTCACCACCGTGCTGGAGTACACGGTCGCGGACACCAGCGCCCTGGCGGGCCGACCCGTGTTGCCGGTCGAGTACAGCGGGACGATCTCCGTCACCGGTTCCGGGGTGATCGACGGCTCGCGCGTGGAAGTGGAAGGCAGCGGCCGCGTGCGGGGCCACTATCTCTTCGACCCCGCCGACCGTGTATTCGACCTGCACGAGCAGGAGCAGGTCCTGGAATCCACTTTGACGCTGATGAGCCCGGATCAGAGAACCGTGGGAATCCCGAGCCGACAGGTCCTGAACGCCCGCTCGGAGCGGCTGTTCTAGCTCGCCCGCCCGCAATGCTCGCGGTCCGCTCCCCTGCCCGCGCCTGGCTCGCGGTGGGTGCGTGGATGGCCCTGACGGTCATCCTGTCTACCTTTCCCGTCGACGAGATCCAGCCGTCGGTTCCCGACGCTGACAAGCTCGGCCACGCCGCGGTGTACGGCGTGCTCGCGCTGCTGTGCGCCCGGGCGTGGCATCGACACGGCAGCTCGCAGGCGGCGGCGATGGAGCGCGCCATGGCGCTGGTTCTCGTGTTCGGGGCCCTGATGGAGTTCGTGCAGGGGTTCGTGGGACGCGATCCCAGTTTGGGCGACTGGCTGGCTGACGCGGCCGGTGCGCTGGTCGGGATCGGTTTCTGGAAGGCCTGGATGATCGTCGTGAACTGGACACCGGAGCGATGGGGATGAGAGACCATCTGGCCACGGCGCTGCGCACCGATGGTGCGGGGGCCCTGCGAATCGGAGACGCGGGCCGCGAGGTGGCGCTGTGCGGATGGGTGCACCGCCGACGAGACCACGGCGGCCTGGTGTTCTTCGATCTGCGCGATCGCTACGGGCTGGTCCAGTGCGTCGCCAACCCGGAGACGGTACACGAGGATGCGTTCCGCGAGGCGGAGCGGATCCGGGTGGAGGACGTCGTGCGGGTGGAGGGCGTGGTTGCCCGCAGGCCGGACGGCAGCGTCAACCGCGATCTCCCCAACGGGGACATCGAGGTGCGGATATCGGATTGCCGGACGCTCTCGGAGTCCGCCCCGTCGCCGTTCCCGGTGGATGTGGAGAAGGAGGGAGGGGAGGTCGCGGAGGACGTGCGCCTGCGCTGGCGGTTCCTCGACCTGCGCCGCATGCGACTCACGGCGGCGCTCGGGATGCGCCACCGGATCGCCTTCCAGGCCCGCTGCTGGCTCGACAACCGCCGCTTCTGGGAGATCGAGACACCGATGATGACCCGGCGGACTCCCGAAGGCGCCAGGGACTACCTCGTCCCCAGCCGCGTCCACCCCGGAAGCTTCTATGCGCTGCCGCAATCGCCCCAGCTCTACAAGCAGATGCTCATGGTGGCGGGATACGACCGCTACTTCCAGATCGCGCGCTGCTTCCGCGATGAGGACCTGCGAGCCGACCGGCAGTCGGAGTTCACCCAGATCGACATCGAGATGGCGTTCGTGGAGCAACAGGACGTGCTGGACACGGTGGACGGGCTGTTCCGTCACCTGTTCCGGACCTGCCTGGCGGTGACCCTGCGCGAGATCCCGCGAATCCCGCACGCCGAAGCGCTGCGTCGCTTCGGAACCGACAAGCCCGACCTGCGGATCCCGCACGAGCTGGTCGAGGTGACGGCCGATTTCGCGCAGTCGGGATTCCGCGTATTCGACAGCGTCGTCGAAGCCGGCGGCGTCGTCGCCGCCCTGCGTGTCCCGGGCGGCGCGGACGTGACCCGCAGCCTGCTCGATCGCTGGGGCGACGCGGCCCGCACGGCGGGCGCCGGCGGCATGGTGTGGGCGCGGCACGGGGACGACGGGTGGTCCTCGTCGATCGACAAGTTCGTGGGCCCCGAGCGGTGGGTGGCGGCGGGCGAGCGTGCCGGCGCCGAGCCGGGCGACCTGCTGCTGGTCGTCGCGGACCGCCCCCGCCGTGCCTGGACCGCGCTTGGCGCTCTGCGATCGCAGCTCGCGAAAGAGCGCGGCTGGATCGACGAGGGCCGGCCCTGGGCCCTGGCCTGGATCGTCGATTTCCCGCTGTTCGAGGAGGGCGACGACGGCGGCATAGCGCCGAGCCACCACCCGTTTACCGCCCCCCGCGATGGGCTGCAGGCGCTGGACGCGGAGGATCCGCTCGCCATCCCGTCGCAGGCCTACGACCTGGTGTTGAACGGGTACGAGCTGGGGAGCGGCTCGATCCGGATCCACGACCGCGCCGTGCAGGAGCGCGTGTTCGAGATGCTGGGTGTCGGGCCCGAGGAGGCGCAGGCGAAATTCGGTTTCCTGCTCGAGGCGCTGGAGTACGGCGCGCCGCCGCACGGCGGGATCGCGGTCGGCCTCGATCGGATCGCCATGCTGTTCGCGGGCGCCCACAGCCTGCGGGAGGTGATCGCCTTTCCGAAAACGACGAGCGCCAGTGCGCTGCTCGAAGGCGCCCCGTCGCCGGTCGGGGAACAGGAGCTGGCCGAGCTCCACCTGCGGATCATCCCCCCGACCGCGCCAGCTTGACGCGCCGAAGCGGGCCGGACTAAACTCGATTCACCTCATGCCCCCCACCGACACGTCTGCCATTCGCCGCTCCATCCCGATCGCCGGCATCGATCAGCTGACGCTGTTCGGGACTCAGGATCAGAACCTCAAGCTGATCGAGAAGCTCAGCGGCACGCGCGTGGTCGTGCGGGACGGCGAGCTCAGGATCGCCGGCGACCCCAACGCCGCGGATCGCTCGGCGGCGCTGCTCGAGCACCTGGTGGAGATGATCCAGACCGGCTCGGGGTTCGATACCGGGGACATCCGTCGCTACTGGGCGGAGCTGGAGAGCGGGCCGGCGGGCTCGCTGGCGCGGTTCGAGGCCGGCAAGGTCGTGATCCGGGGCACGCAGAAGATCATCAAGCCCAAGACGCGAGGTCAGGAGCAGTACCTCGGCGCGATGACCCGCAACGACATCGTGGTGGGAATCGGCCCCGCGGGAACGGGCAAGACCTACCTGGCTGTGGCGATGGCGATCGACGCTCTGCACAAGAAGACGGTCCGCCGCATCGTGCTCGCGCGCCCGGCGGTCGAAGCCGGCGAGACGCTGGGGTTCCTGCCGGGCGACCTGCAGGAGAAGGTCGACCCGTATCTGCGTCCGCTCTACGACGCGCTGGAGGATATGCTACCTCCGGACAAGGTGCGCAAGCTCCTCGAGACTCACATCATAGAGATCGCGCCACTGGCGTACATGCGCGGACGCACGCTCGCCGACGCGTTCGTGATCCTCGACGAGGCACAGAACGCGACCACGAACCAGATGAAGATGTTCCTCACGCGTCTGGGCCTGAACTCCCGGGCGGTGGTTACGGGAGACAAGACGCAGATCGACCTGCCGCCGCGCGAGGAATCCGGGCTGCTTCAGATCGAGCGCATCTTGCGCGGAATCGAGGGCATCGAGTTCATCTACCTGAGCGGGCGCGACGTGGTCCGTCACGCGCTCGTCCAGCGGATCATCGAGGCCTACGCCGGAAGCGATGCCGCGACCAAGACCCCGATCGGCGCCGAATAGCATGGCGACGTCGCCCAACCAGCCGAGCATTCTCGAGAGGATCCGGAGGCGGGTGTCGCTATGGCGCCCGTCGGACGACCCCACGTCCCCGCGCGATCTCGTGCTGCGGTTCGGCTTGGTCGCGACCGTCGTCCTGGCTACGCTGAGCCTGTTCCCGCCTCGCGGCGGGGATGAGGTCCCCCGCATTCGCCAGGGTGTGGTCGCGCCCGAAGACGTGATCGCTCCGATCGACTTCCCGATCCTGCGCAGTGACGAAGAGCTGGCGCGGCAGCGCGAAGTGGCCGCGCTTTCGGTGCCCCCCGTCTACCGGGCCAAGCCATCGGCGGCGGACTCCGCGCAGGCGCGAATCGAGCGCTATCTCGGCCGTGCCGATCGCATCACCGAGGAGGAGCCCTCCGCCCTGGCGTCCCTCGATCGGCACGAGGGAACGCGGCTGGGCCTGGGCGCCACGGAGCTGGATCGTCTCTCGCGCGTCGAGACCCGGCGGGCGTTGATGGCGCTCGCCGAGAGCGCGGTCCCCGGCCTCTACGAGCGCGCGCACTTCCTCGACCCCAGCGAGCTCATCCCGCTGTCGGCCACGCGGATCACGGTTCAGACAGCGGGCGAGGAAGAAGAGATCGTCCCCAAGGAGGAGGTGGTCCCGATCCGCGCCGGAGCGGAGGTACCCGGGTTGGTAGCCGCGGCCGGATCGCTCGACCGCGAGGACGAGCGCCTCGCCCTGCACCTGCTGCCGGCGCTTTTGGCGCCGGACCTCGAAGCGCGCCCGGCCGTGACCGAGCTGCGCCGAGCCGAGGCCCGCGCATCGGTGGAAGCGGTGAAGGGGGAAGTCCTGCGGGGAGAGCTGATCGTTCCCGCCCACACCCGCGTCACCCCCGCACAGGAGGAGAAGCTACAGAGTCTCGCAACCGCGCTGGATCGCGACCTCACCGGCCTCTCACCGGCCGACGCCCGGGTGAGCATCGGCACGTTCTTCGTCAACGCATTCATCCTCTGCCTGTTCGGCTTCTTCCTGTTCCTCTACCATCCGTCGACCTTCTCGGATTTCCGCTCGCTGGCGGTCATCGCGATCATGTGGGTGATCGTCACGGGGCTGGCGGCGTTCGCCGAGCGCGCGACCGACGTGCCCCCGTACGCGGTCCCGCTCGCCTTCGCCTCCGTGCTCGCTGCCGTGCTGTGGGGCACCCGGCTGAGCGCCGTCATGACCCTGTTCCTGGGGTTCTATCTCATCGCGCAGGGTGACCTCGGGTTCCCGCTGCTGTGGGCGGGCGTCGCGAGCGGGCTGGTGGGAGCGTGGAGCGTTCGTCTCATTCGCCGCCGCACGCATTTCTACGAGAGCCTCGTGTTCATCGCCGCGGCCAACATGCTGGCCCTGGGCTGCCTCGCGCTCGTCGAGCTGTGGAGCTGGCCGGAGGTCGGAGTAGCGCTGGCGTGGGGATTCGGGAGTGCCGCCACGGCGGTGTTCCTGGCCATGGGCCTGCTGCCGCTGCTCGAGTGGGCGGCGGGCCGGACGACCGATCTCACCCTTCTCGAGCTCGCCGACCTGAATCGCCCGTTGCTGAAGCAGCTGCTCGTGGAGGCGCCGGGCACCTACCACCACTCGATCATCGTCGGGAACCTCGCGGAGTCTGCCGCGGAGGGGATCGGCGCGAACTCGCTGCTGGCACGCGTGGGCGCGTACTACCACGACATCGGAAAGCTGCGCCGGCCGGAGTTCTTCGCCGAGAACCAGCGGCAAGGGGAGAACCCTCACGATGCGCTCTCGCCGAAGGCGAGTGCGCGGATCATCAGTCGGCACGTAGAGGACGGCGTGGAGATGGCACGCCGCGCGGGTCTTCCGGAGGTCGTGATCGACGTGCTGCGTGAGCACCACGGCACGACCCGGCTGTCCTTCTTCTGGCACAAGGCGTCGGAAGAGGGCCCCGGCGAGCGACCGGTCGTATCGGACTTCATCTATCCCGGCCCGCGCCCGCGATCGAAGGAGACGGCGGTGGTCATGCTGGCCGATTCCGTGGAAGCCGCGAGCCGCGTTATGCGGGATCCGTCTCCCGAAGAGCTGCGGCAGCTGGTGCGGCGGATCGTGGATATGAAGCTGGAAGAGAACCAGTTCGACGAAGCCGATCTCACCTTCCACGACCTCGCGGTGGTGCAGGATCGCCTGTTCGGCGTCTTGGTGGGGATCCACCATCACCGCATCGACTACCCGACACTCTCGCTTCACGTGCCAGACCGGAGCGACGATGCTGCGGATACGGTTCCATCCGTCGGTCGATCCCCCGTCTGAGCTGACCCCCTTTCCCGTCTCGGTCCTGCGCGAGATGCTTCGCTCGGAGGGGATCGTGGACAGTGGAGAGGTGCACTGCGTGCTCTCGGGCGACGAGGAGGTGGCGGCGTTGAATCAAAAATTCCGCGGCCAGGAGGGCCCCACGGACGTGCTCGCTTTCCCGTACGATTTCGAAGCCGCCGGTGGCGTCCATGGCGATGTATACGTCTCGCTGGATCGCGCCCGCGAACAGGCCTCGCTCCATGGGGAGCCGCTGGAGCGCGAGGTGTGGCGGCTGTTCGTGCACGGAGCGCTGCACCTCGCGGGCTGGGATCACGACACCGACGAGGCGGACTCGGCGATGCGCGCGCGCCAGGAAAAGTGGGTGGACCGGGTATTTCCCGCGGGAGCTCCGCCCCCTCTCGATCAGCGGTGAGCGCCTGGCTGGGGATCGGCGCCGGCATCGTGGCCGGGCTGGTGGTAGCAGGGTTCTTCGCGGCGTCCGAAGGCGCCTTCTTCCAGCTGGCCACTCCGACGGGCCGCGGCGACGGCTCCGAACGTCAGCCGGGAAGCTCGCGCACCGCGCGCCTGCTCGAGCGCCCGGACCGCCTGCAGGCCGCGCTCGAGCTGGGACACCTCCTCGGCGTGGTGTGGATCGCGGCGCTGACCTGGGTCCTGGCCCGCTGGAGTCTCGCCCGCGCACCGGATGCGGTCGCCTTCGCGGCCTCGATCCTCGTGGCCGGCTTCGTGGTGATGGTGGTCGGGGAGCTCGCCCCCAAGGCGCTCGGCATGCAACGAGCGGCGTCGTGGACCACCCGGGTCAGCCCCCTCATCGCCGCATGGCGCTGGTTGCTCACCCCGGTCATCGCCGTGGCGGCCGCCCTCGGACGCGCCACCGAGCGCGTGGTGCCTCCCGCGGCGCAGACCGCCCCACCCGCCAGCGACGACCTGCGCACGCTGGTCGCGGAGACCACCGAGCGATCCGAGCTCGAGCTCGGCGAACGGCAGATGATCACCTCGATCTTCGCGTTCGGCGAGACGACCGTGCGGGAGGTCATGACACCCCGCACGGACATCGTGGCGCTCGATATTTCGGCCCCGTGGGACGAGGTCATGGCGACGGTCCGGGACAGCGAGCGCTCGCGCGTTCCCGTCTACGAGGAATCCCTCGACGGCATTGTGGGGCTGGTGTACGCCAAGGACCTCCTGGCGATCGCACACGGCCTGGCCGAGCCGCCCGAACGGCTCGCCGAAATCCTCTGGGATGCCGCTTTCGTCCCTGAAGCCAAGAAGATCGACGACCTGTTGCGCCAGTTCCAGCAGCAGGAGATCCACATGGCGGTGGTGGTCGACGAGTACGGCGGGACCGCCGGCATCGTCACGCTCGAGGACATCCTGGAAGAGCTGGTGGGCGAGATCCAGGACGAGTACGACGTGGAAGAGCCGCTGGTGGTCCCGCTCGAAGACGACGTCCTGCGGCTCGACGGCCGGCTCGATGCCGACGACTTCAACGACTTCACCGGCAGCCGCATCGAGGCCGACGACGTGGAGACGATGGGCGGGCTGGTGGCGCGCGAGCTGGCGCGGGTGGCGGAGGCGGGGGACACGGTCGAGATGGGGGAATGGGCGTTCGAGGTGGAGGCCGTGGAAGGCAAGCGGATCACGCGTCTCCTCGCCTGGCGGCTGAAAGCGAGCCCGGCGGAGGAGAGCGCGGAATGATCGCCCTCTGGCTGGGGATCGCGGCCGCGATCCTGGTGGCGGGGTTCTTCACGCTGGCCGAGCTGGCCCTGGTCTCTATCGGCCGGCTGCGGCTCCGGCACTGGGTGCGCGAGACGATCCGCGGCGGGTGGATCGCCGAGGATACGCTCGACCACCCCTACCGCCTGCTGAGCCCGATCCTCGTGGGGCACACCCTGGCGGTCACGGCAGCCGCAGTGCTGGCCGCCGAGGCGCTGGCGGGCGCCGACCGGGGTGCATTCGGCCTCGCTGCCTGGGTATGCCTGGTGGTGCTGCCCCCCCTCTACGTATTCGGCGAAATCCTGCCGCGGGCGGTGGCGCGCGCACGGGGGCCGCGGTTGTTCCGCGCCGTCTCCCTGATCCTGCTCGCGTGCGGATGGCTGTTCCGCCCGTTCACGGCGGCGGCGGATCGGGTGAGCCGCCTGCTGATCGGCCTGTTCGGGTTCCGGCTCGAGCGCGGCGGCGCGTTCACCCGGCGCACCCTGGAGACCCTGCTGCTGGAGAGCGAGCGCGTGGGGGTCGTGGAGCCGGCCGAGCGGGAGATCATCGCCGGGGTGTTCGAATTCGGCCGCACGCCGGTCGAGAACGTGATGACGCCGCAACCCCGGATGGTCGTCGCTCCCGCTCTGGCCCGCGCCGGAGAGATCACGGAGATCATCCGCCGCACGGGGTATTCGCGCGTGCCGCTCTATCACGGAACCCCCGATCGGATCATGGGCATGGTCCACGTGTTCGATCTCCTGCGGCTGCCGGCGGACGAGCTGCCGCGGCCCCGGCCGGTGGTCTTCACGCAGCCCACGAACCAGTGCGACGAGCTGCTGCTCGAGATGAAGCGCCGCCGCTGCCACCTGGCGATCGTCGTCCGCGCGGGTCGCGCGGTCGGGATGGTGACGATGGAAGACCTCGTCGAAGAGCTCGTCGGGGAGATCCGGGACGAGCACGACAACCGGGCCGCGACCGAGGAGGATCCGCAAGCGCCGGTCGTTGACGGTCATCGCAGCATCACCGAGATTGACGAGGAACACGGTCTCGAGATCCGATCCGACGAATCCGGCACCGTGGCGGAGTTCGTCGCCGGCCGCTTCGGCCGCGTTCCACGCCCCGGGGAGTCGATCCGCTGCGGTCGCTCGACGATCGAAGTGATCGACTCGACCCCCCGACGGGTCCGCCGCATCCGCCTGAGGAGAGATCGTTGACAGGCGAGCACGTCGACCCAAGGGAGATGATGACGCGGATCCGCGTCGCCATCGAGGATGGCTCCCCCGACGCCGTCGTCGACGAGCTCATCTCCGAGCTTCATCCCGCCGATCTGGCCGAGATCATCGACAGCCTCGACCCCCAGGAGCGGGCCGCGTTCTTCCGCCGGATCCCGACCGAGCTCCGCGCCGAGACCCTGACTGAAGTCGGAGAGGGCGCCTGGCCGGCGCTGCTCGAAAGCGTGCAGGATCAGGACGTTCAGGAGCTCTTCGGAGAGCTCGAGCTGGACGACGCCGCCGACATTCTCGCGGGCCTTCCGCGGGAAGACGCGCGCCAGATCCTGGAGCGCATCGAGCCGGAAGAGTCGCGCGAGATCGCCGCCCTCATGCGCTACGACGAGGAGTCGGCCGGCGGTGTGATGACCACCGAGCTGGTGAGCGTCGATGCCGAGCTCACCGCTGACGAGGCGATCGTCGCTGTCCGCATGCGGGGGCGCGAGGTGCGGGACTTCTACACGGTGTACGTGGTGGACCGGGCGCGCCGA
>Ga0299913_10002541_pt1 | contig 14464 bp, 11 predicted proteins | sample RVTome_9_FD_201360 | JGI IMG/M metagenome (GOLD analysis project Ga0299913, IMG submission 201360) | Soil microbial communities from uranium-contaminated site in the Upper Colorado River Basin, Wyoming, United States - RVT155D38 (version 2) ... | reverse complement strand
CCTTTATTAGGGTTTATTTGATTTACAACAATACCGTGTACTGTTGCATAGATACTTTCTTGACTTATTGATCAGTTGTTTGGTATTATTTTACTATTATTTGTAGCTAATAAGCTATAGATTAAAATTAATAGGATACTTATAGATAAGTATAAACCTATATTTGTTAATGATAAGTGTAAATTTCCTAATAAGTTAGCGTTTAAAGAAAATAAATCTCTAACTTCAAATTGGTCTAATGGACTTGATACAAAATCGAAATGACGCATATTTATATATTTGCTATAAATCTAAATGTTAACTTATTATTTTCTCAAGGAAACTTCATGGAGATTAATATAATAAATAATTATTATTATTTATTAACTAATTACTGTATATTTAATATTATAATTTGTTAATGTAAATACGTGAAATAAAAATACGTACAAATTTTGGTAAAATAAATTTAGTAAATGCGTATATTAACACTGTTAATATAATAAAAGTAAATACTACTTGATTTACAAAAAAGAATGGTACTAATTGTGGCATATCTGTATATTATTGTTTGTTTTGATACTTTCTTAATTTATATCTTCACTCTAAAAGATTATGAGGTGGCGATAATTGAGCCCTTAAGATGAATCGAACATCTATCAAAATATTAATAGTATTTCGCTCTACCATTGAGCTATAAAGGCTAACTAATTATTATTCTTACCCAAGGATCGAACTCGGATCTAAATATTAGAAGTATTCTGCTCTACCATTGAGCTAGTAAGAATATTATTCATATATATAAATATACAAATAATTAAAGAAAAAGTATTTTTTATTTAAAATTTTTATTTAATTTATAGTATAAATTAAAGAAGTTACTGAATAATGTAGACCATCTAATATTGGTGCAGGGTATATACCAAATAATACTGTTAACACTACAAAAACTAATAGCATAACGAATTCTCTTCTAGTTACATCACCTATATTTTCTACAAAATATACAGAGTATGAACCACCAAAAGCTATTCTATTATACATAAACATAGTATAAGCAGCAGATAATACAATAGAAGTACTAGCTAATATACCTAAAATAGGCATTCTTTCAAATGCACCATATAATGACATAAATTCACCTAAGAAATTTAAAGTTAATGGTGTTCCACTATTACCCAAAGATAATATCAAGAATAATATAGAGAACACAGGCATTATTTGAGCCATACCTCTATAATATGTTATTAATCTAGTAGAAGATCTATCGTATAAGATACCTCCAGCACAAATAAATAATCCAGGTGATACAAAACCGTGGGCTAATCCTAATACTATTGCACCTTCTATTCCTTGTACTGTGTTACTAAATGCTCCTATTAAGTAAACAGCTGCGTGTGATACAGATGAATAAGCAATAAGTTCTTTAATATCTATTGTTCTTAATGTACTAAAACTTGCATAAATTATAGTTATTATTCCTATAACATATATAATGTATGTATAGTTTAAAGAAGCTTTAGGTAATAAAGGTAACATTAATCTAAATATACCATATAAACTTAATTTTAAAACTATACCAGCTAATATTATACTACCAGATAACGGTGATTCAACGTGAGCTTTTAATAATCAAGTATTTAAAAATATAACAGGTGTTTTTACTGCAAAAGCTATAAATATTCCATAAAATAAAAACAATTGTGTTATATAACTAAAATTTGCTTTTGATAACGCATCAAAATCTGTAGTACCCATTATAGAAGACATTACTATTATAGATAATAACATAAATAATGAACCTAATAAAGTATATAAGAATAAATAGAAACTAGCTCTTACTTTATTACTTGATCCAAACAACCCTATTAATAAAAATAAAGGAGGTAATATACTTTCAAAAAAGATATAAAATAATAATATATCTAATACTAAAAATACTGCTAATAATAATGTTTCTAATAATAACATTATAATCACAAATGATAATACATTTTTTGATTGTATTGAATTTCAATTCGATAATATTGCTATTGGCATTATTATAGTTGTTAATAATATAAAATAGATAGATAAACCATCTACACCTAAATATATATCAAAATAACTTATTTCATAGTGTTCTTCAATAAATTGAAATTGTTTACTACTAAAATCAAAAAGTATAAACATTACTAATGAAACTATTAAATTTATTACTGATGTTGTTAATGCTATAGATTTTATTTTTATTTCATTAACTAGAGATAAACCATAATTTGCCTCTATTGTTACAATACTTATTCCTATTAAAGGTATTAATAATAATAATAATGACATAAATATATATACATATTTATATTTTATTTACTGCTTATTAAATATGTTTAATAACATATTTTGTTACACTTCATGTACGCCATAAAGCTATTTTATACTACTAAGTAATACTAGAATATTACTAACTAGATAAGATTTTATTATTTTGTAATACTATATAGAGTCTATATATATATTAAATAAATTGCCTATATATATATATATATTTTAGCATAAATAGTATTATAATACTATTTGAGTAGGTAAAGCATCTAAACCATATACAACACATGGTAATAGAACAACATATGCTATTATTAAAGGTAAGAATACAGTTCAACAAACTGACATTAATTGATCAAAACGTATTCTAGGGAAAGAAGCTCTAACTCATATGAAAACAAATACTAATAAAATAGTTTTTAATGCTAAATTTAAAGGAGAAGAAGATATATTAGTAAATATTCCTTCTAATATAGAATTATCTATACCTATAAGACTTAATATATTTACAATTAAATCAACAGGTATAATACTTAAATAACCACCTAAAAATAATATACTATTTAAAACACAAATTAAAACAATACTAGCATATTCAGCCAAGAAAAAGAATACAAAGATACTAGCAGAGTGTTCTGTCATAAAACCACTAACAAGTTCAGATTCTGCTTCAGCTAAATCAAAAGGAGGTCTATTAGTTTCTGCTATAGAACCTACAAAGAATATAATAAATATTGGAAATAATGGTAGTAAGAAATCTACAACTCTTTGTGATTCTACTATAGTAATTAAATTTAAATTACCTGTTAATAATATAACTAATAATATAATAGTACTTAATATTAATTCGTAACTAATTAATTGAGCTGTACTTCTTAAAGAACCTAAAAATGCATATTTAGAATTAGCTGATCAACCTGCTAATAATATACCATATGTAGCTAAAGAAGAAACAGCTAATAAATAAAGTATACCTAAACTAAAATCTGACACAAACATTCCTGAACCAAAAGGAACTACTAAATAACCCATTAATGCGAAAATTAATGTTACCATTGGTCCTATGAAGAATAAATAAATATTAGCTTGTGTTGGTGCTACATACTCTTTTAATAATAATTTTAAAGCATCAGCAAACGCTTGTAATAAACCATAATAACCTACTGCATTTGGTCCTAATCTTCTTTGCATACTAGCCATAGTTTTTCTTTCAGCTATTGTTACAAAAGCAACTGACAATAAAACAGGTACTATTAATAATAACCCTTCAATTACTGTAAATATATTTTTCATATTTATTTCAAAATTTTATTATTATAATATAATATATATATAATTTTGTTATATAACTTGCAGTTTTTTTTTAATTATATATATTTAATTTAATAAACATTCTCATAATATACTTAATATAACAATATATTTATATTATGCAATTTTTTATCTTATGTTACTTTTTATATAGGAGTCAGGGGAACTCGAATCCCTTTATTTCGATTTGCAATCGAAACGCAGAACCTTCTACTCAAACTCCTATAACATACATATTTTATATGTACGTTATATTCCGTTTTCTAAAACATATATACTTATAATTAGAATTATAGCAAATATTTGTTATATTTATTATAAAAATATAACTATTATTAAATGATATTAAACATTGTTAGTAAAAACATACGTATATAAATATAGATTAATTATTTTCTAGTAGCTAACTCTGCTAAACTGTTTTCTATAATACTTAATACAGGTACTATTATAAAGAAATGAGCAAAGTATAGAACAGTTGATATTTGTCCAAATTCAATAAATGGTGTTTCAACGTGTTTTGCACCAATTTGCATTAATATTAATAAGTTTGCTACAAAAATAAAGAATGCTATTTTACTTAATGGTCTAAACTGAACTCCTCTTAATTTTGATAAATCAGTTACAGGCATAACCATTAACATTAATATAGAAGCAAACATAGCTATAACACCTAATAATTTATTAGGTATAGATCTTAATATTGCATAGAATGGTAATAAATATCATTCTGGTACAATAGCAGGCGGTGTTTGCATTGGGTTAGCCATAACATAATTTTCACTATCACCTAATGCATTAGGCATAAAGAAAACAAATACTGATAATACTATAAAGAAAATAAATATTGTTATTAAATCTTTAAATACAAAATAAGGAGCAAAAGGTAATCTATCATAATTACCTGATATACCTAATGGGTTACCAGATCCTACAACATCGTGGTAAGCTATTAAGTGCATTACAACTAATGCAGCTAATACAAAAGGTAATAAGAAGTGTAATGCAAAGAATCTATTTAATGTCGCATCGTTAACTGAGAAACCTCCTCAAATAAATTCAACAATATCTTGACCTATTCAAGGTATAGCACTCATTAAATTAGTAATAACTGTAGCACCTCATAAACTCATTTGACCATATGGTAATACATAACCTAAAAAAGCTGTAGCCATCATTAAAATTACAATTACTGTACCTATAGCTCATGTTAATGTTCTAGGTGCTTTGTATGATCCGTAGTATAAACCTCTTCCTATGTGTAAATACATTATGAAAAAAAATGCTGAAGCTGTATTAGCGTGTAAATAACGCACTAATCAACCATTGTTTACATCTCTCATTATGTGCTCTACAGAGTTAAAAGCTTCTGCTACACTAGGTGTATAATGCATAGCTAATGTTACTCCTGTAACTATTTGTATAGCTAAACATAAACCTAATAATGAACCAAAATTTCATAAATAACTAATATTAGCTGGAGTTGGTGCATCTATTAAATATGAATTTAATATTCTCAATAAAGGATTACTTTTTAAAATTCTCATTTGTTTTATTTTTTTTTTTCTTTATTTTTTTTACATTTATAAACATTTACATATTATTATACATAAACACATTAAGTAATATATTATTAGATGTATTTATTTTAAGGATCTTAATTTTCTTTTTTACATACTTAAAATAATACTTTAAACCTCCTTCCAACCTTTTTATATTTGAAATATAATATATTTCTATTATTTTTTTTTTCTGTATTATATAAAATATTATCTAAATATTACCTGGTATGAATAATACAATAGCTAATAAATTAGACATATGTAATCATTCGTTAGGCATAAACATAAATAAAAGAATAATTAGAGTTAAAATAGAGATAGTTATAGAGAAAGAACTAGATAAAGCAAATTTATTGTCAAAATATATTCTATTAACTATTTTATTTTTCTGTATAACAAGAGCAGGTATTCTTAAATCTTTAAAACTACTAAAGTATGTATAAGAATGTCCATCAAAGAACATTGTTTTAACAATAAATAAGTAATAAACAGCACTTATTACACTAGTTAAAACTCCTATTAAAGTTAAGAAAATAAATCCTTCTTGTAAAGCAGCAGAGAATACCATCTGTTTTGCAAAGAATCCCATTAAAGGTGGTATACCAGCAAAAGAGAATAAAGTAATAGCTAAACTTAAAGCTAATAAACTATTAATATGGAAGTATCCTTTAAGCTGACTTATAAGTTGTATAGGAGAATTATTTTTATCAATTAAATTATTATGATTTATATTATTATCGTTATAAGCATATAAACTATAACCTATAGCTACTAATAATATAAAGGCATTTAAATTAGATAAACTGTATTGAACTAAGTAAAAAATAAATGACTGTATAGATTCAACACTATTTATAGTCAAAGCTAATAACATAAAACCTAAATGAGAAATTGTACTATAAGCAAATAATCTTTTAATTCTAAATTGAGTTAAACCTAATACAGTTCCTATTACTAAAGATAATAATGAACTTAATAATAAACTTGAAGTTCAAGAATATTGAGTTGTAATAAATATACTATTAGTGTAATGAACTAATTGTAATAATAATGTTAAAATAGATATTTTAGCTATTATAGTAACAAAAGTTGTTACTATAGTAGGTATTCCATCATAAACATCAGGTGATCAGAAATGGAATGGTGCAGCTGATATTTTAAACAAGAATCCTATAGATATTAATAATAAGCAATAAGGTATATATGTTGTTATTTCTTGTTCATTTAATATACCGGCTAAATTATTTATAACATAGAAACTATCTAAATATGTAACACCTAAATTAGCATATATTAATGCTATTCCTAATAAAATAAAACATGATGATAATCCACCTAATAAGAAATAAGTTAAACCTGCTGAAGTTGCTGATTCTGAATTTCTATACATAGTACATAGTAAATATAAACCATAACTTTGTAGTTCTATTGATAAAAAAATAGATACAAAATCACTACTTGATATTAATAGTACACTTCCTGTTATTATAAATAATAACATTAATGTATACTCTATTATTGTGTATTGTTCTCCTTTTTTTAATATTATATTAGATACAGCAATATTTTTAACAAATTGTAATTTTGTAAATAATAATTTGCTAAAACTCATATACTCAGCTGATAATAGTTTTCTAGGATAAAATCCTGTCATATTCAATATTAATAAACTTATAACAAATATTAATATATGAAATGTTTGTGTTATAGAAGATGTATAAAATAAACCTCCAAATAACCCAATACCATTATCTAAATATGTTATAAATAAATTATTATATGATAAAAAGATACAATAGAATAATATAATTATTCCTACTCTTGAATAAAGAATAGCTGTATCACGTCTAAATGACAAAGCATTTGATAGTAATAAACAGAATATTGAGGATAAAAGCATATTCTAAAAAAAAGATAAATTTAAATTAAACTAATCTAATATAATAATTATTATTTAAATATTAGATATTATTTATTATTTTTATTTAATAATGCAAATAATGCAAATATAATTAATATTAATAAATTGTTATCATTATAAGAGAAATATAATAATGAGATATAGAATATTAATCCTATAAAAATATATAGCGCATAAGTAGTTATAACACCAGTACTTAATTTTCCTATGTTATTACTTAAAGATAATAATCCTTTTTCTAAACCATAAGGTCCTAATAATTCAACAGAACCTTTATCAAGACTTTTAGTAGTTTGACCACCTAATTTTAAAACACCTTCTACAATAAATATATTGTAGAATAGTTCAATATAGAATCTTTGGTTAAAGAAACTAAAGATATTATAACCAAATTTTGAGTATTTAAAGTTAATAAGTAATTTAGGTAAGAACTCAGATAATAAAACTGAAATTATACTTAATGAAACTGTAAATACAAAAGGTAATAGTTTAAAGAATGTAGGAACAGCAAATTCTGTATCTAACATTATTTCATGACTAGGATGAATAAATAAACTATTATCTACAAAGAAACCTGTACCTAAACCTATAAATATATCTTTAGTAATATAACCAAAGAATATAGAGAATAAAGATAATATAATTAAAGGTATAGTTAAGAATAAATCTCCTTCATGAGCATGTTTATAACTAACTAAAGGTCCATTAGGATTAGCTAAGAAAGTTAAATAAAGAACTTTAGCTGAGTAAAGTGTTGTAAACATAGCACCAATAGTTGCTACAAAGTAAACAATAGTACCTGATAAGTAGAATTGACCATAAGAAGATTCAAGGATGAAATCTTTAGAATAGAATCCAGTCATGAAAGGTACAGCAGCTAAACTTAATGAAGCTATTAACATAACTGAATATGTTAAAGGTAAGAACTCTCTTAAACCACCATATTTTCTAAAATCCTGGTTATCAGCTACAGCGTGTATTACTGAACCAGCACCTAAGAATAACAATGCTTTGTAGAAAGCGTGATTTACTAAGTGGAATAGTGCTAAATTATAACTAGATAATCCTATAGCTATTACCATCATACCTAATTGACTCATAGTAGAATAAGCAATAACTTTTTTAATATCTTGTTGGAATAAACCTATTAAAGAACTAAATACTGTTGTTATAGCACCTAATCATAAGCATAGAACTAATACAGTTGAACTATATTCTATTAAAGGTGATGATCTCATTAATAGATATACTCCTGCTGTAACCATAGTTGCTGCGTGTATTAAAGCAGAAACAGGTGTAGGACCTTCCATGGCTTGAGGTAATCATATGTGTAAACCTACTTGTGAACTTTTTGCTGTAGCACCTATTAATAAACATATTCCTATTAAAGTTATTATATTTTCATTATAATATGGTGCTAATGCAAATACAGTACTATAATCTATATTACCAAAAGATCATAATATAGCAAATATACCCACAGTTAATAAACAATCACCTACTCTATTTGTTAATAAAGCTGATAAAGAACTTTGATTTGCTGCTATTCTAGTAAATCAGAAATTTACTAATAAATATGAACAAATACCTACTCCTTCTCAACCTACAAACATTATTAAATAGTTATTTCCTGTTACAAGTATTATCATCATAAATGTGAATAAACTTAAATAACTAAAGAATCTTTGGTTATGTGGATCATGACTCATATAACTTATTGAGTATATATGTACTAAACTTGATACTATTAACACTGGTATTAACATAGATACTGTTAATGAATCAAATCTAAAGTTTCATAATACATATAGTGATTCCACATCCAATCATCTTGCTATATTTATTGTTACTGGTATATTATTGAAACCTACTTCAAAAAAAGCTATTATTGCTAATAATGTTGTTATTATTACTGAACCACATGTAATTATATGAGCTCCACTGATTCCAACTTTTCTACCAAAGAAACCTGATACTATTGATCCTAATAATGGTAAAATTATCAATGTTAAATACATTATTTATATTGTATTGAAATACTTCCTCTTAATCTGTAATATGCTACTAAAATACCTAAACCTATTGCAGATTCAGCTCCTGCTATTGTTAATATATATACAGCAAATGTCTGACCTAAAATATCATCGAAACTAAGTGAGCTGATTAATATTAAAAATGTTACTGATAATAACATTATTTCTATTGATATCAGCATTAATATGATATTTTTTCTATTAAGTACAAATCCTAATATCCCTATTAGAAATAATAATATTGAAAAATTCATTGCTTATTTATATTTTTTATATTTGATTTATCTATGCTACAGATATTAATGTATAATTTGTTTATATTATCTATAAATAAACGTATACAAGATTCGAACTCATACTTACGTGTCCGTAGCACGCCATTCTACCATTAAATTAATACGTTTATTATTTTAATAAAAAAATATAATTTATCTTATATTATAAAATAATAAAATAAGTTTATATAAATATATTTTGTAAAAATAAAAAGAAGTATTAACTTTATAGTACTTCACAAAATTATGCAATACCATTACCCTCATCGTCATTATTTTCACTTGATACGGTTTCTAGTTCAAATGAAGCAGATGATGAAGATGAAGGAGTAGATGGTAAAGGTGAAAGATTTCTATTTAAATGTCAAAACTCTTGGACCAAATCACGATATACATCAATTGCGTAATCTGGTGCAGTTGTGGTGTGAGCTAATTGATGTCTAATCCAATTATTTAAAGTTGAATAAATAATTGTGTTAAAATAAGGATCTGACATAATATTATGTTGATCTAAAACGTCTGTTGAACATCCTAACATTCTAGATCTATGGTTTAATATAAACGTAGAAAGGTCCCCTAAATTAGTATATTTATACTTAAAACCATCAGGATATGTTAACTCACAAACATAAAGATTTACTGGATTAAGAGGATAAAATCTATATTTTATCCCTAATTCAATATATGTACTTATACCAGCGGAACTTATGATAGATTTTTCCGGATTGCTAATTATATGTGGAAAAATAAAATTAGCTCCTACAGTTGTAAACGGAGGTATTGAAAATATACCTGGACCAGTCATAGAATCAGACGTAGGAAAGCATGGTACGATAAATCCATGCTGGATATTATTATTATTCCATATTAATCTACCTATACCATAACCATTTTCAGATCCAGCTAATAACCCCTCACTTGGCTTAATCATATTAACACCATGTAAACCTTTTACACCTCTTACATTATGAACATTCTCCATATATTTAACAGGTACACGATAATAATCATCATCCTTTATGAAGACACCATCACCTGTTAGAAAACCCCCTTTTACCCTTTTAAAGGATCCCATTTCTGTGGGGAATATATCTGATCGTGGTTGGTGACCTAGACGGTAATTTCCTAAATTATCATTATTATTTGAAGAATTACCTGCTAAAATTAATGATGATGATTCATTACCACCTCCACCTGGTGAAGGTGTTCCATTCATGCCATCACCTCCTATAGGTGGTATTGAATTTCCGTTACCACGTAGCGAAGACATGTTAACACTATAATCCATAATATTTATAGATTCATTTAATATATCTTGCGAATTATTTATATATCAATATAAGAAATCTTGCAAAAAATTAATTATATCGTAGTTGTTATATAATAAAATTAGTAAGAACAAAAAATATATCCCATAAATTAGCCTTATTATTAAAAGTATTATCCGTATAGCACGTATAATATCTGAAATGTACGCATAATAAAAAAATAATACGTATGAAAGGATTATTTTATATTTTGGAATTAATATATTTTTTATATTAATTATTAAGTTCATTTTGTGCATTGTCATATGTCTATTCATATTTTTATATTTAAGTTCATATTATATATTCTATAAAAAAAAAAAAATGAGTATAGTTTACGTTATTTTTTTTTAGTCATTATGTAATGTTATAATCATAATATTTTTAAGTGATGACCCAAAGTATATTTATATACTTCCCTTGTAAATATAACTACTCTAATTATATTTGTATGTATGTATATGTGTACACACACACACCCGCCCACCCAGGTATATATTAATATATATATATATATAAACATAGAATATTTTATGTTTATTATTTCAAAAGATGCTTGTATTTTTTTTTTACTTACGAGCATTTACTTTAGCTTTTCTAGCTGCATCGAATTGTTCTTTGTAATTATCAACATAAGAAATTGGAGGATTAAGGCTGTAACCTTCTTTTATTTTTGCTTTTTGATAATCTATATGTTGCATAACTGTTTTTTTATTAAATATAGTAGCTCTAGTACCATCAGGATATGTTATTTGACAATAACGATCTTCCTCTAAGGCAGACTCACACATATATGTATATCTTATACCTCCCTGATCATTATAAACACGAGTTGTATTATTACCCATACAAATAGGTCCATTACTGTGATAAGCTTCAGGATATATATATCTACCTCTATTACTAATAAATTCATAATAACGGTACTTAGGACCGATTAGATTTCTTCTACGGTTAGCCTTACGACTCGGTTCCGATTCATCTCTTTCTATTATTGGTTTTTTTCTTTTATTAGAACCTTCATTCCCTAAATATTGCCTTTGTCTTTTATTAGAATTTTCATTTTGTATTTGGCTATTAGTATTACCTGTTTCTAAATTCTGCGGTTGATTACTAGCATTATCGTTTTGCAAATTTTGAATTCTAATAGGATTACCGATTCTATTAGTATTTTGATTTAATATATTTTGTATTTGCATAGGATTATTATTATTATTATTATCGTTATTATTATTCTGGTTTAATATATTTTGTATTTGCATAGGATTATTATTATTATTATTATTATCGTTATTAGTATTCTGGTTTGATATATTTTGTATTTGTATAGAATTATTATTAGAATTATCGTTTGGCATTTGCATAGAATTATCTGCTACTCTATTTTGTCTTTCATAAAAAAAATTTTCATTTACAATATTTTGTCTTTGAGTTGCTGTATTCTCGTTTAACATAAATTCTATTTGCATAGGATTATCTGGTACCATACTTACTCATCTTCTTTTTCTTCTATTGTTATTATCTTCAGACCCATAACCTAGACCTGAATTATCACCTGGAGGACCTTTACCTGAACCACCCTTTTTTAAGGGTTCTCCTTTTTTAAAAATTCTTATTAAATTATCAGCACCTCCATCTCAACCCTTAATTCAATTAACATCCTTTTCTGCTACAACTTTACCATCTAGAGCCTTCGTTCAATCATAATAAGCCTTTTCTCAGTATAAATTAGAGTTTTCTCCTCAGTATATACTATTATTATATTCAGGTCATAATCACATAAAATAACCTTCATCCAATAGATCATCATTAATTGCTGCAAGAATTAAACAACAAGTAGTTAATGCTAACTTAATTATAAGAAGAAATAAAACTGGAAGCATAGCAGCGTATGAATACCCTGAATATATATATTTAAAAGTAGAGAAACTATCCTTAATTAATATGCAACAAAGTTTACAAAAAAGAATAACATCCTTTCTAAATAATTCTAAATGTTTAATACCATAACGTATAAGTAATATTAAAAACTTACTTATAATTAATATTAAAGAATTAATAAAATTACTTATAACTAATGTTAATTTATATACTAAACTATAATAATAATTTATGGCTTTTTTAAATTTAAACTGTGAATAACTAATAAATTCCTGTATCGTTTTATATGATTTAATATATAAAGGTTTTATGCTATCCTTCCATTTGATCTCTAAGTCAAAGAAGAAAGTCCCTGATATTAACAGATTGAATACATATGGGCATAGAACTGTGTAATATTCCACAAATCTCAGAACATTGTCCGAAAAAAGTCCCAGTACGATTAACATAAACAGAAGCTTGATTTAATCTTCCTGGATATGCATCTGCTTTAATACCTAATGATGGAACAGCATAAGAGTGTATAACATCTGCTGCAGATATAACGATTCTAGTATGTGTTAATTCTGGTATAATAACTCTATTATCTACTTCTAACATTCTAAATTGACCTTCTTCTAAATCACTTTCAGGTACTATATAAGAATCAAATTCTATAAACTCATCATCTTCATTAGTAAAATCTGGATATTGATAACTTCAGTATCATTGGTGACCTTCTGCATAAACAACTAATGATGGATCCATTACTTCATCCATTAAATATAATAATTTGAATGAAGGAAATGCTATTAATATTAATATAAATGCAGGTGAAATAGTTCAAATTAATTCTATTAAAGTACCATGATTCATATATTTATGTGCTATAGGTGATTTTGTTGATATAAAATTTTTTATTATACTTATCATCATTCATGTTACAGTAAATAAAATTATAGCTAAATAGAACATTATATTATTGTGTAATTCTTCTATTCCTTCCATTTGAGGTGAAGCACTATCTTGGAAAAATAAACCTCATGGTGCTGGTGCATCCAACTGTATATTTAATAAATAGTAAATTAAATTCATTTTATTTTTATTTTTTAATTATTGACTAGTACTTATTTAAGTAAGATATTCGGCTTATTCCTATTATATAGTATTGCCTAAACTTGAAATTATACGTATATTAGTTAATTATATATTAAAGAATACCCTTTTCAAGATTTAGTATTAAAACTATATACTTGTCTACTTTCTATTTTTAGAGCATTTTTACCCAATTCAAATGCAAATCCTAGAGTTAATACCAGGAAAAATACTAACATTATTACTAAACCGTATATTCCATTAGTATATGCACTTACTACATAAGGGTAAACTAATAAAATTTCTAAATCAAATAATAAAAATAATAGAGCAAATATAAAGAAAGATATACTAAATTGCATTCTATTTTGTCCTAAAAAAGAATGAAAACCACATTCAAATGCACTATCTTTTTCTTCATATGCATAATGTGGAGACAAAATTAAATTAACTAATAATAGTATTATACCTAATACTGGTATTAAAAATAAAAAAAAACTTGTTGTTGTCATTATTCATTTAATTTATTATATATTTTATCAAAAAAAGAATTATAGTTTCCGTTATTTTTCTTTAGTTATTATGAGATATTATAATCATTTTATTTTATCATTATTAAATATTATGTATTAAACAATAAATTTATAATTTTTAATAAAATCTTCCAACTGAAGAAATTAATATAATTAATTTTTATTTAATTAAAATCTTCTAATTGAAGAAATTAATATAATATATTATTATTATACGTAACATATATTATGCTGTTATATATATATATATAGCCATTAAGCTACATATAATAACAAGAAGGCCATCA
>Ga0299913_10002540_pt1 | contig 14465 bp, 17 predicted proteins | sample RVTome_9_FD_201360 | JGI IMG/M metagenome (GOLD analysis project Ga0299913, IMG submission 201360) | Soil microbial communities from uranium-contaminated site in the Upper Colorado River Basin, Wyoming, United States - RVT155D38 (version 2) ... | reverse complement strand
ACTTCGAAGCGCATCGGCCCGATATCTGCTTCGTCGACGTGCAAATGCCCGGCAAGACGGGCGTGGAGGCGGCAAGCGAGATCGGCCGGCGCGCGCATGTCGTGTTCGTCACGGCTTACGACCAATACGCCGTCGAAGCCTTCGCGCAAGGCGTGCTCGACTACCTGGTGAAGCCTGTCGAGCTGCCACGGCTTACCGACACGGTCGCGCGCATCAAGGAACGGCTCCGCTCCGCTCTGCCCGCAACGAACACCGAAGCGCTGCTCGCGGAACTGGCCGCGAGCCTCGGACGAGGCGAGACGACTGCGCCGTTGCGCTGGGTGCGCGCCTCGGTCGGCGACACGGTGCGCTTGATTGCCGTCGAGGACATCGATTTCCTCCGTTCCGCGCAAAAGTACACGCTCGTAGCGTGGCGCGACGACGCAGGCAAGCCACGCGAAGCCGTGATCCGGATGCCGCTCAAGGACATCAGCGTGCAACTGGATGCCACGCAATTCGCGCAGGTCCACCGCTCGGTGGTTGTGAACTTGCGCTCCATACATCACGTGACCCGCGGCGCGAGCGAGACCGGCGACATCCACTTGAAAGGCCGCGACGAAGTGCTGCCCGTGAGCCGCAGCTACCTGCATCTGTTTCGGCAGATGTAGATCCGAATACGTCTCGTTCAACCAGTCTCTCCGCGGACGCCGGTGGAGGTGCCGGCTGGCCGCAGCCGGGTCACCATCCTGCCGGGAACCATGTTGTCGAAATCCATGGCTGCGACTCGACTAGCCGTGTCCCGCCCGCACGGCCCGAGGGGCACGGGACGGCAAACGGCTCACTGCGAAAGGAGGGTTCATCATGGTCAAGGCGGGCTGGACGATGACGGGGCTGTTGGCCCTGTTCCTGCTTGGCGCCTCGGTGGCGCCGAAGCTCATGGGCGCAACCGTCGCGATAGATTCGCTCATGGCACTCGGCTGGCCGACGCGGTATCTGTTCCCGATCGGCATCATCGAACTCGCCTGCATCCTGCTCTTCATCGTCCCACGCACCAGCCTGCTCGGTGCCGTGCGAACGCAGGTTGTCCAGCTCAGCTTTGCTGGCTGGCAGCGCGGTCACGCGCCTGTCACCGAGCAGCTTGCCCCAGCTCATTCTCGTTACCCAGTATGAATAACTTCGGTTTGCTCAGTACGTTTGTCAGAAAATGATCTTTCGCCGCCCGTTTCTTGTTGAATTCTGCCAGTGTGTAGGTCGTGGGATTGATCTCACGGCTAAGTAAGTCGCGGGCGCGCCGCAGGGACAGCGCCAGGTCTGCCAGACGTAGCGTACCGACAATCATCAGATCGACATCGCTGTCGCTCTGCTCATCGCCGCTTGCCAGCGAGCCGTATACGAAAGCAGCCGCCAGCTTCGAGGCAACGGGTTTGAGAGCTTCGGCCAGCACATCGATCAGGCCCGCCGTTTTCAGCAGCAGGCCGCGCAAGTCGGGAAACAAAGGCGAGTCGACGTTGGCCTGGTAGTAACTCATGCGTCCCTGCCGGTGAGTTTTGAGTATTCCGGCTTCTGAGAGATCCCGCAGTTCGCGCTGCAGGCTGGAAGACGGAACGCCCATGCGGCGCGCCAGCTCCGAGACGTACCAAGCTTTTTCCGGCTGCAGCAGCGTTGCCGCCAGGATTCCCTGACGGGTTTTTGGGAGCAATGCATCGAGCGGTCGTTTATTTCGCATCTTGCGTAAATATTAACGTAATTTGCGTAAATTGAAAAGGTCCTCTCAACGCGCCCCTTTTGGGTCGACTGATCGAAAGGTTTCACGCATCTTATCGTGCATGGCCGCTCGCGCGCTTCCGGGACCAATATCTTGACAGCCGCCCCGACAATGCCTTGAAGTCACGCCATGAGCAGCATCAACGCAGCACTGCGCCTGGCTCTTGCCCACGCACCAGTCGTGCCACCGCGGCGGATCTTTATCGGTGGACTGCTTGCACTGATGGCCTATTGCCTGGGACATGGCGTCTTCACCGGCGAACCGGTCGACTTCGCACTGAGTTCGCGCTGGAGTCTCGCGCATGCGACCGGCGTCGGCCTGATCGCTGTGGTTGCCTTCCACACACATCGCCGGCCGTGGCTCGTGCGATTCATCGCGGCACTGGTCACTGGCGTTGCCGGTTCGGTGCTGGTTGCGGACACTGGCCTTCACGATTACGCCTCGATTACCTGGTATCTTCTGATCGCAACGGTGACGCCCTCGCTGCTCGTCCCCTCAGTGGAGCGTGCCTGGGTCGAACTCGACTTCGGGCGCAGCCGCCGCTTTGCCCCGGCGCGCGACATCATTGCCGTGCACGGCGCGCGCAACTATGCGGAGGTCGAGATCGAAGGCGCTTCCCGGCCGGGCATCACCCGGACGACACTCGAGTCCGTGCTCCAGGAACACCCGACCCGGCTCGTCCGCGTGCACCGTTCTCATCTTGTCGATCTGCGGAGAATCGTCGAGGTCCGTGCGGCACCGCGCGGTGCACTCGTCGTACGTCTCTGCAACGGCAGCGAGGTTCCGGTTTCACCGCGGTACGCTGCCGGCATTTGGACCCTGCTCGCGTCCGTCCCCCCTGCTGCAGATTCGTCCCATTCCGCTTCCGGCGAGACCTGAGGAGAGGCAAGCTTCCGCAAACGTTCCCCGTGCGGAGCTCGCGATGACATACCTGATCCCGTTACTGGTGGTTTTCACTCTTGGCGCATCTGCAGGGGGGCATCCCGACGAGGCACAGTTGCGGGAACTCAAGAAAGTGACATGGCCTCGAGCCTACCGTGAAAAAGATGTGACCCTGCTGGATCGAATCCTCGATGCTGAGTTTGTACTTGTTTCGGCGGACGGAACCTGGAGCACCAAAGCCGACGAACTTGCAAGCCTGCCTGCCAGCGCCTGGCCGCACGACAGCTTCGAGTTCGAGATCATACGACTCGACCTGTACAACGAGAACACCGCGATCATTTCGGGCGAGGGCAGAGCGACCGGAACCGATGCAGGCAAGGCTTACTGCCTGCGATATCAGTCCAGCAACGTCCTCATCCGGCGCGAGATCGGCTGGCGTGCGGTTCTGTCACACGTGTCGGGCGTAAACACACAATGCAACTGATACTCAGGCACGAGATCGGCGAAGCGAACCGTATGACCCTGAAGTTTCGCAAACCCGGGCGCTGATCGGCCGTTAATCGAAGGCGGTGATCGTCCGCGGGGAGGGCTCCTACAGTCTATCAGTCCCGATTCACGAATATGTCGAGTGGCAGGATGGCGGTCGTGCCGACGTTCGGTACGTCGACGAGTTGCCCGATCCGGATATCGACGGCAACGCTGGCAATCATGTATGCCTGCGTACGGTCGTACCCGTACTCCGCGACGATGTAATCGATCATTGAGACCAGCGCATTCTGCGCGGCAAGGTTGACGTCTTTCGACAGATTGCGTAGCTCGGACACTTTCGCCGTTGCCAGGTAAGCAATATCGGGAGGAATCTCGCCTGCGTCCTTGAGCGGAAATCCGGTCGTCGCATAGAAAGTCGAAGACGGGATCGACAACAGGCTCGATGGCCCGCTGTAATGGGGACCATGCCCGAGATTCCGGCCGTCTTTGATCACGGTCGTGGTGACGGTGATGTCCGCGTCCATTTCGATCGCCGTTCCGGATACTTCTCCATCGCCTTGCGCATAATGGAAGTCACCGATCGCCAGGCCACAACCGTCGATGAAGCATGGAAGGTAGACGGTGACCCCCTCCCCCATGTATCGAATGTCCATGTTGCCGCCGAATTCCCGCGGGGGAATCGTGCGCAGGCACTCTCCGGCATGCGTGGCTTCGATGCCGCACAAAGAGGAAGGTTGGGCGGAGTCCGGGTCCGGTTCGAATACGGCGCCGCCGGCATCGGCAAGGTGTTGCTCTCTATCCAGCACGTCCAGCAGCTGCTCATTCCCCGGCATGGTCGTTATCACCCCGGGAAAACTCGCATTGGGAATCCTGACGCCCGGCAGATCCTCGCTGGTGGCAAAGTCGTCATCCAGCCTCCAGACGATGAACCGATCTTCACTGCCGACCGCCGCGCCCGCGAAACCGAACGCCGATGCGCTGGTCCAGCCGACCGGACCCGGATCGATGCGCTCGATTGTAACCGCGAGCACGTCTCCCACTTTTGCAGTCTCGATGTAGACGGGACCGGTCAACGGGTGCACCACACCGAAGCTGAGTCGTGGACTGCCGCTGCCACTGGCGAAAGAGTCCGGGTCGAGCTCCATGTCGCCCGCGTCGCGTCCGATCATCACGATCCTCTCGCCGGGGCGTGCCCGTGCGGCCATGGGGATACCCGGATGAATGCGATTGATGCAGGCCGGGTCTTCGCTACAGGATTCGCCGCTTCCGCCGATCGTCACGTCTGCCATCACGGATGGGGCGGCCAGGAACAGGGCGAGATAGATGAGAGATCGTGTTCGACGCATGACGGTGCCCACGCTGCTTTCTGGCTGTGAAACGGAGCTCGATACACGATCATGCCGCACTGTCAGGCAAAGCGCACGTCGGGCTGCGGCGACCAACCGTGGATGAACTCCTGAGACTTATCCCGTCTCCCAGAAGGCGAGAGGGTGGTGCCCCTGTGCCGTGAGTTCGGCATTTCCCGGGTTACTGGCTACAAGATCTTTAACCGCTACCGGGAGTGCGGGCTGGATGCGCTCAACGACCGAGTTGGCGGCCAAGGGCGGAATCGAACCACCGACACGTCACTCGATCAAAGCATCTCGTTGAACAGGTAATACATATTGTCGATCAGCTTGTGGCTCCAACTGCGCTTGTGCCAGGCTTCCAGCTTGAGCTCCTGACAATGCGGAGCGTACCTCTCGAATATCGCGTCAAGCCGCGTTGCGGTGGTAGCGTCCTTGAAGCCGAGCGTGATCTCATCATTGATTTCGAACGAACGATCGTCGAAATTCGCAGAGCCCACAGTGCACCACACACCGTCGACAGTCATCACCTTCTGATGCAACAGAGTCGATGGGTACTCGAAAAGCCTTACGCCACAGCGTAGCAGCTTCTCGAAGTTGCGATGTCCCGCATGCTGCACCATCGGATTGTCGGAGCCGCTTGTAGAAGGCATCAACACCCGAACGTCAACTCCGCGCGTAACGGCTTTGCCGAATGCGTCGATTGCCTCGGGCTCTGGGATGAAGTACGGATTCTGGATCCAGATTCGCCGCTTTGCGCAGCAAATTGCCGTGTGGTGCAGGATCTTAACCGCGGGCGCAGAGCCCTCCGGCTTCACGTACGCCGCGTGGACGGTAATCGCGCCCGCGCGTTCCAGGCGCGGGAACACGTCGTCGCCCATGAACAGCTCGCCGGTATGTCCCACCCAATTCTCGCTGAACGCCGCTTGCACGCTGTGAACGATCGGCCCGCGCAGCCGGACGCTCACGTCTGCAAAGTGTTCCTTATCCTCGGCGTTCCCAAGCCAGGCGTCGACGATGCAATGGCCACCAACCAACGCTACACGACCATCGAGCACGACGAGCTTCCGGTGATCGCGCTCGTTCATCACTCCGAGATTACGGATGTGCCATTTGTGAAACTTGACCAGCGTGCAGCCCGAGGCCTTGAGCTGCTGCTCCGCGGACTTGCCCATCTTCTTCGACCCGGTCGCATCGAGCAGAACGCGTACTTTCACGCCTGCGCGGGCTTTGGTAGACAGCACGTCAGCCACACGCTGGCCCAGCACGCCCTCTTTCCACAAGAAGCTTTCGAAATGAACTGAGTGCTGCGCGGCAGCAATCTCGTCAATTAGCACGTCGAAGAAGGCGCCGTTCTCGAAAACTTCGACGCTATTGCCTTCCACCGCCGAGCTGAGACTAAGACCCGCGAGGGACGGGATCAGATCTTCGATGGAGTCGTGGCATTCGACACGCAGAGTCGGATTACGGTGGCGCTTCATCGACCAGATGACCACCACGAAGAAAATGAAGATTCCAACAATGATAAGTAGCGCGATCACAGTGACAGTCTAGACTATTGCTTCCCTCATACTGGTCTCAGCCGCCGGAGCAATCGCGTGTCATCGGCAACTATTCGGGTGTTGACGCTGAATGCCCATCAGAGCTTCGGGGCGCACCGGCGCGGCAAAGTCCTTTTGCAGATACGGGACGGGCTGCGGACTTCGGGCGCCGACCTGGTTTTTCTGCAGGAAGTCGGCATCGTTGAGGGTTCCGAAGTTGCGTCCTATCAATACGATAAGGAGGCCATTCCGAAGCCCACGAGCCGGGTCGATTGCGCAGAGGTTGCGGCGTAAGGGTAAGTTGGGCGTATGTTTTTGATTGCGCGTCGCCTGCAAGGCAGGCTCCTCCAGGGAAATCGGGGTCTGACCCCGATTTACCGGATCAGCTCGCGTTGCAGCTGAAGGTGACGGTTTTGCTGCCGTCCGAATTGAGCGTGATCGTCGAATCCATTTCCGGCGAGCCGTGATTGACGCAATAGGTTTGTGCATTGCGCGACACGTCCAGCAGTTCCTGGTCGGTACGATAGTTGTAGGTCAGGCCTGAGTCAGACTGGTTCGTCGGCGCCGAAGACAGTGTGCCGGAGATGCATTCGAACACGACAATGTTGCTGCCGTCCGGATCCCGGCTGAAACGCCCCTGGCTCGGCATGGATTCGTACTCGCCGCAGTAAGTGATCGCGCGCTGGTTGGCCTCGATCAGTTGGTCGTCATTGGCGTATTTGTAGGTAACGCTAGGATTGTTCGCGTCGACTTGCTTGGGTGCGCCGGGCATCGAACAGGAAGCAAGCAGCAGCGCGGCAAACGCGATGCTTGTAGCCGTTGCGGCATTTGCAAGTCGGTGAGTTTGGGTATTCATGTGACGTGCGCTCCTGAATCCATTTGGCCGACGCTGTGACGAATACGTCTGCATCGAAGGGTAGAAGTTACGCCGATACCGCCTGCGACGTCTGTGCGGTGGCGTACGCCCGGTGCCAGGACACATCGGCGTCGCCAACGAAAACGGGACAGGAGGGCCGTGTGTAAATAACTGAAGGATAAAGGGGAAAATGGCGCGCCCGACAAGATTCGAACTTGTGACCCCTGCCTTCGGAGATCGATTGTTTAATTGTAAGTAACTGAATTATCTATCATCAAATGGCAGGACGCCCGTTGCAAATTCAGAACGCAGCATGACGGTGCATAGCCGGCTCACACAATTTTCGCACACAGATCAGTCCAAGATCGCGCAGTCCTCATGGAGCGCTGTTGGCGCCTGGACTCCACTATCTACTGGGCACATCCAATAAGCGATCAAGATTGCCCTGCAGCCGGTTGATCAGCGCTGCGATTGAATCATCGTGCTTGAGCTACGCCCACAGCAGCAGACTGCACTTCCACGGGTCCATAGTGGCGGACGCCCAGTTCACATCGGCGGCATCCTGTCGAATTTCGGCAGGGCCGGATCAACATGATCCCAAACGTAACCTCGCACGCCGTAGGTCACCATTTGCGGCTTATATCGGCTTGGATCGTCAAGGCTCGCAGCGTGCACGGTAAAAAGATCGGGCATGGCCGCAAACGTGAGATATACCGGTGACCCACAGTTGGGGCAGAAGGCGCGAGTCTTCGCATTGCCGCTATCGCCAACGATGTCCCATTGCGTCGCTTTACCCTCGAGCTTCACGTTCCTCTGGCCTGGGAAGGTCAGGTAGGAGCCGTGCCCCGTGCCGCTCTTCCGCTGACAGTCGCGACACTGGCAGTCATTCATCACCATCGGCTCTGCAGGAATTTCATAGCGGATCGAGCCGCAGGCGCATCCGCCGGTATAAGGGTCGCTCATGTCTTCTCTCCTGTCATGAAGCGTTGTTGGCGACGCATGCGTTGGCCTTGTTTGAGTGCGACGGCAGAAAGACCCGATGCAACGAACGTGCATCTGGCGCCGAGTCACGCATCGACGACGGCACCACAGGTCAAGTTGGCCACCGCAGCGGTCATCGCACCTGCCCGGTCAGAGGCCAGAAACGCGGCTGTCTCCGCTACGTTGGTCAGGGTCGGCAGGCGTTTGAGCATCGTTGTCTGCGCAGCGCCGTCGAGCCACTGCGACACCGACACGCCTGCGGCCTCGGCCTTCGGCGCGAAAAGATCGCCGGTGTAGGACCCCGCTTCGGCGGCGTCGGCGATGGCATGGGATCGAATGCAGATCACGCGCACATTGCGCGCCGCAAGTTCACCGGCCAACGCCCGAGAAAATGCCTCTGTCGCGGCACAGCTCACGATGTGGCCGAGGTGGCCGGGTACGGTCATCCTGGCCGCGGGCGCGGTCAGCGTGAGTATTACGCCCGGGCGCGTCAATCCCATGTGTCGCGCGACGGCCTTGGAAGTGGCGAACAAAGGTCGCAGAAAGCCGTCGATGGGGACCATGAAAGTCTCCATCGAAAGGTCGGCTAGTAGCGTACCCTGGTCGTGCATCACGCTGGTAGCATTCAGCACGATGTCGATGCTACCCGCCTCGGCCGCCACAGCGCTGGCGTGCATCCCAACAGCCGCTTCGTCGAGTACGTCGAGCACTGCCGTCTCGACTTTGCCGCCCGCTGCAGTGATGTGGCGCGCGATGTTGGCGAGTCGTCCCTGCGTTCGCCCGACCAAGAATACCTTGGCGCCTTCGCGGGCGAACACACGTGCAGCGGCCCCGCCAATGGCACCACTACCACCGTAGATCACGGCGTTTCTGTCCTTCAGCCACATGGCGGCTCCATTTTCTTATGCTCCGAAAGAGACTGCTGAATGGGCCGGGCACCGGCCAGATAGCGATCGTTGTCAAATGACTCGGCTTGATTGCCTTGGAGACTCCAGAGCTGTCGACGGGTCCGTGGGAGATCGCCAAGGTATACATGAAGTGCGCCGGAACGCGTGCTGCCGGTATTAGCGACTGAATGCACCGTATGTGAGGGCAGGCGCGTCACGGCAGGCGCGGTGAAGTCGCGCCTTTCCGGGACTTCGAGCTTGCCGGCGGCGACGGGATAAATGAAGTTTGTCTCGCCGCCCTTGTAGATGCCAATCAAGGCTTCCATCAGGTGGTTGTGGGGCGGGTACTGCAGGCCAGGCGATAGCGTGATGTGATAGATCGTCAGGTTCCGGCTTGCATGTAGAAGCACCTCGTCATCCTTCTCTTCGTGAACGAGCACCCCTGACGAGTGGAAACGGTTCGTAAAGTCGTGTAGTACCGTTTTGATTCGTTCCAAGGGATAGCGAGTCTCGGCGGCTTGGACGATGTCACTGGTCACCGCGTGGAGAGGCGAGCTGGCGGAAAGGGGCATTGATTACTGCTGGCAGACGCTGAAGAATCGATCGGGACGCTTTCCCCGCGCATACCGCCCGCCTTCCGCGTACGCCGTCCCGAACCTGGCGAAGTTCGCCCTTGCATTGATTTTCGATCGGTCAAACATCTGGATACTCTCAGGGTCCCCGGCGATTCGCCCGGTCGGCAGGGCTGAACCGTTCCCTGCCAAGTGTCCTTGTGAGATGATGCTGACGCGAGTTGAGAGGTGCAGTTAGACTCATTGAGATGCTTAACAACACGTATTGGGATGCCCAATCCTAACGAATACTGCGGCCGCGGTCAACGCAGCCGAAAGCGGAATAAATATGACTCGTCCAAAACCCACGGCTGCATCATCGAAATCGGCCCGGTCCGCTGGCAGAGCGGCGGCATCAACAACCGCCGACGTACTCCGTAGCGACGCCGCGTACGAGCAGCTGAAAATCGACATCGTTGCCTGCGTCCTGCGTCCCGGTGAAGCTCTGACCGAGAAGCAGATAGGCGATCGATACATGATTAAAAAGGCGACGATCCGCTCTGCCGTGGCCCGCCTGACGCAGGAAGGGCTCGTCAAGAGCGAGCCGCGCCGTGGCTACGTCATCGCTCCACTGAGCCTCCGGGACGTCAATGAGATCTTTGATATCCGCAGCCTGATCGAGCCGGAAGTCTTCAGGGTCGCCGCATCAGGTCTCACGGATCGAGGACTCGACGATGTCAGGCAAGCAGCGAAAAAGGTACTAAAGCCGGAGACACTCCGCAGCCACGTTGCCTTCCTCGCGGCGGATCGTGCCTTTCGTCTTGCCCTCGCTGAGTTGTCGGGAAATTTACGACTGGCGCACCTCCTGGGTCAGATACTCGACCAATCGGAGAGAGTTCTCCATCTCGGATTCAAATCGCGCGACTTCACTCAGTTGATCATCAGTCAGCAAAAGGAACTGGTTCATGCCTGTGAGCTGAGCGACGTTTCCCGCATCGTCAAGCTTGCTCGTTCGCAGTGCCTCTTTCTCAAAAAGCAGGTGCTCGAGGCCCTGCTTGCGAGCTCCAAGCTACAAGAAGTAAATCTTCAAGCCTTCGTTTAGGACGGTTTATGCGACAGTTTCTATTTGCTCGCTTGGCGGAGAGTCAAAGGGGATATTCATGAGGCTGGTTAGGCTGAGAGCGCCGGGAGGCTTGGAAAATCTCAAACTGGTCGAGGAAGATCATCCCAAACCAAGGCCGGGCGAGTTGCTGGTCAGGATTCGGGCCAGCTCGTTGAATTTCCATGACGATTTGGTGGTGCTGGGGAAAATACCGTGCGCCGACGGCCGCGTTCCGATGTCCGATGGCGCTGGGGACGTGATTGCGGTCGGGGACGATGTCGATGAGTTCAAGGTCGGAGATACCGTCGTCAGCACGTTCTGGCCCTATTGGCTGGGAGGCGAAATGACGCCCGCTACCAAGCGGGATATGCCGGGAGATAGTGTTGACGGCTATGCTCGCGAGTACGTGTGCATGCCGGCGCACGCCTTCACGAAGGCACCGGCAGGCTACACGCATGTGGAGGCGGCAACGCTCACCTGCGCGGGGGTCACAGCCTGGAGAGGCTTGGTGGTGCGTGGCCAGGTGAAGCCCGGTGATACGGTGCTGACCCTTGGCACGGGTGGTGTATCGCTGTTCGCGCTGCAATTCGCGAACGCTGCGGGCGCCCGAGTAATCGCCACGTCTTCCTCCGAGGAGAAGTTGGAGAAGCTCAAGCGTCTCGGGGCCGACACCGTCATTAATTACAAGGCCGTGCCGGACTGGGGCCAGAAGGCAAAGGATTTGACAGACGGACGCGGTGTCGATCACGTGATTGAGGTCGGCGGACCCGGCACATTGACGCAGTCGATAACAGCCTGCAGAACGGGCGGGCATATCGCCCTGATCGGCGTCTTGACTGGTTTTGCGGGAGAAGTGGCGATCCCGGCACTGTTTTCGAATCAGATTCGTATCAGCGGGATCTCTATTGGCAGCAGAGCAGATCAAGAGGACATGATTCGGGCGATAACGGCCAATGGTTTGAAGCCCGTTATCGACCGCCGTTTTCTGCTGCCGGAAATCGTCGCTGCCTTCAAGTATTACGAATCCCAAAAGCACTTTGGCAAGGTTTGCCTCGAACTTTAAGATCTCGCCTGTCGACCGCTGGATGCGGCATGCGGTGAGGTCTGGCCTCGAAAGCCGACGGTTGAGGTGACGTCAGCGTCTGTCGCAGGGGGATTCTAAGTCTGTTGTTAGCCTGACTGCATTCGGCAAGCCAGCGGAAGCCGACACGCAAGCGCTTCGTTGAGCGTTTGGAGGAGCCCCCGAGGCGAACAAGCCTGTGCACGTGCGTCACCTTGCGCACGCGGCTCGCGCGTTCAAGGGGAAAGGCAACTACATGGCCTTGGCCGACCCAGGATCCGGAAGCGCCAACTTGCCTGGCAGCGCGCTTCAGCACTTACATGGCACTTACGGTGAGTGAGAGTCGAAAGTGACCAGTCGCTACTCGTAAGTAACCCAATGAACCCAGGAAGGAAAAATGGCGCGCCCGACAATGACGCACTGACACAGCATGGCGCGCAGGCAAAGCCCGATGCCCATGCCCTTTACCGGCGCGTTGCCTTCAATTGTGCTGATCTCGTACGTCGATGATCACCTGCGAAACTACGGCTTTCTCTGGCTCGGCGGGGCGGGCTGGTCACTCTCACCGATCTACGACCTCAACCCGACGCCCACCGACCTCAAGGCGCGGGTTCTGACAACCAATATCGATCTCGACGATGGCACTTGCTCGATTGATCTCCTCCAGGAATCTGCGGGCTATTTCGGCCTCGGATTGAGCCCAGCGTGCGAGATCATCAAAGAAGTGGCAACAGCAACTTGGCGAGACGTCGCCAACGAGATGGGCGTCCGCACCGCGGAAATCAATCGCATGGCGAGTGCCTTTGAGCATGACGACCTCGAACAGGCGCAGACGCTATGATCAGAACCGAGAAGCGCCGAACCGACCGTCTCGCCCGCATACGGTGTGCATAAATCTTAAACCACAACCAATTTGGAGGAAAAGCATGCTCACCATTTGGACATATGACTGGGTGCCTGGCGGCGAGAATGGCCCTCGCGGTTTTGTGCGTGATCTCCGGCTAAGGTGGGCCTGTGAGGAGGCGGAACTCGACTACCAGGTGAGGAGCACTTCATTCAACGATCGAGGCCCTGACCACTTTGCCAAACAGCCGTTCGGTCAGATTCCGTTCCTCGAAGACAATGGCATAACGATCTTCGAGAGCGGTGCCGGCCTTCTGCATCTCGCCAGGAAGAGCGAGAAGCTCATGCCTCGGGACCCGGCTGGCGAAGCAGATACGCTTCAATGGACAATTGCTGCCTTGAACTCTGTTGAAATGGTCAGTGTACCTTGGTCTTTCCTCGGCGGGTCCAAGAAACCGGATAACGGGCTCTCGGACTGGTTAGGCAGCCGGTTAAGTCATGTGGAAGCCGTGTTGCGAGGCCGTGAATGGATAGCGGCAGGACGCTTCACTGTCGCTGACATCATTATGGCGGATGCGTTGCGGCAGACACTGGCTGCCGACATGCCGGGTTATCCAATCATCCGGGCCTACATCGACCGCATCTGCGTCCGCCCAGCCTTCAAGAAGGCCTATGCTGACCAGCTCGCTCACTTTGCTGCTGGAGACTGAACTCATTGCTAATGACTGCTTGGTGTCCGGTTTTGGTTTGAGAGACTTGAGCGATGAAATCTTTCGGCTGATCCCTACGTTCACGGAGTCCCGGTCTTGGCGAGGCCCCCTCGGCCGGCGATCAATGCGCAGCCCTCCGGTTGCGCTGCGGCCATTCATCGAAAGCTGGCTGATCGAAACGCCGGCCGAAATCAGTGGAATCGAGGGGGCCGGGATTTAGCGTCGGGGGTCACCATGGCTCTCAACATCACGGTGCCAGGCCGTTGGAGGAACTCCGACCACGACCTTGAATGCCCGCAAAAACCCCGCCTGGCTGGCATAACCAACTTTTTCAGCCACTAACTTTAGCGGCACGCCCCTCCGGATCAGCGCCTGCGCGACCGATATCCGCCATCGCGTCAGGTACTCGCCCGGCGTCTCTCCAACCTTCCGCCTGAAAGCTGAGGCGAAGCTGCTTCGCGACATGGCGGCGACTTCAGCCATTGCATCGAGCGTCCATGCATGCGCCGGATCGGCGTGCATGGCCGCAAGCGCTCTACTCAATTGAGGATGACCCAGCGCTCGTAGGAACCCCGTCCCTGTGTCGCCACGCGCGACCGTGATGCGCAGAAGCTCAATCAAGACCACCTCGAAAAGGCGATCGAGCACTTCCTGCCGGCCCGGGCGCTCAGAGAACGCCTCGGCGAACAGCACGCTCAAGAGTGGTTCCATGCTGCTCAGCTCGCTCAAATCGCATAGGAAGCGCGGTGGGAGCGCGAGCGCGATCGGATTGAAGGCCTTGTGCTCGAACGAGACTATGGCGCAGGCAAGATCGGCGCCCGTCTCCGGATCCGGCTCGAACCAGTGAGTCCGTGGGCGGGCATAGAAGACGAGCATTGGCTCGCGTAGAGGTACTACCGCCCCCTTTTCGTGCAAATCTGCCCTTCCCCCTCGAAAGAGATGCAGATATCCGAGCCCGTTCTCGTCGGGGAAGCTCGCCCGTGCGCACAGGTTCCCCGTGAAGAACGCCCTCGCTCGCGCGTTGAAGTGCCTCAGCAGCGGGGACAGAAGGTCGGTGTCCATCTCGTACGATCCGCAAACGATTTCGCATTCTTGTTTAACAATCGTCAAGACACAAGCCCTAATCTCTCGTCTCATCCTTACATCCAAAGTGAGATACGGGAGAGGCCATGACCTACATCGCTGCACTAGACGCCACCGCGGCGGATTCGAAGACCGCGGCAACGCTCGATGCTGTCAAAGCACGCTTGGGTATGGTGCCCAACCTCTACGCCACGCTCGCCAAAGCCCCCGCGGCCCTCGATGCCCTACTCGCGATCAATGAGGCGATCTCCGGTGGGGTTGAACGCGAAGGAACGAGAGATCGTCGCCCTCGCCACCTCACAGGCGAACCGCTGCCAGTACTGTCTGAGTGCCCACACGCTGCTCGGGAAGAACGCGGGTCTGAGCGTCAAGGAGACGGAGCTCGCGCGA
>Ga0299913_10002538_pt1 | contig 14468 bp, 18 predicted proteins | sample RVTome_9_FD_201360 | JGI IMG/M metagenome (GOLD analysis project Ga0299913, IMG submission 201360) | Soil microbial communities from uranium-contaminated site in the Upper Colorado River Basin, Wyoming, United States - RVT155D38 (version 2) ... | reverse complement strand
GAGATGCTCCGGGAGCGGAGGGCGTGCACCAGGGCGATCTCCCGTTCGTCGCGCCCTCTGTCCACCCCCATGGCCCGGTCGTCGGGCGGTCCGTAGAGCGTCGGGTCGACGTCGCCGCCCCCGGCCAGCACGACTGCGTCGACCATGTCGAGGACGTCGAGCGCGTGCCCCGGAGGCAGGATCACCGGGCGCCCTCCGGCCGCGGCGACCGCATCGACGTACGACGTCGGGACGCCGCGCACCGGCAGCTCGCCCCAGAACCGGGTCACGACGTACCCGGCCCCGGCGATGCCGACGACGGGACCCGTCACGTCACACCGTCGCTACCGCGGTGACCGCCAGCGCGATGCCGGTCAGGTAGGTGCCGATCGCGCCGGCGTCCCGCACCGGTCCGTGGGTGGCCATCGTCTTCGCCGTCAGCAGGCCGACGGCGTGCAGGTAGCGCGACGCGACGGCGGCCACGGCGAGGGCGTCGACCCACCACCCGTCGCTGAGGCTGGCGCAGACGAGGATCAGGACGGCGAGCATGGGGACGTACTCCGCGGCGTTGCCGTGCGCGCGGATCGCGATGAACATCCTGTCCGCGGGGTCGGTGGGCTGCTGGTTGCCGGTGCCGCCGCGGATGGCGCGGTGCCGGGTGACGTTCGCGCCGAGCCCGAAGATCAGCAGGCCGAGCAGGGCGAGGCAGACGATCTGGAGGGTGTTCATGCGGGGAGCCTTTCCTTGGTGCGGTGAGGGAGCAGTCGGCGGACGATCTCGCCGCTGAGGTCGGTGCCGAGCAGGGCGTCGGACTTGTGCATGCCGCCGGGGCAGGTGACGTTGACCTCGATCAGCCGCCCGTCGATCACGTCCAGGCCGGCCAGCGCGATGCCGTGCAGCCGCAGCTCCGGAGCGAGCGCGGCCACGATCGCTCGGTCGCGGGCGTCCGGCTCCGCCGGCGCCGACGGCGGCCCGATCCGGAAGTCGTCGCCGTCCGGGAGCCGGTCGACGGCGCCGATGATCTCCCCGTCGAGGAGGAACAGCCGCTTGTTGCCGCCGGCCACCGCGGGCAGATACTGCTGAAAGAGGGCGTGGCGGCGTCCTCTGTCGGTGGCCGACTCCACGAGCGAGCGGGCGGTCGGGTCGCCGCCGCGCAGCAGCCAGACGTCGATCCCGGAGAAGCCGTCGACCGGCTTGACGACCGCGGCCCCGTGGGTGTCGAGGAAGGCCATGGCGTCGGCGATGTCGGCGGTCACGATCGTCGCCGGGCACAGCTCGGGGAACCGCAGCGGGAACAGCTTCTCCTGGACCTGCCGCACCCCGGCCGGGTCGTTGACGACCCGCACCCCGGCGCCCGCCGCCGCGTCGAGGAGGTACGTCGTCCGCAGGTAGCGCGGGTCGACCGGCGGGTCCGGCCGGAGGAGCACGACGTCGATCTCGGCCGCGACGTCGACGATGCGCCGTTCGACCTCGTCGTACCAGGGGGACTCGACGAGCCAGCGGTGGTCGCCCCGGGCCGCTCGCGGCCGCAGGGTGAGCCGTCGCGCCCGGGCCACCAGGTGGCCGTCGACGAGGGACAGGTCCTCGGGCTCGCACGCCCAGACAGCCGCGCCGAGGTCCTGGGTGGCCGCCATCAGCCCGACACTGCTGTCGATGCCCGCGTCGAGGCCGCCGAGCGGGTCGGTGACGAACAGGGCGGTCATGCTGCGCCCGCCGTCTCGAGGGGCCGGACCCCCGCCAGGCCGAGCAGGGCGTGCCCGCGGTCGGCGAGCTCGTCCGGGGTCAGTGCCGCGGTGTGCCAGTGCTCGCCGAGCCGGTGCCGCTCTGCCGCCAGGAGGGCAAGGGCCCGTCGGCGGCGCTCGTCGTCGTAGAGCAGCCCGGCGAGCAGCCCGGCGACCGGTGCCACGAGCTCGTCGGGCTGCGCGTCCAGGAACCGGATCTCGAGGTACCGCCCGCGCGGCCGCACCGGCGGGAACAGCGTCGACAGATGGTCGGTGGCGGGAACGAAGGCGGCGGCTCCTGTCGCGAACGCGCCGTACGCCGACACCGGGTCGTCTCCGGCCAGCAGCCGGTCGTCGAAGCCGGTGCGGTCGGGATCCACCGCCAGCCAGGTCGCGAGCCGAGAATCCGGTCCGGCACTCCGGCTGAGCGCGGCGGCGATGAACGGGCCGGCGAGCAGCAGCAGTCGCCACTGCTCGAGCCCCGCGATCCCCGGCCACCAGTCCAGGCACACCTGGGTGCCCGCGGTCTGCCGCATCATCCGCCGCCCGGCGGGGCCGATCCGGTCGAAGTGCTCCTGCATCGCGAGGTACCTCGGCGCCCGCAGCTGGAGCGGGAGCCGCTCGAGGGGCCTGGGATCGATCGGCGCCGCCTCGAGGCGCACGCCGGCGTCGGCGCACCGCATCCTGAGCTCGGAGACGGCCGCCCCGAACGTGACGCCGAGCCCGTGGGCATCGGGAGCGCAGGGGAGGTTGAGCTCGACCTGGCCGCCGGGCTCGAACGCGACGGTCCGTGCCAGCGGGGTGCCGGCGACAGCGCGGCGTACCCGATCGATGTCCACGGCGTCACCGGTCCGGACGTCGAACGCGAGGAGCTCCTGCTCGACGCCTACCCGGGTGGAGCGGGGCTGGCAGCTCGACGGGAAGAGGTCGGCGACGTCGCGCGGCCTCCTCATCGAGCGGCCCGCCACGCGTGGTAGCCGAGTCCGATCGCGGCGGCGGCCATCGGGACGCTGGTGAGCAGCCCGGCCACACCGCTGCCCGGCACCACGAACGTGACCACGACCGCGAGGGCGGCGACCGGCACCCAGCGGGGGACCGCACGGGAACGGAACAGGCCCACGCACTGGAGCACCGTTCCGACGAGCACCATCAGCGCGCCGGGAATCATCAGCGCGAACAGGTGCGCCGTGTCCTGGTTGGCGGCCTCGATCACCGCCCGGCCCGCGGCGGAGTCGACCGACGGGTCGGTCGCGTAGAAGTACGCCGACGCCCAGCCCGCGACACCGACGGCCTGAAGCCCGCATCCGACCCACATCAGCGCGGCGCCGATCGTTGCCCACCGGGCGCCGCGCTCCCGGACCAGCAGCAGCGTGGCCAGCGCCTGCAGCGGGACGTTGACGACCGCCATCGCCGCCAGCGCCCCGAGCAGGCCCCACCAGAGATCGCGCCGTTCCGCGATGTCGGCGTACGAGTAGGTCTCCCCGCCCGCGGCGGGCTCGAGCCAGAACACCCCGCCGACCGCGGCCGCGACGGCGGTGAGGCCGAGGACCACGGCCAGCAGGGCGACGCGGGAGTGGTGGGCGGGGGAGACCACGGCCGGGGCGGTGATCTCAGTGTGGGTGTCGGACATCGGTGACCTCCCATGAGGTAAAGTAAGGTTGCCTGTCCAAAATAGAAAGGTCACCTGTCGAATGTCAAGCACCGAGGAGCCATTGATCGAGCGCAAGCCGCTGATCGCGATCGTTTCCCGGGCGGTGCGCCTGCTCGCGACCGACCTGCTCCGCGAGGCGCACGAGCGCGGTCACACGCAGATCCGGCAGGCGCACGACCCGGTGTTCGCGACGCTCCCTCAGGAGGGGGCACGCGCCTCGGACATGGCTGCCCGGGCAGGGATCACCAAGCAGTCGATGGGTGAGGCGATTCGCGACATGGTCGGCCTTGGCCTGCTCGAGATGACGGAGGATCCCGACGACCGGCGGGCCAAGCTGGTCCGGTTCACCGATGCTGGGCTAGAGGTGGCGCAGGACGGCAAGCGGTACATGCGCGTTCTCGAACAGCAGTGGATCGACAAGTTCGGCAAGCAGGAGTACGAAACGGCGCGCGAGGTCCTCGAGGGGATCGTCGAGATGATGACGCCGGCGCAGTGACCCGTCAGGCCGTGGTCCTGCGCAGCATCGGCGGTTGGATCAGCGTGGCCGGGCCGCGGCGGTAGAGCAGCGCCTTGCGGCCCCCGGACCCGGACGGCTCGCCGTGGCTGTCGGTGGGGACGACGAATCCGGCCGTCCCGAGCACCTTGCGCCGGAAGTTGCCCAGGTCGGGCGGGGTGCCCCAGACCGCGGCGTACACCCTGCGGAGGTCGGGAAGCGTGAACGGCTCGGAGACGAAGTCGGTGGCCAGGGTCGTGTACTCGAGCTTGGCGCGGATCCGCTCGCGGGCGTCGGTCAGGATCTGGTCGTGGTCGAACGCCAGGGCGACCTGGTCGTCGTCCAGCACGTCCTCGGCCGCCCACCAGCGGGCGTTGGCGGCATCGGAGCCGGCCTCGGGGTCGGGCAGGTCGGGGGCGAAAGCGACGTGGGCCACCGAGACCACTCGCATCCGGGGATCCCGGTCCGGGGCGGAGTAGGTCTTCAGCTGCTCGAGGTGACCGGCGAACTTCTCCACCCCGGTCTCCTCGTGGAGCTCGCGCCAGGCGGCCGTCTCGGCGTCCTCGTCGGCCTCCACGAACCCGCCCGGCAGCGCCCACGAGCCGGCGTACGGGTCCCCGCCGCGTTCGACGAGCAGCGCCGCGAGGGCGCCCTCCCGGATCGTGAAGATCGCCAGGTCGACGGCGACCGCGAACGGCGGGTGGTCGTTCACGACGACACCCGCTCGACGCCGGCGTCCGCCATCTCCGCAAGTGCCGCCTCGCTGCTGTCGGGGGCGACGCCGGCGTGCATCCCGTCGAGCACCCGCACGCCGAAGCCCTCCCGACGGGCGTCCAGGACGCTGGCCCGGACGCAGTAGTCCGTGGCGATGCCGACCACGTCGAGGTCGGTCACGCCGTGCTCGTGGAGCAGGTGCGCGAGCGGGCGCCCGTCGTCGAGCTCTCCTTCGAAGGCGGAGTACGCCGGCACGCCCATGCCCTTGCGGACGTGATGGGTGATCCGGTCCGCGGCGAGCTCGGGCGCGTAGTCGGAGCCACTCCCGGTGGACACGCAGTGGACCGGCCACGTGGTCGTGAAGTCGGGCTCGGTGCCGGGCTCGTGGAAGTGGCCGCCGTTGGTCGAGTCGGGGTCGTGCCAGTCGCGGGAGGCGACCACCAGGGCGTAGTCGTCGTCGTGCGCGGCGAGGTGCTCGCTGATCCGGGTGGCGACGGCGCGGCCGCCCTCGACACCGAGCGAGCCGCCCTCGACGAAGTCGTTCTGGACGTCGACGATCAGGAGGGCACGGGTGCTGTCGGTCATTGCTGTTCTCCTTCGAGCTGGACGGTCAGGTAGGGATCGCCCGCCGCGACGTCCCGGGCCTCGTCGGGCAGGGTGGCCACCGCTCGGGCGGCGTGCTCACGGATCTCGTCGAGGCTCGGGCGATGCACGATCTCGCCGCCCCGAATGGCGGGCACCTGGACGTTGCTCTCGCCGTTCTCCACCGAGAAGGTCTCGTCGGTGAGCACGTCGTCGGCGTACGCCCGGTGCACCGACTTGCGGCCGCCCACGGAGACCTTCGCCGCCGACGTCTTGGCCACCGGGCGCAGTGGCGCGTCCGGTCCCGGCCGACCCGCGACGGCGACCAGCTTGTAGACCATCGCCGCGGTGGGATGGCCGGATCCGGTGACGAGGCGGGTGCCGACGCCGTACCCGTCGATGGGGGCGTCCTGCAGCGCGGTGATCACGAACTCGTCGAGGTCGCTGGTCACGATGATCCTGGTGTCGGTGGCGCCCAGGTCGTCGAGCAGCGCCCGGGCCTTCCGGGACTCCTCGGCCAGGTCGCCCGAGTCGATCCTGATCGCGCCGAGGTCGGGCCCGGCGACCTTCACCGCGGTGCGGATGCCGTCGGTGATGTCGAAGGTGTCGACCAGCAGCGTGGTCCCGGTGCCCTGCGCCTCGACCTGGCTGCGGAAGGCGGCCTCCTCGCTCTCGTGGGCGAGGGTGAAGGCGTGGGCGGCGGTGCCGATGGTCGGGATGCCGTACTTCCGTCCGGCGGCGAGGTTGCTGGTGGAGCCGAACCCGGCGACGTACGCCGCCCGGGCGGCGGCGATCGCGGCCTCCTCGTGGGTGCGCCGGCTGCCCATCTCGACGATCGGTCGGCCCTGCGCTGCGGTGACCATCCGGGCGGCCGCGCTCGCGATCGCGCTGTCGTGGTTGAGCACGCTGAGGATGAGCGTCTCCAGCACGATGCACTCGCCGAGGCTGCTGGTGACGGTGAGGATCGGGCTGCCGGGGAAGTAGAGGTCGCCCTCGGGGTAGGCGTCGATGTCGCCGGTGAACCGGAAGCCGCTCAGGTAGTCGGCGGTCGCGTCGTTGACGACTCCCTGGTCGTGCAGCCAGCCGATCTCCTCGTCGGTGAACCGGAAGCCCTCGATCAGCTCGAGCAGCCTGCCCAGGCCGCCGAGCAGCCCGTAACGGCGCCCGTCGGGGAGCTTGCGCGCGAACGCCTCGAACACGGCACGGTGGTGCACGGTCCCGTCGGTGACCCAGGAGCTGAGCATGGTGAGCTCGTAGCGGTCTGTCAGCATTCCCGGGGAGTGGTTCATCCGCCGCGCCTCCATGTAGTCACTGTGACTATAACACTGGGATCTAGGGTGCGAGCGTGCATGCGCTGCGGGACGGGGTGGTCGAGGCGGCACGCCTCCTCGGGGACGAGGGGGTACCCGCCGCCCTGCGGTTCGTATGCGCTGAGATCGCGGACGCCCGGGGACTCTCCTGGGGGCGGCGCGCTCCCCGTGACGTCGTCGCGGCCCTCGCGCCCTGGCGCGAACCCGGTGCAGAGGCGCACCTGGGCGCCGTCCACGAGTCGCTGCTGACGGGCCGAAAGGTGGCGGGCGCGTTCTACACGCCGTCCTTCCTCGTGGCGCACGTGCTGGACGAGGCGCTCACACCGCTGCTGCGTCCCGACGCTCCGGTGCGGATGCTGGACCCGGCCTGCGGGACCGGCGCGTTCCTGGTGCCCGCCGCGCGGCGGATCGCCGACGTGACCGGGCTGCCCATCGTGGACGCGGTCCGGTGCGTGCACGGCGTCGACCTGGACGGGCCGGCGGTCGAGATCGCCCGGTTCCTGCTGTGGCTGGAGGCGCCGTCGGTCTCGAAGGACGAGCTGGCGTCGCGGGTCGTGGTCGGGGACGGGCTGCTGCTGGAGCCCGACCCGCCGTACGACGTCGTGGTGGGGAACCCACCGTTCCTCAACCAGCTGCGCACGGCGACCACACGTGCCTCGCGGGTAGAGGGGGTGGGGCCGTACACGGACACCAGCGCGGTCTTCCTGCTGCGATCCGCTCGGCTGGTCCGGGAGGGCGGCCGGGTGGGGCTGGTGCAGCCGCTGTCGGTGCTGGCCGCGCGGGACGCCGCGCCGGTGCGGGCGGCGCTGGCCCGGGACGGCTCACTGGTGTCGCTGTGGGCCTCCGACCGGCCGGTGTTCCCGGGCACGCCGGTGCTGACGTGTGCGCCGGTCTGGGAGCGGGGTCGTGCTGGGGGAGTGGGCGCCGGCGAGTGGAGTGTCCTGGCCGCGTCCTCGTTCGGGATCCCTCCCGTCGCACTGTCGGACTCGCGCGGCGTGCTGGGGGACCTCGGGCCTTGCACCGCCGACTTCCGCGACCAGTTCTACGGACTGGTTCCGTTCGTCCGGGATGCCCCGGCCGGTGTCGTCGGCCCGGACGAGGCGGCGCTGGTGACCACCGGCCTGATCGAGCCGGGCGAGTGCCGGTGGGGACGGACTCCGACGCGATTCGCGAAGCGGCGGTACGCCGCTCCGGTCGTCGACCTCGCGGCGCTGCGGGGCGAGGGCTCGCTCGCTGCGTGGGCGGCGTCCCGACTCGTGCCGAAGGTGCTGGTCGCCACCCAGGGTGCCGTGCTCGAGGGGGTGGTCGACGTCGCGGGTGAGTGGCTGCCGTCGGTCCCGACGCTGGTCTGCACGCCGCCGCCCGAACGCCTGTGGCACGTCCTCGCCGTACTCCTCGCGCCGCCGGTGGTCGCCTACGCGGCCGCGCGCTACCTCGGTAGCGGGCTGTCGGCCCGCTCGGTCAAGCTGAGCGCGAAGCAGCTGGCGGCGCTGCCGTTGCCGGGCGATCGGGAGGCGTGGGATCGGGGCGCGGAACTGGCGCGACTCGCACAGTCGGCTGCCACGCCGGACGATCGGGCGAGTCAGCTGCTGCGGTGTGCCGAGGTGATGAGTTCGGCGTACGGCGTCGGTGGCACCGAGGTCATCGAGTGGTGGTCGGAGCGCGCCGGGTTGCCGAGCGGTTCGACGAGGTGAGGCAGAAGTTTCCCCGGGCTCTTGAGGCCATGGTCCCTTTCCAGGCCTGGCCATGCCCGATCCACGAACACGCCGCCGCGCCCGGAACGCGGCGTATGACGCGTCTTCGTCGCATCGGTCGGCGGGCGGCTCAGTCCGCCACAATGCCGTGCCGATGCGCGATCAGAACGGCCTGCACCCGGTCCCGGGCGTCAAGCTTGGAGAGGATGCTCCGCACGTGCGTCTTCACCGTCGCGAGCGAGACGACGAGCCGATCGGCGATCTCCGGGTTGGTCAGGCCGATCGCTATCAGGCAGAGCACCTCGCGCTCGCGCGAGCTCAGCGAAGCCAGTCGGTCGGGCTCGGGCTGGCCGGCGGGCTGTCGCTGGAGGAAGCGGTCTATGAGTCGACCCAGCACCTGTGGCGCCATCGGGGTCTCGCCGGCCGCGGTCCGCTCGACGGCACCGACCAGTTGTGCGGCGGACGCGTCCTTCAACAGGAAGCCGGCGGCACCGGCGGTCAGTGCGTCGTACACGTGCTGGTCGAGGTCGAATGTTGTCAGGATCAGGACTCGGCAGGGCAGCTCCGCGGTCACGATCTGACGGGTCGCCTCAATGCCGTCGGTGCCGGGCATCCGTACATCCATGAGTACGACGTCGGGCCGAAGTGTCTCGGCCAGGGCGACGGCCTCGGCTCCATCGGCCGCTTCGCCCACGACGTCGACGTCGGCGAGCTCGAGGATCATCCGCAGTCCGCTGCGGACCATCGCCTGGTCGTCGGCCAGCAGCACCCTGGTCACGTCCATACCTCCTCGGGCGCGGGGAGGCGCGCCGTCACGGTGAACCGCCGGTCGTCGTACGACGTCTCCAGGGTTCCGCCCAGCAACCGCGCCCGCTCCGCCATCCCGGGGAGGCCGAGGCCGTCGTTCGGCACGGGCGCGGTGTCTGTGTGGTTCGCCACCTCCAGCCGTACGGCGTCCGCGGCCCACTCGAGGCACACCGCGACCGTCTCTCCCGGGGCGTACTTTCCGGCATTGGTCAGGCACTCTTGGACGATCCGGTTCACGGCTAGCCAGTGCCGTGGGGCGTCCTCCCAGGGCTCGCCGGACATGGTGAGGGTGGCCGGGATCCCGAGTCGGGCGGCGCGGTCGACAAGTTCCGCGAGGCCGCGCCCGTCGGCCGCGACCGCAAGCTCGCCCTCGCCGAGAAGATCGAGGATCGCCCGCAGCTCGCGGTTCGCACGGTGAGCCGTCTCCCGTACCGCCGCGATCGGCTCGGCGGCGCGCTCCGGGGCCTGCGCGAGCGCCTGCGCAGCGGCTTCTGACTGGATCGACATCAGGGTCACCTCGTGGCCGACGACGTCGTGGAGCTCGCGGACGATCCGAGCGCGCTCCTCCTCGACCGCGCGCTGCCGCGCGGTTTCGCGCTCGGCCCGCAGCCGCTCGTCCGCCTCGCGCTCCTGGGCGCGCATCAGCCACCCGAAGCCGAACGGAGCCAGGACGACCATCCATGCGCCCAGCAGACCCGCGACGGGCTCCTCCGGCCCGAGCAACGTCCCCACGGTGCCCGTGGCGATGGCGAACGCGCACACGAGCCCGCCCGCGACCAGATCGCGTGCCCACCGCCCGACCGAGTAGAAGAGCAGGACGGCGACGACGTACCCCACGATCAGGTAGGCATCGACCGGGACCCAGATCGAGGCGCTCCACGTCGCTGCCGCCGCGACCGGGCGCGCTCGTCGCCACATCAGCGGGAGCACCCAGCAGATGATCAGCGACAGGTCCACGAGCAGGTGGCCGGTCAGCGGCTGGACCCAGAGAACCTGCGCGACGCTGACACCGAAGAAGACACCGGCAAGGACGACGTCGGCGCGTCGTACGCCGCCGGTCAGCGCCGCTCGGATCCCCATGTCGGCAGCGTAGGACCACCCCCGGCCGCGCGTCCTCAACCTGCGGGCTGAGCCAAGGTTCAGCCCCTGACTCGATGTGGCGGCCGCCCCCGGGAACCTAGCGTCCTGGTCACCAAACGAGAAGGGAACGTCATGACCATCACCACGACCACTTCCGCCCCCGCCACCCGCCGCAACGTGGCCCTGGTCGCGACCCGGACCTTCGCCGGCCTCATCGGAACCATCCAGCTTGCAGGCGTGGTCTACTTCGTTTTCCTAGCACGCGAGGAAGCGGTCTGGGTCGGCCCGTGGATCGATGTCCCAGTCGTCGCGCTACTGGTCGGAGGCGTGCTCCTGAAACTGACCATCGCCGTGGGCCCGGGCCTCGACGCACACCATCGAATCGGTCTCGGGCTGGTCGCCGTCGCCGTCGGGATCGGAGTCACGCTCGTCAAGATCCCGGTGTACGACGAGCCCGAGAGCGTCACCGTACTCGTCCTGGACGCGGTGCTGCTGGCACTTCTCCTGCTCGCCCGACGCGGCGCCCGGTCCAATTAGACCGATCGGCCGGAGCTGAACCGCCCCCGGGGCCAGGATGGGATGGACGGTCAGCCGACTCGTCCTCGCGGTTTGAGCCTGGGCCGTCTAGCCCTGAACGGCCGCCTGGGGCGTGCCGCCCAACCGGGCGCCCGCGCCCGAGACCCGGCGCCCTGACCGCGTGGTCGTGAAGTCGCCCGCGTAGTAGCCGTTGTGGGGGTGGACCCGGCCGCCGCTGGAGGTGCCGGATTCCGTCTCGACGGGGATCGTCGCGGCCATGGTTGTCACTCCCTCTCGGTGGTGCGTTGTCTGATGCACGTACCGACCCGAGAGGGGTGACGAACTCATCGCTGGAACCCAAGAATTTCCGCGGAACTCAGGAGCCCTCGATCACCGGGTAGATCTTGTCTGCGACGAGACCGTGCGCCTCGCGGTGCACGGTGATCGCGGCGTCGGCGTCGGGGGCCTCGACCAGGCAGAAGACCTTGCCGTTGGCCTCATCGACCCAGTAGCTCCTGTAGTTGACGCCGTACCGACCCTGGGTCTCCAGGTCCGCCTTGTGTGCATTGGCGACATCGGTGGCCGTGGCGCCATCGGGAAGCTGCTCGTGTACGTCCATGAAGAGAGGCATCGAAACGTTCCTTTCGGGAGGATTTCGCTGACACATTGAGTGTCATGTCGGGGCTGATTGCGGGCCATGACCCTGCACCCGGCGTCACTGATCGGGCAGCCGCGTCGGGGCGGTGCTGGATCGAGGCCGGAGGCAGCGAGCGGTTGTGGGCCCAGGGCGGCGACGTGATCGTGCTGCCCTACAACGACGAGCACCGGATGGGCGGTTCCGCCGACGCTCGGTTCATCAATGTGGGCGAGCTGATCGCCCCGCCACCCTGGGAGACGATGCCCTTCATCCGGCACGGTGAAGGGGGTGCGCCGACGAGCCTCGTGTGCGGCTACCTGACGTGCGAGAACACGCTGTTCGACCGGCGGATGCGGATCTTCCCGCCGGCGTTCGTGGTGAGCCCGCCCGAGGGGCCGGCTCGGGACTGGGTGACGGCGAGCATCGAGTACGCCGTCCAGCAGACCACCCAGGTCTCGAAGGACCGGTTCGAGGTGCCGACCCGGGTCCCCGAGCTGCTGCTGATCGAGGTGCTCAAGCTGCACCTCGCCAGCGCCCCTTCCGCCGACGACGGCTGGCTGGCCGCCATCAACGACCCGGTGATCGCTCCGGCCCTGGCGGCGATCCACGGCTCGCCCGAGTCCAAGTGGAGCGTCGAGGGGCTCGCACGGTTGGCCGGGGTGTCGGTGTCACTGCTCGACGAGCGCTTCCGCCGGGTGCTCGGCCTGGCCCCGATCCGCTACCTCACCGGCTGGCGGATGCACGTGGCCGAGGACCTGCTGCACTCCACCGACCTCGGCGTCGCGGCGGTGGCCCGCCGGGTGGGCTACGACTCGGAAGAGGCCTTCAGCCGCGCCTTCAAGCGCGTGCACGGCCAGGCGCCGAGCGTGTGGCGAGTGGTCCGGCACCGCTGAAAACTCTTCCCGTTCCGGCGTCCGATCAACGATCATGTGTGCCAGGCAAACGAGAGCAGACGAGGAGGTGCAGCCATGAGCCTGACGACCAGCGGGACGGTGCTGCTCCTCAACGCGTCCTACGAGCCGATGGGCCGGGTCACCTTCAAGCACGCCGTACGCATGCTCGTCCGGCAGGTCGCTGTCGTGCACGAGTCTCACCCCGAGCGGATGATCGGGCCGTACCAGTGGCCGAACGCCGTCCGGCTGGTCCGCTACGTGGCCGCCACCTGGCTGCACCGGCCGGCCGGCTGGACCAAGCGCGGCGTGCTCGCCCGCGACCGGCATCGCTGCGCCTACTGCAAGGCGCACGCGGCGACCATCGACCACGTCGTGCCGCGCTCCCGCGGGGGCGACTGGTCCTGGCAGAACACCGTGGCCGCCTGCACGCGCTGCAACGAGCGCAAGGGCAACCGCACCCCGGCCGAGGCCAGGATGCGGCTGCTCATCAAGCCCTGGCACCCCACCCGGGCGCAGCTGCTGACGTCGTAGCTCAGCCGGCCGTCGCCGCGGAGAGCAGCTCGTCCAGCGGCCGGGGCACGCAGTCCAGCTCGACCGCGGCTTCGACGAGCAATCCGGCGTAGCGGATCTTGCGTCCGCTGGTGGTGCCCATGAACCGGCGCAGCACCGCGTTCGCTGGGCGCTCGCGATGGAACGGCTGGTTGGTGAGGGTCTCCCACAGCTCCAGCTCGCCGGCCGCAGCCACGACGTCCAGCACCGCCGGGACGCCCAGCGCCCGGATCAGCTCGTCCTCGAGGTCCGCCTGGCAGGTGTGCAGGCCGACGGCGACGCCGGCCCGCTCCACCGTGCGGTGGACGTACGCCGACTCGCCGGCGTCATGCAGCACGAGCACGCGTACGTCGGTGTGATCGAGGTCGGCCAGCCACCGGCCCAGGTTCGTGATCCCGCCCATCGCCTCGACCCGCACCCGGTCCGCGGCCAGGTCCCGGCCGCGGCGCCGGGCGAGCACCTCCACGGCGCGCGCGTCGCTGGGGCCCTCGACCAGGACCAGCGTCATGGGGCCGGCACGACGGCGTCCAGCTCGATCTCGTAGCGCCACCGCGGGTCCAGGAGCCGGGCCACGACCACCATCGTCGAGGCGGGCCGGATGTCGCCGAAGATCTCGCCGTGCACGGCGCCGACCGCCTCGGCGTCGTCGGGGGAGACGACGTACTGCCGGGTGCGGACGACGTCCTCGGGCCGTCCGCCGAGCTCGCCCAGCGCGCCGAGGGCGATCTCGAGGCACCGGCGGGCCTGGGCTGTGGGGTCCGGGTCGACCTCGCCGTCCGGCCACACCGGTGCGGTGCCGCTGACGAGCACCAGGTCACCCACCCGGACCGCACGGGAGAAACCGATCCAGGACTCGTACGGCGACCCGGAGGCCGCGTGGCGTCGTTCCATGGCCCCGGACCTTATTCCGTCGTGCGGTGTCGGCGAGCGGGACTAGGGTCTGAGCCCGTGACCGACTCGATGATCCACGCCCGCGGCCTGCACAAGTCGTTCGGCGACTTCGAGGCGGTCAAGGGGATCGACATCGACGTCCGGCGCGGCGAGGCGTTCGGCTTCCTCGGCCCCAACGGCGCCGGGAAGTCCTCGACCATGCGGATGATTGCCGCGGTCTCCCCGGTGACCGAGGGAGAGCTGCGGATCTTCGGTCTCGACCCGGCCACCGACGGCCCCTCGATCCGGGGCCGGCTGGGGGTGTGTCCGCAGGAGGACACCCTCGACAACGAGCTCAACGTCCGGGACAACCTCTACATCTACGGCCGCTACTTCGGGATCCCCAAGGCCGAGGTGAGCGCGCGCACCGACGAGCTGTTGGAGTTCGTGTCCCTGACCGAGAAGGCCCGGTCCCGGGTCGAGGACCTCTCGGGCGGGATGAAGCGGCGGCTCACCATCGCCCGCAGCCTGGTCAACCGGCCGGACCTGCTGCTCCTCGACGAGCCGACCACCGGGCTCGACCCGCAGGCCCGGCACACCCTGTGGGACAAGCTGTTCCGGCTCAAGCAGGCCGGCGTCACCCTGGTGATCACCACCCACTACATGGACGAGGCCGAGCAGCTCTGCGACCGGCTGGTGGTGATGGACAAGGGCCTGATCGTCGCCGAGGGCTCTCCTCTCGACCTGATCCGGATCCACTCCACCCGCGAGGTCGCGGAGCTGAGGTTCGGGGTCGGCGAGCACGACGCGATCGCCGAGAAGATCGCCGACCTGGGCGACCGGGTGGAGGTGCTGCCCGACCGGCTGCTGGTCTACACCCACGACGGCGAGGAGGTCACCGCCAAGGTCCACGAGCGCGGTCTGCAGCCCGTCGCGGTCCTGGTGCGCCGATCCACGCTGGAGGACGTGTTC
>Ga0299913_10002537_pt1 | contig 14473 bp, 11 predicted proteins | sample RVTome_9_FD_201360 | JGI IMG/M metagenome (GOLD analysis project Ga0299913, IMG submission 201360) | Soil microbial communities from uranium-contaminated site in the Upper Colorado River Basin, Wyoming, United States - RVT155D38 (version 2) ... | reverse complement strand
ATGTGATGGCCGTTCAGGCGGATTTGCGCAATCCCGATGCCGTCAGAAACATTGTGGACCAGGCGGTTGCGCGCTTCGGCAGTCTGGACATTCTTGTAAACAACGCCGGCATGTTTCCGAACCGGACGTTCCTCGACATGTCCCAGGATGAATGGCGCCAAATGTACGAGTCCGTGGTCGACACGACGATGCTGTGCACACAGGCCGCAGCGCGTCAAATGAAAGCCGTCGGCGGCGGCGCCATCGTCAACATCGGGTCTATCGGAGCGATGCACCCGGCCCCTGATCACAGTCACTACAACAGCGCCAAGGCTGCCGTTGTCATGTTCACGAAGTCGGCAGCACTGGAGCTCGGCGGCTATGGAATCCGGGTCAATGTGGTCTCGCCGGGACTGATCGCGCGGCCCGGGATCGAAGAGCAATGGCCCGACGGTGTTGCCCGATGGCAGGCGAAGGCGCTGCTCGGCCGTCTCGGTGAACCGGAAGACGTCGCCGATGCGTGCCTTTTCCTGGCATCGCCCGCCGCCCGCTGGATCACCGGGCAAAACCTCATTGTCGACGGAGGCGTCACATCATCTGCGATCTATTGAGATTGCCGGATAGGACATGCTGAAACGGCGTCGGAAGTCGGTTCAGGCCGCGTCGTGAAAAATGATGCCGAGCGTGCGGCGGTGCCCGTTGCGTACCCTGCTGACCCCGTGACGCATGTTCACCCGATAATAGCCGCGCGTCCCCATGACCGGCCGCTGGTGCACCGCAAAGATTACGGCGTCACCCTTGCGAAGGGGCACCACCTGCGCGCGCGACTGCATACGAGGGCGCTGCTCTGTCAGCACGAATTCCCCGCCATCGAAATCCTTCTGCGGCTCCGACAACAGAATGGCAAGCTGCATCGGAAACACGTGCTCGCCGTACAGGTCCTGATGCAGGCAGTTGTAGTCTCCCGCACTGTAATCCAGCATCAGCGGCGTCGGCCTGACCTGACCGCCGTCATGACAACGCGCGATGAAATCCGCGTGCGCGGCCGGATACCTGACGTCGATGTTCAATGCCTGGTTCCAGCGGTTGGCAATCGGCGCGAGCTGTGTCCATAGGTGTGTGCGCAGTTCGCCGACGAGGTCCGGCAGCGGATAGCTGAAATATTTGTATTCACCCCTGCCGAAGCCGTGCCGGGCCATCACGACCCGGCTTCGGAAGCCGCTTTCTTCCGCGTAAAGGGCCGCGATCGAATCGCATTCCTCAGTGCTCATGAGCTTCCGGAGCACGCTGGAACCGTCTGCGTCGAGTTCGGTGGCAATGCGGGTCCAGTCCTGGCGAGCCACCCGTACAGGGACCCGAGGCGGGTCATTCATCCAGCTTTCTCGCGCTCGAGCAGTTCCCGCTTGCGCTCGACGCCCCAGCGGTACCCGGATATCGCGCCGTCGTTTCTTACGACGCGATGGCAGGGAATGGCCACGGCCAGACGGTTGGATGCGCAGGCCTGCGCGACCGCCCGCGCCGCGCCGGGCGAGCCGATCCGTTTCGCGATTTCGGCATAGCTGGCGGTAACACCCACGGGGATGCCCTTGAGCGCCTGCCACACGCGCTGCTGAAAGGCTGTGCCGCGCACGTCCAGCGGCAGATCCAGTCCGACGCCGGGCGCCTCGACAAGCCCGACGACTTTGGCAACCAGTTGTTCGAACTGCGCATCGCCGCCTGCGAGGTTCGCGTTCGGAAACTGATCCTGCAAATCGCGAGCCAGCGCTTCGGGATCGTCGCCAAGAAGAATTGCGCACACGCCTCGCTCGCTCTTCGCGACCAGTATCGACCCCAGCGAGCACTCGCCAACAGCAAATCGTATGTTGGTCTCGACACCGCCCGCACGCCAGGCGCCGGGTGTCATTCCGAGCATGTCGGCGGAACTTTCATAGAAGCGGCCATTGGAGTTGTAGCCCGAGTCGTAGATCGCATCCGTCACGGTTTTGGATCTGCCGAGTTCGTTTCGGACGCGCCGCGCCCGATGCGCAATGGCGTACGCCTTGGGTGTGAGACCTGTTACCGCCTTGAAGACGCGATGAAAGTGGTACGCGCTGAGGCCGATTTTCCGCGCCAGTGTTTTGAGATCCGGCGCCTGCTCGGATGCCTCGATCAGCCTGCAGGCTTCCGCGACCAATGCCGCGTGCCGTTCCGCCGGCGCCGCCTGCTCCGGCGTGCAGCGCTTGCAAGGGCGGAACCCCGCTTGCTCCGCAGCGTCGCGCGTTGCGAAGAATTCGACGTTGTCGCGTCGCGGCCGACGCGAGGGGCAAGTGGGCCGGCAGTACACGCCGGTGGTGCGGACGCCGTAGTAAAAATCCGCAGCCGCCTCCGGGTTGCGGGAGAGGAGGGCGGCCCATCGCGCGTCGTTCTCGGGCGCACTGGCCTGTCGTTCGATCCTGGTCATGGTCGTAATCATAGTCTCGTCCTCGGTAATTCGGGATACGCGAAATCTAGCCAAGCGGCCAGACGGCCGATATCCGGATCTTGCGGTCGAATTCGCCGAAGAGCGGCTGCCCGGTCAGTTCCGGAAGGACAGCAGGACCGGCAGCATCAGCTTCAGGCTTTGTTCCAGTACGGCAGGGTCGATGTCCGGTTCCCGGATGGCCCGGATCGCCAGGCCGCCGATGAAGCATCGCAGGGCGAACGCGCGTGCGCTCACGTCTTCCGGCGCCGGGCTGTCGCCTTCGCTTCTGGCTGTCTGCAGGAGCCACGCGGTGAACTCCGCTCCCGTGGTGCGATCGGCGTCTGCCAGCGCCTTCGCGATCTGCGGATCGCGGCTCGCGGCGGCTGTCATTTCGAGCATCAGGGCGGGGTTCATCAGTTCGGGAGCGTCTCTGCGCCATTTCGAGAAGAGATCGCTGACCAGGGAAACGAAGTCCGTATCCGAGCGCAGCGTGGCGATGTCGGCGCGCGCCCCCTCGAGCTGCCGTTCGATGATCTCGAGAATGATCGCGTTCTTGTTGGCGAAGTACCGGTAGATCAGGCCGGGGCTCATCCCGGCAGTCTCCGCAATGGTCGCCATGCTCGCCGCGTGAAAGCCGTCCTTCACGAAACAGGTATGCGCGGCCGACAGGATGCGCTCCCGTTGCGCCTGTGTGCGTGCTTCCGTTTTCGATATCTGTGAGAGTTCGGTCATCGTTTCACTAGTGTCGGTCGGGCTCCTACAACGCTTCTACTCCCTGGCTGCTCGCGGTTACACGCTCGTCCCGGGCCGCTTCTGTTCGCCTGAAAATCTTCTGAACCACTACAAAGAAGAGCGGTATGAAGAAGAGACCAAGGAAGGCGCCGACGATCATGCCACCGAGCACACCTGTGCCGATCGCGTTTTGCGCGCCGGAACCTGCGCCGCTGGCGAGCGCCAGCGGCGTCACGCCGCCGCCGAATGCCAGTGAGGTCATGAGTATCGGGCGCAGCCGGTCTCGCACGGCCTGCATCGTCGCTTCGACGAGTTCCATTCCCTGGTCGAGATAGTCCTTGGCAAACGCGATGATCAGGATCGCATTCTTGCTGGTCAGACCAATTGTCGTCAGCATCGCTACCTGGAAGTAGACGTCGCGATCCAGTCCCCGAAGGGTCGCTGCAAGCGCGATGCCGAGAATGCCGAGCGGAGCCACCATCAGCACCGACGTAGGAATGGACCAGCTCTCGTACAGGGCAGCCAGACACAGGAACACGATCAGGATCGAGAGCGTATAGAGAAGCGGCGTCTGTGCGCCTGCCTGTCGTTCCTGGTAGGACAGGCCGGTCCACTCGAGTCCGAACCCGGCCGGCAGTTCTGCGACCAGTCTCTGCACCTCGGCCATGGCGTCTCCCGAACTGACGCCCGGCGCGGCTTCCCCGTTCATCTGCATCGCCGGCATGCCGTTGTAGCGTTCGAGCCGCGGCGAACCATAGTCCCAGTACGAACTGGCGAATGCCGGGAACGGCACCATCTCGCCCTCGTTATTGCGCACCGACCACAGTCTGAAATCCTCCGGCACCATGCGGAACGGCGCATCGGCTTGCACGTACACCCGCTTGACGCGGCCACGGTCGATGAAATCGTCGATGTACTGTCCGCCCCACGCCGCCTGAAGCGTGGCATTGATGTCCCCGATTGCGAGCCCGAGCGCGCTGGCTTTCTCGATGTCGAGATCCAGTCGAAACTGCGGCGCGTCGGGCTGGCCGTTGTGCCGCACGTTGACCATCTTCGGGTTCTCCGCCGCAGCGGCCACGAATTGGTTGCCGGCTTCCACCAGCGCGGCGTGCCCTAGACCGGCGTTGTCCTGAAGGTAGAAGTCGAATCCCGCTGAGTTGCCCAGTTCCGGGATGGCGGGCGGCGCAAAGGCGAACACCATGGCATCCCTGATCTGGGAGAGCGCGGCCATCGCGCGCCCGGCTATCGCGTCGACGCCCAGTTCGTCCGCCTCGCGGTCGCCCCAGTCCCGGAGCTTGATGAAGGCCATGGCGTTGTTCTGACCGCTCCCGCCGAAGCTGAAGCCCTGCACGGTGAACAGCGATTCGACGGCATCCGGTTCGCTATTCAGGAAGTGCTCTTCGAGCTTGACCACCGATTCCATGGTGCGTTCCTGGGTCGCGCCAACCGGCGCCATCACCATCGAGAACAGCACACCCTGGTCCTCCTGCGGCAGGAACGAGCTCGGGCGATTCAAAAAGAAGATGAGCATCAGGCCGACGAGCACCGCGAATACCGCCATGAAGCGCCCGCTTCGCGCCATCATGCCGCGCACGCCTTGCCGGTATTTCTTTGCGCTGCGGTCGAAATTCCGGTTGAACCAACCGAAGAAACCCTTGCTGGCATAGTGTTCGCCCCGGTTCAGCGGCTTAAGCATCGTGGCGCAGAGCGCCGGAGTGAGTACGATCGCCACCAGGACGGAGAGCGCCATCGCAGAAACGATAGTCGCCGAGAATTGCCGGTAGATCACGCCGGTGGCGCCGCCCAGGAATGCCATCGGCACGAACACGGCGGACAGCACGAGACCGATGGCGACCAGCGCGCCGGTAATCTGGCGCATCGATTTTCTCGCCGCCTCGACTGGCGACAGCCCCTCTTCCGACATGAGGCGTTCGACGTTTTCGACGACCACGATGGCATCGTCTACCAGCAAGCCTATCGCCAGAACCATGGCGAACATCGTCAGCATGTTCACCGAGAATCCGAGGGCGGCAAGAATGCCGAATGTGCCGAGCAATACGACAGGGACGGCGATGGTCGGGATCAGCGTCGCGCGGAAGTTCTGCAGGAACAGGTACATGACCAGGAACACGAGCACGATCGCCTCGAACAGAACCTGCAGCACGTTCTGGATGGCCGTGCGAACGAATGGCGTGGTCTCAAAGGGTATTACCGTGGTGAGGCCCTGCGGAAAGAACGGTTCGAGTTCAGCCAACCTGTTTTCGACGGCCCTGGCGGTTTCCAGGGCATTGGCGCCGGTCGCCATCATGACCGCGAGGCCGCTGGCCGTGCGCCGGTTATGGCGGGTAATGAAACCGTAGTTCTGCGCACCCAGTTCGACGCGTGCCACGTCGGCCAGTTTCAGTACGGAGCCGTCAGGGTTGCTGCGGACGACAATCTCGCGAAACTCCTCGGGAGTCTGCAGGCGGCTCTGTGCCGTGATCGTCGCGTTCAGTTGCTGACCCTCGACCGAGGGTGTACCGCCCAGCTGACCGACGGCGACCTGCTGATTCTGCGCCTGCACCGCGTTGATGATGTCTGTCGGGGTAAGCCGGTAGATATCGAGTTTGTTCGGATCGAGCCAGATCCGCATAGCGTATTGCGAGCCGAATACCTGCAGGTTGCCGACGCCCGGCACGCGGCTGATCGGATCCACGACATTGGCGGAGACATAGTCGGCGATGTCGTCCTTGGTCAGGCTGCCGTCTTCCGAGACGAAGCCGATCACCATGAGAAAGCCGCTGCTGGCCTTGGCGACATTGACGCCCTGGCGCTGGACTTCCTGGGGCATCAGGGGCATGGCGAGCTGCAGCTTGTTCTGCACCTGTACCTGCGCGATGTCCGGGTTGACCGAGTTGTCGAAGGTCAGCTCGACCGAGGCACTGCCGGTCGACGAGCTGGTCGCGGACATGTAGAGCAGTCCGTCCAGTCCTTTCATATTCTGTTCGATAACCTGGGTCACCGAATCCTCGACCACCTGCGCCGAGGCCCCGGGAAAGTTCGCGTTGATGGATACGGTGGGCGGTGCGATGGTCGGGTACATGGAGACCGGCAGCTGTGTGATCGACAGAGCGCCGGCGATCATGATGACGATCGCGATTACCCAGGCGAAGATGGGCCGTCCGATGAAAAACTGTGCCACGTCGAATCAGACCCTTATCGCCGTTTCGTACCGGCAGCGGTCGTTGGGGGATCGGTCACTCCGTTCCGCCCCGCATCGGCGGCGGCCGCCGCTTCGTTCGCCTCGACCGGCATGCCCGGCTGCACTTTCTGCAAACCCTCCACGATGACGCGGTCGCCCGCGAGGAGCCCGCTGCTGATCAGCCACTTGTCGCCGATTGTACGGCTGACTTCGACCGAACGCTGCTCGACCGTACCGTCCGCGGCTACCACCATCGCGCTTGCGTTGCCCTTTGCATCGCGCGCAATGCCCTGTTGAGGTACCAGGATGCCGTCCTCGAGCACTGCATTGCTCAAGACGGCGCGCACGTACATGCCCGGCAGTAACAGGTGGTCCGGGTTCGGCACGATGACGCGAAGGGAAAAGCTGCCGGTAGAACGATCGACACTGACATCCGTGAAGCTCAGTTCGCCTTTGTGTTCGTAGCGCGTGCCGTCCTCGAGCAGAATCGTTACGGGGGCCCTCTCGGTGCCGCGTACGTTGCCGCCGGCCACGGCCTTTCGAAGCTGCAGGAGTTCACTGCTCGACTGGGTCAGGTCGACGTAGATCGGATCGAGCTGCTGGACGGTTGCGAGCGGTTGGGCCTGATCTGCTGTGACCAGAGCTCCTTGTGTCACCGAGGACTTGCCGATACGCCCGGCGATGGGCGACGTGATGCGCGCGTAATCGAGTTCCACCCGGCTGCTGGCGACGGCTGCCTTGGCGACGCCGATATCCGCCTCGGCCTGCCGCAGGGCAGCGACACTGTTTTCGTGCTCCTGCCTGCTGACGGCGTTCGTCTTGACCAGTTCCGCGGCACGAGCGGCGTTCAGGCGCGCTACCTCGACCGTCGCCTCGGCCCGCGCCAGTGACGCGCGGGCGCTGTTGTAATCGGCGCGGTAACTTGCGTCGTCCAGCTGATAGAGGGGCTGTCCCGCTTCAACCAGGCTGCCTTCGGTGAACAGCCGCTCTTTTACGATGCCGGTCACCTGCGGCCGGACTTCCGCCATCAGCCACGCATTCGTCCGGCCGGGGAGCTGGCGAGTCAGTTCGACCGGCTCGGGCTCGAGCGTTACCACGGTCACGGCAGGGACGCCCTGCTGCGGCGGGGTTGCTTCCTCATCGCAGGCGGCGATCAGTAGCGAAAGAATCAGAGGCAAACAGACGGTACGGCGCGAATACAGGATCATTTGCAGTGAAGCTCGCTCGGATGATGGACCGGGGGCAACGGCAGGGCGCGGAGAATGAACGTTCATTCTCTTTTTGTCAACTCCCGTCCTGCCCTCTGTAATCGAACAACGACGCCGGAAGTTGACACGCCGGCAGTACCGGTTGTTCCATTTTCCTTGCCCGTGCCGGGCACCGGACGTCACCCCAGACCGCCGCTTTCGCCCTCCACCACTTGCCGGCTCTGCAGCCACCTTGCGACCAGCCAGCAAAAAGAGGCCCAGGCGGCGCCGGCGGCCCAGCCTGCGAGGACGTCGGTAGGCCAGTGAACGCCGAGGTATACGCGGCTTGTCCCGACCAGCAGGGTGATGACGGCTGCCACGATAAGCAGGTAGGCCTTCAACAGCGGTTCGGCGTGTACGCGGGTCAGGATGGCGGCAAGAGTCAGGTAGGTCACGGCAGCCATCATGGAATGTCCGCTCGGGAAACTCGCGGTGTAGACGGTCGAGCCGTGGGGCACCAGGTCCGGGCGGGCCCGGTCGAAGCCCATTTTCAGGAAAGTGCTTAACAGCATCCCGCCGGACACGGCAATCAGCGTAAAGAGCGTCGTTCGGTAGCGCCCCGCCAGCAGCAGGTAGCCCAGGGCTGCGAGCGTGATGACTGTGAGAACGCTCATGCTTCCGAGCGCGGTAAGGTCGCGGCCCATTTCCTCGACCCATCCGGGCCCGATCGGATCGCTATGGTCAGCCGGGTTGCGCAGGGCGAGCAGCAGTGTTTCATCGACCCCGATCGCTTCATGCTCGGCGATCTCGTCAGCGAGTTCGACGAAGACCCAGATCCCGGCTGAAAGCGCAGCCACGGACAGCAACACGGACAACTCGTGCAATCCCAGCCACGTGAGGCCACGAAAAATCTTCCGGCCAATGGCGTACCGGTGTACGACGTTACGAATCATTGGATTTACGCACTTGCCCCGCACTGTTATCGAACCGTGTCGGCGCGATTCTGCAGGAATCATGCCACACGCCGACGTGCCGCCGCGCCGGGCTTCCTCGCCGGTCGCGCAAACCGGTACGATGCGCGCTCCCGCAGCTGCAATGGAGACGACAGCGTGGCAGAGCTTTTTTTCGAGGATTTCGAACCCGGCCAGACGTTCAGTGGTTCCACGCGCTTAAGCGTTGACGCCGACTCGATCCGTACCTTCGCGGCGGCATTCGATCCGCAGCCCTTTCATCTCGATGACGTGGCGGCGAAAGACACCCTTTTCGCAGGCCTGGCGGCGAGCGGTTGGCACACCAGCGCCATGACCATGCGCCTGCTGGTCGACAGCGAGCTCAAGGTTGCGGGCGGGCTGGTGGGGCTCGGCATTGCGGAACTCAAGTGGCCGCGCCCGGTGCGTCCGGGCGATGAGCTTCGTGTGGAGGCTGAGGTCCTGGAGGTACGTGAATCCAGGTCCCGGCCGCAACAGGGGCTCGTTCGCGTCCGAAACACGACCCTGAATCAGCGCGACGAGGTGGTGCAGGTATCCGTCAGCACCCTGATCGTTCCGCGTCGCCCGGGCGCCTTGGGGGCCACTGAGGCGAAGACCGCATGAACCGTTGCGGGTTCAGAACGAGGTGAGGAAGGAAGCGGCGTTACCGCCGTCGACCCGGGCGTCTCTGGCAGCCTGCAGAAATTCACGTCCGGTTGGCGTGCGGGCGTCAACCGCGCCGTCGTCCCACTTGATGATACGCCGCACGCGGCCGCGATGAAAAATGGCGAGTTGGCTCGCCAGCGGAATCACGGCCTCATGATCGGTGCCGTACATGGCGCGATGCAAGACGGGGAGCCGGTACCACGGCGTTGTCGGTCGCGAATGGTGGGCGTTGTGGTAGCCGAAATTGAGCGTCACCCAGTTGATCCAGTCGTGACGGAGCGATAAGGGAACGCTGAAGGTGTGTTCCTGTTCCCATTGTTTATCGCCCTTGTGCGGTGATCGTTCCTCGGTGTAGAGGTTGAGCCTGTAAGGATAGTCATGCTGCAGGCTGTCCATGAAGCGCAGGATCTGCATCATGATGATGTAGGCCACGCAGTAGAGAAGGGCAGCTTTCGGCCAGAGAAAGAGCACAGCGAAAAACAGTCCGCCCCGCACCAGGAGAACAGCGACGTTTCTTCCGCGCTGATTGCGGCGCATTGGAATGACGAACGACGTGAATACCATGATCGCATGCATGAGCAGATCGTGCGCCGGGATATAAAACCACTCCAGCACTTTCGTTGCGCGAAGAATGAAGGGACGTTCGAGAAAGAATTTTTCATAATCGAACCACGTGACATCGTCGTTATCGACGTGATGTCGCATGTGCTTGTAACGGATGTCCTCGAAAGTTCCGTAGGAAGCGCCGCAGAGCCAGGTAAGGACGCGGCCGAGATGCTCGTTGTGGCGAATGCGGCGGAACACGATGTTGTGGCCGCACTCGTGCACCATGTAGGCGGCGATCGTCATACCGTGCGCGAGCAAAAGCGTTGCGCACGCGTTGACCCACAAGTTCGCGTGGAACAGTCCGGCAAGTCCGAGCGCGTAAGCGAGCACGCTGTACGCCACTGCCCCGCCATGAAAGACGAGGCCCTGAGGTTCCCTGAAAAAGCCTGGAAGTGCAGCCACTGGCGGTCTCGCTTGCGTTGTCTGACCGGCTAACTATGGTACGCCGAGCGCACGGCGTTCTGCAGGATACGCTGGCGGGGCAACGCTTGAAGTACGCCGATCTTATCAAATCTTCGTTGCGTGCGCGCTCGGCACGAGTGGTGTGCCGCGGTGGCGGGCGATGACCCGCGTGATACCCGCACCCAGGAACAGGATCACGGACACGAAGTAGACCCACACCATGAAAATCACCGCAGAACCGGCGGCTCCGTACGCGGAACCGACGCCGGCGCGCCCCAGGTAGACGCCGATGGCGTATTTTCCCAGGGTCAGCAGGATTGCCGTCACCAGCGCTCCGGCGATGGTGTCACGCCAGGAGATTTCCACGTCGGGTACGTAACGGAACAGCATGGCGAGCAGCAGAGCAACGAGAACCAGCGAGACGGCGTGATTGGCGATGGTCCACATGACGGCTGACCCGGGGAGGAATGCTTCCAGATAAGCCTGAAGCGCACTGATAGCGGCGCTAAAGACCAGCGATACGAGCAGCATGAAGGCCAGGCCCAGCACGACGGTCAAAGACACCAGCCGGGACCGGATAAAGCCGAGCACGGCGTTGGAGGGCGCAGCCTTTACACCCCAGACGCGGTTCAACGCGGCCTGCAACTGGGCGAAGACGGTTGTGGCTCCGAAGATCATGAGAATGAAACCCGTTACCATCGAAACGATATTGCTGTGTTGCGTCCCGGCGTTGCGGGCCACGGTCTCCAGCAACTGGGCGCCTTCGTCTCCAACCAGATCGCGAACCTGGGATACGAGTGCCTCACGGACCTGTTCTTCGCCCAGCAGCAGTCCGGCGGCGCCGGTGAGGACCAGCAGCAGCGGAGCGATCGACAACAGGGTGTAGTAGGAGAGGGCCGCCGCGAGCTGAAAGGTATCGCCCGCAAAAAAGTCCTGCAGGGACTCGAGTGCGATTGCACCGGCGTCTTTGAGCATGGGCAAGGTGTGGACTTCCTGTGCCAGGTGGATGGTCCACGTGCCGTGCAAGCGATGTGCCAAAAATACTTGTGAGCTTGAGGTGGTCGCCCGCCATTGCGGCCGACCACCCGCGTTGCCCGCGAGATTGTAATTATTGCCAGTCGGCCTGCAATCTTTTCGAGTCGACTTTCAGGCGTTCGCCTTCAGTTGTTCCCCGACGGGCAGGTACCGGATGCGTTTGCCGGTCGCCGCGAATATCGCGTTGGCGAGTGCGGGCGCGAGCGGCGGCACCGGAGGCTCACCGAGACCGGTTGGCTCGGCGCCGCCCTGCACGATGTGCACGTCGATGGCAGCGGGCGCCTGGTTGATACGCATCAGGCGATACTGATGAAAGTTCGTTTCACGATGACGCCCGCCCTCGATGGTGATCTCCTCGGCAAGCGCCGTGCTCAAGGCATCGCAGGCGCCGCCTTCCATCTGGGCCCGCACGCCGTTCGGATTTACCGCGAGGCCGCAGTCCACTGCGCCGGTGAGACGCAACACCTTCAGCGCGCCGGCGCTGCCGACCCTCACGTGCGCGACCCAGGCGACATAGCCGCCGAAGGTGAAATGTCCGGCGATGCCCAGCCCTTCACCGGCCGGCATTTCGCGGCCCCAGCCGGCTTCCCGTGCCGCAACCCGCAGTACTTCGGCCAGTCGCCCCGGATTCCAGGTCGGGCCACCGTGGTTGGAATACGGCAGCTCTCGTGCCTCGCCCAGCATTCGCAGGCGGAATTCGAGCGGATCCTGTCCCGTTTCCACCGCGAGCTCATCGATAAAGCTTTGCACGGTGAATGCGTTCGCCGTATGCGCCGGCGCGCGCCAGGAGCCGCGCCACGCTCCTGATTCCATGGCGAAGTACTCATAGCGGAGATGCTCGATGAGCCCTGCCGGCGGGTCGTCGGAATAGATTTCGGATTCCGAAAGCTTTGCGCCCTCGCGCCGGTAGTATTTGGACGGACTTGCGACGCGGTGTCGCCAGGCTTCCGGCATTCCGTCGCTGTTAATCGCCGCCGTCAGTTCGTGCCAGCCGCCTGGACGAAGATAGTCGTGCGCCATGTCGTCTTCGCGAGTCCAGGTCACTTTCACCGGCACGCCGGCCGCCTTCGAGACGAGCACGGCTTCGGCAGCATAGTCGGAGGTCAGGCGACGCCCGAATCCGCCGCCCAGCCGGGTCATCTGCACGTCGATTGCCATTCGGTCGAGCCCTGTGAGATCGGCAATCAGACGTGACGCGCCGGAAGGCATCTGCATCGGGCCGATCACGGTGCAGCGGTCAGCGCGGACGTCCGCGTAGCAGTTCTGCGGTTCCAGGGTTGCGTGATGAACATAAGGCAGCCGGTAGCGCCGCGTAAGTATCTGCGCACTTGCATCCAGAACTGCGGCGACGTCGCCATCGCTGCGTACGACTTCTCCGTCACCCTTGTCGAGTGCTGCCCGGCACGCTGCGTCAAGCGAGGCCGTCGTCTCCAGACGGTGCGGTCCCTCGTCCCAGCGCACCTTGAGCGCCTCGCGACCCTTCATGGCGGCCCAGGTCGAATCCGCAATGACCGCAACGCCACTCGCGAGCGTGGTGGAAGGAGCGCCCGGAGCCGGTCCGGGAATGCTGACGACATCGATCACACCTTTTACTTTGCGCGTTTCACTGTCATCGAACTCGATCAGCTCGCCGTCGAAGTACGGACAACGGGCGATCACCGCGTGACGCATGCCCGGCATCCGGACATCGATGCCGTATTTCGCACGACCGCCAACGACGTCGGTTACGGCTTTGGCGCCGACCTCCTTGCCGATAAGCCGGAAGTTTTCCGGCGCCTTGAGGTCCGGTGGCTTCTCGTCCGGCAGAAGGCCTGCGGCGCGGGACGCCAGTTCTGCATACGGCACACGCCGGCTCGATGCGCGGTGGACGACCACCCCCGGCTCGGTCGTCAGCTCGCCCGCGGGCACCTGCCACTCTACAGCAGCCGCCCGTACCAGGAGCTGCCGCGCCCGCGCGCCGAATTCGCGCAATGGCCGAAACAGGTCGACGACGCTGGTGCTGCCGCCGGCGCCCTGCGGCACCAGCTTCCACGCCATCTGGCCCTGATCGTCCCGCGTAAGCATGAGCGGCAACTGCCGTGTCGTCACGCGGGTCCAGTCGGCATCCAGTTCCTCGGCCACCAGCATGCTGAGCGTCGTGTACATGCCCTGGCCCATGTCAGGCTGCGATATGCCGATGACCGTGGTCCCGTCCGGTTCGATGCGCACGAACGCATTGAGGTCGCCCGCCGTTGCGGCCTTTGCGTTTCGCGTCAGATCAAGGCCCAGCAACAAGGCACCGGTGCCGGTCAACGTAACCTGCAGGAATTGTCGCCGCGTAACCGTCGACGCAGCCATGTCAGGTCTCCTGCCGCAGGTACGCTGCAGCGCGACGTATCGCCTTGCGCATGCGGTAGTACGTTCCGCAACGGCAGATGTTGCTGTGCAGCCGGTCGATGTCTTCGTCGGTAGGATTCGGAACCTGGCGTAACAGGTCGGCAACCGCCATGATCTGGCCCGCCTGGCAATAGCCGCATTGCGGCACATCCTCGTCTATCCACGCCCGCTGCACCGCGTGCGCCTCGTCCGCCGACAGCCCCTCGATCGTGGTGACGTCGCGATCCTCGAGAGAACCGATCGGCGTCATGCACGATCGTTGCGCCCGCCCGTCAACGTGAACCGTGCAGGCCCCGCAGACACCGATGCCGCAGCCGTATTTACTGCCGGTCAGGCCCAGTTCGTCACGAAGCACCCAGAGCAGGGGCTGCTCGGGATCTCCGTCATAACGAACACGCTTGCCATTGATCCTGAGCTCCACCGGCTTCCCCCTGTCGTTCTGTGCGGTGACATCGTAGACCGGGCGGCATAGCTGTTGTTCAATTGCCGGTATGCGCCCGGCGGGCCGAATAACCAATGGTTCTAAGGTGTCGGTGCCGGCGCCGACAGTTCATACGGGAGCCACCATGGATACCACCGACGACCTGGCCCTGACCGGCGGATGCACCTGCAGAAAAGTTCGCTTCAGGCTGGCGAGCAACCCCATGTTCGTACACTGTTGCCATTGCCGCTGGTGTCAGCGGGAAACGGGGAGCGCGTTCGCAGTCAACGCTCTGATCGAGGCCGACAGGGTGGAACTCATGAGCGGCACGCCCGAGGTGATCGATACTCCGTCGAACAGCGGCAAGGGCCAGAAAATCAGCCGCTGTCCGGTTTGCCGTATCGCTGTATGGAGCAACTATGCGGGCGCCGGCGACCTGGCGAAATTCGTACGCGTCGGCACGCTCGACAATCCGGACCT
>Ga0299913_10002536_pt1 | contig 14474 bp, 14 predicted proteins | sample RVTome_9_FD_201360 | JGI IMG/M metagenome (GOLD analysis project Ga0299913, IMG submission 201360) | Soil microbial communities from uranium-contaminated site in the Upper Colorado River Basin, Wyoming, United States - RVT155D38 (version 2) ... | reverse complement strand
ACAGGCCGTCGTCGAGCATCGCGGCGGCGCCGACGCCGATCTCCTCGCCCGGCTGCGCGATCATCACCAGCGTGCCCGACCAGCGCTCGCGCATCGCGACGAGGCGGCGGGCGGCGCCGACCCAGGCCGCCATATGGGTGTCGTGACCGCAGGCATGCATGATCCCGCTCTCGACGCCGGCGACGCTCGTGCCGCGCGCTCGGCTGGCGAACGGCAGCCCGGTCTGCTCCTCGACCGGCAGCGCGTCCATGTCGGCGCGCAGCAACAGGGTCGGCCCGGAGCCGTTGCGCAGCACCGCGACGACGCCGGTGCCGCCGACGCCTTCGGTGACCTCGAAGCCGAGCCGGCGCGCTTCGGCAGCCAGCATTCCGGCGCTGCGCGTCTCCTGCATGCTGAGCTCGGGATTGCGGTGAAAGTCGCGATACAGCGCCATCAGGTCCGGCAGGTCCTGGCGGATCGCATCGTCGAGCTGCTGGGCGGCGAGCGGGGCGGGCATGGCGATGACCCATAACATGGCGGCGAGGATTTTGGGTCGCATCATGGCTCCTCAGTGGCGGGGGGTGAGTTCGATCACGTCGAGCAGCGATTCGAAATGGGGCGAGGGGAAAGCGAGGCGCCAGCGCCGCTCGCCGACGCGCTCGACGGCTGCGATCATGTCGCGCTCGCGGTCGTCCCCGTAGCGATAGGCGCGGCGCTCGTCGCCGAGCTGGAGCGTGCCGAGGAAGACGCCGCGGCGCTCGGTGTCGGCGTAGATGCGGCCGACCGGCCGTTGCGAGCCGGTCAACTTGGCGAAGCGCAGCGTCCCGTCCGCTTCGGCTTCGATCCGGCAGCGGAAGCGCGGATAGGCCACCCAGGCGAGCATCCCGGGCGAGCCGCTGCCGAGCTTGATCGTGCGGCAGTCATAGTCGCCAGGCGGCGGCAGCGGACCGCGCAGCGCCGCGTCGGGATCGAGCAGCGCGCCCTCGGCGGCGACGTCGGTGGCGTGCCCGGCCGATCGGGCCTGGTCGAGAGCGTCGCTCCACGCGTCGCGCCAGCCGCGCAGCCGCCGCCGGTCGTCGGCGGTCGAGGCCATGCGCCAGTCGGCGGCGGCGGAAAGGCCCGGGCAGGCGGCGGCGCCGGCGGTCGCCTCCTGCGCCGCGACGCATCCGGCCAGCGCTGCGAGCGACGCCGCGATCGGGAGCAAGATCATGCCGCCAGCTACCGCGAACCGCCAGGCAGCGGCAAGGGCGGCGCGGCCAGGGAATCTCCCCGGTCGGCCGCCGCCATTGCCGAAGCTGGGAATCTGTTGCACTGACGGAGCCAGTCCGACGGGGGGTCGGACCCGAATCGGGAGGATTGCATGTCGATCAAGCGAACCGCCGCCGCCCTCGCGGCCTGCGCTCTCGCCGCTCTGCCGGCAGCCGCGCAGGACTTCAACGCCCAGCCCACCTACGGCACGATCAACCTCAATGCGGGCTTCACGCCCGACCCGCAGGTGATCTCGCTCCAGTCCGGCGGACAGATCAACGCCGAGCGACTCAGCTCGAGCTGTCGCGGCTTCATCGCCAACGCGCCCGACGTTCGACTCAATTATTCGGCCGGCTCGCTGCCGCTGATCCTCTCGGTCAACGCCAATGCCGACACCACGCTCGTCGTCAACGCTCCGGACGGCTCCTGGTATTGCGACGATGACGGCGGCGAGCGCGGGCTCAACCCGTCGCTGCGCTGGAACCGGCCGATGAGCGGGCGCTACGAGATCTGGGTCGGGACCTACGGTAACGCCAGCCTGCAGCCGGCCGACCTCCACGTTTCGGAGCTGTACAGCCAGTAGCGGCCAATCGGGGGCACGTAGTTTTCGCGAAGAGGCAAGTGTTCCCGAAGCGTAATGACGGCGGCGGCCGCTATTGCGCGGTCCAGCCGCCGTCCATCGAGAGGTTGGCGCCGGTGATGGCGGCGGCCTCGTCGCGGCACAGGAACAAGGCGAGCGCCGCGACCTGGTCGACGGTCACGAACTTCCTGGTCGGCTGGGCGGCGAGCAGGACGTCGTTCATCACCTGCTCGCGGGTGAGGCCGCGCGCGCGCATCGTATCCGGGATCTGGTTCTCGACCAGCGGCGTCCAGACGTAGCCGGGGCTGATGCAGTTGACGGTGATGCCGGTGAGGGCGGTCTCGAGCGCGACCGCCTTGGTGAAGCCGGCGAGGCCGTGCTTGGCGGCGACGTACGCCGATTTGTTGGGGCTGGCGACGAGGCTGTGCGCCGAGGCGGTGTTGACGATCCGCCCCCAGCCCTTCGCCTTCATCGCCGGCAGCGCGAGCCGGGTGGCGTGGAAGGCGGCGCTGAGGTTGAGCGCGAGGATCAGGTTCCACTTGTCGACCGGGAACTGATCGACCGGCGCGACGTGCTGGGTGCCGGCATTGTTGACGAGGATGTCGACGCCCCCGAGCTCGTCGCCGGTGCGTCGGATCAGCCGCTCGATCTCCTCGGGCCTGGTCAGGTCGGCGCGGTCGTGACGGGCGCGCACGCCGCCGGCCTCGATGCCGGCCCGCGTCGCCTCGATCGCTTCCGCATCGCCGAAGCCGTTCAGCATCACGTCGGCACCCTCGGCCGCGAGCGCGCGGGCGATGGCGAGGCCGATCCCCGAAGTGGAGCCGGTGACGAGCGCGACCTTGCCGCTGAGGAACATGAACCGCCTTTCAGATTGAAGCCCGCGCTCCTTTTGCCGCGGACGCGCGCGAATGCAACCGTCGCGCGCGCCGAACATTCTCGGTGCCGAGGAGGAATCGGGATGCGTTTCGGCGGACGCAGAACCAGCCGCAACGTCGAAGGCCGCGGCGGCGGGTTCGGCGGCTTCGGCGGCGGGCGCGGGCTCGGCGGCGGCCCGATGCTGTTCGGCCTCGTCTTCAGCCGCTTCGGCATCGGCGGCATCGTCGTCCTGTTTCTGGTCATGATGGCGATCGGCGGCGACCCGCTCGGCCTCAGCGGCGGCGGGCAGCAGGCGGTGGCGCCCACCCAGCCGGCGGCGCGCGGCGCCGACGAGGAGTGCGCCGAGCCCGGCAAGCGATTCCTCTGCCAGGTGCTGGCCTCGACCGAGGAGCAATGGGGCGCGGCGTTCGCGCAGGCCGGCACGACCTACCGGCCGCCGACGCTCGTCTTCTATCCCGGGCAGGTGGGAACCGGCTGCGGCGAGGGCCAGGCGGCGATGGGTCCGTTCTACTGTCCGGCCGACCGCCGCATCTATCTCGACACCAGCTTCTTCGACGAGCTGGCGCAGCGCCACGGCGCGCCGGGCGACTTCGCCCAGGCCTATGTGGTCGCGCACGAGGTCGGCCACCATGTCCAGACGCTGACCGGGACCGCGGGCGCCATCCGGCGCGCCCAGGCCGCGGTCGGCGGGAGCGAGGCCAACGCGCTGCAGGTGCGGATGGAGCTGCAGGCCGACTGTTATGCCGGGGCCTGGGCGGCGCGCGAGCGCGGCGCGCTGGAGCCGGGCGACCTCGAGGAGGGAATGCGCGCCGCCTCGGCGATCGGCGACGACACGCTGCAGCGCGCCGGCCGCGGCTATGTCGTGCCGGAAAGCTTCACCCACGGCACCGCGGCGCAGCGCCGGCAGGCGCTGATGCGCGGCTGGGCGGGCGGCGGCGACCCGGCGGCTTGCGACGGCTACACGACCGGCATCTGAGCTCAGGCGCGTGGCCGCCGCGCCGCCAGCGCCACCACCAGCCCGACCACCGCGAGCGCGCCGCCGGCGAGCGCGAGCGAGGTCCAGCGATAACCCTCGAAGACCGTCGAGAGCAGCATTGCCAGGATCGGGATCAGCACGCCGGCATAAGCGGCGCGGGCCGGACCGACCGCCCGCAGCACCTTGAAGTAGAGCGCGAAGGCCAAAGCGGAGGCGACCAGGCCGAGATAGAACAGGCCGATCCAGTAGCCGAGGCGGCTTTCGACGGTCGGCGGACCGAACAGCGCCCAGGCGGCGATGGCGTCGGCGAGGGCACCGTAGAGCATGCCCCAGGCGAGCATCGCCGCGATCGGCCGTCCCTGCATCGGCGTCGAGGCCTGGACGATGTTCGAGGCCGAGGATGCGAGCATCGCGAGCACGGCGAGGCCGATCCCCAGCAGCGCCTCGCCGCGGACGCTGCCGCCGGCGCTCAGCTCCTGGAGGAAGAGCAGTGCGATCCCTGCCATCGCCGCCGCCGAGCCGAGCAGGAACGGCCGGCTCACCGGCTGGTTCAGGAACAGCCGGGCCAGGCCCGCATTGGGCACGATCATCAGCGCGAACACGACCGCGACCAGGCCGGAGGTGACGTAGCGCTCGGCGGCGTAGACGAGGTTGTAGCTGAGGAAGAATTGCGGGAGGCCGAACAGCAAAGCCAGTGCGTGGCCGCGGCGGCCGATCCGCAGCCCCGCCCCGGCCCAGCCGGCGTAGAGGAACATCGCCGCCGAGGCGATGGCGAAGCGGTAGGCGACCGACCAGGACGGCGCCACCGCGCCCGATCCGCCGCCGCCGAGCTGATCGACGATGACGATCCAGGTCGAGCCCCAGATCAGCGACGCGAGCAGGAAGGCGCCGAGGATTTTCGGGTCGCCGAAGCCGGCGCCGGGCACCGCCGCCGCCGTCGCCCCGGCGAACGCCGGCGCCTCGGGCAGCGGCGGAGTGGCCGGCGCCTGCGCGGATGGTCCCGTCCGCCGCGAAGGCGGAGCTTCGTTCACAGGGCGCGGATCGCCGCGGCGAGGGCGTCGACATGGGCCGGGTCGCTGTCCCAGCTCGTCACCAGCCGCGCCTCGCCCGGCCCCCAATCGTAGAAATCGAAGCCTTGCGCCCGCAACGCGGCCGCCTCGTCCGCCGTCACCCGCACGAACACCTCGTTGGCCTGGGCCGGCAGCACCAGCCGGTCGGCGCCGGCCGCATCGGCCAGCCGCGCGGCGGCGGCGTTGGCGGCGCGGGCGTTGCTGAGCCACAGCTCGCCTTCCAGCATCGCCAGGATCTGGGCGGCGAGATAGCGGCCCTTGGAGAGGAGATGACCGGCGCGCTTGCGGCGGTAGCGCGTCGCCGCCGCCAGCTCGGGCCTGAAGAAGATCAGGGCTTCGGCCGACAGGCCGCCATTCTTGACGAAGCCGAACGAGAGCGCGTCGACGCCCGCCTTCCAGGTCAGGTCGGCGGGCGCGCGGCCGAGGCTCGCCACGGCGTTGGCGAAGCGGGCGCCGTCGACGTGGAAGCCGAGGCTGCGCCCGCGGCACAGCGCGCCGAGCGCGGCCGTCTCGGCGGGCGTGTAGACGAGGCCGTATTCGGTGGCGTTGGTGATCGAAAGCGCCGCCGGCTGGACCTGGTGGACGTCGTTGCGGACGCCTTCGAGGAGGCGCTCGACCTCGGCCGGAACGAGCTTCGCCCCGTCGCCCTCGCCGATCAGCAGCTTGGCCCCATGCGTGTAGAATTCGGGTGCGCCGCACTCGTCGTTCTGGATGTGGGCGTCGCGGTGGCAGACGATCGAGCCGTGCGGCGGGCACAGCGCGGCCAGCGCGAGGCTGTTGGCGGCGGTGCCGGTCGCCACCCACAGCGCCGCCACCTCGGTCCCGAACAGGTCGCCGAAAGCGGCGTCGAGCCGCCGGCTCCAGGCGTCGCCGTCATAGGCGGTGTCGAGCCGGTTGGCCGCGGCCACCGCCGCCACCGCCTCCGGGCAGGCCGCCGCCGCATTGTCCGAAAAGAAGCGCATCGCGGCGCCATGCGACGGCGCGCGGGCGCCGTCAACGCCGCCCTCGAAAGGCGAACGCCGTCCCGCGATTTGCGACCGGCCGTTTACGAAAATTTTGGCCCTCGCGGTGTAGGCGCGTCATCACGACGAGGGACGAGGAATGGGCGCTGACAATTTCGTGACCACCGAGATCGGCGGCAAGCGTGCGGCCAAGCGCGCCCGCGTGCTGCTCGCGGCCAAGCTGCAGACCCCGTTCGGCGAAGTCGACGCGCGGCTGCGCGACCTGTCGCGCAAGGGCGCGCTGGTCGAATGCGCCAAGCAGCCGCCGGTCGGCAGCGAGGTCGTGTTCCTGCGCGGCTCGACGGTAGTGCCGGCGCGCGTCGCCTGGACCGCCGCCGGCCGCGTCGGGCTCGAGTTCCTCTACATGATCGACGAGCAGGAAGTGCTCGTGCAGCTCAAGAAGCAAAGCGGCGGTCAGAGCTTCGAGCGCTTTCGCCGCCCGGGCCTCAACGAAGACCTGTCCGACAAGGAACGCAAGCTCGCCGAGGCCTGGGGTGTGACGGTCGGCATCACGCTGCCGGAAAGCGGCGTTTGAGGATTGCATGGTGAACGCCTTCGCCGGGATCCGCTTCGCCTCGGAAGACGGCTCGCCGTCGATCGACGCCGAGCTCTCGACCGGCCGCCCCTTCCCGGCGCCGGCGCCGCGCAAGGGCCGTCGCTCCGAGCGCGTCACCATCGAGCTCGGCGCGGGCCTTCGCCAGCGCGGCGCCTCGGGCGTGTCGGTCCAGATCATGGACCTTTCCATCGATGGCTTCCGCGCCGCCACCCACCTCGACCTCTATCCCGACACCGACGTCTGGCTGCGCCTGCCGGGGCTCGAACCGTGCCACGCGCGGGTGGTGTGGTCGCAGGGTCATTATGTCGGTTGCGTGTTCGTGCGCCCGCTCCATCAGGCGGTGCTCGACATGATCGTCGCGAAGGCGCGCTCGCGTTGAGACGAGTGGCCGATAAGCGAGGCCGGGCCGATTCGAAATTTCGTTTTCCCTGTGATAGGAGGGTCGAGTCGAAGGGGAGGCGACGGCATGGAATCTGACTATCGCTATTATTCGCGGCGTGCCGCTGAGGAACGGCGGCGAGCGGCCTATGCCGTGACCGACGAGGCCCGCGAGCGCCACAAGGAGCTCGCCAGCCTGTTCACCCGCAAGGCCGAGCAGCGTCAGCAGGTGGAGGAACGGCAGCTGGCGGTGCGCTAGCATACGATCGGGCGGCGTCGCCAAGAGGGACCGCGATGGTGCTGCCGGTGAGGATTGAACTCACGACCTCAGCCTTACCAAGGATGCGCTCTACCACTGAGCTACGGCAGCCCGTTCGCGGGAAGCGGCGCTATGGCCGCCCGGCGGATATGGTGTCAAGGCGCGGAGCCGCAAGGCGGGACGGGACGTGAAGAAGGACGGGGAACGCGAGAAGCGGCTGGCGGCGGCGCTGCGGGAGAATCTGAAGCGTCGCAAGGCGCAGGCGCGCGAATGCCTTCCCGGGTCGGTGAGCGCGACCGCCGGCGGCGGCCCGGTGGCGGAGGGCCCCCAGCCGGAGACGGAGGAAGAGGCAGGCCCCGTCCACCATGCTGCGCACGGTCCCCCTCCCCGTTCCGGGGAGGATTAGAGCGGCCGGCACTGCTCCTCGAGCCACTCCAGCGCGTCGCGTTCGAGCCTGGGGCCGACGATTTCGAGCACCCGTTCGTGATAGCCGTCGAGCCACGCCCGCTCGCCGCGCGTCAGCATCGCCGGCTCGATCAGCCGTCGCTCGATCGGCGCGAAGGTGAGCGTCTCGAAGCCGAGCATCTCCTTTTCCGCGCCCTCGATCTCGCGCTCGACGACGAGCACCAGATTCTCGATGCGGATGCCGTATTCGCCGGTCTTGTAATAGCCGGGCTCGTTCGAAAGGATCATGCCCGCCTTCAGCGGCTCGTCGCCGCCGGGCTGGCTGCTGCCGACCGGGGAGATGCGCTGCGGCCCTTCGTGGACGGCGAGGAAGCTGCCGACGCCATGGCCGGTGCCGTGGGCATAATCGAGCCCGGCCCGCCACAGATATTGCCGCGCGAAGCTGTCGAGCTGGGAGCCGCGCGTGCCGTGCGGGAACAGCGCGCGGGCGACGGCGATGTGGCCCTTGAGCACGCGGGTGAAGCGGTCGCGCATCTCGGCGGTGGGCTCGCCGATCGCGACGGTGCGGGTGACGTCGGTCGTGCCGTCCGGATACTGGCCGCCGGAATCGACGAGGTAGAGCGAGTTCGGCTCCAGCCGCCGGTTGGTCGCCTCCGTCACGCGATAATGAACAATGGCTCCGTTCGGTCCGGCCCCCGAGATGGTGTCGAAGCTGAGGTCGCGAAGGTCGCCGCCGGACGCGCGCAGCTGGTGCAGCTTCGCCGCGGCGGAAAGCTCGTCGACGCCGCCCCCTTCGACGACGCCTGCGGCGTCGCTCAGGACAAGCTTGGCCGCTTCGATCGACAGCCAGTGGAGGAAGCGCACCAGCGCCGCGCCGTCGCGCGCCTGCGCCGCCCGGTGGCCGGCGATCTCGACCTCGTTCTTGATCGCCTTCGGCAGCACCGCCGGGTCGCGCTTGGCGAGAAGCTTGGCGCCGGCGCGGTCGAGAGCGTCGAAGATGGCCGCGACCGACCGCTCGGGATCGACGACGACGGACTTGCCGGCGAGCCCGGCCAGCCACGGCTCGAAGTCATGCCGCTCGTGAACGCGCACCCCATTGCCGAGATGCTGGCGCACCTCGTCGCCGATTTTCTCGGAGGCGACGAACAGGTCGGCGGTGCCGTCGGCATGGACGACGGCATAGGACAGCGCGACCGGCGTATGATCGACGTCGGCGCCGCGCACGTTGAAGGTCCAGGCGATCGAATCGAGCGCCGCCAGCACCGCCGCATCGGCCTTCATCTCTTTGAGGCGGTCGGCCATCTCCTGCCGCTTGGCGGCCGAGGATTTGCCGGCAAATTCGTCAGGATGGACGATCAGCCGCGCCCGCGACGGGTCGGGCTTGCCAGCCCAGACCGCGTCGACCGGATTGCGCGGCACCGCGACCAGCTCGGCGCCCTTCTCGGCCAGCGCCTCGCGCGCCTTCTCGACCCATTCGCGGGTGTGGAGCCAGGGATCGTAGCCGATCCGTCCGCCTTCCGGCGCATGCGCCTTCAGCCAGTCGGCGACGCTCGACTCCGGGACCGATTCGTAGCTCCAATGCTCGCCGTCGACCTGGGCGCGGACCTGCAGCGTGTAGCGGCCATCGGTGAAGATCGCCGCTTCCTCCGGCAGCACCACCGCCGACCCCGCCGAGCCCTGGAAGCCGGTCAGCCAGGCGAGCCGTTGCGCGTAGCTGCCGACATACTCGCTCATATGCTCGTCGGTGAGCGGCACCACGAAGCCGTCGAGCCGGTCGGCCTTCAGTTGCTCGCGCAGCGCCGCGAGCCGGTCCGCATAGGTGGACATTGGCAATTTCCCCGTCGAGGGCTATCGCCGCTCATCTAGTCACGAAGGCCGCCCCGCGCCAGCCTTCGCGCCGGGTGGGGGAACATTCATGCGTCTATTCGCTATCTGCCTTCTGCTGATCGCCGCGCCGCTCGCGGCCCACAGCCAAACGCCAAGGAAAACGATGAATCCTTCGACTTCGCCCAGCACGGCCCGAACGGCCGAGCTTCCCGCGCCGCCGGTCGCCGAGCAGCGCCCCTATTCCTACGAGCGCCACGGCATCCGGATCGAGGATCCGTATCACTGGTTCAAGGATCAGTCCTATCCGACCGTCGACGACGAGGACGTGCTTTCGTACCTGCGCGCCGAGAACGCTTATTTCGAGGCGGCGATGGCGCCGCACCAGCCGCTGATCGACGAGCTTTTCCAGGAGATGCGCGGCCGCATCCCCGAGGACGATTCGTCGGTGCCGGTGCGCGACGGCGACTGGATGTACTGGTGGGCGTTCCAGCCGGGCGCGCAATACCGCACCTGGTACCGCCGCACCGCCGCCGGCGGCGACGCGCAGACCATCTTCGACGAGCCGCGCGAGGCCGAGGGCAGGCAATATTTCCAGCTCGGCGCGCTCGAGGTCAGCCCCGACGGCCGCTACGCCGCGATCATGGTCGACGACGACGGCTCGGAGCGCTTCCAGCTACGCATCCGCGACCTTCAGACCGGCGAGGACGTCGAGACGGTGACCGAGGTCGGCATCGGCCAGCCGGTCTGGACCGCCGACAGCCGCGGCATCGTCTTCACCGAGGTCAACGAGAACTGGCGCAGCTATCGCGCCCGGCTGCACCGGCTCGGCGATCCGCTCGAGAGCGATCGCACGCTCTACGAGGAAACCGAGAACGTCGCCTTCACGGTCGGCGTGGGCCTGACCCAGGACCGGCGCTTCATCCTCATCAGCACCGGCGAGAATTCGTCCAACGAGGTCCGCTTCCTCCCGGCCGACGATCCGGAAGCGATGCTGACGCTGATCGCACCGCGCCGGCCGGACATCCAATATTCGGTCGACGCCAGCCACGGCAAGCTGTGGATCCTGACCAACGACGATCACGTCAACTTCCGGCTCGCCGAAGCCTCGCCCGGGGCGCCGGGCGAGTGGCGCGAAGTGATCGCCGGCTCGGACGAGGTCTATCTGCGCGGCGTCACGGCCTTTCGCGACCATCTGGTGCTGACCGAGCGGGTCGGCGGCCTCGACCAGATCCGGCTGCGTTCCTACGACGGCAGCGAGGAGCGCATCCCCTTCCCCGAGGCGAGCTATACCGTCGCGCTCGGCGCCAATCCCGAATATGCGCCCGACGCCTACCGGCTCGGCTACGCCTCGATGGTGACGCCGCCGACCGTGTTCGACTATCATCCGGACGAGGACCGGCTCGAAACCCGCAAGGTCCAGCAGATTCCGTCGGGCTACGATCCGTCGCAATATGCGACCGAGCGGATCACCGTGCCGACCCGCGACGGCCGCCGGCTGCCGGTTTCGATCGTCTACCGCCGCGACTTCCAGCGCAACGGCCAGGGCCGGCTGTTCCTGTACGCCTACGGCGCCTACGGCTACGCCTATCCGCCCGGCTTCAACACCAACCGCCTGAGCCTGCTCGACCGCGGCTACGCCTTCGCCATCGCCCACATCCGCGGCGGCGACGATCTCGGCTACCGATGGTATCTCGACGGCAAGCTCGACCGGCGCACCAATACGTTCAACGATTTCGTCGACGCCGCCCGCGGCCTGATCGCGCAGAACTACACCCGCGCCGGCAACATCGCCATCCAGGGCGGATCGGCCGGCGGCGAGCTGATGGGCGCGGTCGTCAACTCCGATCCCGAACTGTGGGGGGCGGTGGTCGCCGACGTGCCGTTCGTCGACGTGCTCAACACCATGCTCGACGACACGCTGCCGCTGACGCCCGGCGAGTGGAACGAATGGGGCAACCCGATCGCCGACCGCGCCGCCTTCGAATATATCCGCAGCTATTCGCCCTACGACAACGTGCGCGCCCAGGCCTATCCGCCGATGCTGATCACCGGCGGCCTCAACGACCCGCGCGTCACCTATTGGGAGCCGGCCAAATGGGCGGCGCGCCTGAGGGCGATGAAGACCGACGACAATGTGCTGCTGCTGAAGACCAACATGGGCGCCGGCCACGGCGGCCAGTCCGGCCGCTGGACGCGGCTGCGCGAGGTGGCCGAGGCCTATGCCTTCATCCTGACGCAGATGGCAGCGGAGTGATTGGTCTCCGCGGGAAGAAATCCAGCTCGGGCCGAGCCTGCCGAAGCCCGTTCCTTGCTTGGTGCGCCGGGAAGGGAAATAGAGGGCTTCGACAAGCTCAGCCCGAACGGCGGTGGTGAATGGGTCAGGTGTTCGAGAAGCGGATCACCGCCTCGGCCGGGGACATCGACGAGCTCGGCCACGTCAACAATGCCGCCTTCGTGCGCTGGATCCAGGACATGGCGACGGCGCACTGGGAGACGATCGCGCCGATCGAGCATCGCGAGGCCTACGTCTGGGTCGTGACGCGGCACGAGATCGACTATCTGCGCGCGGTGCTCCCCGGCGAGACGGTGACCGGTCGGACCTGGGTCGGCGAGGCGCCGAAGGGCGCGCGCTTCGAGCGCCACGTCGAGTTCGTCGGCGGCGACGGCCGGGTGCGGGTGCGGGCGAGGACGACCTGGGCGATCGTCGGCAAAGCGAGCGGGCGCCCGCTGCGGGTGCCGGACGCGGTCGCCGCCCCGTTTCTCGCCTGATCCTCCGACCGCGCGTCAGCTGCCCGGCGGCGGCAGGCCCGGCCTCTCCTTCGGTTGCAGGCGGAACAAGGCGCGGTCCTCCGCCGTGAAGCCGCGCATCCAGACGACGACGCCGAAGGTGACCATGATCAGCGGAATCCCGACCGCCAGCTCGAGCCATTCGAAGGTATCCGGCAAGGCGGTGAAGATGAAGCCGACGACGACCGCCGCCGCGGCCGCCCAGATCAGCGACCAGCGCCAGCCCTGCACCGGCGCGGCGAGCAGCCGCGACAGCAGCTTCGCCTTCAGCACCGAGGCGAGGCCGAGCGCCAGCGCCAGCGCGATCGCCGCCCCCGCCGCCTGGAAGGCCTGGCGCCCTCCCTCGTCGGCCGGCCAGTCGAGCGTGTCGAGGGCGACGATGATCGCCACCGTCAGCAGCGCCTGCGTCGCCACCATCAGCAGCGAGATGAGGAGGTTGCGGTGGCGCGCCACGTAGACGAGCGCCGCTTCCGACACCGCCGCCGTCGCCGCCACCACTTCGGCGCCGAGCAGGAAAGCGAGCGCAGCGGTGCCGCCGACGAATTCGGGGCCGACCAGCCCCATCACCGCCTCGCCCGGAATGCCGAGCGACAGGGCGATCGCGGCCTGGGCGGCGATGATCCAGAACCCGACCTGGCGCACCTGCCTCGCGACGCAGGCGCGGTCGCCCTCGGCGAGCTTCTGGGTGATCACCGGGGCGAGGATCGGGTCGAAGCTGGTCTTCAGCTTCTGGGGGAGCGAGGCGACCTGCTGCGCGACATAATAGACGCCGACCCAGTAAGGCGCGACGAACAGCCCGAGGATGGCGATGTCGAGCCGCCGCGACACCCATTCGATCGCGTCGGCGCCGGCGAGCGGCACGTTCTGCCGCGCCACCGCGAGCAGCTCGGCCGGGTTGGGCTTCCAGCCGTGGGGCAGGCCGTAGCTGCGGTAGAGCCGCCACATCGCCGCCGCCAGACCGGCGGCGATCGAGATGACATAGGCGATGATGAGGCCGTCCCGCGACGAGAGATAGACCATCGCGAAGGCGGCGATGCTGATCGTCCAGGGCTCGACGATGGCGCGGACGTGGACCGTCGAGGCGACGTCGTGGCGGTAGGCGAGCGCGGCCAGCGCCACGTCCGCCCCGGCGATGCCGAAGATGACCAACGGCAGCAGCCAGTCGGCGCCGTAAATGTCGCCGGTCGGGAACATCGCCTGCGGGAACAGCATCAACACCGCGCTCGCCGCCGCCGAGGCGATGAAGGCGGCTAGCAGCCCGTCCCAGACCACGCAGACGTGGGGTTGATCGGTCGTCGACAGCCGCTGCGCGAGCCCGCGCTTCAGCCCGAGCGTCGCCAGCTGCGCCGCGAACTCGATGACGATGATGGCATAGGCGAAGCGGCCGAGCAGCTCCGGACCATATTCGCGGCCGGCGATGAACAGGAACGGCAGCCGCGCCGCCAGCCGCAGCACGAAGCCGAGGAAGTTGGTGCGGCCGCCCTTCGCCAGCGCGGCGATGTCGTCAGCAGGCGGCGGCTGCGTCATTCCCGGTCCCACCGGCGGTCGGACGCGATCAGGAGGCGGGCGGCTGCCACGGTCCGGCGGCGCCCTCGGCGCCGATCGCGGCAGGCGCCGGAATCCATTTGGCCATCGTCATTTCCCCCCTCAATGCGCAGCGCCCCAATTGGGGCCGGTGCCGATCTCGACGCCGAGCGGCACCGACAGCCTCGCCGCCGGCTCGGCGGCGCCCGCCATGACCCGGCGCACGATCGCGGCGGCGGCCCCGGCCTCGTCCTCCGGCACTTCGAACACCAGCTCGTCATGGACCTGGAGCAGCATCCGCGCGCGATCCAGCCCTTCCGCCGCCAGCGCCGGGCCGATGCGGGCCATCGCCCGCTTGATGATGTCGGCGGCGGTGCCCTGGATCGGGGCGTTGATCGCGGCCCGCTCGGCGCCCTGGCGCTCGTGCTGGACGCGCGACTTGATGCGCGGAAAGTGGGTCTTGCGGCCGAACATCGTCGTCGTGAAGCCGGTCTCGCGCGCCCTGGTCAGCGTCTCGCCGATATAGGCGCGAATGCCGGGAAAGCGGTCGAAATAGCGGTCGATGATCGCCTGCGCCTCGTCGGCGGTGACGCCGAGCCGGCCGGCCAGCCCCCAGCGCGAGATGCCGTAGAGGATGGCGAAGTTGATCGTCTTGGCCGAGGCCCGGGTGTCGCGCGTCACCTGGCCGAACAATTCCTGCGCGGTCATGTTGTGGATATCCTCGCCGCGCTCGAAGGCGGCCTTGAGCTGCGGCACGTCGCAGATATGGGCGGCGAGCCTGAGCTCGATCTGGCTGTAGTCGGCCGACAGCAGCACGAAGCCGTCCTCGGCGATGAAGGCGTCGCGGATGCGCCGGCCGATCTCGGTGCGGATCGGGATGTTCATCAGGTTCGGGTCGGTCGAGGCGAGCCGCCCGGTCTGCGCGCCCGACAGGCTGAAGCTGGTGTGGACGCGGCCGGTCTCCGGGTTGATCTGCTCCTGCAGCGCGTCGGTATAGGTCGACTTGAG
>Ga0299913_10002535_pt1 | contig 14474 bp, 16 predicted proteins | sample RVTome_9_FD_201360 | JGI IMG/M metagenome (GOLD analysis project Ga0299913, IMG submission 201360) | Soil microbial communities from uranium-contaminated site in the Upper Colorado River Basin, Wyoming, United States - RVT155D38 (version 2) ... | reverse complement strand
CTTCGCCACCGCGCTGGTCGAGACCGGGTCGACGATGGACACGGTGATCTTCGAGGAGTTCAAGGGCACCGGCAACGCCGAGCTCAAGCTCGACCGCAAGATCGCCGACAAGCGGGTGTTCCCGGCCATCGACGTCGACCCGTCCGGCACCCGCAAGGAGGAGTTGCTGCTCTCGCCCGACGAGCTCGCCGTCACGGTCAAGCTGCGCCGGGTGCTGGCGGCACTCGACTCGGGGCAGGCCATCGACCTGCTGCTGGACCGCCTGCGCAAGAGCCGCACGAACATCGAGTTCCTGATGCAGGTGGCCAAGTCGACCCCTGGCTCGGACGACTAAGGCCTGTCCCGTGGATCTTTGGCCTGCTGCGCCGCGCAGCAGGCGCCTCGCGGCGTTCTCCTCCTCGCCCATAGCTCCGCTATGGGCTCGTCGTCGGCCTTGCGAGCCATCCAGCTGGATCGCCGCTCGCGACGGCCACGATCCACGGGACAGGACCTAGCACGCCGGAATAGCGGGCCGGCATCCGCGGTTACAGCGGATGCCGGCCCGTCTGGCAGACTGACGAGTCGAGTCCGGCTCCGGTTCACCCCGGCAACACCATGGGGACCCGGCGGCCAACCGATGAGAAGAGGACAAGACGTTGAAGAGCGGTATCCACCCCGACTACGTGGTGACCGAGGTCGTGTGCGGCTGCGGGAACACGTTCACCACGCGTAGCACGAAGCGCAACGGCAGCATCCACGTCGAGGTCTGCTCGAACTGCCACCCGTTCTACACCGGCAAGCAGAAGATCCTGGACACCGGTGGTCGGGTCGCCCGCTTCGAGGCCCGCTACGGCCGGCGCGAGAAGAAGAAGTGAGCCGCGCGGCCGGGGGCCGCAGATGAGCACACTTGACGAACTGCTGGCCGAGCACGCCGAGCTCGAACGTCGGCTCGCCGACCCCTTGGTGCACGCCGACCAGGGCACGGCCCGCAAGCTCGGCCGCCGGCATGCCGAGCTCGGGCCGATCGCCAGGATCGCGGCCGACCTGATCGCCGCCCGCGGGGACCTCAGCGCGGCGCGCGAGCTGGCCGGCGAGGATCCGGGGTTCGCCGCCGAGGCCGACAGCATCGCCCGGCGGGTCGTGGGCCTGGAGCAGCGGCTCTCCGAGCTGCTCGTGCCGCGCGACCCCGAGGACGCGTCCGACGTGGTCATGGAGATCAAGTCGGGGGAGGGCGGCGAGGAGTCCGCGCTGTTCGCCGCCGACCTGCTGCGCATGTACGGGCGCTACGCGGAGCGCCGCGGATGGCGCACCGAGGTGCTCGGCGGCACCGACTCCGACCTCGGCGGGTTCAAGGACGTCACGCTGTCGATCAAGAGCCGTGGCGTCCCGGACCCGGACAAGGGCGTGTGGGCCAGGCTCAAGTTCGAGGCCGGTGTGCACCGCGTGCAGCGGGTGCCGGTCACCGAGACGCAGGGCCGCATCCACACCTCGGCCGCCGGGGTGCTGGTGTACCCCGAGGTCGAGGACGTCGACATCGAGATCGATGACAAGGACCTGCGGGTCGACGTGTTCCGCTCCTCCGGCAAGGGCGGGCAGAGCGTCAACACCACGGACTCCGCCGTGCGGATCACCCACGTGCCGACCGGCATCGTGGTCTCCTGCCAGAACGAGCGCTCGCAGCTGCAGAACAAGGCCCGCGCCATGCAGGTGCTGCACGCCAGGCTGCGCGCGCTCGCCGACGAGGAGGCCGCGTCCAAGGCGGCGGCCGACCGGCGCAGCCAGGTACGCACCGTGGACCGCTCGGAGCGGGTCCGCACCTACAACTTCCCGGAGAACCGCATCTCCGACCACCGGGTCAACTTCAAGGCCTACAACCTGGACGCCGTGCTCGACGGCGACCTGGACGCGATCCTCGACGCGCTGGCCACGGCCGATCGCGCCGAGCGCATGTCCTAGACCCCACCCGTCGACTCGCATCCGTATCGACGTCTTGCGCGCGCCAAACCGTCGATACGGATGCGAGTCGCCCTAGGTTGTGCCCCATGCCGTCCGGGTCCGTGCCGCTGTGGGTGCCCATCGTGGTCGGCCTGCTCGGGTTCTGCGGCGTGCTCGGCGCCCAGCTGATCGCCGGCTGGCGGGAGGACCGCCGCTGGCAGCGCGAGGTGTCGCGGGAGAACCTGCGCTGGCAGCGGGAGCGCGAGCGGCAGCACGAGGAGCGGCGCTACGCCGGCCGGGAGCTCGCCTACGGCAAGATGATCGGCCTGCTCGAGGAGTGGCAGTGGGTGCTGCACCCGGCCAAAGAACTGGTCATCAAGCGCGAGGAATCGTTGACCGACGAGCTGCGCGCCGGGTTGCGGTCGATGCGCGACGAAGCGCGTGAGGCGCTCGGGCCGATCAACCTGCACGCCCCGGACGCGATCCGCCGGCTGATGCGCGACGCGATACTCGCCAAGGTGCGGCTGACCGACGCACTGCTCGCCGGCTCCGACCAGTATGCCGAGATGGACGCGCAGTACCGGCGCAGCCTCGACGCCTACGTGGCGATGCGCACCGCCATGCGCCGCGACCTCGCCATCGACTGACCTCCCTTGGGGGAGGGGCGGTCAGGGGGCGCGGCGGGCGGTGGCGAAGCGGGGGCGGCCGGTGAGGTCCTCGTGGTCCTCGACGTCGGTCAGCACCGTGCGGGCCCGAAGCAGCGCCGGCACGGCCTCGCCATGGGTGTCGTCGTGCTCGATCGCCAGCGCGCCGCCGGGGCGCAGCAGCCTGGCCGCCGTGGACACCACCGGCCGGATCACCGCCAGCCCGTCCGGCCCGGCGAACACCGCGTCGCGCGGGTCGTGGTCGGCCACCTCGGGCGGCACCTCGGCGCTGGACGGCACGTACGGCGGGTTGCACAGCACCAGGTGGGCCGTGCCGTCCAGCTCGGCGAAAATGTCGGGGTAGGTGACGTGGCCCCCGGTCACGTCGGTCCTGGTCACGTCGGTCCTGGTCACGTCGGTCCTGGTCACGTCGGTCCTGGTCACGTCAGCCCTGGTCACGTCAGCACAGTGCAGTGCGATCGGGGTGTCCCCGGCGCCGACCCGCAGGTTGGCGTTGCGCCGCGCCCAGGCCAGCGCGGACGGATCGATGTCCACGGCGTGCACCACCGCGTCCGGCCGGGCATTGGCCACCGCGAGCGCGAGCGCGCCGGAGCCGGTGCACAGGTCCACCACGACCGGCGCCTCCGAAGTGCCCTCCAGGAAGGCGAGCCCCCAGCCGAGCAGCAGCTCGGTCTCCGGCCGCGGCACGAACACCCCCGGCCCCACCGACACCGTGATGGCGCCCATCGCCGACCAGCCCGTCAGGTGCTGCAGCGGCACCCTCGCCGCGCGCTGCTCCACCAGCCGGCGGAGCTGTTCGACGACCGGCGGGTCCACCAGCGGGATCAGCGGCAACCGGGTGCGCTCGGTGCCGAGCACGTGCGCCGCCAACATCTCGGCATCGGCCCTCGGACTGGCCACCCCTGCCTTGGCCAGGATTCGTTCGGCCTCCAGCACGGCCAGCCGCAGCGGTTGACGGGTCACGCGCCCACCATGCCACGGTGCGCTCTCCGCCCCCGACGCGCCATCCACCCGCGCCGGCGTGCCAGGATCACGGCGTGAGTGCGATCTACGACTGCAGCGTGCCCGCCCTCAGGACGGCCGGACTGGCCGCGGCCGCCGGCGCGGTCCGCGGGGGCCGGCTGATGGTACTGCCCACCGACACCGTGTACGGCATCGGCTGCGACGCCTTCGACCCGGCCGCCGTGCAGGGCCTGCTGGCCGCCAAGGGGCGGGGGCCGCAGATGCCGGTGCCGGTGCTGGTCGGCTCGTGGACCACGATCGACGGGCTGGTGCTCGGCATGCCGCGGCACGCGCGCAGCCTGATCGAGGCGTTCTGGCCGGGTGGGCTGTCGCTGGTCCTCCCGCACGCGCCGTCGCTGGCCTGGAACCTCGGCGACACCAGGGGCACCGTGATGCTGCGGATGCCGCTGCACCCGGTGGCGCTGGAGCTGTTGCGCGGGTTCGGCCCGATGGCCGTCTCCAGCGCCAACCGGACGGGCCAACCGCCGGCGACCACGGCCGCCGAGGCCAAGCAGCAGTTCGGCGACGACGTGCCGGTGTACCTGGACGGCGGGCCGAGCGGGGACCCCGTGCCGTCCACCATTGTCGATCTCACCGGCGAGAATCCGATGGTGCTGCGCGAGGGCGCGGTTACAGCCGATCAGGTGTCGGACGTGCTGGGTATCGCCGTGCCGCTGGCGCAGTAGCGCGCGATAGCGTGTGTACGTGAGCACACCGTTCTGGGGCCCAGACTTTGACGAACTGCAGGAGACCGACCCGGACATCGCGGCCGTGGTGCTCGGCGAGCTGGAGCGGCTGCGCGGCGGGCTGCAGCTGATCGCCAGCGAGAACCTCACCAGCCCGGCGGTGCTCGCGGCACTCGGCTCGACGCTGTCCAACAAGTACGCCGAGGGTTACCCGGGCCGCCGCTACTACGGCGGCTGCGTCGAGGTGGACAAGGCCGAGGAGATCTGCATCGCGCGGGCGAAGGAGCTGTTCGACGCCGAGCACGCCAACGTGCAGCCGCACTCCGGAGCGAGCGCGAACCTCGCCGTGTACGCCGCGTTCTGCCGGCCGGGCGACACCGTGCTCGCGATGTCGCTGCCGCACGGCGGCCACCTGACGCACGGCTCGCCGGTCAGCTTCTCCGGCCGCTGGTTCAACCCGGTGCCGTACCACGTCACGCGGGACACCGAGCTGATCGACTACGACGAGGTGCGCGACCTGGCCATCGAGCACCGGCCGAAGATGATCCTGGCCGGCGCCACCGCGTACCCGCGGCTGATCGACTTCGCGGCGTTCCGGGAGATCGCGGACGAGGTGGGCGCGATCCTCTTCGTGGATGCCGCGCACTTCATCGGCCTGGTCGCCGGCAAGGCGATCCCGTCACCAGTGCCGTACGCCGACGTCGTGAGCTTTACCACGCACAAGGTGCTGCGCGGCCCGCGCGGCGGCATGATCGTCTGCAAGGCCGAGCACGCCAAGGCGATCGACAAGGCCGTGTTCCCGTTCAGCCAGGGCGGCCCGCTGATGCACTCCGTCGCCGCCAAGGCGGTCGCGCTCAAGGAGGCCGCCACCCCCGGCTTCCAGGCCTACGCGGCGCAGGTGGTGTCCAACTCCGGCGCGCTGACCAAGGGCCTGGAGGAGGAGGGCATGCGCGCGGTGTCCGGCGGCACCGACACCCACCTGTCGCTCATCGACCTGCGTGGCCTCGGCATCACCGGCGCCGAAGCGGAGACCCGCTGTGACATCGCGGGGATCACGCTCAACAAGAACGCCATCCCGTTCGACCCGCAGCCGCCGCTCGTCGGATCCGGCATCAGGGTCGGCACCCCGGCCACCACCACGCAGGGCATGACCGAGGGCGACATGGCCGAGATCGCCAGGCTGATCGGCCGGGCGGCGCGCGCCGAGCCGGGCACCGAGACCGGCGACAAGGAGCTGGCCGACGTCGGCGCCGCCGTCACCGAGCTCGTCGCGGCCAGACCGGCGTACCCGCGGCCGCAGCCGCAGGGCTAGTGGCCGCGCAACCACCCCCGCTCGACCTGGACATCGTCCCGGTACGCGAGTTCCTGCTCGTCGGGCTCACCACGGCCGCGGTGACCTTCCTGCTCACCGGGCTCGTGCGGCTGCTGGCGATCAGGGCGAGGGCCGTCGCCACCCCGCGCGAGCGCGACGTGCACGTCACGCCGATCCCGCGGCTGGGCGGGGTGGCGATGTACGGCGGGGTGGCCGCCGGCATGCTGATGGCCAACCACCTCCCCGTGCTGCGCAGCGCGTTCACCTCGCTCGACGCGGTCGCGGTGCTGCTCGCCGGTGGCCTGATCGTGCTGGTCGGCGCGCTGGACGACCGCTTCGACCTGGACGCGGTTACCAAGCTCGCCGGCCAGGTCACCGCGGCCGGCGTGCTGGTGCTCTTCGGCGTGCAGTGGTTCCTGTTCTGGGTGCCGTGGGGCTCCGACGGCAACGGCTCGCTCGCCGTGCTCGGCCAGGACCAGGCCGTGCTGCTCACCGTCCTGATGACGGTGGTGCTGGTCAACGCGATGAACTTCGTCGACGGGCTGGACGGGCTGGCGGCCGGCATCGGGCTGATCGCCGCCGCGTCGATCGGGGCGTTCTCGCTGGGCCAGCTGCACACGCAGGGCTCGGTGGAGGCGTACCCGCCGGTGCTGATCGCGGCCACCCTGGCCGGCGCCTGCCTCGGCTTCCTGCCGCACAACTTCCAGCCGGCCCGGATCTTCATGGGCGACTCCGGCTCGATGCTGATCGGGCTCATGCTCGCCGCCGCCAGCACGAGCGCCTCCGGCCGCATCGACACCAACGCCTACGCGGCCAGCGACGCGCTCGGCCTGCTGTCGCCGCTGCTGGTGGTGGCGGCCGTGCTGTTCGTGCCGCTGCTCGACTTCGGCCTGGCCGTGCTGCGCCGCACCAGGGCCGGCCGGCACCCGTTCCACGCCGACAAGATGCACCTGCACCACCGCCTGCTGGAGATCGGCCACTCGCAGCGCAGGGCCGTGCTGCTCATCTACCTGTGGGCCGGCGTGCTCGCCTTCGGCGCCGTCGCGCTGACCCTGCTGGACGCGTTCGTGGTGGCCTGGGGCGTCGGCCTCGGCCTGATCCTGGCGCTGCTCGCGTCCGCCGTCCCCCGGCTGCGGGCCAGGAAGCTGTGACGGCCGTCCCGGCCCGGTGAGGTGATCGTCACACCCGGCGCGCGGGTGAGAAGAACCGCTGGTAGAGGGCCTAGGGGCTGCTGTCAAGAGGGCACTTCACGCTGTGATAGCGTTCGTTTCGTTCCCACCCGGGTGGGTAACGCAGAGCCCACCGACGGTGTCCCCATTCGATTTGGCGTGCCGTCTCTGGACTAGAAGGAGTGCCCATGAGCGATGATGCCGGGCTCGCACCGCATACGACCTGAGGTCGGTGCTCTGTGAGCCAGCCTGACGGCCCCGACCTCGCGACACTGCTCGGCCTCGGCTTGGCGACGGCAGCGTTCCTGGTGGTTGGCCTCGGCCTCGGGTGGCTCGTCGACAGCATGCTGGATAGCCTCCCAGTCTTCGTTTTCCTCGGCTTGGCGGTGGGTGTCGTCGGCGCCGGTGGATATGTCTACGCCCAGTTCAAGAAGTTCATGAAGGAGTAACCGGCTCGTGAGAGGTCAGGCGTGAACAGCGAACCGCCCAGTTCGATCAGCACGGCTGCCGACCTGCGGCAGGCAACGGTCCTGGCGGCGGGGCTCGGCGTGGCCGGGCTTATCGTCATGATCGTGGTCGGGCGCCCGTGGGCGGGGTTCTTCGCCGTCCTGGGGCTCGGGCTCGGGCTGCTCAACGCGATCTTCGTGCGCCGGGCCGCGGCCAAGTTCGCCACCGCCGACTCGCCGAGCAAGGGCTCGTTCGCGGGGTCGGCGATGGTGCGGCTCGCCGTGGTGAGCCTGGTCGCGCTGGTGTTCGCGCTGATCATCCGGCCGGACGGACTCGGCGTCTTCATCGGGCTCGCGGCCTTCCAACTGATCATGATCGGGGTAGGGCTGGTGCCGCTGCTCAAGGAACTTCGTTCATCTGAAGGGCTCGGAAAGTGAGCGGGTACGTTCTCGCGGCCGAGACGGTCGAGGTCGGCGTCCACCGGCAGTGGCACGCACTCGGCATGACGTTCAACGCCGACACGCTGATCTCGACGGCGCTGGCCGCCGTGATCGTCGCCGGTGTCGGCGTCTACCTGGCCCGGCGCGCGACCTCCGGCGTGCCGAGTGGCCTGCAGTTGACGTTCGAGACCGTGACCGGCCAGATCGAGGAGCAGGTCGAGGACCAGATCGGGATCAGGACGGCGCCGTTCGTGGTGCCGCTGGCGATCGCGCTGTTCTTCTTCATCCTGGTCGCGAACCTGCTGTCGATCCTGCCGCACGCGTTCGAGGAGTACGTGCGGCCGCCGACGGCCGACGTGAACCTCACGTTCGCGCTGGCCTTCTTCGTGATCATCCTGGTGCACCTCACCGGGATCAGGACGCGCGGCGCAAGGAAGTACTTCGCGCACTTCGCGCACCCGTACCCGTTCCTGCTCCCGCTGGAGATCATCACCGAAATCGTCAAGCCGTTCACGCTCGCGCTGCGGTTGTTCGGCAACATCCTCTCGGGCGGCGTGATGGTCGCGGTCATCGCGCTCATGCCGGCATGGATCTACTGGTTGCCGACGTCGTTGTGGAAGCTGTTCGACATCTTCGTCGGGGTACTGCAAGCGTTCATCTTCATGCTCTTGACGATCATCTACTTCGGCTTCGCCGTCGGCATTTCCGAGGACGAGGCACATTGATTTCGCTCGGCCCAAGGTCTTCCCGTTAGGTTCACCACAAGAGGAGAGAAATGGCTCTCAGTGAGATCGTCCTCGCGCAGGAGGGCGGCGTCACCGCCGAATCGATCACGTTGGCCGGCGCCTTCATCGGCGGTGGTCTTGCGCTGGCCGGTGGCGCCGTCGGCGCGGCCATCGGCGACGGCCTTGCCGGTGCGCAGACGATCGCCGGTGTCGCCCGTCAGCCGGAGGCCCGCGGTCGCCTGTTCACCATCTTCCTGCTGACCGTCGGTCTGTGCGAGGCGATGTACTTCATCAACCTCGCCTTCATGGCCCTGTTCGTCTTCGCGCTCGCCTGACCGTCGGGAAAAGTGACATGACTGCACGGCTTCTCGCCGCCGAAGAGGGCGGCGACATCTTCCTGGTTCCCAACGGGACCTTCTTCGCCGAGCTGGCGGTCTTCGTGGTCATCTTCTGGGTGATCTGGAGATTCGTCGTGCCGCCGGTCAAGAAGGCCATGACCGAGCGTCAGGAGATGGTGCGCCGGCAGATCGAGGAGAGCCGCAGGACCAACGAGCGACTGGAAGCCGCCGAGGCCAAGTACAGCGAGGTGCTCGCCGAGGCGAGGACCGAGGCGGCCAAGATCAGGGACGAGGCCCGCGCGGAGGCCGGCAAGATCAAGGCCGAGCTGCGCGACCAGGCCGACCGCGAGGTCGCGCTCATCAGGCAGCGCGGCGAGGAGCAGCTTGCCACCCAGCGCGAGCAGGTACTGCGGCAGCTGCGCTCCGAGGTCGGTCAGCTGGCGATCGCGCTGTCCGAGCGCATCGTCGGCGAGGCGATGGCGGACGAGATCCGCAGGCGCGGCACGGTCGACCGCTTCATCGACGAGCTGGACGCCATGTCGGCCAGGGACGGCGACGAGGCGGCGGCGCCGGCCCCACGCAGCGGTGCTGGTGCGCGGAGGAAGTCCTGATGCAGCTCATGCGGCCGGCCAGCCGGCGGGCACTCGCCGAGGCCACGGAACGACTCGACGGCTACCTCGACGGTGCCGCCGAGGCCGACGCCGAGCGGTTCGGCGAGGAGCTCTTCTCGGCTGTCGACGTGCTGACGGCCGAGGCCGTGCTGCGCCGCCACCTGGCCGACCCGGCGACCGACCCGGCCGACCGGGGCCGGCTACTGAAGGCCGTGTTCGGCAAGAAGCTGGGCAAGCCGGCGATGCAGACGCTCGACGGCCTGGTCGCCGCGCGCTGGTCGCAGCCGCGCGACCTGGTCGACGCCGCCGAGACCCTCGGCCGGCTGGCGCTGCTCGCGGTCGCGGAGAGGCAGGGCGTCATCGAGGACGTCGAGGACGAGCTGTTCCGCGCCGGTCGCATCGTCGACCGGGAGCCGCAGCTCGCCGGGCTACTCGGTGACCTCACGGCTCCCGCGCAGCGGCGGGCCGAGCTCCTCCGGTCGGTGGTCACGGGCAAGGTGCACAAGGTGACCGAGCGGCTGCTCGTGCGCGCGCTGCAGGCCCCGCAGCGGCCGTCGCTCGACCGGGACGCCGAGGAGCTGGCCGAGCTGGCCGCCGCGCGCCGGGAGCGCTCGATCGCCAAGGTCAGCACCCCGGTCGCGCTCACCGACGACCAGCAGGAGCGCCTCACCGCCGCGCTGGCGCGGATCTACGGCCGGCCGATGTCGCTGCAGATCGAGCTGGACCCCGAGCTGCTCGGCGGCCTGGTGGTGCGGGTCGCCGACGAGCTGATCGACGGCAGCGTCGCCGGCCGGCTCGAGGCCGCCCGCCGGCTGCTACCACACTGAAAACGACAGACCTGAAACACTGAGAGCAGGGACGCAAGAGCTATGGCGGAGCTGACGATCTCCCCGGACGAGATCAAGAGCGCGATCGAGAACTACGTCTCCTCCTTCACGCCCGAGACCTCGGCCGAGGAGGTAGGGATCGTCACCGACACCGGTGACGGCATCGCCCACGTCGAGGGCCTGCCATCGGCGATGACCAACGAGCTGCTGGAGTTCCCCGGCGGCGTGCTCGGCGTCGCGCTGAACCTGGACGTGCGCGAGATCGGCGCGGTCATCCTCGGCAACTACGAGGAGATCCAGGAAGGCCAGCAGGTCAAGCGCACCGGCCGGGTGCTGTCGGTGCCGGTCGGCGACGCCTTCCTCGGCCGCACGGTCAACCCGCTCGGCCAGCCGATCGACGACCTGGGCGACATCGAGGCCGACGACACCCGCGCGCTGGAGCTGCAGGCCGCGACCGTCGTGCAGCGGCAGGGCGTCAAGGAGCCGCTGCAGACCGGGATCAAGGCGATCGACGCCATGACCCCGATCGGCCGCGGCCAGCGGCAGCTGATCATCGGCGACCGCAAGACCGGCAAGACGGCCGTGTGCGTCGACACGATCATCAACCAGAAGCAGAACTGGGAGTCCGGCGACCCGCAGCTGCAGGTGCGCTGCGTGTACGTGGCGATCGGGCAGAAGGGTTCCACGATCGCCGGCGTGCGGCAGGCACTCGAGGACGCCGGCGCGCTGGACTACACCACGATCGTGGCCGCGCCGGCCTCCGACTCGGCCGGCTTCAAGTGGCTCGCGCCGTACACCGGCTCGTCGATCGCGCAGCACTGGATGTACCAGGGCAAGCACGTGCTGATCGTGTTCGACGACCTGACCAAGCAGGCCGAGGCGTACCGCGCGATCTCGCTGCTGCTGCGCCGCCCGCCGGGCCGCGAGGCGTACCCCGGCGACGTCTTCTACCTGCACTCGCGGCTGCTGGAGCGCTGCGCCAAGCTGTCCGACGAGCTGGGTGGCGGCTCGATGACCGGCCTGCCGCTCATCGAGACCAAGGCCAACGACATCGCCGCGTACATCCCGACCAACGTCATCTCGATCACCGACGGCCAGTGCTTCTTCGAGTCCGACCTGTTCAACGCGGGTGTCCGGCCGGCCATCAACGTCGGCGTGTCGGTGTCCCGGGTCGGTGGCGCTGCGCAGATCAAGGCCATGAAGAAGGTGGCCGGCTCGCTGCGGCTGGACCTGTCGCAGTACCGGGAGCTGGAGGCGTTCGCCGCGTTCGGCTCGGACCTCGACGCCACGTCGAAGGCGACCCTGGAGCGCGGCGCGCGACTGGTCGAGCTGCTCAAGCAGGGCCAGTACTCGCCGTTCCCGGTGGACGAGCAGGTCGTCTCGATCTGGCTCGGCACCAGGGGGCACCTCGACTCGGTGCCGGTCCAGGACGTCCGCCGCTTCGAGGGCGAGTTCCTGGAGCACCTGCGCCACCAGCAGGAGGGCATCCTGGCCGAGATCCGGGACACCCGCGACCTGTCGTCGGACAACGAGGAGCGCCTGGTCGCCGCCGTCGACCACTTCAAGCGCGCCTTCAACACCTCCGACGGCAGACCGCTGGTCAGGGACCCGGAGGCTGAGGCAATGGAGGCCGGAGACGTCGGCCACGAGTCCGTCAAGGTGCGCCGTCCACCGCCGCAGAAGAAGGGCTAGCCGATGGCCGCTCAACTGCGAGTTCTCCGTCGCCGGATCCGAACGGTCCAGCAGACGAAGAAGATCACCCGCGCGATGGAGCTCATCGCCACCTCGCGCATCGCCAAGGCGCAGGCCAGGGTTGCCGCGGCCAAGCCGTACGCCGACGAGATCACCGTGGTGCTCTCCGAGCTGGCCAACGCGTCCAGTCTGGACAACCCGCTGCTCACCGAGCGGGAGAACCCGACGCGCGCGGCGGTGCTGGTCGTCACGTCCGACCGCGGGCTGTGCGGCGCCTACAACTCGAACGTGATCAAGCGCGCCGAGGAGCTGGCCGCCCTGCTGCGTTCCGAGGGCAAGGAGCCGGTGCTGTACCTGATCGGGCGCAAGGGGCTGAACTTCTACCGGTTCCGCCAGCGGCCGATCGCGGAGTCGTGGACCGGGTTCTCGGAGCAGCCGCACTACGTCAACGCGGCGGCCGCCGGCTCGACGCTGGTCGAGTCGTTCCTGGCCGGCGCCGACGAGGGTGGCGTCGACGAGCTGCACGTGGTGTACACCGAGTTCGCCTCGATGCTGTCGCAGACGCCGGTGGCCAAGCGCGTCGCCCCGCTGGAGATCGAGTACGCCGACGTGGACGAGCGGCCGACGGTCCGGCCGCTGTACGAGTTCGAGCCGGAAGAGGACACGCTGCTCGACGCGCTGCTGCCGAAGTACATCAACACCAGGTTGTTCGCGGCGCTGCTGGAGGCCGCGGCGTCCGAGTCGGCCGCGCGGCGGCGCGCCATGAAGGCCGCGACCGACAACGCCAACGACCTGATCAGGGGCCTGACCAGAGAGATGAACCAGGCCCGCCAGGCCCAGATCACCCAGGAGATCAGCGAGATCGTCGGCGGTGCCGACGCGCTCGCCGCTGCCGCAGGAAGTGAGACATGACAGCTGCAATCGCAACTACCGGCCGCGTGGTACGGGTGATCGGCCCGGTCGTCGACGTCGAGTTCGGTCGCGACGAGGTCCCGGCGCTGTTCAACGCGCTGCGGGTGGACATCGCGCTGGAGGCGATGAAGAAGACCCTGACGCTCGAGGTCGCCCAGCACCTCGGCGACAACCTGGTGCGCGCCATCTCCATGCAGCCCACCGACGGCCTGGTGCGCGGCACGCCGGTGACCGACACCGGCAAGGCGATCGCGGTCCCGGTCGGCGACATCGTCAAGGGCCACGTGTTCAACGCCCTCGGCGACTGCCTCGACGAGCCCGGCTACGCCGCCGACGCGCCGCGCTGGCCCATCCACCGCAAGCCGCCGCCGTTCGCCCAGCTGGAGGGCCGTACCGAGATGCTGGAGACCGGCATCAAGGTGCTCGACCTGCTGACCCCGTACGTGAAGGGCGGCAAGATCGGCCTGTTCGGCGGTGCCGGTGTCGGCAAGACGGTGCTCATCCAGGAGATGATCCGCCGGGTCGCCCGCAACTTCGGCGGCACCTCGGTGTTCGCCGGCGTCGGCGAGCGCACCCGTGAGGGCAACGACCTCTGGGTGGAGATGGCCGAGGCCAACGTGCTCAAGGACACCGCGCTGGTGTTCGGGCAGATGGACGAGCCGCCGGGCACCCGGATGCGGGTCGGGCTCTCGGCGCTGACCATGGCCGAGTACTTCCGCGACGAGCAGAACCAGGACGTGCTGCTCTTCATCGACAACATCTTCCGGTTCACCCAGGCCGGCTCCGAGGTGTCGACCCTGCTCGGCCGGATGCCGTCCGCGGTGGGTTACCAGCCGACGCTGGCCGACGAGATGGGCGAGCTGCAGGAGCGGATCACCTCGACCCGTGGCCGCTCGATCACCTCGATGCAGGCCATCTACGTGCCAGCCGACGACTACACCGACCCGGCGCCGGCAACCACGTTCGCCCACCTGGACGCGACGACCAACCTGTCGCGGCCGATCTCGGAGAAGGGCATCTACCCCGCGGTGGACCCGCTGGACTCCACGTCCCGCATCCTGGACCCGCAGTACGTCGGCGAGGACCACTACCGGGTGGCGCGCGAGGTGCAGCGGATCCTGCAGCGGTACAAGGACCTGCAGGACATCATCGCCATCCTCGGCATCGACGAGTTGAGCGAGGAGGACAAGGTGCTCGTCGGCCGCGCGCGGCGCATCGAGCGCTTCCTGTCGCAGAACATGTACGCCGCCGAGGCGTTCACCGGCCAGCCCGGCTCGACGGTGCCGATCAAGGAGACCATCGAGTCGTTCGACAAGCTCTCCAAGGGCGAGTACGACCACGTGCCCGAGCAGGCCTTCTTCATGTGCGGTGGCCTGGAGGACCTGGAGCGCAGGCACAAGGAGCTCACTGCGCGCTGACGCGAAACCCGTGAGTGGCGATAGGTGCTATGGCACTCATCGCCACTCACGGGCCGAAGGCAACTATGGACACCGAAGTCGTGGCGCTGCTCGGCCTGTTGATGGCGGTCGGCCTGGTCGGCGTGATCGTCCCGGTGCTGCCGGGGCTGCTCCTGGTGGCCGCGGCCGGCCTGGTGTGGGCGATCATGGCCGACGGCGCCGGCCCGTGGGTCGTGTTCGGCGCCATGATGGTGGCGCTGGTGGCCGGCACGGTGGCGAAGTACGCCCTGCCCGGCCGATCGCTGAAGCGCTCAGGTGCGCCGGCCTCGACGCTCGT
>Ga0299913_10002534_pt1 | contig 14474 bp, 13 predicted proteins | sample RVTome_9_FD_201360 | JGI IMG/M metagenome (GOLD analysis project Ga0299913, IMG submission 201360) | Soil microbial communities from uranium-contaminated site in the Upper Colorado River Basin, Wyoming, United States - RVT155D38 (version 2) ... | reverse complement strand
GACTTGGGAGCGGTCTCCTCCGCTCGGAGCGCGGCGAACTGCCGGAGCACCTCTTCCTGTTCCTCGGTGAGATCGGTCGGCGTCTGCACCCGCAGCAACGCGACGAGCTCGCCGCGACCTCGGCCCTCGAGACGCGGCATCCCTTTCCCCTTCAGGCGAACGACCTCGCCGGCTTGGGTGCCCGGCTCGATCTCGATCTCGTCCGGCCCCTCCAGCGTGGGGATCTCGATGGTGCCGCCGAGCGCTGCCACGGTCATGGGCACGCCGACCTCGCATCCGAGGTCGGCTCCGGCACGCTGGAAGATCGGATGTGCCTCCACCCTGATCCCGACGTAGAGGTCTCCCGCGCGGCCCCCACGGACACCGGCCTCACCCCGTCCCGAAACCCGCAGTTGCGCACCATCGTCGACACCGGGCGGGATCGCAACGGTCAACGCATCGGTCACCTGCACGCGGCCGACGCCGGAACAGTTCTTGCATCTGTCGACGATCTCCTGACCTGCGCCGCGACAACGCGGACAGGTCGTTGCGGTGATCATGTTCCCGAGCATCGTGCGCCGTACCTCGCGCAGCTCGCCGGTCCCCCCGCAGTCCGAACAGGACACGGGGAACGTCCCGGGGGCCGCGCCACTACCGTGACAGTCCGGACACTCGACCAGCGTCGTGACGTCGATCGATCGCTCGATGCCTTCGGCGGCTTCCTCGAGGGTGAGCGATACCTCGGCAAGGATGTCTGAGCCACGGGCGGGGCCGGTACGGGTGGAACCGCCTCCGAAACCGCCGCCGAAGAACGTCGAGAACAGGTCCGAGATACCCCCGAAGTCACTGAAGTTCGCGGCCCCCGCACGATCGTCACCGAAAGTGTCGTAGCGCTGGCGCTTCTGAGGGTCGGAGAGGACCTCGTACGCGTGCGAGACGGCCTTGAAGCGCTCTTCGCTCTCCGGATCGGAGCTGGTCGCGTCTGGATGCAGCTCGCGCGCCAGCTTGCGATACGCGCGCTTGATCTCATCCGCGGTTGCCCCGCGGTCGACTCCGAGCGTTGCGTAGTGATCAGCCATCGAGATGAGGCTACATACCCAGTTCGGTCAACATCCGCCCGAGGTTGGCCGATACCTCGTAGACCGCGGCGATCGTCTTGCGGTAGTCCATCCGGGTCGGTCCCACGACACCCAGGGAGCCGAGGATGCTTCCGCCGACGGCATAAGGGGCCGCGATCACCGTGCTCGACTGCATCCCTTCGGCCTGGTTCTCGGCGCCGATCCGCACCGAGACGTTCTCAACCGACAGTGCGTCGGCCATGACTTCGAGCAGCAACCTGCGGTTCTCGAGGGCACCGATGACCTGGCGCACGGTCTCGAGATCTGCGAACTTCTCTTCGTCGACGATGTTGGATGCGCCTTCGAGGAACACCCGATCGGTCTCGCGCTGGTTGAGGTCCTCTTGCACCGCGCGCGATACCTCCGCAACCGGCTCGCGTAGCTCCGGCGGGAAAGCTTCGATGCCCTCCACGATCGCCCGGCCCGCAGCATCGAGCGGCTTGTCCACAACGACCGAATTGAGCTTCTGCGAGGCCTGTTCGATCTGCTCGTCGGTGAGGACCTCATCGACGTGCAGAACATGGTTCTCGACGATGCCGGTGTCGGTAACGAGAACGAACATCGCGCGCGAGGTCGACAACCGCACCAGCTCGACATGGCGCACGACACTTCGATCGAGGGCCGGTGCGAACACCACCGCTGCATGGTCGGTGAGATGGGACAGCAGCGCCGCCGTTTGGCGGAGCGAGTCCTCGAGCTCCCACCGGGGCTGGCCGAAGAAGCTCCGGATCTGCTGGGCTTGATCGGCGGGCAGCCGAACGTCGGCCCCCCACGCGTCGACGAAGAAGCGGTAGCCGACGTCGGTAGGGATCCGCCCCGCGGACGTGTGCGGCTGGTAGATATAGCCGGCCTCCTCGAGGTGGCCCATGTCGTTGCGGACCGTCGCCGGCGAGACCCTCAGCTTGTAGCGGTCGACCAGCGTCTTGGATCCGACCGGCTCGCCGGTCGAGACGTAGTGGGACACGATCGCCCTGAGAACGAGGGCCTTGCGTTCGTCGAGGGTCCGTTCGGCGGCGGTCATCCCTACGATGGTACCCCGGTTAGCACTCTCCGAGCGGGAGTGCTAACCGTAGGAACCGGCGATCGCGACATCGTGGTCGCGGCTGCCGCAGACGGGGCAGGCCGGGAGCCGCCCGGTCGCCAGCTCGGTCTCGCAGAGCGGGCAGTGTCCTCGAAGCTCGAGCAGCGTGGGGGCCTCGATCACGTCCCCATCCAGCGCCAGGAGGGTGCCGGTTCCCGGGTCCACGTGCACGACGTGATCGTTCTTACACCGGTACTCGTCGGCCCCTTCGAACGATCCCCAGCGCGCGGTGAACGTCAGCCCGCAGTCGCCACAGGTCAGGTTGCCGAGATAAGCCATGCCGCCCAGCATCGCATCTCCTGCCCCCACAGGAGCCGAACTTTCCCCCCGCCACCGGCGTCGTATAGGCGTGAGGTGGCACGATGAGACCGTTATCCGTTGATCGCCCGTGGAGGGCGTCCTGGACGAGCCCGACCCGCAGATCCTCAGCCGTGCGAGGAGAGGTGACACCGGCGCGTTCGAGGTGTTGGTGCGCGCCTATCAAGCCGACGTCTGGCGGCTGTCGCTTCACCTCACTGGGGACTACAACCTGGCCGACGACATCACCCAGGACGCGTTCATCCGGGTCTTTAGATTCCTTCCCCGCTACCGGGGGGACTCGAAGTTCTCTACGTGGGTCTTCGCCATCACGCGCAACTGTGCCCTCGACGAGCTCCGCCGCTCGAAACGACGTCAGGTTCTCGCCGACCGAGCCAAGATGGAGCGCCGGGTCGAAGAGGTCGAGCACGCGACCGGCGTGGAGGTCCGCGATGCGATCGCCGCGCTTCCGCTCGAGCTCCGGGAGCCCCTCGTGCTGATCGACATGCTCGGCGAGTCCTACCGGGACGCGGCCAAGGTGCTGGGATCACCGGAAGGAACGGTGAAGAGCCGCGTCCACCGGGCCCGGCAACAGCTCGCCGAGGTCCTCGGGGCATCCGCCAAGGAGAACCACGATGAGGCCTGAGACCACCTGCTCGGAAGTGAGAGGAGATCTCTCCGCCCTGATCGACGGCGAGCTCTCGTCCGAGCGCGCCGCGATCGTCGAAGCCCATCTTGCCGGATGCGCATCATGTCGGGCCGAAGAGGCCTCGCTGCGAGCCGTCCGCCGCCTGGTTCGCGTCCAGGCCGTGGAAGACATCCCCGACCTCGCTCCGAAGATCATGGCCCGGATCGCTGCGGGACGCGTTCAAGCCCTCGATCCGTGGCGCGAGCGGTTCCGCATCGCCGCGGTCTCTGCGGCCGCTGCGGCCCTGATCGTGCTCGGCGCATCGTTGCCCTTCGACCGCACGGGAGACATCGCCGCGGCGAGCGACATCACCCACGAGGTCCGGGCTGCGGCCCGCGTGATCGATCAGTACCGGGCGACGTTCCAGATCGTGGAACGCGGCTGGCACCCCGACGTACCCGTACGACGGATGACCGCCGACATCTCGTTCCGGTCGCCGGAGGACCTCCGTCTCGAGGTGCGCGACCGGACCGAATACCCCTCGGAGCAATGGCCGCCGAACGACGTCTCGCTCGTCGCTACCTCGGCGAAGTGGTGGATCGAGGAGCCGTCTTCGTGTCCCCCGGCAGCCCTTCCACAATGCGCGTCGCCCGTGACCTGGGCCGGGGTCACCGAGCGCCGGGTCGTCGTCGATCGTCAACCGTTCGATGGATCGAGCAGCCTGCCGACCGACATCGTCCTGCCCCTCGAGACGCTGGCCTCGGCGGAGTCCTTCGACGTCGAAGGAACCGCGACGATCACCGGACGGCGCGCCTACGAGCTGCACCTCCCCTACCGCCACGCCGTTCCACTCGTGAAGGCGCTCCAGGCGGGCGGAGCATGGCGCGAGTTCCACCCGCTCGACCCGGTCGCCCTGTGGATCGACGCCGAGACGTGGTTCCCACTCGCGTTCGAGGTCACCGCCGGAACGTCACCCGACCGCGCTCTGTGGGCGGAACGCCTCGAGCTCGACGACCGCCCCGGTGCGACGTTGCTGCGCGTGACCGCGACCAGATTCTCGGAGCCGGTCGGCGCGCCGAGCGACATCTTCCGGGTCCCGAGCCGCGGGCTGGAACGCGACGGTGGGTTCACCGAGACGATCGACGTCGACGTCCCCGAGCCGACCTACGTGGCCGGGCTCCGCCCCTACCGTTACGGTCAGACGGCCGAGGGCCACCAACTCGCGACCTACACCGAGGGGATGAACTACCTGAAGGTCGTGTCCGGCACCCGATTGGTGTCGGCATCGGCCCTCCAAGCCGCCGAAGAGATCGAGCTCCCCGGCGACAAGGGTGTCGCGTACTACCTCCCGGCGACCGAGACCCTGGGGCGCCGGATCGACCTCATCGTCGGGCGCGACGGCGTGATCCAACTCCACACGAACCTGCCGCGCGCCGAGCTGATCCGGATCGCGGCCTCACTGCCGACCGGGGGACGTGCGGTCATGGATCGGTTCGTGAAGGGATCAGGGGTCACGATCCAGCGCGTCGACCTCCCCGGAGCATTCGACACGTTCCGCTTCAGTGCCGAACCGGGATACATGCCGAGCGGCTACGAAGCGCGTAGCGCGATGCGCGCCGTGACGATCGACGGGGTGCGAACGCTCACCGTCTATCTCCGCCAGGCGGAAGCGGAATTCGACGGGCTCGGTATCCGCATCGTTCAGTCCGCTCCGGTCGACTTCCTCCCCCCATCCTCGGAAGAGTTCGTCGAGGTCCGCATCGGTGAGCACGTCGGGCGATGGGCCGCTGAGCGCGGCGAGCTCGAGTGGCTCGACGGGCACACGTATCGGGCGGTTTCGGTTCCGTCCGTCGACCTCTATACGGCCGTCCGCATCGCGGAGAGCATGTGACGGCACGGCGCCTCGCATCGAACGCGGCAGCCGCGGTCGCAGGTGCGCTGGTCGGCGGGCTCGTCGTGCTCGCGGTCGAGGGGGCAACGCGCGACCTGACCTCGTCACCTCCTCCCGTTGACGTGATCTCGAGCGGGCCCGAGCTGCAGGTCGAACGTTCGCCCGCGCCGCGTGTCGACCCGCGCCGAACGATCATGCTGGCGTGGGCCCCAGGGGGGCTGCCCCCCGGGACCGAACGAGCGGTCGAAAAGCTCCCGGGGGTGATGAGCGCGACCACGGTCCGGGCCGGGCTCGACTGGATCCGGGGTTCACGCGCGTCCGATGGCTCGGTGCTCGACGACCCACCGGACGGGATGGAGATCCCGTTCGAAATTGCGATCGTCGAGCCGGCCGAATACGCCCAGTACGTCCCGCCCTCCGAGCGCGAGGCCGTGCTCGCCCTGACCCCCGGCCGCGCACTCCTCGCCCAGACCTCATCGGTGTTGCGGGGAGGTGGCAGCGGCATGAAGATCGCCATGGACGGTGGCCGCGTCGTCGTCTCCGACGTCGTGAGCGACGTCACCACCCAGGGTTACGAAGCACTTCTCTCGGGGCCGGTCCCCGACACGTGGCAGCGGACCGACACGTTCGTGCTCATGCGGGTGGACGGTCGCGCCGGACGTCGTGCGATCGCCGCACGCATCACCAGGATGCTCGCGCCGGGTCAGACCTTGCGGTTGAGGGCCCAGGGGGAGACGCCGTTCCTTCGTTACGGAGACGCGGTCTTGCCCCAGCTCCACATCAAGAGCGCGTTCGGAGAGTTCGCCGCGGCGCCGCGCAGCAACGGGACGATCGCGGTATCTCCCGCGTGGCACCGGCGCAACATCACGGCGATGGAAGTGCCGATCCTCGGCACGATCACCTGCCATCGCGGCCTGTTCCCGCAACTCCGTCACGCCTTGGACGAGATCCAAGCCGAAGGGCTCGCCTTCACGATCGATGCGGGCGACTTCGGGGGCTGTTACTCGGGGCGCTTCATCGACTCGAACCCCGGGGGGAGGCTCTCGCATCACTCGTGGGGCATCGCGGTCGATCTCAACGTAGGCGAGAACCGTCCCGGGACGCGTCCGGATCAGGACCCGCGCATCATCCGGATCATGGAACGCAATGGTTTCACGTGGGGGGGCCGCTGGCTGGTCCCCGACGGCATGCACTTCGAATGGGTGCGCTTCCCCTGATCGCTCGCTAACTAGAGCAGCGAAGCTCCGACCTCGTTCCCGAGCATCGTGCCCCGCTCGGTCATCCGAAGCCCGTTCGCCCCTCTCTTCCGGGTCCCTCTGGAATTGTTCGACACTTTCGTCGAACAATCTCCTAGCGTCTCGGAAGGGAGGGCACTGGGCCAGGCGTCGACCCGTTCAACGAGCCCTGCGGCCACGAGACCGTCGATCGCGGACCGCCGCGCATGCAGCACAGGTCCGTGGCGCTGCTCGAAGGCGTCGAGATCGACTCCGGATGCGAGGCGGAGCCCGAGCATCAACGCCTCGCCCGCGCGGCGATCGGCGGTCAGCGATTCGCTCCCGGCGCGGGTGGTCACTCCCGATGCAACCGCGGCGATGAAATCGCGTGGGAGGCGCGTGGTCCAGTAGCGCTCACCGGCGATGTGGCCGTGAGCGCCGGCCCCGAAGCCGAGGTAGTCACCTGCGCACCAATACAGGACGTTGTGGGCCGAGGCGCGACCGGGCCGGGCCCAGTTCGAGACCTCGTAGCGCTCGTAGCCGGCTGCCCCGAGGACATCGGAGGCGAGCCCGTGCCGTTCGGCCTGGAGATCGGGGTCGACGTCGGGCACGCGCCCGGTCGCGACGAGGGTCGCCAGCGGGGTGCCGTCCTCGACCGTCAGGGCGTAGGCAGAGACATGGTCCGGGGCTTCCGCAACGACACCTTCCAGGGACCGGGCGAAGTCGTCCGCCGTCTCCCACGGTGACCCATAGATCAGATCCGCACTGACGTCGTCGAAACCGGCCCGGAGCGCGGCCCTCAACGCATCGATCGCACGCTCGGCGGAATGCGTGCGACCGAGACCTAAGAGAACCTTGGGGACGAGCGACTGCACGCCGATCGACACCCGGTTGAATCCGGCTGCGAGCAAACCCGCGAACACGCGCTCGTCGACCGTCTCGGGGTTCGCCTCGACCGTTATCTCGGCACCGGGCGCGATCCCGCACGTATCGCCGATCGCGCCAAGGATCTCTCCGAGCCGAGCGGGAGCGAGCAGCGTGGGAGTTCCCCCGCCGAAGAAGACCGACGTGGCCGGCCGCGACGCCCCCGGCCACCTGCGGATGTCTGCCACCAGGGCTTCGACGTAGGTGTCGTGCAGGTCGTCTTGGCCCTCGTAGGTGTTGAAGTCGCAATAGTGGCACCGGTGCGTGCAGAACGGGATGTGGACGTAGACCCCGAAACCCGGGTCGGGGGTCCACGTGCCCATACGCGTCGCGGGAAGGGAAGTGACCATCAGGTGGACGCCGGCTCTTGATCGATCTTCAGGGCCTCGATGAACGCTGACTGCGGCACCTCGACCGCACCGATCTGCTTCATCTTCTTCTTGCCCTCTTTCTGCTTCTCGAGGAGCTTGCGTTTACGCGTGACGTCACCGCCGTAGCATTTTGCGATCACGTCTTTGCGCTTGGCGCGAACGGTTTCCCGCGCGATCACGCGCGAGCCGATAGCCGCTTGGATCGGCACATCGAACATCTGCCGCGGGATCAGCTTGCGGAGGCGCTCGGTCATGCGCTTGCCGTAGTCGTAGGCCTTCTCGCGATGGACGATCGTCGAGAACGCGTCGACCGGTTGCTGGTTCAGGAGCACGTCGACCTTGACGAGCTTCGAGGGCTTGAGCCCGACCGGCTCGTAGTCGAGAGAGGCGTAACCCTTCGTTCCCGACTTCAGCTGGTCGAAGAAGTCGAAGATGATCTCGCCCAGAGGCATGTGGTAGCGGATCTCGGCCCGCTCGGGCGAGAGGTAATGCATCTCTTTCAGCTCACCGCGCCGCTCCTGGCAGAGCTGCATGACGGTCCCGATGTATTCAGACGGGGTCACGACCATGACCGAGACATAGGGCTCGGAGATCTCGACGATCCCACCCGGGTCGGGCATGTCTGTCGGATTGCGAACGTCGAGCTTCTTGCCGTCCATCAGCTCGACCTCGTAACCCACCGATGGGGCCGTCGCGATCAGCGACAGGTCGAACTCGCGCTCGAGCCGTTCACGCACGATCTCCATGTGCAGCAACCCGAGGAAGCCACACCGGAAACCGAATCCGAGGGCCCCGGACGATTCCGGCTCGTAAACGAACGCCGCATCGTTGAGCTTCAGCTTCTCGAGCGCATCTCTCAGCAAGGGGAAGTCGTCGCCCTCGATCGGATAGATGCCGGCGAACACCATCGGCTTGGGTTCGCGATATCCGGCGAGCGGCTCCTCCGCGGACTTGTCCTTTGACGTGATCGTGTCACCGACCTTCGCCAGCGACACCTCTTTGATCCCGGCGATCACGTAACCGACCTCACCGGTGTTGAGCTCGTCGACGGGCATCGGACCCGGTGCCATCACCCCGATCTCATCGGCCTCGAAGTCCTTCTTCGCGACCATGAAACGGATCGGCATCCGGCTCTTCAAGACGCCGTCGATCACCCGGACGTAGGCGATCACACCGCGGAACGTGTCGTAGACGGAATCGAACACCAGAGCGCGCAGGGGCGCGTTGGGCTCGCCGTTCGGCGCGGGGACGCGAGCGATGATCGCCTCGAGGACACCCTCGACGCCCTCACCTGTCTTCGCCGAGATCCGAAGGACGTCGGCGGGATCGCACGCTACGAGCCCCGCGATCTCCTCCGCGTACTTATCCGGTTGCGCCGCCGGCAGGTCGATCTTGTTGAGGATCGGGATGATCTCGAGGCCTGCATCGACGGCGAGGTAGAGGTTCGTGAGCGTCTGGGCCTCGATCCCCTGCGCCGCATCGACCAGGAGCAAGACCCCGTCACAGGCGGCGAGTGAGCGGGAGACCTCGTAGCCGAAATCGACGTGACCGGGCGTGTCGATCAGGTTGATCTCGTAGGTCTCGCCGTCGTCGGCCTTGTATTCCATCCGGACGGCGGCAGCCTTGATCGTGATCCCCCGCTCGCGCTCGAGGTCCATGCGGTCGAGGTATTGCTCGCGCATGTCCCGATCCGAGACCGTGTGGGTCAGCTGCAGCAGGCGGTCGGAGAGGGTGCTCTTGCCGTGGTCGATGTGAGCGATCACGGCGATGGCTCGTTGGTGCGGAAGGTCCATGCAGCCAGCCTAAGGGGGCTATCGCGGCTCTGTTATCCTTGCTCCTTCGCACGAAACCCCAGATAGGAGTGTTGAGAAGCGCGCATGGCCAACATCAAGAGTCAGATCAAGCGGAACCGCCAGACGATCGTCCGCAACGAGCGGAACAAGAGCGTCCGGTCCGCCCTCAAGACACAGGTCAAGAGGTTCCTGACCACGGCAGAGGCCGGGGACAAGGAAGCCGCACAGGCCGCGTACAGAACGACCGCGCAGGCTTACGACAAGGCCGCGTCGAAGGGCATCGTTCACAAGAACAAGGCGGCCAACGTGAAGTCCCGGCTCGCCAAGAAGCTCCCCAGCTAGGGCTAGCCCCGAGCTCCTCCCACTATCCGGACCACCGCGCGCTCGAGGGCGGCCTCCGGCGGAAGGTCTCCCCCCTTCATCTCGACATCGGTCTCGGCCAGGGTGGCGACCGCTTCGATCAGCTCTTCCTCGCGGTACGACCGGGCCTGGCGCTGGAGCCTCTCGGCCCGCCACCCGGGCAACCCGAGCGCGTCGCCGACCGCCTGCGCGCCCCGATCCGCGTAGCGGCGGGCCCGCAGCATCCGTTTGACATGGGCATTCAGCGACCCGAACAGGACCAGAGGCTCGTCACCCTGATCCAGCAACCGGCGCAGCGTGGTCATGGCGGCAGGCAGCTTGCGATCGCCCACCGCGTCGGTGAACGCATATATCCGTTCGTCGGCCAAGCGGGGGAACGCGCGCCGGACCTCGGCCGCGCCGATCCTTGCGCCGGACCCAAGTGACGTCGCGAGCTGGGACAACGCTCCCTCGAGATCGCGGAGCTCGGTTCCGATGGTGTCGATCAAGGTCCATGCACCGCGGTCGTCGACCTTGATCTTGTGAGCGTTGGCGCGCTCGCGGACCCAGGCGGCGAGCTTGCGACCTTTCGGGATATCGAGACCCACGACCGCGCCGTGCAGCTTCATCGCGGCATCGAGCTTCGTTCGTCCCTCCGCGATCATCACCACCACGGAATCGGGCGAGGGATCTTCGAGGTAGGCGGTGAATCGCTCCGCTGCGTCCTTCTTCAGATCCTGGGCGTCGCGGACGATAACCAGTCGTTTGCCACCGAGCAGCGACGAGGTTCGCAGCGCGCCTAGTATCTCGGCGATCTCAGAGGTTGCATCGAAGCTGAGCTCCGACAACTGATCGGTCGAATGCTCGGCCCGGATCTTGTCGATGGCCTCGTCGGCAAGGAACGCCTCGCCGGTGAGCAGGTACGCCTGGGTGCTCATCCCTCGCGCAATCCCATCTTGTAGACGCGGTCGTCACCGTTCATGAGCGATACCGACTCGGCCCCCTCGTCGAGCAAGCTCGACCAGTTCGCACCCATCCACGCTTCGGCCGCTTCCTGCGAGTCGAAGTCCTCGGTCGGGCGGAGATCCGCCCCTTGGAGGTCGTGCAGGACCCACCGGAAGCTCATGACCCCACCCTACTCAGGCTCGGCGGCATCTCCGAGGAGTCCCCGGCCCAGCGCGGCCGTCGCTGCGAGCACGAGCCAGGTCCACAGACCAGACACCTCGACGACCGCCCAGTCGGGCGCGGCGGAAGCGTGGGCGATGGTCACGATCCAGCCGAGTGCGGGTTCGATCACCCGAACCGCGAGGGCCCCGAGGGGAGCCCACGCGATCGCAACGACTCCCGCCGCGAGGCCCAGCACCGTCACCGGCGCGACGGCCGGAAGAGCGAGAACGTTCGCAACCGGCGATACCAGGGAGATCTCGCCGAACGACAGCACGAGGATCGGCGTGACCGCCAGCTGCGCGGCGAGGCTTGCCGCGACTAGAAGCCGAAGGGGCCGCGGGAGCCACCCGAAACGACGGGTGAGGGGCTCGGCGAGCACCACGATCCCCGCGGTGGCCGCTACAGAGAGGTGCATGCCGACGGAGAACAGCATCGCCGGACGGATCGCGAGGACGGCGATCACGGCCAGCGCGAGCGCGGCAAGCGGCTCCGATGTCCGGCCGTAGGCGAGACAGGCGAGCCCGATCGCGCCCATCGCACCGGCACGCAGGACCGATGCGTCGGGACCGACGATCAGCACGAACAATGCCAGCGCGGTGAAGCCCAGGGTGATCCGAGACCGCAGACCCACGCGCCCGAGCAGAACCAGAACCGCGCCGAGGACGATCGCGAGGTTGCTTCCGGACACGGCCAGCACGTGGGAAAGGCCCGACGCACGGAACGCGTCGATCGTGGGCTGCGGGATGTCGGCGGTATCTCCGATCGTGAGGCCTCGCAGGACCGCGCCCGAGCGCGCATCGATGCCCGTCGTCGCGTCACGCAATCCCCGCCGGACCCGCGCTGCAACCGCGTGCGCGGATCGAGGTGGATCGACGACCTCGATCGTCGACGGATGTAAGACGGCCTGGGCCCCCACCCGGCGGCGCGCGAGATCGAAACCGTCAGTGCCGAGCGGGACCAGCCAGCCCTCGGCCTCGAACGTGGAACCGGGATCGGATATGGGCTCCGCAAGCGACGCCACGCCCAATCGATGCCGGCTCCACTCGCCGCAGCGCGCAACGTCGATCGCCACGAGTGACCCCAGACCGCCGATGTCCTCGATCACCCGGCCCTCGATCGCGCACCGGGGCACATCGCGAGCGATCTCGGCGAGGGGGCCGCGCGACCCGGACCGCACCTGCGCATTCACAACGGCGACCCCTCCAACGACGACGACCAGTCCGATCAACGTGACACCGGGACGGCGCCGGACGAAGAGCAGAGGTAGACCGAGGGCCAGAGCCGCGGCCCCAACGAGCCGGATGCTTGTCGCCGAGCCAAGCGCGGTCCCGGCGCACACCGCGAGCGCGGCGGCCCACAAGCGGGCGAAACGAGCCACCTAGATCGTCACGTAGGGACGGATCGACTCCAGCGTCGCGGGACCGATACCGGCGACGTCGAGGAGCTCGTCGATCGAGGTGAACGAACCGATCTCGGCACGCAGTTGCAGGATCGCCGCAGCCTTGACGGGTCCGAGCCCCGGCACGGACTCCAGCGCGATCTGGTCGGCAGAATTCAGATCGACGAGCGCGGGGCCGGTCGGGCTGGTGTTCGGGACGGGGGCAGCGCTATCGGCGCGACCACGGAAGGGGACCAGGATCTGCGACCCGTCCTCGACGACCGCGGCGAGGTTCAACGCGTCGAGGTCGGCGCGCCCGGTCGCTCCCCCAGCGAGTGCTATGGCGTCGGCGATGCGAGCGCCCACCGGGAGCTCGTAGACGCCGGGCTCGATGACCGCGCCCGCGACGTGCACCACCACGACTGCTGCGGGCGTCTCGGATGACGGGGCGGGGCTCGCGCTTGCACGTGCCGGAGGAGCGATCGACGCCGGCGCGCCGCGTGCCCAGACCCCGAGGCCCCCGAAGACCAGGACCCCGACGATCAGCGCGATCGTCAGGGACTCCCGCCGGCCCCCGCCGAGCTGTTCGAGCCTGCCGCGCCACGACCCGGGCACGAAGATCTCGGACATAGGGCCCATCCGAGCCGGAAACCTTGGCCTTGGGAGTGGCGCGAGTCACCCAGACCCGCCATCATTCGTGACCTATGTCGATCGAAGTACGCCTGATCAAGCCCGACGAGGTGCCCCGCCTGCGCGAGGTGCTGTCCGCCGCGTTCGGCGGTGGGGACGCGAACGCAGCCTGGGATCCTGTCTGGGAGCACGTGTTCGAGACCGACCGGATCTTCGGCGCGTACGAAGGCGACCAGATGGTCGGGTGCGCCGGCACGTTCACGTTCGAGATGACGATCCCCGGTGGAACCCTGCCGACCGGGGGCCTGACGATCGTGGGTGTCTTGCCGACGCACCGGCGCAAGGGCATCTTGAACAAGCTGATGCACGCTCAGATCGAAGACGTGCAGACCCACGGCGAAGCGGCAAGCATCCTGTGGGCATCCGAGGAGATCATCTATCAGCGGTTCGGATACGGGATGGCGTCGCGCCACATGGTCATCGAGGTCGACCGCGGGCACGGTGGGTTCCGCAACGACCCCGGACCCAGCGGTCGCACTCGCTTCTTGACCACCGACGAGGCGCTGAAGATCCTGCCCGAGACCTACGACCGCGTCCGCGCAGTGACGCCGGGGATGCTCGGCCGGAACGCGAGATGGTGGGAGTTCCATCGCTTGTTCGATCCCAAGGAGGATCGCGAGGGTGCGAGCCGTCAATACAAGGTCGTCTGGGAGATCGACGGCCAAGCAGAGGGTTACGTCCTCTACCGGGTCAAGGAGCACTGGGACAGCTCCGGGCTTCCCGCCGGCGAGGTCCGGGTCAACGAGCTCGTGGCCGCTACGCCCCAGGCCCATCGCGAGCTCTGGCGGTACATCTATGGGATCGACCTCGCCCAGAAGGTCAAGGGCTACTTCATGCCGATCGACGATCCTCTTCCCCTGGTTTCGCTCGAGCCGCGCCATCTTCGCCCGCGCGTCAGCGACGCCCTGTGGTTGAGGGTCGTCGACGCGAAAGTCTGCCTAGAGGCGCGTTCCTATCCCGTCGACGGCTCACTCACGTTCGAGCTCACCGACGAGTTCTGCCCGTGGAACGCGGGCCGCTGGACGCTCACAGTGAGCGGTTCGAAAGGAACGGTTGAGAAGGCACCGGGACCGGCCGACATCAGCCTGGACGCGTTCGATCTCGGGGCGACCTACCTGGGTGGGACGACCTTCAACGAGCTCGCTCGCGCGGGCCGGGTCACCCAGCACACCGAAGGTTCCCTCCGGCTGGCAGACTCGATGTTCAGAGCCGATCGCCAGCCCTGGTACCCCGAGATCTTCTAGCCCGTTCCTCGGATCAGAGGGACGTCGCGAGCTTCGGCCGCCTTTGCAAGCTGGCCATCGAATGTCGCGATCGGTGCGGCGCGCGCGATGGCCAGGGCCAAGTAACACGCATCGTAAATACTGAGATGAGGAAGGATCGGTGCGATCGCTGGAAGTAAGGACCGAACGCCGACGGTCGATACGTCGACCATCGCTATGTTGTCGATCGCAACCGACAGATCCTCGAACGACAGGTTTCCGGCGCGCCACGCCTTACGAAGGGCGTTAGCGACTTCGGACAGGATCAGATCGGGGGCCACCAGCGTCAACTCAGGATCCTCGAACAATGGCGCCACTTCTTCGTGGCGGCGGCCGGGCAGC
>Ga0299913_10002533_pt1 | contig 14476 bp, 10 predicted proteins | sample RVTome_9_FD_201360 | JGI IMG/M metagenome (GOLD analysis project Ga0299913, IMG submission 201360) | Soil microbial communities from uranium-contaminated site in the Upper Colorado River Basin, Wyoming, United States - RVT155D38 (version 2) ... | reverse complement strand
GCCACCTCGACGGGCGGGCACCGGGGGAGGCTCCCTACACGCTGCTCGACTACTTCCCCAAGAACTACCTCACCATCATCGACGAGTCTCATGTCACCATCCCTCAGATCGGCGGGCAGTACGAGGGCGACCACTCCCGCAAGGAGGTCCTGGTCGAGCACGGATTCCGTCTTCCCTCGGCCAAGGACAACCGGCCGCTCCGGTTCGACGAATGGCTGGAGAAGGCCAACCAGGTGGTCTTCCTCTCCGCCACCCCGTCCGACTTCGAGATCTCGCGCTCGACCCAGGTGGTGGAACAGATCATCCGTCCCACCGGGCTGATCGATCCCGAGGTGATGATCCGCCCCACCAAGGGTCAGATCGACGACCTCCTCGACGAGATCAGAGAACGCGCCTTGCGCGAACAGAGGGTCCTGGTCACCACCCTGACCAAGAAGATGGCCGAGGACCTCACCGACTATCTGCTCGAGATGGGGGTCAGGGCTCGGTACATGCACTCCGAGATCGACACCCTGGAACGGGTCCAGATCATGCGAGAGCTTCGTCTCGGTGAGTTCGACGTCCTGGTCGGCATCAACCTGCTGCGAGAGGGCCTCGACCTGCCCGAGGTGTCACTGGTGGCGATCCTCGACGCGGACAAGGAGGGATTCCTCCGCTCGGAGACCTCACTGATCCAGATCATCGGCCGGGCGGCGCGAAACATCGACGGGCAGGTAGTGATGTACGCCGACAATGTCACCGAGTCGATGAAGCGGGCGATCAACGAGACAAACCGGCGGCGTCGCGCCCAGACCGAGTGGAACGCCGAGCACGGGATCGACCCGCAGACGGTGCGAAAACGCGTTTCCGACATCCTGGAACTGGTTCAGTCCGAGACGCCGAGAGGCGATAGAAGACGACGGGAGGTCGAGCCGAGAAGGCCCATCGACCTCGAGGGTGACGACTTGACCAGGCTCATCCTGAGCCTGGAGGACGAGATGCATGAGGCAGCAAAAGAGCTCAGATTCGAATACGCAGCCCGGCTTCGCGACGAGGTCAACGAGCTCAAACGAGAGCTGCGCGAGGTGGCCGAGGCCGGCTGACCTCAGGTCATGACCCGGCCTTCCCGACCCGCGACAGGGGAGGACGCAGCCCCAGACGTCCGTGTCGATGTCCAGCCACGGCGAACGATCGGCCCCGTTTTCATCGCGCTGCTGATCGTCTCCCCGGCCGCCTCGCCGGCGGTGTCGATATGGGCCGGCAATGTTGCCCAGATCCCCAAGACCCACCGGCTGGTCGTGGTGGCCGGCGTGCTCGTCATCGTCGGGGCCGTCGTCTTCTCGGCTCTGCGACGTCTCCTCGGGGACGCACGTGTGGCCGCCTTCATCACCTTCTTCATCGTCCTGGCCCTCACTTCAGGCGGCAGGATCCTGGAGTCTCGTCCGTGGGCTCTCCGATGGTTGGCGGCGGTGATCGTGGTGACCCTGGTGGCGTTGATCGTGCGCCGTCTCCGCGACACATGGCTACTCGACGCGATCATGGCCGCGTGCGGCGCCGCCCTCCTCCTCCCCGGCCTGATTGATGGTATTTGGGCCTCCGTCGCCCACGCCGACTCGATTCCATCGGCGGCGACGCCTGAGCCTGTGGCCGAGATGGGGCAACACCCAGACATCGTCTTGGTGATTCTCGACGGGTACACGAGTCTCCCGGTGCTCCGTGAGGTGTTCGGACGTGACGACCCGAGCCTTCGCGATGACCTTGCCGGTCTCGGCTTCGAACTGGTGGAGCCGGTCTTCTCGCCCTACTCGATGACTCACCTGTCCGTAGGAAGCCTGTTGGAGCTGGACTACTTGGCCACTGACATCCACTCGATGGAAATCGAGGACGGCAGGACAATGGAGCAGGTGATAGGTGGCGACAACACCCTGGTCGACCTCCTGTCCGGCAACGGGTATCGAATCACAATGGCAGAGCCGGGCTGGCACATGTCCGTGTGTGGGGATCCGATCGACGTCTGCATTCCCGACCCGTTCATCGATGAAGGGGTGGGCGCGGTCCTTGCCCAGAGTCTCGTGTGGTCATTTCTCGAGTCGTCCACTGGAAGCGCCTTCACCCACGGTGCCCGGCACGCCATGAGATGGGCGCTCGACAGTGTCGGCGAGATCCTGGACAACGCGGTCCCCGACTTCGTCTTCGTCCATGTCCTCGCCCCTCATCCGCCGCTTCTCCTCGACTCCTCGTGCCGGGTCACCCACGATCGTCGCCTCGGTGGCATCAACATGGCAGTCGCCGATGCTGGTCCGGAGACGACGCGGGTCCGACTCGCCGCCTACGCCAACCAGACGCGGTGCGTCGACAGCTTCGTTCGGGATCTTGCCCTGTCGGTCGAGGGCACGGACTCGCTCGTGTTCGTCGTCGGCGACCACGGGAGCGACGTCATGAACCAGCTGTCGACCGTTCCCGTCGATTGGTCCGAGCCCCAGATCTTGGAACGCATGAGCGTCTTTCTCGCCGTGAAGGCGCCACTTCGGTGCGAGGGCGTTTCATCGCTTGTCACGGTGCCATTGTTCCGATCGTTGGTCGCCTGCGCCGGCGACCTCGACTTGGAGCCTGTCGAGGAGAGGGCGTTTCTGCTGTCACAGGCCGAGGTCGATGGGCAGCGTGCCGATATGGCGGTATTGGATGCCGGGCAATTGGGGCGTCTGGCCTCGTGCCTCCCTGTCGTGGACGAGAACCTCGAGTGCAGATGACTCGGCCAGTGTCGGGGCCTGTGACCGATCGAGGATCAGATACCGAGTGAGCAGAGCAACTGTCCAGGTGCCGCGGGCTCACAGGTGAGTGTGAATACGTAGAGGGCTTGGAGAAGCACGGACACGGCAGCGCCGGCAACAACCAAAAGTCGGGTCGTCCCGCCTCGTCGCACCCAGGCGACTGCCCCGAGGGTAAGCATCGGAGCCATCAACACCAGCGGCTCGAGCGGGTAGCGATAGTTGAAGGCAAGGCCACCCGAGGCGCGGTTGAGACGGGCATGCACCAAGAGATAGACGAGGCCGGCGATCAGTGAAGCCTTGGCCCACGCGGGGGCGTGACTCCACTCGCGGAGCGAAGCGAACAGGGCGACCAGGATGACCGGGGACCAGACGAAGAGGCCGTTTCTGGGCAGGACGAACATGGCGAGAACGTTCCGTGCGTAGTCGCTCCAAGGCATGGAGGCGAGGTTGCCCGCGAACTGCGGCGAATAGCCGCCGCTGACTCCGAGAGCCCCGAACACGACCTTGTTATACAGCAGCAGCAGGCCAAGGGATGCCAACGAGGTCAGCCCGATTACCAGCACCGGTCTCCACCTTCTGGGAGCCGCATCCGCCGAGATCCAGAGACCGGTGATGGCTGAGAAGATGGCAGTGGGAGGGCGGACCAAGAGTGCGCCTGCAAAACCGAGGCCCCCGAGCAGGTACCTGTCTGTTGCCAGCCCGAACAGCCCGACGGCCGCGGCAAGCTGACCGACGCCGTGGGGCCAGAGCTGGGCAGACGAGATAGGCCAGGTGGCGGTGCCGAAACCAAAGACAACGACGGCGAGCGCGGCCGCTTGGACGGAGGTCAAACTGGTCAACGTCAGGAACAACACGGCCATCGCCGCCGCGGTGAGAAGGACGGCAGTGGCAGTCGCCGGTGCGTTGGAGAAGGATTCGGGTTCACCGGCCACGAGATACGCGGGCACGGCCACGAGGAAGTTGCCCGGCGGTCTGTTGCTGAAGTTCCCGTCGGGACGCTCTATCACCCATGGGTTGACCAGCGCGCCTGCCGGCAAGTCGATGGTCCCGTGCGCAGCCAGCGACCAGGCGGGCAGCGCGGCGGCCACCGCGTCCGCATTGATCTCGGACTCCTCCCAGTTCGCGGTCGTCGCATAGACGGCAGAGAAGAAAAGGAGCACCGCGCACGCTGTTACCCATCGCGGGGTGCGTCGGGACGGCGGAGTCGTGGACGCACTCATTGGAATGCCCAAGTCGCCCTCACGAAGTGGCTCGAAGCGCGATGCACTGGTGGGCACGGTATCCAATCGGAGGCACGTCCATCGGTTCTTGCCCCGAGTGACGATGTAGGTGGCGGCCGGCGCCCTAACGTCATCCACGACATGACCACCCTGTCCGTACTGATCCCTGTCTACAACGAGGCCCGCACGTTGCGGACGTTGATTGGACGCGTTCTTGTATCTCCGGTTTCGACAGATCTCGAGTTGGTTTGTGTGGACGACGCATCGACCGACCGATCACTGGACATCCTTCACGAACTGGCTGCAGGCGATCCTCGGGTCAAGGTCGTGGCACAGCCGCGGAACATGGGCAAGGGCATGGCGATCCGGACGGCGATCGAGCACATGACCGGTGACGTTGCCATCATCCAGGATGCCGACCTCGAATACGACCCCGAGGACTACTCCAGGGTGATCGGGCCGATTCTCGACGGAAAGGCAGATGCGGTGTATGGATCTCGCTTTGCGGCGAGCGAGGTCCGAAGAGTCCTGTTCTTCTGGCACGCGCTCGGCAACCGGGTATTGACGGCATTGTCGAACATGGCCAACGACCTCAACCTCACAGACATGGAGACGTGTTACAAGGCGATCCGAGGGGACTTGCTCAAGAATCTGAGACTGACCTCTGATCGATTTGGGCTCGAGCCAGAGATCACAGCCCGGCTCGCGCAATGGGGAGCGCGGATATACGAGGTGCCGATCAGCTACCACGGGCGCACCTATGCCGAAGGAAAGAACATCGGTTGGCGCGACGGGCTGGAGGCTCTATGGCTCATCCTGAAGTTCCGCTTCATCGATACCAGGGCCACCAACGACGACTCGTTGGTCACCCGTCAAGCGCTGGGCAAGGCCCCGAGATTTCGACGGTGGGTCCTGAAGGTGTTCGGGGAGCACCTCGGGCAATCGGTATTGGAGGTGGATGCCGGACCGGGCCACACCACTTCGCATCTCCTCGACAGGCAACGCCTGCTCCTCACCGACTCCGACCCGGTGCATGTCGAGACTCTGCGAAGGAGGTTCGGCCACCTGGAGAACGTCGAGATCGCTCATCTTGATTTCGCCACCGATGAGACGCCGATGCCCGGCATCGACACGGTCCTCATGTTCGATGGATTGCAGCGAGTGTCGGAGCCAAAGGAGCTGCTGGCCCGGATCGCCCGAGTCGTCGAGTCGGGTACCAAGTTGTTACTGCAACTGCCTGCCGGTACCGACCTCATGGGCCCCACCGATGAAGCCGCCGGGCACTTCCGTCGATTCGACCGCGGCGACGTCGAGGACCTGGTCCGGGCGGCCGGCTTGGAGCTCCTGCTCCTCGAATCCTTCAACCGGCTCGGAGCCTTGGGATGGCGTCTCCATCATGCCGTGGGCACGGGCCGGATCTCCCGAGCCGAGGCGGTGAGCTTCGATCTTCTCGTGCCTCTTGCGAAGAAGGTGGATGTGCTGATGTCGCGCCCGGGTCTCAGCTGGCTCGTGGTCGCCCGCGTCCCCTGACGGAAGGGCGGGGTGAATCGGTTGAAACGCACCGCCTCCGGTCCAAGGCTCGTCGCTCTGGTGGCGCTCGGCATTGCGATAGTGGCGGCGGTCCGGCTGCTCGCGGTGTCGGATTGGGATCCCACTGCGTTCGCCGCATTTGGCGAGACGACCGTGGAGATCACGTCATTCGCCGAGGAGATCCTCGATCGAGAGGTGATAACCAGGGACTCCAAGGGGCATGACGGGCGATTCTTCTTCGTCCAGGCCAACGACCCACTGATCCTCGCGCCCGAGTCCACCGCTGCGATCCTCGATCGCCCGATCTACCGCAGCCAGCGAATGTTCTACCCCCTGATGGCGGGGGGAGGGGGTTTGTTCCCGCCGGCCGTGTTGATCTGGGCATTGATCGTGGTCAATGTCGTTGGGTTGGCCATTGGATCATGGGCGGTAGGGATGATCGCAACTCATCACGGATCGTCTCCATGGTGGGGCCTCGCCTTTGTCCTCAACGGAGGGCTGCTCTCGGAGCTCTACATCGACGGCGCCGGCATCCTCGCCTTCGCCGCGGCCGCGGTCGGCGCCCTCGCTCTGGAACGAGGGAAGGCGCGCCTAGCCGGCGTTGCCTTCGTTGTCGCCGCCCTCACGAGGGAGGTGATGCTCGGTTTTGTGGCACTGATTGTTGTCTTCTGGCTGATGCGGAAGAAGGTGATCCCGTGGGTCTTCGCCATCCCGGCCGGCCTGGCTGTGCTCGGCTGGGGCCTATACGTCAGATGGCGGATCGACGTCCCCGTCGGGCAGCTGCAGGTTCGCGAGATCACGCTCGTGCCGTTCTCAGGGTTGGTCGAGGCGGCCACCTCGGGCAATGCCCTGCTTGCCGACTATCTCATGATGTTCGTGTTCGTCTTGCTGATCGTTCTCGTGACCCTGCGGGCGTTCAAGTCCACGGTCTACTTGACCTGGGGCGCGGTTGGCTTTGCGGTCCTCGCCCCTTTCCTCACCGTCCTCGTCTGGCAGAAGTCATTCGACATCTCCAGAGCGCTCGCACCACTCGTCACTGTGACTCTTCTCGAGTTCGCCCTCTCGAGACGACGACGGTCGAAGGAGGCGGCGCCCTGACCCAGCCAGCCGGTTCGGAGTTCAGTGAACCTGGATCCCTACCGATACAGGTATCCAGCCGGATAATCGCGCCGGGACCTTCGAAACCGAGGAGTAGGGAATGATCGTTTTCGCGTACCTCGACGCTGGGACTGGCAGCCTCATTGTCCAGATCCTCGTAGGGGGAATCGCAGGTGCAGCTGTGTACGTGAAGTATCGCTGGCATTCGATCAGGGGCTGGTTCAGTCAGCGGAGGAGCGCCGACTCATAGGGATGGTCCCTGGCCGGTGACGGGTCGACTGTCGAATCGAGACCGTGTTACCAGGTTCGAGCCGGGGTCCCATCCATGATCATGGCGAAGTGAAAGGCCAACAGCACACCGATGCCCGGCCGGGGGACGGTCGTGGATGGATGCTCTTTCTCATTCTGGCGGCGTCCGCATACAGCCCGCTGCGAACCTGGGCCAACGCCTCGGAGAGCCCGAGTCTGCTGACAGTGGCCTTCGCCTACGCCGTGATCGCCGTCATCGGTCTGATCATGTGGGTTGGGCTGCAGCAGCTTCGGCTCGACCCAATCGGCGCCGGCTATGCCACGACGGCGTTGGTTCTCCTTCTGACGAATGCCGGCGTGATGATCGGGCGGTACGCAAACGGCCATCTCGTGTTGCTGATTGGCTCTCTGGTGGCCGCCGCCTTGGCCTACCGACTTCGCCGTCTCGCCTTGATTCGCCATCTGATGGCCTGGGTGGCCATCGCCGCGATCGCGTTGCCTCTGGCGACATTCTTCCAGTGGCCCGGCACCAGGACCGAGACGCATGTCAACGCGCGCTCCGACCTGGCAGTCACCGGACTGACTGCCACGCGGGACGTCTTGCTAATCGTCGTCGACGCATACACAGACGCAAATGTGCTCCAGGATCTGTACGAGCACGACAACGCTCCGTTCCTCGATCACCTGGAGGGGCTGGGCTTTCAGGTCGATCAACCGGTATTAGCCAATTACCCGCGAACCACCCTCTCGGTGGCGAGTGTCCTGCAACTGGAATACTTGGGCGGGGAGACCACTCTCACCACGGACGATGTCGATGCGATTTGGGGCATCCTGGGAGGACAGAACAACCTGGTGAACGCGTTCAAGGCGCATGGGTACAGACATGTCTTCGTCGAATCGGGATGGCTGGGCACCAGATGCGGCCCCGATGTCGATATCTGTGTCACCGGCCGGTGGCCCGACGAGACCTTTCACGACGTTGCCAACCGCTCGATTCTCCGGGGCCTCCCGGGCTATGAGCTGGGACGTCCCTTCACCGAGGGTGCCTTACGCTCACTCGACTGGCTGGAGAACGACCTGGACCAATACCTGCAAGACGAAATACCGGATCTGATCTACGTCCATGTGCTCGCCCCTCACCCACCCCTGTTCCTCGACGCCGGCTGCGAGCCGGACTGGAGAGGAGGGGTCGCTGGGTATGCGATTGGCTCGCCACAGATGGACGTCGAAGAGTTGGCCCAGGTGCGCTCTCGCTACATCGACCAGCTCGAGTGTGTCAATGGAACGCTGTCGCAGGTGGCCCGGGCACTGCCCGAGGACGATGTTGCGATCATGTTCGGTGATCACGGTCCTGACAGCCTCGGGCAACTATTCCAGTCCGGCCAGGCGTGGAATGAGGAGCAGAGGCGGGAGCGTTTCTCCGTTTTCTTTGCCGCCCGCGTCCCAGGATGCGACATGGAGTCCATCGGGAGCCTGGTCAATCTCGGCCGCAGACTGCTGTCCTGCATGAGCGCCAGCGAGATGCCGGACCTCGAAACCCGCATCCTCGACATGAATCGTGACTCCGAGCCGAGGCGGATCACCGCGCTCGAAGTGCCTGGATCATAGAGCCCACCAACGAACAGGTGTTCGCCGCTGATCTGGATTACACTGTCGTAACTCAGGCGACCACCAGGCGGACGTGTCCACGGACTCGATACTCATCAGGGGCGCCCGTGAGCACAATCTGAAGAACCTCACGGTCGAACTGCCCCGCAACCAACTCATCGTCTTCACCGGTCTCTCCGGATCCGGGAAGTCCTCGCTCGCGTTCGACACCATCTACGCCGAGGGTCAGCGCCGCTATGTGGAGTCGTTGTCCGCCTATGCTCGTCAGTTCCTGGGGCAGATGGACAAACCGGACGTCGACTTCATCGACGGGCTGTCGCCGGCCATCTCCATCGACCAGAAGACCGCTTCCCGGAACCCGCGCTCGACGGTGGGCACCGTCACCGAGGTGCACGACTATCTCCGCCTCCTCTTCGCCCGGATCGGGATCGCCCACTGCCCCAACGACGGGACGCCGGTGGAGCGGCAGACCCCGCAACAGATCGTGGACCGCATCCTCGAATTGGAGGAGGGCACCAGGTTCCAGGTCCTGGCCCCGGTGGTACGAGGCCGCAAAGGGGAGTACGAGGGCCTCATCTCCGACCTGGCCAAGCAGGGCTTTGCCCGGGCCCGGATCGACGGCGAGGTCCGGGAGCTGACCGAGGAGATCAAGCTCGACCGTTATCACCAGCACACCATCGAGGTCGTCGTCGACCGGCTCGTGCGCAAAGAGGGGATGGAGCAGCGGCTCACCCAGTCCCTGGAGACGGCGCTGACTTTGACCGAGGGCACCGCTGACATCGAGATCGTCGACGGGACCACACTCACCTTTTCCCAACACCTTTCGTGCCCGGTGTGCGGTCTCTCCTTCGAGGACCTGCAACCACGGAACTTCTCCTTCAACAGCCCATACGGGGCCTGTCAGGTCTGCTCCGGCATCGGGACCAGGTACCAGGTCGATCCCGAGCTGGTGATCGCCGATCCCGGGCTCTCCCTGGAGGAGGGAGCGATCCCGATGTGGTCATCCAACCGGATGCGTTACTACCACCGGCTCCTCACCGGTCTCGGCGAGGTGTTCGGGTTCGCGATGGGCACCCCCTGGCAGGACCTGCCCGAGGAGGTCAAGGAGAAGATCCTCTACGGGACCGGCGAGGACAAGATCACCATCAAGTACACCAACCGGTTCGGTCGAAAACGGCAGTGGCAGGCGACATTCGAAGGTGCGATCCCGTTCCTCAACCGTCGCCACGAGGGGGCGGAGAGCGACTCGGCCCGGGAGTACTACCAGGAGTACATGGCCCAGGTCCCCTGCGAGGCCTGCGGGGGCGGAAGGCTGAACCCGATCTCCCTTGCGGTCACCATCGCCGGACGAAACATCGCCGAGGTGTCTGATCTGAGTCTGGGCAAGGCGAGAGAGTTCTTTGAACGCCTGGAATTGACCGATCGGGAGAGTGCAATCGCCGAGCGAGTGCTCAAGGAGGTCAGGGCGCGGATCCAGTTTCTGCTCGACGTCGGGCTCGACTATCTCACCTTGAGCCGATCGGCGGCCACCCTGGCCGGTGGAGAGGCGCAGCGGATCAGACTGGCCACCCAGATCGGATCGGGGCTGGTCGGTGTTCTCTACATCCTCGATGAGCCTTCGATCGGCCTCCATCAAAGGGACAACCAGCGACTGATCGAGACGCTGCTCCGTCTCCGCGATCTGGGCAACACCCTGATCGTTGTCGAGCACGACGAGGACACGATCCGGGTCGCCGACCACATCGTCGACATCGGCCCCGGCGCCGGGGAGCATGGAGGTCACGTGGTGGCCGAGGGCACCCTGGCCGACATCACTGCCCAACCGGCCTCGATAACGGGCGACTACCTGGCCGGGCGTCGTCAGATCCCGGTTCCGTTCATCCGTCGTCAGGGGAACGGCGAGGCGATCACGATCTATGGAGCCACCGAGAACAACCTACAAGGCATCGACGTTACTTTCCCGCTCGGGGTGTTCACCGCGGTGACCGGCGTCTCCGGCTCGGGAAAGTCGACCCTCATCGAGGAGATCCTGTGGAAGACGTTGGCCAACCGGGTCAACCGGGCCCGAGTGGTGCCGGGCCGGCACAAGAAGGTCGAGGGCATCGAGCAGGTCGACAAGGTGATCGACATCGACCAGTCGCCGATCGGCCGCACGCCGCGTTCCAACCCGGCGACCTATACCAAGCTGTTCGACCAGATCAGGACCCTGTTCTCCCAGACTCCTGAGGCCAGGGCCCGTGGCTACAAGCCAGGGCGTTTCTCGTTCAATGTCAAAGGCGGGCGGTGTGAGGCGTGTGCGGGTGACGGGACGATCAAGATCGAGATGCACTTCCTTCCCGATGTCTACGTGCCGTGTGAGGTGTGCGGAGGGCGTCGATACAACCGGGAGACGCTCGAGATCCTCTGGAAGGGCCACAACATCTCCGAGGTGCTGGAGATGTCGGTGGAAGAGGCGCTCGGGTTCTTCGAGAACCAGCCCAAGATCGTGCGCGTCCTCCAGACGCTCTACGACGTCGGCCTCGGCTACGTGCGGCTCGGTCAGCCGGCGACCACCCTGTCCGGAGGCGAGGCGCAGCGGATCAAGTTGGCCTCCGAGTTGGGGAAGCGGTCGACCGGGCGTACGTTCTACATCCTCGACGAGCCGACCACGGGGCTCCACTTCGAGGACATCCGGAAGCTGCTCCAGGTGCTGCAGCGTCTGGTCGATGCCGGGAACACCGTCGTGGTCATCGAGCACAACCTCGACGTGGTCAAGTCGGTCGACTACGTGATCGACCTCGGGCCCGAAGGTGGAAGCGGCGGGGGCCGGATCGTGGCCCAGGGCTCACCCGAGGAGATCGCCCAGGTGGGGGAGAGCTACACCGGCAAGTTCCTCAGGGAGCTGGTCGGTGGGTGAACGCGCCACGGTCGCCGAATCGGTCGATGCGCCGGTCTAGCCTCTGACCACCTTGGACGAATCAAGACTATTCGACTTGCGCCAGTCTTCGTTCGGGGAGTTGGCTGAGTTCGAAGACAAGCACGCGGTCGTGCTCGGCGGCGCCGGCTTTCTCGGGTCGCATGTGTGCACCTGGCTCGTCCACGCCGGTGCCCGGGTGACCTGCATCGACAACATGATCACCGGCCATGCCGAGAATGTCGGCCACCTCATCGGAGACAAGAGGTTCCGGCTCATCGACTACGACGTCACCGACTACCTCCACGTCTCGGGTGCGGTGGATTACGTGCTCAACTTCGCCTCTCCCGCTTCCCCGGTGGACTACCTCAAGTGGCCGATCCACACACTCAAGGTGGGGGCGTTCGGCACCCACAAAGGGCTGGGTCTCGCCTACGACAAGGGGGCGGTCTTCTTTCTCGCCTCGACCTCGGAGGTCTATGGGGATCCTCTGGTCAATCCCCAGCCCGAGACCTACTGGGGCAACGTCAACCCGATCGGGCCGCGCGGGGTCTACGACGAGGCCAAGCGGTTCGCCGAGGCTCTGACCCTCGCCTATAACCGGGAGCACGGCGTCGACACCAGGATCGTTCGCATCTTCAACACCTTCGGCCCCCGGATGAGACCCGACGACGGTCGAGCCGTCCCCGCCTTCTTCAAGGCCGCATTGGAGAACCGGTCTCTCCCCGTGTTCGGAGACGGGTCACAGACCAGGTCGCTGTGTTACGTCGACGACGAGGTGGAAGGGATCCTCCGGCTGCTGCTCTCCGATGAGACCGGCCCCGTCAACATCGGGAATCCCGAAGAGGTGACCATGGTCGAGCTGGCGAAGACCGTGCAGGACGTGGTGGGGAACCATCCCGGGATCGACTTCCATCCCCGGCCGACCGACGATCCGATGGTGCGCCGACCCGACACTGCCAAAGCAGAGAAGATCCTGGGCTGGAAGGCCCAGGTCTCGTTACGGGAGGGGCTGGAACGAACCCTGCCCTGGTTCAAGGAAGTCCTGGGGTACTGACCCCCCGGCCCCGCCCCGTGTCCTGGTCAGACCTCGGCGACTGGTGGGTTTCAGAGGTCACCGACGATCCTGCCTACGAGGCTGTGGTCACACCCATGCTGCTCGGAATCCTCGATCCGGTCACCGAGCTGACATATCTCGACCTGGGCTGTGGCGAGGGCAGGGTCATGCGCTCGGTATCCGGCCGTGGGGCAGAGGTCCATGGGGTCGAGCTCAATCCACGTCTGGCGCGGCTGGCGGCTCGGACCCCCTTCACGATGATCGGCGAGCTGCCGGACCTGGGCTTCATCAGAGACGAGTCCTATGACGGCGCCTACTGCGTGTTGGTGCTCGAGCACATCGAGGATCATCGAAGGCTGTTCCACGAGGTGGCTCGTGTTGTGAAGACCGGCGGCAGGTTCGCCCTTGTGATGAACCACCCCGTGTGGACCGCACCTGGCTCCACGCCGGTGACCGATCAGGACGGCGAAACCCTGTGGCGGCCCGGGGCCTACTTCGCATCGGGCACCACCGACGAGCCGGCCGGAGAGCAGAGCGTGGTGTTCCATCATCGGACGATGGCCGAATTGATGAATGCGGCCGCCGGGGCGGGATGGGGACTCGAGGAAATGATCGAGGCGCCACATCATGATGATCTCACCCAGCCGGGAATTCCCCGCCTGCTGGCTTGTCGGTGGCAACTCCTCCCCTGAGTCACCCGTGCCGGCCGCCGCCACCCCGATTCGGTCTCAGTCCCCTTCAGCCGCCCAGAGGATGCCGTCGGCGAGGTGGGATCGGAACAGCGGTTCACCGAAGCTTTCGATTGTGTGCCCACCGGCGGTGTAGAAGGCTCGGCCCCCGTCGTATTCGTGAGCCCAGACAATCGGATGGTGGTCACCCATGGCCCCACCTTCGTAGCTGGTTTCGTCGAGGGTGGCCAGCACCACGAGGTCGGCTCCGGGAGGGCTGCGAAAGTTGTACCACTCGTCGAATCGCTCGAACCTGGCGGGTAGAGACCTTGCCGCCGGATGGTCAGGGGCTATCAGGTCGATGGCAGCAGCCTGGGGTGCCGGATGATCTTGGAAGTAGGCCCCCACCAGATCCCCGTACCAGGGCCAGTCGTACTCGGTGTCGGTGGCGGAGTGGATCCCGACGAATCCCTTGCCGGATTGGATGAAGGTCTCCATCGCCTCCTCCTGTGACCTGTCGAGGATGTCCCCCGTGGTGTTCAAGAAGACGATCACGCCGTATTCGGCCAGCCCGACTTCGGTGAACCACGAGGCGTCGTCGGTTGCGGTGGCGGAGAAACCATGGGTTGCCCCGATTTCGTCGATCGCCTCGGCCCCGGCCGGAATGGAGTCGTGGCGGAACCCGGTGGTCTTGTGGAAGACGAGCACCTGGAGATGGTCTGGCTCGGTGATTGTTGCCCCGGTCGATGTTGTCATCTCACGAAGCGTCGTCGAGACGGGAGTCGGATGGAGAGGGCTCGAGGTGGTCATTGTCGGCTCAGGGCCTGCGGCCGGCTCGGAGCAACCGACCAGGCCGGCAACGAGGACCCCGATCATCGCGGAGTACCGCATGCTCGGAACCGTAGACATTCTGGGTGGTTGGAGCAGGAAGCTTGCCGATGGCGGCTCCTACCCTGATCGGGAGTGTTCGAGCGACCAAAGCCGTCGGAGATCCCGGATCAACCGGGGGCCTATCTCTTCCGGGACAAACACGGGAAAGTGGTCTACGTAGGCAAGGCCAAGAGCCTGCGCAGCCGCGTGCCGTCCTACTTCGGGGTCGGCCTCCACCCCCGCACCCAGGCCATGGTGGACAACGCCCGGTCCGTCGAGTGGATCATCACCGAGTCAGAGGTCGCGGCCCTGATGCTCGAATTCTCCCTGATCAAACGGCACCGGCCTCGTTTCAACGTCAAGCTCACCGACGACAAGTCGTATCCGTACCTGGCCATCACCCGAAGCGACGAGTGGCCGCGGGCCAGGGTCATGCGCGGCGCCAAGCGCAAGGGGAACGAGTACTTCGGGCCCTACGCCCACACCTACGCCATTCGCAAGACCCTCGATCAGCTGCTTCGCACCTTCCCGGT
>Ga0299913_10002532_pt1 | contig 14479 bp, 10 predicted proteins | sample RVTome_9_FD_201360 | JGI IMG/M metagenome (GOLD analysis project Ga0299913, IMG submission 201360) | Soil microbial communities from uranium-contaminated site in the Upper Colorado River Basin, Wyoming, United States - RVT155D38 (version 2) ... | reverse complement strand
GAGTTCGGCCGGACCGATACCGTCCAAAGGGGACAGATGCCCCATAAGCACGAAGTACACCCCCCGATAACCGGTGACCTGCTCTACGGCCAGCACGTCAGCGGGGGTCTCGAGGATGCAAAGCAGACTGCGGTCACGGGCCGGATTGTCGCATAAGGCACAGACTTCGGTCTCGCTGAGATTGCGACATAGCCGGCAATGACCGATGCCGTTCAGGGCTTCTTGCAGAGTACTGGCAAGGCGGTGGGCTCCCTCCCGGTCCCGCTCCAGCAAGTGAAGGGCCATACGTTGGGCAGACTTGGGGCCTACGCCCGGCAGGCAGCGTAAGGCCTCCATCAACCGGCCCAGCAGCGTGGAGTAAGCCATGAGTCTTATTAGAACGGCAGCTTGAAATTGCCTGGCAGGCTCATGCCGGCGGTCATTCCAGAGAACTTCTCCTGCACGGTCTTTTCCACCTTGTGCACCGCATCGTTGATGGCGGCTGCCACCAGATCCTCCAACATGTCCCTGTCTTCCTTAAGCAGGCTGTCATCGATGCTGACGCGACGCACCTCATGGCGTCCAGTCATCACCACCTGCACCAGACCGCCTCCGGCTTCCCCCGTGATTTCTAGAGTGCCGAGTTCCTCCTGCGCCTTTTGCAGATTTTCCTGCATCTTTTGCGCTTGTTTCATCAAATTGCCTAAACCACCTTTCATCATCACTATCCTCTTATCGTGTCTAAGACCATGCTTTGGATATTGGAACCATCAATCCGTAGATATAATAGAGCCAGGTTTTACCCGGGCGCTAAAAGTCTCACACAAAGCCTGCACATTAGGGTCTTGGATTATAGTATCCACAGCAGCCTGCTGGCGCTCCCGCTGACGCTCGGCCTGCTGGCGGGCCGGTGTCATGATGTCGGGCACGCCAACCTGAATGTGCAGGCGAATCGCTTCACCATAATAGGCCTCCAAGGCCGCTTGTAAGCGCTCTTCGGCGTTTTTGCTGCGTAGCTGGGCATGGGCAGGCTCCAATAATAACCGTAGGGTATTTTCTTCCCGCTCCTGCAGCACGCAATTCAAGGCCAGCTGCTGAACGATACCCTTGAGCCCAAGGCGGGCGACGATCGTATTCCAGTCCGCGCCTGGCTCGGGGGCGGACGCCGCAGGGGCCGGCATAGCCGGTCCGACGCTTGCTTGCGGTGACGGTACTTCCACTGGCAGCGGCCGAAAACACAACATGCGCAGCAGCACCATCTCGAAACCACCCCGAGGCTCCGGAGACAAGGGCAGGTCACGGCGCCCGATCAGGGCAATCTGATAAAACAACTGCACCTCTTCCGGGGCTAACAGGGTGGCCAAACGCCGTACTTCTTCCGGATCTGCCAGGCTATCGTCCACGGCTCCAGGAACGGCTTGGACTAGGGCAATGCGCTGTAACAGCGAGATCAACTCCGCCAATACCGCGGCATAATCGGGCGCTATCTGGTCCAACTCCGCTATTCGGTTGAGCACACCAACGGCGTCTCCAGCAGCCAGGGCATCCAAAAGTTGCAGGACATAGCGCTGATCGATACTGCCCAACATGGCGCTAACGTCCTGTAGTCCCACCCGACCGCCGCCAAAGGCGATGGCCTGATCCAGCAGGCTTAAGGCATCGCGCAGGCTGCCGTCGCCTGCCCGGGCGATCAAACTTAGCGCCGGGGCCTCCCGCTCGATACCTTCACTTTCCAGAATGGTATCGAGCTGTTTAGTAATCAGGGGAGACGGCAGACGCTTAAGATTAAACTGCAGACAACGGGACAGAATGGTGACCGGTAAGCGCTGGGGATCGGTGGTAGCCAAGAGAAACTTGACATGGGGCGGCGGCTCTTCCAGCGTCTTCAACAGGGCATTAAAGCTGTGGGTGGACAGCATATGTACCTCATCGATAAGGTACACCTTATAGCGGCCACGGGTAGGGGCGTATTGGACGTTCTCCAGCAGTTCCCGGGTGTCTTCCACCTTGGTTCGGGAAGCGGCATCCACCTCTATCAGGTCCACGTACCGGCCTTCAGTGATCTCCTGGCAAGCCGCGCATACGCCACAGGGATTCGAGGTCACCCCCTGCTCGCAATTGAGCGATTTGGCCAGGATACGCGCCAGGGTAGTCTTGCCCACGCCGCGAGTGCCCGTGAATAAAAAGGCATGATGCAGGCGATTATTATCCAGTGCATTGACCAGCGCCCGAACCACATGCTCTTGCCCTACCAGCTCGCTAAAGCGGCGGGGACGCCATTTTCGCGCCAGAACCTGATAACTCATAACCTGTCTTGGAGGCAGTTGAATAATAACTATAACTGAATCAGTGGAAAGGTGGCGACCCATACCAGCCACACCCCGGCGCCCGAATTCACTGCTGCCGCTGCTCCCTTCCGGGCCTGACGGGGTTCACAGCTTGTCGTCGCGAGGGGACCGATATGGGCCACCATTGATCTTGGGGGTCTGGTGTCTAAGTTAGGTAGTCGAATCGAGGCGGGAAATTCGCCAGCGACTGGCGTGGCGGAGAGGGAGGGATTCGAACCCTCGATACGCTCATCACGTATACACACTTTCCAGGCGTGCTCCTTCGACCGCTCGGACACCTCTCCGGAAAATCAGTGGCTCGCCTCCAGGCAAGCGAGCACGTAACAATAACCTAATTAGACCTTCGCTACAAGGTGGCGATTGTCTCAATCCACCGCCTTCATGCTCAAGCGAATCCGACCCTGCTTATCGATCTCCAGGACCTTGACCTTGATAACATCACCGACCGCGAGCTTATCGCTCACATTCTGGACCCGCTCCTCGGCGATCTGGGAGATGTGTACCATGCCGTCACGGCCCGGCAGGATGGTGACAAAGGCGCCAAAATCCATAATACGAGCCACCTTGCCCTCGTAGATCTGTCCCACCTCCACATCGGCGGTGATCTGCTCGATACGGCGCCGGGCCTCATCGCCAGCGGTCTTGTCCACAGAGGCGATCTTAATGGTACCGTCATCAGCGATGTCGATGGTGGCACCGGTCTCCTCAGTGATGGCGCGAATAGTAACCCCGCCTTTGCCGATTACGTCTCGAATCTTATCGGGATTGATACGAATACTGATAATCCGCGGCGCATAAGCTGACATCTCTGCCCGTGGCCGGGCAATGGCTTGGTTCATCTTCTCGAGGATATGCAGACGGCCTTCCCGCGCCTGCCTCAGGGCCGTTTCCATGATCTCTCGAGTAATACCGTCGATCTTGATGTCCATCTGCAAGGCAGTAACGCCGGCCTCGGTACCCGCCACCTTAAAATCCATATCGCCCAGGTGATCCTCATCACCAAGGATATCGCTTAGCACGGCAAACTGCTCCCCTTCCTTGATCAGACCCATGGCAATACCCGCCACCGGAGCCTTGATCGGCACGCCGGCATCCATCAGCGATAAGCTGGTGCCGCATACCGAGGCCATGGAACTGGAGCCGTTGGACTCGGTGATCTCGGAAACCACGCGAATCACATAGGGAAAATTGCTCATATCGGGCATAACCGCCTGAACGCCGCGCTTGGCCAGGCGGCCATGACCGATCTCCCGACGCTTGGGAATGCCTACCATACCGGTCTCGCCCACGCAGTAAGGGGGGAAATTGTAGTGTAGTAGGAAAGGCTCCCGGTACTCCCCCTCGATGGCATCGATAATCTGGGAATCCTTATTGGTGCCTAGGGTAGTCACCACCAGGGCCTGGGTCTCGCCACGGGTGAATAAAGCCGATCCATGGGTGCGGGGCAGCACACCGGTCTTTACGGTGACAGGGCGCACGGTGCGGGTATCACGCCCGTCGATCCGCGACTCACCCCTGAGAATACGGCTACGGACAATGCGTTCTTCCAGCCTGTCCAGGGCATTGGTCACGGCCTGGATAGACCAGTGGTGAGGCTCCTGGTCAGCCAATTGCTCGACAACCCGGGGGCGGATAGCGCGCACATCCTGGCGGCGGGCCTGCTTTTCAGCGATTTGATAGGCGGCGGTCAAGTCAGTCCGGGCCGCCTCGCTGATTGCAGCCTCCAGTGCCTCGTCTCGGGTCGGCGCCTGCCAGTCCCACGGCTGCACCTCAGCCTCCCTGACCAGTTCATGGATGGCCTTGATAGCAACCTGCATTTGCTCATGGCCGAACATCACGGCGCCCAACATGACCTCTTCGGAAAGCTCTTTCGCCTCCGACTCGACCATAAGCACGGCATTTTCCGTGCCCGCTACCACCAGATCGAGTAAGGAATCCTCAAGTTCATCATAGGTAGGATTCAATAGATACTGGTTATCGCGATGACCTACCCGGGCGGCGCCAATGGGGCCATTAAAGGGTATACCCGATAGGGCCAGGGCCGCAGAGGCGCCCAACATGGCCGGGATATCCGGGTCCACGGCACTATTCAGGGACACGACCGTGGCAATGATCTGCACCTCGTTGGTGAAACCCTCGGGGAACAGGGGCCGTAAGGGACGATCGATCAGCCGGGAGGTCAGCGTCTCCTTTTCGGAAGGACGTCCCTCGCGACGAAAGAATCCGCCGGGGATACGGCCTGCCGCATAGCTTCGTTCCTGATAATTCACTGTGAGCGGAAAGAAGTCCCGCCCTTCCACCGGTGTCGCCGCACCAACCACGGTTACTAGAACCACGGTGTCAGACATATTGATTAACACCGCACTACTGGCCTGACGGGCAATCTCGCCCGTCTCCATCGTCACGGTGTGGTTACCATATTGAAAAGTTTTTTTGAGGGGGGTCACAAAATCATCCTAAATTAAGGGCAGAAGGCCAGCAGAAGAAATCTGCAATCAGCGGCGCAGGCCAAGCCGGCCAATCAGCTGCTGATAACGCTGCAGGTTCCTGTTTCTTAGATAATCGAGCAGCTTACGGCGCTTGTTCACCATCTTTAAAAGTCCCTGCCGGGAATGGTGGTCATGCTTATGAGTGCTAAAATGCGTCTGCAGATCGTTGATCCGGTTGGTCAGTAAGGCAACCTGCACCTCGGTAGAACCGGTGTCGGCGGCGCCACGCTGATAATCCCGAACGATCTGAGACTTTTGTTCAGTGCTAAGTGACATTCAAAAACTCCACGTTTGTTATAACTCATTCAGGTAGTCAATTTTAGCCCTGCCTATCAGGGTGAACAAGTAACCATCCGCTCTGCGCAATCACCGGGGGCGGCCTCGGTCAATGGGCTTAATGAATAAGGCGCCGCGGCGCCACCCGGCCATCCTCCAGGATCTCACCAATCCCAAAGAAGTGATCATCACCCTCGTACAGGCGCACCCGACCCTGGGTCGGTGATCGCGGCACTAACACAGGCTGCCCCAGGCGCAGATAGCAGGCCACATCACCACGAACATGGACCGCCGGCCACGCCCTGATGGCTGTATCCATCGGCAGGAGTACGGCATCCAGGGTTGAGCAACCTTGCTCCGCTCGCGCTTGCAAGGTCTGCAAAGACACCATCTGCGAGGCATCATAAGGCTCCACCGCCGTGCGCCGTAATGCCACGATATGGGCGCCACAACCCAGGGCCTCACCCAGATCTTCCGCTAAGGTGCGTACATAGGTGCCCTTAGAGCAACGCAGCTGGCCTTCCAGATAATCGCCCTCCAGGCGTAGCAGACGCAACGTATGGATAGTTACCTTGCGTGGCTGCCGCTCGATCTGCAAGCCTTGGCGGGCTAACTCATAGAGACGCCGGCCGCCGTGCTTAAGCGCCGAATACATGGGTGGCACTTGTTGGATTTCCCCGATAAAGCGCTGCAACACCTCCTCGACTGTCGCCCGGTCCAGTGTCCCCACCGGCCGGGTGCTAAGAACCTTGCCTTCGCTGTCCCCCGTATCTGTAGTTATGCCCAGGCGGCAACTAAAGCGATAGCATTTATCGGCGTTCAGCAGAACGCCCGAAAGCTTGGTAGCCTCGCCTAGACAAATGGGCAACATACCGCTTGCTAAAGGATCCAGACTTCCGGTATGGCCGGCCTTGCGGGCATGATAAAGGCGCTTAACGGCCTGCATGGCCGCATTGGAGGAGAGCCCGACAGGCTTGTCCAGTAGCACGACGCCGTTGACATTTCTTTTGCTTCGACCTGCCATACACTATCCCTCTACGGGAACTAACCTCCATCCTAAGGGGATTCTTCATCACTGGAATCATCATCTCGATGCCGAGCGGCATCGGACGCAACGGCGGCCGAAATCAGGGAGGACAAACGCGCACCACGCTCTACCACTTCGTCATAGACGAACTCCAAACGGGGCACCGTGCGAATATGCATTCTCCGTCCCAGCTCACGGCGCAATAGGGGGGCAACCTGATTAAGGCGTGCCACCATCTCAGCACGATTAGCAGGATCGCCCAGGATCGTAATATAGACCTTGGCATGGGCCAGATCCCGACTCACCTCCACGCTGGTGATGGAGACCATCACCATACGAGGGTCCCGAACTTCATCACGAATCAACTGCGCTAAGTCACGGCGCATTTGCTCGCCAACACGGCGAGTACGAGAAAATTCTCTTGCCATGGTTTCGTTACCTCCCTTCATAAATCAGGTGACGCAGAGGCGATCAGGCCCTGCCTCCCTCTCTCCACTCTCTATGGGCGGCTTAAAGGGTCCGCATCACTTCGATACGCTCGAATACTTCAATCTGATCGCCTTCCTTAACGTCATTGTAGTTCCGCACGCCAATACCACACTCCGTGCCGGCACGAACCTCACTGACGTCGTCCTTAAAGCGCCGCAGGGATTCCAGCTCGCCCTCGAATATCACCACGTTGTCACGCAGCACCCGGATTGGGTTGTGACGACGCACCACGCCATCGATCACCATACAGCCGGCAATCGCGCCGAACTTCGGTGAACGGAATACGCTGCGCACCTCGGCCAAGCCAATGATCTGTTCCTTAAACTCGGGCTTTAGCAGGCCTTGCAGGGCGCGCTTGATCTCATCGATGACTTCGTAGATCACACTGTAGTAGTGCAGATCCACGCCTTCCTCCTCGATCAACTTCTTGGCAGCGCTATCGGCGCGCACATTAAAACCGATCAGGATCGCCTCGGAGGCCATGGCCAGATTGACATCAGATTCATTGATGCCACCGACCCCGCTGGCAACGATCTTCACCCGCACCTCGTCGGTAGATAACTTGGTCAGGGCATCGACCAAGGCCTCGGCAGAGCCCTGCACATCAGCCTTGAGCACCACGTTAAGCGTGCTGATCTTACCTTCTTCCAACTGCTCGAAGACATTCTCCAGTTTGGCCTTCTGCTGTCTGGCCAGCTTGACCTCCCGGAATTTGCCCTGGCGAAACAAGGCGATTTCCCGGGCCTTGCGCTCGTCGCCAACGACGATGACTTCATCACCGGCGTTAGGAGTCCCTGACAGGCCCAATACCTCGACCGGGAGCGAGGGACCCGCCTCGGTTACCGCCGCTCCATGCTCATCCAACATAGCCCGAACCCGACCATATTCGAGACCGCTTAACAGAATATCACCCCGATGCAAGGTCCCACTTTGTACCAGTACAGTGGCCACGGGACCACGGCCTTTGTCCAAGCGTGATTCCACTACGACGCCCTTGGCGGGGCCATCAACGACCGCCCTAAGTTCCAGGACCTCTGCTTGAACCAGGATCTGATCCAGAAGATCATCAACCCCCTGGCCGGTTTTCGCCGAGACATAGGCAAACAACGTATCGCCACCCCATTCCTCGGAGATAACCTCCCGATTGGCCAGCTCACTCTTGAGCCGTTCAGGATCGGCATCGGGTTTATCGATCTTGTTGACCGCCACCACGATAGGCACGCCGGCGGCCTTGGCATGTTGAATGGCCTCCACCGTCTGCGGCATGACACCGTCGTCAGCGGCCACCACTAAAACCACGATATCCGTGACCTTAGCACCGCGGGCACGCATCGCCGTAAAGGCGGCATGACCAGGGGTATCCAGGAAAGTGATCATGCCCTTATCGGTCTCAACGTGATAAGCGCCAATATGCTGAGTAATGCCACCGGCCTCGCCAGCCGCCACCTTGGTACGGCGGATATAATCCAGCAGCGAGGTCTTACCATGGTCCACATGACCCATAATAGTCACCACCGGCGCCCGAGGCAGGGCCTGTCCAACCGCTCCCGTATCCGAGACCAGTGCTTCCTCAAGGGCATTTTCCTTAAGCAGCTTATAGGTATGTCCCATTTCCTCTACGACGATAGCCGCCGTTTCCTGATCCAGGACCTGATTAATGGTGACCATCGTACCCAGTTTCATCAGGGACTTGATGACTTCCGTGGCCTTAACCGACATCTTCTGGGCAAGATCGGCTACCGTAATAGTTTCCGGAAGTGGAACCTCTCGCACGATAGGCGCCGTGGGTCTGGCAAACCCATGCCGCGGCTGGGGAGCAGCAGGTATCGCCTTGCCGCCTTTACCTTTCTTAGGCTTGCGACGCTCTGTCTTGTCACTGGTACTATACTGTTCAGCCCGGCCGTACTTCGCACCTTGCCCTTCGCCGGCACCGTCACTGCGTTTTTTACCTTTGGATACCACCGCTTCCTCTGAAAGCCTGCGGATACGAGTATCCTCGACCTCGGAGTCAATGATCTTGGGAGACTTGGGTTCGGCGGGCGCGAGTCCTGGTTTTTCGACTTGGCGCTGCGCCTGCTCTTCCTCGGCCTGGCGCCGCGCCTGCTCTTCTTCGGCCTGGCGACGGGCCTGCTCTTCCTCGGCCTGGCGACGCGCCTGCTCTTCCTCGGCCTGGCGCCGCGCCTGCTCTTCTTCGGCCTGGCGACGGGCCTGCTCTTCTTCGGCCTGGCGACGGGCCTGCTCTTCCTCGGCCTGGCGCCGCGCCTGCTCTTCCTCGGCCCGGCGCCGCACTTCCTCTTCCTCGGCCCGACGACGGGCCTCAACAAAGGCCTGCTCTTGCGCCTCAAAATTACGTCGCTTGTTCTCTTCCTCAAGCACTACACTGCGTTTGACATAAGTACGCTTCTTGCGCACCTCGACACTGACGGTCTTGACCTGTCCCACTCCACCAGCCATTTTAATTTCGCTATGCGTCTTGCGCTTGAGTGTAATCTTCTTAGGCTCAGAGATCCCTAAGGGTTCCTTCTTACCGTGGCTCTTGCGCAAGTGTGCCAATAAATTTATCTTTTGCTTGTCCGTAATAGTGGCATCGCTCCCGGAAATCTCGATCCCGGCCTCCTCAAGCTGCACCAGCAGCCGATCCACTGGAATACCGACGACCGCTGCAAACTGTTTAATGGTTACATCCGTCATCTATATCACCCTCTCGAAATGCTTAGCCCTGACGCTCACTCGAAAACCAAGGCGCCCGCGCTGTCATGATCAGTTGTGCAGCACGCTTATCGCCTAATCCTGTTAGTTCCATAAGATCATCTACGGACAGCTCGGCAAGAGCTTCCATGGTCGAGATTCCCCGTTCAGCAAGCAAAAATGCCAAATCCTCGTCCATACCCTCCATCTGGAGCAGGTCTTCGGCGGGTTCAGCATTGCCAACCTTTTCTTCTGCGGCAATAGCGCGTGCCAGTAACACATTTCGTGCCCGACCCCGTAATTCTTCGACGACTTCCTCATCGAATTCCTGTACTTCCAGCATCTCATGGGCAGGTACGTAAGCCACCTCCTCAATACTGGAAAATCCCTCGCGAACCAGAACAGCCGCGACTTCGGCATCCACCTCCAGTTGCTCCATAAACATCTGCCGCAGGACTTCTGTCTCCTGACCACTCTTTGCCTGAGCCTGGGATTCGGTCATGACATTCAATTCCCAGCCCGTGAGCTCACTGGCTAAACGTACGTTCTGGCCGCCCCGCCCGATGGCCTGAGACAGCTTGTCCTCGGCAACAGCGATATCCATACTGTGAGAGTCTTCATCCACCACGATAGAGACGACCTCTGCTGGCGACATCGCGTTAATAACGAACTGGGCGGGGTTTTCATTCCATAACACAATATCGATACGCTCGCCCGCCAGCTCATTGGAAACACTCTGCACCCGGGAGCCCCGCATACCGACACAAGCACCGACTGGATCGATACGCATGTCATTGCTTTTTACAGCGATTTTCGCTCGCGAACCCGGATCCCTGGCAGCGCCTTTAATCTCGATAATGCCCTGGCCAACCTCCGGCACCTCCAAAGTGAAGAGAGCAAGGAGCAGTTCAGGGGCCACCCGACTGATAAACAACTGTGGACCCCGCGGTTCGGAGCGTACATCCTTGAGATAGCCGCGAATTCGATCACCCACGCGAACCGGCTCGCGCGGAATCATCTCTTCACGAGTAATCAGGGCCTCAATATTACTTCCTAGATCTATAAAGACATTGCCACGCTCTATTCGTTTGACAATACCGCTGATCAGTTCGCCTTTACGGTGGATAAAGGCATCGACCACTTGGGCGCGTTCCGCCTCACGAACCTTTTGCACGATCACTTGCTTAGCGGTTTGGGCGGCAATACGACCAAAGGCAGCATTTTCCAGAGGCGATTCGATGAATTCCCCAACTGCTATTTCTGGTTTGCTCTGGCGCGCTTCGGCCAAAGTGATTTGCCGATCCGGGAACTCCAGCTCGGTGTCATCGGCAACCACTTGCCACCGCCGGAATGTCGAGTAATCACCGGAACGCCGATTGATTTCGACCCGCACATCCACGTCGCCCTGATAGCGCTTTTTCGCCGCCGAGGCCAATGCCGCCTCGATAGCCTCGAAAATCACTTCCTTGCCAACACCTTTCTCATTAGAGACGGCATCCACTACCAATAAAATTTCTTTACTCATGGCGATTGTCTCCCACCTGCCCCTGATCTGATCTAAAGTTCGGGGACCAGTCGAGCTTTCTCAATGTGATCTAGGGGTACCAAAAACTCTGTCCCCTCAATCTCAATAACCACCTCATTGCCATGTATTCCCCGCAGCAGGCCAAGCAATTTTTTCCTGCCATTGATAGGCATAGTGAGATGAATTCGTACCTGGAACCCGGCAAAGCGAGCGAAGTGTTCTGTCTCGAAGAGGGGCCGATCCAGACCCGGTGAAGACACCTCGAGGGTGTAATGACCTGGAATTGGGTCTTCAACATCCAATACCCCGCTGATTTGGTGACTTACTCGTTGACAGTCATCCACATTGATGCCGGATTCCTGGTCGATATACACCCGCAACAAGGCATTACTGCTGTGGGGATGAAACTCTATACCCACCAGTTCATAGCCCATGGACTCAACCACGGCTCCTAAACGTTGTCGCAATTTGTAAGGGTCTTGACGCATTCTGCCTACCGGAAACAAAAAATGGGCCATAGGCCCACTTTACTTAGCAAATTAGGCTAATCCTTACGCGACATAAACATCTTAAGTGACGCCTAGGTCGGGAGTCGCGTACAAAAAAAGCCCCCATGGGGCTTTCCTTTATCCTTTATGGTAGCGGGGGCAGGATTTGAACCTGCGACCTTCGGGTTATGAGCCCGACGAGCTGCCAGACTGCTCCACCCCGCATCAGAGACAGAAATATTAACAATTAAATGGAGATATTACAAGAACCTTGATCTAACCAGCGTTTACTGAGCGGACTCAGATCAGAAGACAGTGGCACACAGCGACATAAGCGCGGTGGGGTACAACCCCAACGCCAGTACCAGCAAGCCATTGGTACTGATGGCGATCTGGGCATCCAAGCGAGTCTCCGTAGGCGCGACAACAGTCGGTTTATCAAAATACATAAACTTGACCACCCGCAGGTAATAAAAGGCGCCGACTACCGAGAAGACCACCCCAAGAATCGCCAACCATACCAGGCCTATGCTGATGATCGCCTGAAGCACGGCGAGTTTGGCATAAAAGCCTACCAGGAAAGGAATACCGGCCAGGGACATCATAATCAGCAGCATCATGAATGCCAACCACGGATTATAATCGTTCAGGCCCTTAAAATCCTCAATGTGCTCAGCCTCGAAACCGGAACGGCTTAACACAATGATTACGCCAAAGGCACCTACCACCGTCAGGACATAGGTAATGGCATAAAACATGGCAGCAGCATACCCTTCCGGCGTACCTGCCAGGATGCCCAGCAACATAAAACCCATATGGGAGATGGTGGAATAGGCCAGCAGGCGCTTGATATTGGTCTGGGCAATGGCGATCAGATTCCCCACCATAATGGATAGCGCAGCCATAACGATTAGCATCTGCTGCCAATCGGCATGCAAAGCGCCAAGCCCATCTACTAAAATCCGTATCACCAGGGCAAAAGCCGCCAGTTCAGGAGCCGAACCGATGTACAGAGTGACAGCCGTAGGGGCGCCCTGATAAACATCGGGGAGCCACATATGGAAGGGTACAACGCCGAGTTTAAAGGCAAGTCCAACCACCAAAAAGACCAAACCGAACACCAACACCAGATTATCGCTGCCCTGCTCGGTGACAGCCAGACCCACCGCCCCAATATCCAGGCTTCCGGTGGCCCCGTAAAGCATGGAAATACCGTAGAGCAACATACCGGAGGCCAGGGCACCCAGGACAAAATACTTCATGGCGGCCTCACTGGCAATGGGAGAATCCCTGTCAAAGGCTACCATGGCATAAAGACAAAGTGACAGCAACTCCAGGCCCAGATACACGGTTAGAAAGCTGTGGGCGGAGACCATAATCATCATGCCCAGTACGCCGAATAGGCCGAGTATGTAGTATTCACCCTTGAAGAGATTACGATCCCGCAGATACTTCTGTGAATATAGAAATACCGTCCCCGAAGCAATATAGATACCCATTTTCAAGATATCGCTCATCGCATCTTTGATATAGTGACCGTCAAAGGCAAGGATTGGCGTGGTGGTATAAGCAGCAAGGGTAATCAGCGCAGCCCCGATCAACGTGGCCTGCGAGAGTAGATAGCTTATATGCCGTTGGTGCTGTTCAAGGTATACATCGATGACCAGTATCAAGCAGGCCATTCCCAATACAAAAAGCTCAGGCAGGGCCGGCGTAAAGTCAGGGGCGACAAAGTTCATTGGACTCCTTGTACAACTTGGCTAGGCTTGTTGACTGCAGCCACAAAACGTTAAAGCTTTGATATGGTGATGTGTTGGATAAGATTGTCTACCGAAGCATGCATGACCGCCACTAAGGGATCCGGCCAGATACCGAACAACAGCACGACTACCGCCAGGGTGCCAAGCACAATAAATTCCCGTTGATTGATGTCCTTGAGTTCAGCAACCCCTTCATTGCCCACTTCGCCGAAGATTACCCGCTTGACCAGCCAAAGGGTATAGGCGGCACCCAGGATCAGGGTCAAGGCGGCCAGAAAGGCAATCCAGAAACTCGCCTTAAAGCTGCTCAGAATGACCATAAATTCGCCTACAAAGCCGGAGGTGCCAGGCAAGCCGGCGTTGGCCATGGCAAACAGCACCATAAAGCCTGCAAAGACCGGCATGGTATTGACCACCCCCCCATAGTCCTTGATCTGTCGGGAATGCAGCCGATCGTATAAGACACCGACGCAGAGAAACAAGGCACCCGAGATAAAGCCGTGCGATACCATCTGGATCATACCGCCGGCAATACCCATGGCAGCGCCGTTGGTACTCTCCGTATTCTCGACAATCCCGAACACGATAAAAAACCCGAGGGTCACAAACCCCATATGGGCAATAGAGGAATAGGCGATCAGCTTTTTCATGTCCTGTTGCACCAGGGCTACCAGGCCGATATAGACCACTGCCACCAGAGAAAGGGTGATGATCAATACATCCAGGGTACTAGCCGCATCAGGGGTAATCGGTAGGGCAAACCGGAGAAAGCCATAGCCGCCGATCTTAAGGGTAATCGCCGCCAGAATCACCGAGCCTCCCGTGGGTGCCTCCACATGGGCATCCGGCAACCAGGTATGCACGGGCCACATCGGAACCTTTACCGCAAATGCCCCCAGAAAGGCGATAAAGATCAGGATCTGCTCGGTCAGGCTGAGTTGCAGGGTGTGAAAATCGAGGATCGCAAAGCTGCCAGCCTGGAAATACATATAGATCAGTGCAACCAGCATAAATACTGAACCCAGGAAGGTATAGAGAAAAAATTTGATGGTTGCATATACACGTCGCGGCCCACCCCATATCCCAATAATCAGGAACATAGGTATGAGCATGGCCTCAAAGAATACATAGAACAACATGGCGTCCAGAGCGGCGAACACCCCGATCATCAGGCCCTCCATGATCAGGAAGGCGGCCATATACTGGGCAACCCGATATTGCACTACCTCCCAACCGGCGATGACTACCAATACCGTAGTAAACGTCGTCAGCAGGATAAGGGGCATGGAGAAGCCATCCACGCCCAAGTGGTAGTTGACTTGGAAAGGGGCAATCCAGGGGATGAGTTCCTGGAACTGCATGCTCGCGGTGCGGGGATCGAAGTGGGTATAGAGTGGGACGCTGATCATG
>Ga0299913_10002531_pt1 | contig 14482 bp, 14 predicted proteins | sample RVTome_9_FD_201360 | JGI IMG/M metagenome (GOLD analysis project Ga0299913, IMG submission 201360) | Soil microbial communities from uranium-contaminated site in the Upper Colorado River Basin, Wyoming, United States - RVT155D38 (version 2) ... | reverse complement strand
GCGGGAACGTCGCTCGCGGGCATCGCCGCCAACGCGGCGGGCCACGGCGACCTGATCGAGGACGTCGTGGAGGTGCCGTGGGACGACGCCGACGCCCTGCGGGCCGCCATCGAGCGGGACGGACGCGACCGCGTGGCGGCGTTCTTCTGCGAGCCGGTGATCGGGGCCGGCGGCGTGTTCCCTCCGCCGGCGGGCTACCTCGAGGCCGCCCGTGAGGCGTGCCGGGAGACCGGGGTGCTCTTCGTGGCCGACGAGGTGATCACGGGCTTCGGGCGCGCCGGCGACTGGTTCGCCTCGAGCCGGTACGGCCTCGAGCCCGACATCGTGACCTGTGCGAAGGGCATCACGAGCGGATACCTGCCGATGGGTGGGGTGATCGCCGCTCCCCGGATCGCCGAACCCTTCTACGCCGCCGATGCCGGGCTCTGGCGGCACGGCTACACCTACAGCGGGCACGCGACGGTCGCCGCGGCCGCCCTCGCGAACCTCGACATCATCGAGCGGGAGGGCCTGCTCGAGCGGGCGCTGAAGTACGAAGGCCCGCTCCTCGAGGCCCTGCAGCCGCTCGCCGAACACGACCTCGTCGAAGAGGTGCGCGGGGGCGTCGGGATGCTCGCCGCCGTCAACCTTCGGCGAGACCTCGTCACCGAGGACCCAGGCCTGCCGACCAGGGTCGGTCTGGCGTGTCGGGAGGCCGGCATGCTCGTCCGCCCGCTCGTCGCGGGCGCCGTCGCGGTCTCGCCGCCGCTCGTGATCGGCGACGAGGAGATCGGCGAGATCGCGGCCGCGTTCCGGACGGGGCTCGACGCCGCCGTCTGACGACGCGCAGCCTGGCTTCGGGGATTCGCCCTCCCGCGGGGCTTCTGGGAACCCGCCCCTCAGTGGAACGAGTTGCCGCAGGCGCAGCCGCCCTGGGCGGCCGGATTGTCGATCGTGAAGCCGGTCTGCTCCAGAGAGTCGACGAAGTCGATCTTGGCCTGCGAGAGGTAGGGCACGCTCATCTTGTCGATCACCAGCCGCACGCCGAACTGCTCTTCGGCCTGATCCTTCTCGCCCACCTGGTCGTCGAGGTACATGGCGTATCGCAGTCCCGAGCAGCCTCCGGGCTGCACGGCGACGCGCAACGCGATGTCGTCGCGGCCTTCCTCGGCGAGCAGTTCCTTGACCTTGCCGGCTGCGGTCTCGGTCAGCGTGATCATCGTTCCTCCGAATCGTGCGGGTGGCCCTCGGGCTCGTGGCCTTCCATATGGTACCTCTCGGCAGGGAGAAACCCCGTCTGGAACCGCACCATCTGCCTCCGTCCCTATCGCGCCGCGATCTCGACGATGGTCGCGCCGCTCAGCCGCGCCAGGTCCTGCGGAGCGAGCGCAAACACCGAGTCCGGCCTGCCCGCCGCCGCCCAGACTTCGTCGTGCGTCAGCAAGTCCGGGTCGAGGAAGGCCCTGATCGAGGTCGGATGACCGAACGGCGGCGTGCCGCCGACCGCGAATCCGGTCGCCGACCGGGCTTCCTCGGGAGTGGCACGGCGCACGTCGGTGGCGCCCGCGGCGGTGGCCAGGCGGGCCTCGTCGACCCGGTTCGCGCCAGAGGTGAGCGCCAGCACCGCCCGATCGTCGGCCATGAACACGAGCGACTTCACGATCTGCGCAACCTCGCATCCGACGGCCCGCGCCGCGTCGTCCGCGGTCTTGGTGCCCTCGGGGAAGCGGCGGATCGCCGGCTGCAGTCCGAGGGCTCGCGCGGCCTGCGTGAAGCGATCGGTCGCGCCGCTCACCGGCCCGCTCCGATGAGCTCGCCGGCCCCTTCGGCCAGCGCCTGCGCGGCCGCGACCAGCGAGCCGCGCGCGTCCTCCAGCGCCGCTCGCTCGCCCACGTGGTCGACGAGGGAGAGGACCGTCACCCCGGGAAGCTCGACGCTCGCCCGCCCGCAGACGACCACCGCCGGCACCTCGGCGAGCCGGGTCGCCTCCAGCACGCCGGCCGGCACCTTCCCCCGCATCGACTGCTCGTCGAGGGAGCCCTCGCCGGTGACGACCAGGTCGGCCCACTCGATGCGCTCGACGAGCCCGACGGCATCCATCACGACCTCGACGCCCGGGTGCAGCCGCGCGCCGCAGAACGCCATGAGGCCGAATCCGAGCCCCCCGGCGGCGCCCGCGCCCGGCTCGTTCTTCAGTGCGATGCCGAGATCGCGTTCGACGACGGCCGAGAGGTGGGCGAGCGCGCGATCGAGCACCGCAACGTCATCGGGCGTCGCGCCCTTCTGCGGCCCGTAGACGGCGCTCGCACCCGCCGGACCGGTCAGCGGGTTGTCGACGTCGCACGCGCCGGTGACCGAGACGCCCGCGAGGCCGGGATGCATGCCCGACAGGTCGATCCGGTCGAGCCCGGCCAGCGCCACGCCTCCGTCCGGCAACGGATGTCCCTGCTGGTCGAGGAGACGAGCGCCGAGGGCGGCCGCCATGCCCGCGCCGCCGTCGTTCGTCGCGCTGCCTCCGATGCAGACGACGAGTTGCTCGACCCCGGCGTCGAGCGCTCGGCGCATCAGCTCCCCGGTGCCCCTGGTGGTGGCGCGCATCGGATCGCGGCGGGCCTCGGCCAGCAGGGCCAATCCCGAGGCCCTCGCCATCTCGACGACCCCGAGGGCCCCCGTCGGCGACGACGCGACGCCGTACGCGGCGTCCACCGGCTCTCCGAGCGGACCGGCGACCCTCGCCTGCTGGATGCGGCCCCCGAGGGCCTCGATCAGGGCCTCCATCGTGCCCTCGCCGCCGTCGGCCATCGGCACGAGCTCGATGTCGTCATCGGGGCGCGCGCGACGCCAGCCGGCCTCCACGGCCTCGGCCGCCTGGCGCGCCGTCAGCGTGCCGCGGAACTTGTCGGGGGCAACGAGGATGCGCACGCCCGGACTGTACAATCCGCGCCGAACGCCCGATGCGCCGACGGCCGGCGCCGGAGGAGGTCGTCGTGAGCCTTGATCGCGAGCAGCTCCTTGGCATCGCCCACGCCGAGCGTCAACGGCTCGGGCGCATGATCCAGTTCGCCGATCCCGCGACGTGGGAGCAGCCGAGCGCCGCCGACGGCTGGTGGAACCGGGACGTGATCGCCCATCTCGCCGCGGGGGACACGATCGCCGCCCAGCTCGTCGCGGGGGAGCCCCCCGCCGAGCTCGCGGAGTGGCGCGCCGACCACACGGACGCGCCGTTCGACATCGACGCGTTCAACGAGTGGACGGTGAACCGGCGCTCCGGGCTCGAGACCCGCGAGGTGCTGACGGCGTGGGGCCGAGCGGCCGAGTCGTTCCTCGCCCACTGCACTTCGATCACCGACGACGACTGGGCGTCGATGCGCTACGACTACATCGCCGGGCCGATCGCGGCTCGCTACCTGGTGCAGACCCGGGTCGTCGAGTGGTGGCTCCACGGCGAGGACGTCCGCGCGACGAACGGCCTCGGGCCCCACTACGAGCACTGGCCCATCCACCTCACGATCGACCTCGCGGTGCGCATGTTGCCGTGGTCGCTGGCTCGAGCGGGGCACAGCCTGTCGGGCAAGAGCGTCCGGGTCGAGGTCGACGGCGCCGGCCAGGGAACGTGGCACTGGGGGCTCGCGTCCGGCGAGTCCCCCTCCGCGCGGGCCAGGCCCGACGCGACGATCGTCGGAAGGGCGCCGCAGCTCGCCTTGGTCGCCGGCCAGCGGCTGAAGCCGGACGACGTGCTGTTCTCGGGCAACGTGGTGCTCGGCGGCGACCGGCTCCTCGCGGACACGGTCCTGCGCGGTCTGCGCGCGTACCCCTAGGGTCGTGGAACCGATCAGCGGGTGACGACCAGCCTCCGCACGGCCCTCGGGTGCGACCCGAACCGGTACTTGTAGGAGTAGTCCCCCTTCAGCAGGTCGAAGCCGCCGCACCCCTCGTCGATCGCCTGCCTGATGTCCTCGCCCACGAGCACCATGCCGGGGGCGAGCGAGCCCCACGACCGGTCGAACGCGGAGTTGTAGAGGTAGGACGTGCCGCCCCACACGAACCCGATCGTGCCCGCGGCGAGCTGGCCACCGACCTCGATGAACGTCAGGCGGAACACGCCCTCGGCGCAGAACGCCTCGCCGAGGCGGCGGAAGAAGATCTCCATGCCCGGCACCATGAACACGCCCTTGGGGCCCTCGGACGTGCGGTGCAGCTCGACGAACCGGTCGAGCAGGGGGTCGAGCGTGTCGGCGTCCGCCGTCACGATGCGGAACTCACCGGCTTCCTCCGTGAGCTTGCGGGCTTTCCGCTTGATCTCGTGTCGATGCTTCGACGACAGGGAAGCGAGATAGTCGTCCCACGTCGCAGGCAGCGGCAGGAACGGCGACACCCCGTCGTCGTCCTCCTCGATCCGCAGGCCCTGCGCGCTCGCGGAGTCACGCAGCAACGAGAACCACGGTGCGTCGTCGGGGAGGCCGCGCAGGTCTGCGTCCGTCCAGTCGTCGCGGTCGAGGAGTGCGGTCCACAACTCCTTGGCGAACGCGTCGTGACGATCGGGCAACCCGACCGGTCCCATGTAGTCCGTGACCTCGGTGCCGCCGAGGAACCGGATCGTCGTCCCGATCCGCTCGAGGGCGACCGCGCCGACCTGGGTGCCGTCGTCCTCCTCGGCGAACGCCAGGAGCAGGTGGTCGGGCTGCTCCCCGAACTCCTCCCAGTACAGCTTCAGATAGGCGGGCGTGTGGAAGAAGGTGCCCGCGGGATCCGCCTCGACGAGCTCGCGCCACCCCCGCCGATGGAAGTCCTGCCCGTCCTCGCTGAACACGATGCGCATGTGCAGGGAATCCTAGGTGGCGTCCGAGACAACGGCAGGCGATGCCGTCACCAGCTGCCGCCCCCGCCTCCTCCGCCGCCGCCGCCGGAGAATCCGCCGCCCGAGAATCCGCTCGACCCCGAGCCCGACGGGGTCGAGGCGATCGTGCCGCCGGTGGTCACCGCGAATCCCTCCATGGAGTCGGCGAACTGCGCGTACATGAACGGACGCGGCGAGACGTACCAGCTCGTGTCGGGCTCGACGCCCAGCGCCTCGAAGGCCCTCGCCCACCGGTCGGTGCAGCCGAACACCACGGCGAACGGCAGGAAGCGCGTGAAGACGAGCTCTTTCTCGGCCCACTGCGACATGTGCGTCTCGGCGGTCTCGATGACGGTGCGGAACCCACGGACCCGCCGCAGCATCGCCGTGCCCTTCGCCGTCCGGGCCGGCATGCGCTTGGCCATGACGATCAGCAGGAGCGCTGCGGCCACGAGTGGGATGCCGAGCAAGCCCCAGTGCGTGAACGCCGCCAGGACGAAGGCGGCCGCCCCGGCGGCGATCAGCGCCACCACGCCGAGTCCGAGCCACTTCGTGCGGACCTTGTCCGGCCGCTCGCTGAACCAGCCCCGGCGCACGGCGTCGGCGTACAACGACTCCTGCACGCCCTCGAGACGAGCGGCGAACGTGTTCTTCAGCTCGGAGATCGTGGTCTCCGTGCCGTCGCGGAACAACCCGTTCAGCAGTCGCCGCTCGTAGGTGTGCAGGTCGTCGTCGGCCTTCTCCAGCCGGATCAGCCGCCAGTCGGGCTTGCCGAACCAGCCCTCCTTCGGGATCTCCTGGATCAACAGGAATCCGCGCACGGCGAGATCGACGAGTGTGGCCGAGACGTCGAGCACGTTGGCCTGCTCGTCGAGCAGGGTGCCCATCTGGCCCGGGCGCATGTCGTCGGGAGGCGCGAACTCCACCGGTGCGCTGTCGTCGGCCTCGCCGAGCGGCACCGCCTGGTGCTCCCCCGTCGGGTTGCCTAGGACCTGGTCGACCGGCGAGCCGCGGAACCTGCGGTCGCGGCCCCGGCGCCAGACGAGGGCGACGACCCCGGCGATCGCGGCGGCGCCGATCGCCGCCGAGCCGCCCACGGTGGCCGGGGTCACCTCGAAGGCACGTCCCACGCTCCAGCGCTCCTCGAGCACGGGCGCCGGTTCGGGCACGGCCCCTTTCGGCAGGCCGACCACGACCGTGACGCCGCTGAACGAGCCGAGGTTCGCCTGCGAGAACCGGGCGACCCGTCCGCGCGAGCCCGCCCGGTCGCACGGCAGCGTGGAACCCGCGTACCCCTGGAAACATGCCACCTGCGTGATGTCGGCGGGCGCACGGACCGTGACCGAGGCGCGCTCGATCGGCGCCGACCATTCGGTGCCGATCGCGTTCCAGTAGAGCTCGTCGTGATCGCGGAAAGCGTTGAGCGCACCCTCGACCGTGTAGATGAGCTCGTAGGCGTGCCGGCCACTGATCTCGACGTCCGCGTCGCCGACGCGGATGCGCGTGAGACCGCCCTCGACGGACTCGACCTCGTAGGCGGCCGGCGTGCCTTCGCTCGCGCGGACCTCGACCACCTCGATCGGATAGACGCGATCGTAGGTGTCGTCGAACCGCAGCGTCGTCGGGATGTCGCGCAGGATGCCGTGGCGCGAGGCCGCGCCGAAGTCGTAGGCGATCGCCTCCACGATCGTGAGGGAACCGTCGGCCTCGATCGTGATGACGACGTCGTAGTCGACGATGCGCTCGCCGGACTGGGCATGTGCCGGCACCGCGGCGACCAGGAGACCGAGCGCCAGCGCCGTGGGCGCGAGGATGCGAGCGATGCGGCGTGGCGACCGACCGAGCACGGCGGAAGCTTAGACGGTGTGCGGCTGCGCGCCGCTCGCGCTGCCAGCGCCGTCGAGCGCCTCCTGGAGCACGTCCCACGCGAGCACCGCGCACTTGATGCGGATGGGGTACTGCACGACGCCCTTCAGCGCCACGAGATCCCCGAACGCGTCCTCGTCGGGCTCGACGTCGCCGGCCATCATGCCCCGGAACCGTTCCGCCAGCGCTTTCGCGGCATCGACGCTCTGGCTCGTCACCGCCTCGGTCATCATCGAGGCGCTCGACTGGCTGATCGAGCATCCCGCTCCCTGGAACGTGATCTCGGCCACCGCCTCGTCCTCGACGTGGGCGAACACGGTGATCTCGTCGCCGCACAGCGGGTTGTTCGCGTGGCACTGCAGCTCGGCGCCGGGCAACTCCCGCTTGTTCCGCGGGTTCTTGTAGTGGTCGAGGATGACCTCTTTGTAGATGTCGTCGAGCGCCACGGCTTCCTCTCGATCGTGATCGGTGGTCTCAGCTGAAGATCGCCTGCGCGCGATCGAGCGACTCGACGAGGACGTCGACCTCGTCGAGCGTGTTGTACACGTAGAACGACGCCCTCGCGGTGGCGGGCACACCGTAGCGCCGCATCGCGAGCTGGGCGCAATGGTGTCCCGCCCGGATCGCGACGCCCTGTTCGTTCAGGATCGTCGCGAGGTCGTGCGGGTGGACGTCCTTGAACCAGAAGCTCACGGCGCCTCCCCGGATGCTGGCGTCCTTCGGGCCGAAGATCGTGGCGCCGGCATCGAGGAGACGATCCAGGGCGTAGCGGGTGATCTCCTCCTCGTGGGCGCGCACGTTCGCCATGCCGATGCCCTCGAGGTAGTCGATCGCCGCGGCGAGCCCGACCTCCTGCGCGATCGGCATCGTGCCGGCCTCGAACTTGAACGGCGCCGGCTTGTACGTGCTGTGGTCGTGGAAGACCTCGTGGATCATCTCGCCGCCGCCGAGCATCGGCTCCATCGACTCCAGCACGTCGAGCTTGCCGTACAGACCGCCACTCGCGCTGGGACCGAGCATCTTGTGGCCGGTGAAGCCGAGCAGATCGACGTCGAGCGCCTGGACGTCGATCGGCGAATGGGGCGCGAGCTGGGCGGCGTCGACCGCGACGATCGCGCCGACGGCGTGCGCCGCCTCGGTGAGCTGGCGCAGGGGCGTGATCGTGCCGAGCGCATTCGACATGCCCGTGATGCTCAAGATCTTGGTTCGCTCCGTGAGCAGGGAGCTCAATTGCGAGAGGTCGAGCAGGCCGTCGTCGGTGAGCGGCAGGTATCGGAGGGTCGCGCCGGTGACGTTCGCGGTCATCTGCCACGGCACGATGTTCGAGTGGTGCTCCATCTCCGAGATGAGGATCTCGTCGCCCTCGCGTAGATGGGTGCGCCCCCAGCCCTGCGCGATCAGGTTCATCGACTCGGTGACGCCGCGGGTGAACACCATGCACTCGGCCTGCGGCGCTCCGAGGAACCGGGCGACGGTGGCGCGGGCTCCCTCGTAGGCCTGGGTCGCCTCCTCGCCGAGCATGTGGATGCCTCGATGGGCATTGGCGTTGTGATGGCGGTAGAAGTCCGCCTCGGCGTCGATCACCTGGTTGGGCTTGTGCGAGGTGGCCGCGCTGTCCAGGTAGACGAGCGGATGCTCGCCCACGGTGCGTGTGAGGATCGGGAAGTCCCGCCTGATCGCCTCGACGTCGAGGCCGCCAACGGCGTCGCGGCCCGTCGACCGGTGCTGGTTGTGATCGGTCATGACCATCTCCTCGAGATCGCTACCCCACCTCGACGGCGGCCTCGGCCTCCACGCCGAGCTCCTTGCGGATGCCCTCGTAGCCCTTCGCCTCGAGCTCGTGCGCGAGCTCCGCACCGCCGGAGCTCACGATACGCCCCTGCATCATCACGTGGACCCGGTCGGGGGTGATGTAGTTCAGCATGCGCTGGTAGTGGGTGATCAGCAGCACCCCCAGGCCGGGGCCGACGAGCTCGTTCACGCCCTCGGCGACGAGCTTCAGCGAGTCGATGTCCAGGCCCGAGTCCGTCTCGTCGAGGATGGCGATCTGGGGCTGGAGCACCGCGAGCTGCAGCACCTCGTTGCGCTTCTTCTCCCCGCCGGAGAACCCCTGGTTGACGTATCGGTTCACCATCGCGTCGTCGATGCCCAGGCGGTCCATCTGCTCCTTCATGTGCTTGCGGAACGCGAGGGCGCTGACCTGCTCGCCCTTGACCGCCTGGTAGGCCGTGCGCAGGAAGTTCACGACCGAGACGCCGGGCACCTCGGTCGGGTACTGCAGCGCGAGGAAGAGACCGCGCTTCGCCCGCTCGTCGGGCGTCAGGGCGGTGACGTCCTCGCCGTTGAAGACGACGCGGCCCTCGGTGGCCTCGTAGCCGGGCCGCCCCATGATCACGTTGCTCAGGGTCGACTTGCCCGAGCCGTTGGGGCCCATCAAGGCATGGGTCTCCCCCTGGCGAACGGTCAGGTCGATCCCGTTCAGGATCGGCTTGCCCTCCACGCTCGCATGCAGCCCCTGCACCTCGAGGGTCGCGGGGGTGTCGCCGTCGGTCTGGGTTCGGGTTTCCTGGTCGGTCATCGTCGTCCTCACATCTCGATCATCACGTCGTCGCCGTCGACCGTCACGGGGAACGCATCGACGGGCTGGGTCGCGGGCAGCGTGCGGGGCTTGCCGCTGTTGAGATCGAACGTCGACCCGTGCTTCGGGCACTCGATCGTCTCGAAGTCGACGTCGACCTCGCCCTCGTCCAGGTAGTACTTCGCGTGGCTGCAGACCGCGTCGAGCGCACGGAACCCCTCCTCGCCCAGGTTCACGACCGCGACCTCACGCCCGTCGAGCGAGAACCGGCGCGCCTCGCCGGGCGGGACGTCCTTGGTCTCGCAGACACGGACGGCCACGCTCATCTGATGCCCTCTTCGAGCTCGCGGGCGATCGCCGCCTCGGCCCCCTCGCGCACCTCGTCGATCTGCACGCGGTCGAGCACCTCCTGGAAGAACCCGGTCACGATCAGCCGCTCGGCTTCCTCACGCGCGATGCCTCGCGACTCGAGGTAGAACAGCGCCTCGTCGTCGACGGGGCCCACGCTCGCCGCATGACCGCACCGCACGTCGTTCGCCTCGATCTCCAGATTCGGGATCGCGTCGGCCTTCGCGTGCTCGCTCAGCACGATGTTGCGGCTCGTCTGCATCGCGTCGGTCTTCTGGGCACCGGGTCGAACGTAGACCCAGCCCGAATACACCGCGCGGCTCCGGTCCCGGAGCGCCCCCTTGTACAGCAGATCGCTCCGGCACTGGGGGGCGACGTGCTCCTGGCTCGAGCGGTGGTCGAAGTGCTGGTCCCCGTCGGCGAAGAAGACACCGAGCTGCTCGCTGAACCCTCCGGGCTCGGCGAGCTCCACCTCGGTCTCGGTGCGGGCGAGGTCCGCCCCGAATCCCAGGCTGAGGGTGCGCAGGTCGGCGTCGCGGCCCGTCCTCACCCGTTGCACCGCGAGGTGCGTCATGCCGGCGCCCCAGTCCTGGATCGCCGCGTATCGAACGTGTGCGCCGTCGCCGACGTGGATCTCGGTGATCGCATCGCTGAACGCCCGGGTCAGGTCGGGAGAGGCGTACCGTTCGATGAACGTCACCTCGGCCCCGGCCTCCACGACCATCAGGGTGTGCGGGAAGACGGCCGCGCCGTCCACGTCGACGTAGGTCAGCGTCTGGAGCGGCAGGTCGACCTTCGTGTCCCGCGGCACGTAGAGGAACGTGCCGCCGGTCCGGAAGGCGGCGTGGAGCGCGCTGAACCTCGAGCGCTTCGTCGGCACGAGATCGTGCAGGTGCCGCTCGACGAGATCGGTGTGCTCGGCGGCGGCCCGGTCCAGGTCCGTGAAGACGACGCCCCGCTCCGCGAGTGCCGGGTCGAGGTGGCTCACCATCACGTCGGAGTCGTGCTGAACCTGCAACCCGGCTCGCTCGCCGATGTCGCCCGCCGCGGCGAGGATCTCCCCGGGCACGCCGTCGAGGTTCTCGGCTCGGCCGCCGGCCGTGTACGGGGCATGGGTCAGTTCGAACTCGGAGAGGTCGGTGTAACGCCACTCCTCCGTCTCCTGGGACGGCATGGGAAGCGACTCGAACTCGGCGAACGCCTGCCGCCGAAGGTCGCCGGTGAACCCGGCGGCCTCGGGCAAGCTCGCCAGGGCGCGTTCGTCGAAGGTCGTCATCGCCGTGTTAGCCGACCGAGCCTTCCATCTGCAGCTCGACGAGCCGGTTCAGCTCGACCGCGTACTCCATCGGCAGCTCGCGGGTGATGGGCTCGATGAACCCGTTCACGATCATCGCGGTGGCCTCGACCTCGGACAGCCCCCGGCTCATCAGGTAGAAGAGCTGGTCGTCGCCGACCTTCGAGACCGTGGCCTCGTGACCGAGCGCCGCCGTCTCCTCCTCGACCTCGATGTACGGATAGGTGTCGCTGCGGCTCTCGTCGTCGAGGATCAGCGCGTCGCAGCGCACGTTGGATTTCGCGTGATGTGCCTCGGGCTCGACCCGGATCAGCCCGCGGTATCCCGTGCGTCCGCCGTCCTTCGACACGGACTTCGACGTGATCACGCTGGTCGTGTACGGCGCGGCGTGGATCGCCTTGCCCCCGGCGTCGGTGTGCATGCCCTTGCCCGCGTACGCCACCGACAGCACCTCGCCTCGGGCACCCTTGCCCATGAGGTAGATCGACGGGTACTTCATCGTGACCTTGGAGCCGATGTTGCCGTCGACCCATTCCATGACGGCGTCTTCCTCGGCGACGGCCCGCTTCGTGACGAGGTTGTACACGTTGGTCGACCAGTTCTGGATCGTGGTGTAGCGGACGCGCGCCCCCTTCCTCGCCTTGATCTCGACGACCGCCGAGTGCAGCGAGTCGCTCGTGTAGATCGGGGCGGAGCAGCCCTCGACGTAGTGCACGTAGCTGCCCTCGTCGGCGACGATGAGCGTGCGCTCGAACTGGCCCATGTTCTCGGCGTTGATCCGGAAGTACGCCTGCAGCGGGATGTCGACGTGCACGCCCGGCGGCACGTAGATGAACGAGCCGCCCGACCACACGGCGGTGTTCAACGCGGCGAACTTGTTGTCGTTGGCAGGGATCACCGTGCCGAAGTGCTCGCGCACCAGGTCGGGGTAGTCGCGCAGCGCGCTGTCCATGTCGGTGAACAGCACGCCCAGCTGATCGAGCTCGTCCTTGATCTTGTGGTACACGACCTCGCTCTCGTACTGCGCGCTCACCCCGCCGAGATACTTCTGCTCCGCCTCGGGGATGCCGAGCTTGTCCCAGGTGCCCCGGATGTCCTCGGGCAGCTCGTCCCAGTTCGCCGCCTGCTTCTCCGTCGAACGGATGAAGTAGTAGATGTTCTGGAAGTCGATCTCGGACAGGTCGGCGCCCCACCACGGCATCGGCCGCATGTCGAAGTAGCGCAGAGCCTTGAGGCGCCGCTTGCGCATCCAGTCGGGCTCGTTCTTGAGCGCCGAGATCTCCTCGACCACGCGCTCGCTGAGGCCTCGCTTGGGCTCGAAGACGGCGTGCGAGGGGTCTTTCCAGTCGAATCGATAGCCCTTGTCGAGCTCCTTGAGGTGCTCTTCCTGGGTGACGGCCATGGCTCGGCTCCTCGGCGATCGTCTCGGTGGCGCAACCGCTCGGCGGGCGGTGCGGCGAACACATCCAATGTACCCGCGCGAAGGCGCGAAAGTCCACCGCACAGGTCGGATTTACCGCGGGCAGCGTGCCTGACCGCGAAGCCCTAGCCTCCGAGCTCGACCGGCGCCCCCACGAGCGAGCCGTACTCGGTCCACGATCCGTCGTAGTTCCTCACGTTTCCGTAGCCCAACAGCTCCTGGAGCGCGAACCAGGTGTGCGAGGACCGTTCCCCGATGCGGCAATACGCGATGACCGGCTTGTCCGGCGTGATGCCTTCCGCCTCGTAGAGCGCCGTGAGCTCGTCCGCGCTCTTGAACGTGCCGTCGTCGTTGGCCGCCTGGACCCACGGGATGTTCACCGCGCCCCGGATGTGGCCCGGCACCTGCGATTGCTCCTGGGGGAGATGGTCCGGCGCCAACTTCTCGCCGCGAAACTCCTCGGGCGAACGCACGTCGACGAAGCCGGTCTCCCCACCCATCTCGGCGATCACCTCGTCACGCAGCACCCGGATCTCGGGTCGCTCCGCGCCCGCGATCGTGAAACCGGTCGGCTCGTAGGCGGGCACGTCCTGGGTGAGCTCGCGGCTCTCGAGCTCCCACTTCTTGCGTCCGCCGTTCAGGAGCTTGACCTCGTCGAACCCGCGCAGCTTCAGGAGCCAGTAGGCGTAGGCGGCGAACCAGTTGTTGTTGCCGCCGTAGAGCACCACCGTCGTGTCGTCCCCCACGCCGGCCTCCGAGAGCAGGGCGGAGAAGCCCGCTCGATCCCGGAAATCGCGTCCGACCTCCGTGTGCAGGTCGCTGGTCCAGTTCCATCGCACGGCGCCGCGGATGTGGCCCTTGTCGTAGGCCGTGGTGTCCTCGTCCACCTCGATCACCCGGACGCCGGGATCATCGAGGCGATCGGCGAGCCAATCGGTCGAGACGAGCACCTCGGGCTTCGCATAGTCAGCCATGACCGTTCCTTCCTCCCCGAGGGCGGGGAAACGAGACGGCAGCCGCAGGTTCGCGGCCGCCGATGGGTCGAGCGAAATGGATGTCCGGGAGGTCGTTCAGGGGCCGCGTGGCGTGTGCATCTCCCGGCCGATGCCGGTCATCGGACAGCACAGGCGAGAAGGGATCATCGCCGCCACCACCCCGATGCACCTGGTCCGGACCATGCTGCGCTCCCGGTCGCCGACTTGCAGGTGCGATACCTATCGCATCGGGGAACGGGCCGTCAACGGAGGCCCGCACCGCGATTCAGAAGATGCCGAGCGCCGCCTTTGCCTCGTCGGACATCATCTCCGGCGTCCATGGCGGGCGCAGCACGAACTCAGGGCGCACCTCGCCGACCCCTTCGATGCCCTGCAGGAACGATCGCATCTGATCCTCGATCATCGGGCCGATGGGGCAGCCCATCGTGGTGAGCGAATACTGGATGTCGACGCCCCCGTCGTCATGGACCTCCACCTCGTAGACGAGGCCGAGATCGACGATGTTGAGTCCGAGCTCAGGGTCGTAGACGTTCTTCAGGGCATCGTAGACCTGGTCCCGAGTGTCGCCCTTCGGCGCCTCGGCAGCCTCGCTCTCTTCCCCGGCGACGGCGACGTCGGGGTTGGCGCCCTCGACTGCGATCTCTTCGTGCATGCGCGCATCCTGTCTCGACTCGGCCTATCCTGAACAGCGTACCCGGACTTCCCTACGAACGAAGGAGCCGAGCCGGCACATGTCGCCCGAGTCGCCGATCCGAGCGTTGATCGTGGACGACCACCCCGTCACCCGTGAGGGGCTTCGGACCGCGCTCGAGCTCTCAGACGAGGTCGTCGTCGTCGTGGGCGAGGCGGCCACCGGCGAGGAAGCCGTCGAGCAAGCGCGTGAGCTCACGCCCGACGTCGTGTTCATGGACGTGCGCATGCCAGGCATGGATGGCATCGAGGCGACCAGACGCATCCGCCAGGCGGCGCCCGCCACCAAGGTCATCCTGATCACGATCGACGAATCGCGGGGGGCGATCAGCGAGGCCATCCAAGCGGGGGTCAGCGGATACCTGTTGAAGGACGCCTCACCCGACGCGCTCGTCGATGCGGCCCGGAACGCGATCGAGGGCAACGCCGTGATCCACCCCCAGCTCACCAAGACGTTCATCGAGGAGGTGCGGCT
>Ga0299913_10002530_pt1 | contig 14482 bp, 17 predicted proteins | sample RVTome_9_FD_201360 | JGI IMG/M metagenome (GOLD analysis project Ga0299913, IMG submission 201360) | Soil microbial communities from uranium-contaminated site in the Upper Colorado River Basin, Wyoming, United States - RVT155D38 (version 2) ... | reverse complement strand
TGATTCCCAGGTCGGACCGATGGGTGGCGGCGCGCATGGAGCGCGCTCGACCGGGCACGCGCAGCGTGCCGGCACCATGACAGGCCCCGCAGGAATGAGTCGTTCACGCGCCACCCGACGACTCATCCCTGCGGGGCCTGTCATGCTGCACGCAGGCCGCTTCGCGGCCTGCCCCGGGCGAGCGCGCTCCAGGTGGCGCCACGACGAATCGCTGCGATCGGGAAATCATCTGCGTCATCTGCGCAATCTGCGGATGACCCTCATCTGCGTCATCGTGCGGCGAGGCGTGCCGCGAGCCGCACGGCGTGAATCAGACTGCCGGGATCCGCGACGCCGCGGCCGGCGATGTCGAACGCGGTGCCGTGATCGACCGACGTGCGGATGATGGGCAGGCCCAGCGTGACGTTGACCGCCTCCCCGAACGCCAGCAGCTTCACCGGGATCAGGCCCTGATCGTGATAGCAGGCGATCACGGCGTCGAACTCGCCCCGCGCCGCGCGGACGAAGACGGTGTCGGCGGGAAACGGGCCCGCGACGTCCAGCCCCTCACTCCGGCACCCCGCCACCGCCGGCGCGATGACCTCGTCGTCTTCACGCCCCATCAGCCCGTGCTCGCCCGCGTGCGGGTTGAGGGCCGCGACCGCCAGCCGCGGCCGCTCGACGCCGAAGCGGGGCAGCTCGCGCGCGGCGAGCCGCACCGTCTCCTTCACGCGGTCCCCTGTCACCAGATCCGCTACGTCGCGCAGCGCCACGTGCACGGTGACGAGCACCACGCGCAGCTTCGGGGCCTCGAACATCATGGCGACGAAGGGCGAGTTCGTGAGATGCGCGAGCAGGTCGGTATGACCCTTCCACGGCAGGCCCGCCAGTGCGAACGCCTCCTTGCTGACGGGCGCCGTGGCGATGGCGTCCACGCGCCCCGCCATCGCGTCCCTGACCGCGCGGACGATGGCGTCATGGGCGATACGGCCGGCTTTCGCGGAAGGTTGGCCGGGCGGTACCGTATCCCCGTCACCCGAACCGTAGACCACGGGCTCGCAGACCTCCAGCACGCGCCGATCCGCCATCGCCTTGCGGACGATCTCCGGACCGATGCCGGCCGGATCGCCGGCGGTCAGTGCGATGCGGGGCAGGGGCACGTCTGTCTCCACTCCCGTTCAGATGTGCAGCACGACCCAGTCGGCCACGATCTTGGGGCTGGCATTGCCTTCGAGGGCGGTCAGCGCCTGGTCGACCGCCCCGAACGCGCCGGCGAGCCGGGGACCGTCGAAGGCGGGCGCGAGGCGTGCGAGGGCATCCCTGAGGTCGACGTTCGAGAGCACCGGCTCGTCCGCGCCGGATGAGAGGACGCTGATGTCCCGCAGGAGCGCGTGCACGGCGCGCAGGTGGACCGCGAGCGACTCGCGCTCGCCGGCGCCGTACCCCTTCGCCGTCTTCCCGACGATCTCGCGGGTCGCGCCGAGGCGCGCGTGGACATCGCGCGGACGGGCGAGCTGCGCGAGCAGGCGTTCGGCCGCCGCGCGCGCGTTCGCCAGCGAGGCGGCGCCCTTCTCCAGCGCCGCGCCGACGCTGCCGCCCGACACCGCTGCCAGCGCCTGCGCCTCACCCGCCGGCACGCCGTGCGCCCGTTCGAGGATGCGCGCGATCTCCGGGACGGCGAGCGGACCGAAGCGGATCTGCGGACAGCGCGACCGGACGGTGGCCAGCAGCGCATCCGGCCGCGCGGTCACCAGCACGAAGACGGTGCTCGAGGGCGGCTCTTCGAGCGACTTGAGGAGCGCGTTCTGTGCCGCATCCACCAGCGTCTCGGCTTCGTCGATGACGATCACCCGCCACCGCGCCTCGAAGGGCCGGTATCCCAGGCGCTCGATGAGCGGCCGGATCTCTTCGATCCGCGTGTTGCCGGTGTCGTCGTCCGGCTTCACGGCCAGCAGGTCGGGATGCACCTGGCGCGCGAAGCGGCGGCACGGCTGGCACTCGCCGCACGCGTCGACGGCGAGAACCACGTCGTCCAGCGCGACATCACGTTTCGGGGTGGGACAGTTCAGCGTCTGCGCCAGCGCGATGGCGGCGCCGCGCTTCCCCACACCGTTCGGACCCGCAAAGATCAGGCTGGGCGGCAGGGAGGCGGATGCGATCGAACGCGAGAGGAGTGACAGGGTGCGGCGGTGGCCCGCCAGATCCCGGAACGGCACCCGCCTATTAGGTCACAGGCGGTTCCCAACTACCAACCTGACGGGCGCTAGTCGCGGTCGCGGTCGCGGCGATCGTTGTCGTCATCCTCGCGATCGCCGCCGCGGCCGAAGACGCGTGACCAGAACCCGCGCTTCTTCTTCTTCTTGGGCTCCTCTGTTTCGGCCCGTTCGTCCACCTCGGGCTGGTCCCGGTCGCGGGCAGCCGCCGGGGCCGGCGGCGCCCCGGCGGTCGTCGCGACGCCCACCTGATCGGCCCGTACCGGTTCCGCGCGATCGCCGCCGAAGAGTCCCGCCACGCGATCGAAGAAGGAGGACCCCGGATGCAGCGGGCACTCCTCGGTCGGCTGTGTGCCCCTGATGAAGTACTCGGTGTAGATCATCGACCGGGTCTCGATGGTCCCGTCGTCCTTGACGGTGTCGACCGCGTCACAGCCGTCGGCGGGCAGCCGTCCCGAGATCCGGCACACGTTGGTGCCGACGACCCCCCGCGGGCGGGAGAACCAGTCGGGTTTGTGCCCCCTGGTCGCCGCTTTCATGAAGCGGCCCCACATCGGGACCGCGATGTCGGCAGCGTAGCCGTTCGACACGATCGTGCGCGGCTGATCGAAGCCGATCCAGACGCCGGCGGCCAGCTTCGGCGTGAAGCCGATGAACCACGCGTCGAGGTAGTCGTTGGTCGTACCGGTCTTGCCGGCCGCGGGCAGCCGGAACCCGACCTGCCGCGCCTTCCAGGCGGTCCCGAAGCTGATGACGTCGGCGAGCATGCTCGAGATCATGAAGGCGCTCGCCTCGCTCACCACGCGCTTGCCGGAGGTCGGGCTCTCGAACACCACGGTCCCGTCGGCGTCGACCACGCGGCGAATCGTGACCGGCTGCGTCAGCACGCCCTCGTTCGCGAACGCCGCATAGGCGTTGGTGATCGTGAGCAGCGTCACCTCGCCGGAGCCGAGCGCCAGCGACGGCACGCTCGGCAGCGATCCGACGCCCAGCGCCTTGGCGTACGAGACCGTCCGTTCGATCCCCACGTCCTCGAGCAGGCGCACGGCCGCACGATTGCTCGACATCCGCAGCGCACTGCGCAGCGTCAGCGCGCCCGCGCCGGCATGCTCATCGTCCGGTGTCCACTCACCCTGCAGCGTCATCACCGGCACGTCGAGCCGATCGATGATCGATGCCGGCGTGTAGCCAGCCTCGAGCGCCGCGGCGTACACGAACGGCTTGAAGGCGGAGCCGGGCTGGCGCTTCGCCTGCACCGCGCGGTTGAACCGGCTCTGCTCGAAGTCCCGGCCGCCGACCATCGCGCGGACCTCGCCGGTGCCCACCTCGATGGCCACGAGGGCTCCCTGGAGCGGCTCGCCGGACAGTTCCTCCCCCTTCTTCAGGCGCCGGCGCCGCTGCGCCTCGATCTCGTCGAGCGACTCGTGGAGCGCCGCTTCCGCCGCCCGCTGCATCTCCATGTCGATCGTGGTGTAGACGCGAAGCCCGCCCTGGTATACGCGCTCCCAGCCGAACTGCTGGACGAGCGCCTGCCGGACGTGCTCCTTGAAGTAGAGGCCGTGGGGCTCCTGCCGGCGGAGCTGGTCCTCCAGCGTCACCTCCTCGTCCCGCGCCGCCTCCGCTTCCTCCTCCGAGATCACGCCGGCGTCCCGCATCGCCTGCAGGACGACGGCGCGGCGGGCGACCGCGCGATCCGTGCTCACCGTGGGCGCATAGGCCGAGGGAGACTTCACCAGGCCGGCGAGCAGGGCGGCCTCGGCGAGCGACACGTCGACGGCGTGCTTCCCGAAGAAGCCGAGCGACGCCGCCTCGACGCCGTACAGTCCGTCCCCGAAATAGACCTTGTTCAGATACAGCTCGAGGATCTCTTCCTTCGAGTACGTGCGCTCGATCTGCGCCGCCACGATCACTTCCTTGACCTTGCGGCGCACGGTCTTGTCGAGCGTCAGGAAGCTCTGTCGCGCGAGCTGCTGCGTGATCGTGCTGCCGCCCTGGGCGCGGCGCCCCTGCCGCAGGTTGGCGACGACCGCTCCGATCACGCGCACCGCATCCACGCCGCTGTGCTCGTAGAACCGCTGATCCTCCACGGCGAGCACGGCGCGCACCAGGTGCGGCGAGATGCGCTCGAGCGGCACCTCGATCCGCTGCTCCTTGAAGATCGTGAACGCGGGCTGCCCGCCCGCGTCGAAGATGGTCGTCGACTGCGCCATCTCGCCGATGCTGCGCAGGCGCTCGCGGTCGGGAAGGCCCGAGGTCAGATCCCACGCCAGCCAGGCCGCCCATCCTGTTGCCGTCCACGCCAGCACGGCAACGACGACGAGCACGGACGCCACCACCGCCGGCCTGCGCTTCAGGGGGCCCGCCCCGCTCTCCCGGAGGTTCTCGGTCATTCGTTACCCGCTGCCGTGACCCGCTGCGCCTCTGCGCTCGATCCGCCTTGAGCTCTTCTTGAACTGCAACAGCCTTGCCGGAGTGCGCCTGAGCCGGAGGACCGCGGTATCCCGCTTGCACGGAGACGCACCGGAGGCGATGCTCATGCCGGATCCGCTATCAGGCGCGCGCGTTCTGGTTCTGGCGCCCCTGGTGGCCGCCGTAGCCTGGCTTCCGGGAGCGGCGGTGGAGTGGTTCGGAGAACCGCGCCCCGGCGCTGGCCCGCATCTCGTGTACATCGACCGCCCCACCACGCCCCTTCCCGGGGGCTATCTGGCCGAGCCGCCGCCGCTGACACTGCGGCACGCCGAACAGGTACCTGAGCAGATCGACCTGCGCGGCAACGAGATCGTGCGGCCGGTGGAGCGGTATGGAATCGATCACCGCGGCGCGCTCTACGAGCTCCACTCGCCGGAGACAGAGCTGCCGCAACTGCCTCCGCCGGAGCTGTAGAAGCGACCGGGTCGTTCTGTCGAGCTCACGCGGTCCCGCATGAGCCGTAAGGTGCCGGGGATCTGAACGATACCACCAACGAGGCACGCGGCGCTCGATTCCCGCCGGAGGTTACAGCCAGCCAATCAGGGCAAGCGCCGCCAGAAACGCGAGCACCCAGGTGACGGTGCGTCCGATGGACCGGCGGTAGGCATCGAAGTGAGGCACGGTCCCGGGCGGCGCGAGCCGTACGGCCCGGCCGAACGAGGCGACGGCAGACCGGCCGTAGGTGCGCGCCGCCTCCCCGACGCTGCCTGCTCCCGCCACCAGGGCGTCGATCGCGATGGGAAGCGGCCGCCTGTAGAACCAGTCGGTGTCCAGGCTGACCGTGGCTTCTCCCCCGAGCTTTCGCCTCAGCACCCAGAAGGCTGCGCCTGTCCCGATGAGCAGCTGAACGGTCGCGACGACGTGATCGACCGTGTAGGGGTGGTACTCCACCGGCAGGAATGGCAGCCGTGCGTACAGCCATCCCGGGAACACGCCGAGGGCGATGCACAACACCGCGGCCATCGTCATGGCCGCGATCATGTTCCGCGGCAGCTGTGCCGGCACGATGCCCCGATCCGGTCCGAAGAAGGTGAAGTACGGCAGCTTCAGGCCGGTGTGGAGAAAGGTGCCGACGCTGGCGAGCGTCAGCAGCAGCTCGACGGCGGGCCACCCACCCTCCGCCCCGGCGGACACGATCATCGACTTGCTCACGAAGCCGTTGAAGAGCGGCACGCCCGAAATCGAGAAGGCGCCGATCATGTAGAGGGCCGTGGCGGCCGGCATGCGCGACGCGAGCCCACCGAGCTCCGTCAGGTTGCGGCGGCCGGTCGCCGCGAGCACGGTCCCTGCACCCATCAGCAGCAGCGCCTTGTACAGGATGTGGCAGAAGGCGTGCGCGGCGGCGCCGTTGAGCGCCATCGCGGTGCCCATCCCCACGCCCGCCACCATGTACCCGACCTGGCTGATGATGTGGTACGCGAGGAGGCGGCGGATATCGTTCTCGAGGACGGCGTAGACGACGCCGTACAGCGCCATCGCCACGCCGGCCCAGAGGAGCAGGTCGGAGCCGGGGAACGCGCGGATGAGCAGATAGACGGCCGTCTTCGTCGTGAAGGCGCTCAGGAACACGGTGCCGGTGACCGACGCCTCGGGGTACGCGTCGGTCAGCCACGCGTGCAGCGGTGGGATGGCCGCGTTGATCGCCACCCCCGCGAGCATCAGCGCCGCAGGCAGCGACCAGCCGGCGCTCCACACCGTGCGCCACGCGTCGAAGGACGGATCGCCGCCGCCCGCGACGTACAGCACGAGGCCCGCCAGCAGGAGCGACCCGCCGGCGGCATGGACCAGCAGGTACCGGAAGCCTGCCGCTCCCGTGCGCGGGGTATTCCCGTGCCAGATGACGGCGAGTGACGCGGCGGCCATCAGCTCCCACCAGACGAACGCCGTAATCCAGTCGCCGGCCAGCGTGACGCCAACCGCGGCGCCGGCATACACGAGGACCGATGCATGCTCGCTCGCGCGTCTCACGTGCAGCGCGAACACGACGCCGATGACCGCGATCAGCGTGAAGATCAGGGCGAAGACACGCGCGAGGGCGTCGGCGTGCACGAGCTCCAGCTGGTAGCCGGCGACCTGCGCCGTCCAGGCCACGCCGTCGCCCGGCAGCGCGGCGGCGGACGCGAGCGCCGAGGCGGCGCCGAGCGCGAGCACGGCCTGCCGCGCGACCCCCGCGGGAATCAGCACGGTCGCGAGCGCCGTGGCGAAGAGCACGAAGCCGGGGTGCGCGATCACGGCCGCTCCTCGTCCTCGCCGAAGTACGTCTCCGGCCGCTGGAGCCAGGCCGACCCGATCGCCTTCGAGATCACGACGATCGCCGCGCAGCCGGCCAGCCCGTAGACGAAGTCGAAGCCCGGCACGTCGTGCCACCAGTACAGGGAGTGGCCCGCGTCATGGAACGCGATCTCGAGCACGACGCTTCCGGCGAGCACGGCCGCCGCCGCCAGCCACCACCCGCGCGTCACAGCACACCTCGCGAGTCGGGCGAGACGATGCTGCGCGCCGCCTCCCAGGCGAGATGGTACAGGCCGAGCCCCGCGTCGGGATAGATCCCGAGGACGATGGCGGCGAGCGCCGTGAGCGCGAGCGGTACGGTCAGCGCCGGCCGGGCCTCGTCCACGCGCGTGTCTCCGTTCCCGCCCAGGAACGCGGCCCGCACGATCGGCGTGAAGTAGGCGAAGTTCAGCAGGCCGCTCACGAGGAGCACGGCGATGAACACCGGCCGATCGGCCTGGTACGCCCCGAGCCCGATGTTCCACTTGCTGATGAAGCCGGCGAGCAGCGGCGTCCCCGCCAGGCCCAGCGCACACACCGCGAAGGCGCCCATGGTCACGGGCATCCGCCGGCCGATGCCTCCGAGGTCCTCGATCTGCTCGAGATGCGTCTTCGCGTAGATCGCCCCGGCGCAGAAGAACATCGTGATCTTCATCGCGCCGTGGGCGGCGATGTGGAACATGGCGCCGGCCAGCGCCGCGGCCGACCCGAGCGCCGCGCCGAGCACGATGTAGGAGAGCTGGCCGATTGTCGAGTACGCGAGCCGCCGCTTCAGGTGTCCTTCGCCGAGCGCGCGCACCGACGCCGCCACGATGGTGATGGACGCGACGATGGCGAGCCCCACGTCGGCGCCGAGGCCGTGCAGCGTGTCGACGCCGAAGACGAACCCGACGACCCGCACGCAGCCGAAGGCGCCCGCCTTGACGACGGCGACCGCGTGCAGCAGGGCGCTGACGGGGGTCGGCGCCACCATGGCGGCCGGCAGCCAGCCGTGGAGCGGCATGATGCCCGCCTTCACGCCGACGCCGATGATGAAGAGCACGAAGAGCACGGTCAGGACGGGCGCACTCGCGCGGCCCGCCAGGAATCCGCCCGGCTGGAACCCTTCGCCGGGCGCGATGACGTGCACGGCCGCGATCGCGAGCAGCAGACACTGGCCGGCGATGAGCGTATACGCCAGGTACTGGCGGCCGGCGCGCACGGCCTCCTCGGTGCGGAAGTGAATCACGAGCGGATACGTCGCGAGCGTGAGAATCTCGTAGAAGATAAAGAAGGTCACGAGGTTCGCCGCGAACGCGATGCCGATCGTCGCCGAAAGGCAGACGGCGAACCAGGCGAAGTAGCCGGTCTGGTGGGCGTAGCTGCCCGCCCGCATGTAGCCGACCGAGAACACCGACGTGATCAGCCACAGCGTCGACGCCACCAGCGCGAAGAGCAGCCCGAAGGCGTCGGCGCGAAAGTGCAGATCGATGCCCGGCAGGAGCGTGAGCGGCGCCGACTCGACGGCCTGGCCGGCGGCGACCGCCGGAACCAGCGACGCGACGAGCCCCAGCTTGATGGCCGCCGCGAGGAACGTCCAGGCCTCGCGGACGTTCGGCTGGCGGCGCGAGAAGGCGATCAGGACGGCAGCGGCGAGCGAAACGAGAATCGCGGCGGGCAGGCGTTCGGGCGGCGTCAGCACGGTCGGTTCTCAGCGTCCCGCGGCTGGCGGCAGCGCGAACGCGATGACGTTCGACACCACCTGATCGTTGAACACGCCGAGCAGCAGAACGGCCGCGGCCAGCGTCACCATCGGCGCCAGCATGCCGGCGGGCGCCTCGCCGGGCGGGGATGTCCCCGGCGCGGGCTCCGGCGCGCTGCCGAGGTACGCGCGCTCGATCACGCGGAACATGTACACGGCGCTCAACAGCGAGCTCACCACCAGCACCACGGCGAAGGGCCAGCGTCCCGCGTCGAACGCCGCGGTGAGCAGGTACCACTTGCTGAAGAAGCCGCCGGTCGGCGGCAGGCCGACGATCGACGCGGCGGCGATGGCGAACGCCGCCAGGCTGAGCGGCATGCGGCGGGCGATGCCCTGATAGCCCTGCAGCTGCGACGCGCCCGTCCGGTACAGGACCGTGCCCGCCGACAGGAACAGGCACGACTTCATCACCGCGTGATTGAGCACGTGCAGCAGCGCGCCCGTGAGCGCGAGCGGCGTGCCGATGGCGAACCCCAGCACGATGTAACCCATCTGCCCGACGCTGGAGTACGCGAGAATCCGCCGCACGTCGGTCTGCGCGAGCGCCATCACCGAGCCGGCCAGGGCGGCAGCGGCCCCCATCCACCCGAGCACGCGCAGGATGTCCGGCGTCACGCCGCCCAGGCCGACGACGAAGAAGAGCACGCGCAGCAGCGCGTACGCGCTGACCTTGGTCATCACGCCGGCGACGAAGGCCGTCACGGGCGCCGGGGCGTAGGTATACACGTCCGGCAGCCAGCCGTGCAGCGGAAACAGCGCCATCTTGAGCGCCAGTCCCACCACGATCAGCACGATCGCCATCGTCACGGCCGGCGACGAGAACTGGCCCGGCAGCCGCGCCGCGACGTCGGCCATGTTCAGCGTGCCGGTCACGGCGTACAGACAGCCGACGCCCAGCAGATAGAGCGAGCCCGCCGCAGTCCCGAGCAGCAGGTAGCGGAAGCTGGCGAGGACGCTGCGGCCTCCGCCGAGCGCGAGCAGCCCGTACGCGGCGAGCGAGGAGATCTCGAGGAACACGTACAGGTTGAAGAGATCGCCGGTCAGCGTGATGCCGAGCAGGCCCGCCACCAGCAGGAGGTAGACCGCATGGAACACGCCGGCGTCCCGCGGGCGGAGGTTCCTGACGAACGGCCCGGCGTACACGCCGGCCGCGAGCCCGAAGGCGGCGACGAGCGTCGCGATGCCGCCCGCGAGCGGATCGACCACGTACTCGATGCCCCAGGGCGGCGCCCACCCGCCGAGGAAGTATTGCAGCGGCCCGCCCCGAATCGCCTGCATCAGCGCCGCCGCGCTGCCGGCCGTCGCGGCCGCGAGGATGCCGAGCGAGAGCCCGCGGGCGATCCGCGCGAAGCGGAGCCCGGCGAGCGCCACCAGCGCCGCGCCCGCGAGCGGCAGCACGACGATCAGGATGGGAAGATGCGCCGTCATTCGCGCAGCATCCGCAGCAGCTCCCGCTCGTCGAGCGTGCCGAACCGTTTCTGGATGCGGATGATCAGCGCGAGCGCAACGCCCGTCATCGCCACGCCGACGACGATGGCGGTGAGCATCAGCGTGTGCGGCAGGGGGTTGGCGTAGTCGGCCGCGGTGGCCTCGGCATGGTGATGCGGAAGGACCGGCGGCGAGGCGCCGGTCTTCGCGGCGAGGGTGATGAAGAAGACGATCACGGCCGTCATCAGCACGTTCATGCCCATGAGCTTGCGGATCAGGTTCGGCGCCGACAGCATCGCGTAAAGCCCGATCAGCAGCAGCGTGGCCGTCAGCCAGTAGTGGGCGTGCGCCGCGAGCTCCGCCGGCATCAGGCGGGCTCCTCCTCGCCCCACGCCGCCAGCGCGTCGAAGACCACCAGCAGCACGCCCGCGACCGTGAGCGTCACGCCGATCTCGATGCCGAGCGTCCCGATCACCCGCGTGGCCGTCGGTCCCGGCAGCCACTGCGGCACGCCGTAGTCCAGATAACTCCCGCCGAAGAAGAGCGGCACGACGCCGATCCCCGCGAACAGCACGACGCCGGCGCACGCGAGGCCGAGCGCCGTGCGCGTGCCGATCTCCCACCCCGCCGGACGGCCGCGCACGAGCTTCACCAGGATCACCGCCGCGGCGAGCAGGACGCCGCCCTGGAAGCCCCCTCCCGGACTGTCGTGACCGTGGACGACCACGTAGGCCGCGAACAGCAGCACGAAGGGCGTCATCAGGCGCGCGGCAGCGTCCAGCGTCGGGCTGCCGAGCGGAAACCTCATCGATCGTCCTCGCCGCGCCAGGCCGCGCCGCCGCCGACGATGAGCAGGCACGCCAGTCCCGCAGTGAAGATCACGGCGGTCTCGCCCAGCGTGTCCCACCCGCGGTAGTCGGCGAGGACGGCGGTGACCAGGTTCGCGGCCCCCGTCTCTGCCGTGCCCCGTTCGATGTACCGGGGAGAGACGTGCACGGACGGCGGCGAGTCCGGATCGCCAAAGGCCGGAAGGCCGGTGGAGGCGTGGATCAGCACGCCGCCGACGAGCGCCGTCAGTCCGAGGGCCGGGAGGTTCATCGATCGGGTCGCTCCCCCACGCGCCGCAGCGCGGTGACGAAGAACAGGGTCGTGATGGCGGCGCCGACCGCCGCCTCGGTGAACGCCACGTCCACCGCGCCGAGCGCGGCGAAGAAGAGCGCCGAGAAGAAGCTGAAGGCGCCGAAGACGATCACGGCCGCGATCAGGTCCCGGACCGTCAGGGCGCCGATCGCCGACAGGACCATCAGCGCGAGCAGGCCGATCGACAGCAGCTCGTTCATCGCCGCCGCCGATCGCCGACCCGCCAGGGCGTGAGGCCCGACCGGTGGGCGGCGCGCCCGAGCGCGTGCGCGGCGGTCGCGTTCACGAGCGCGACCAGGACGGCGACCGCCAGGATCTTCACGGTGACGAGCGATGCCGGCGTCAGCAGCGCGACCCCGGCGACCATCAGCGCGAGCCCGAGCGTATCGCACTTGCTGGTCGCGTGAAGACGCGTATAGAAATCCGGCAGGCGCAGGACGCCGATGACGCCGGCCAGGACGAAGAACAGGCCGCCCGACAGGAGCCCGAGAGCGATCGCCTCCCTCATGGCAGCTCCTCCGGCGTCTCGAAGTACTTCGCGATCGCCACGATGCCGACGAAGCTGATGACGGCGTAGGCGAGCGCGATGTCGATGAACACGTCCACCCGATCGGTCAGCACTCCGAACAGCAGCAGCAGGATGATGGACTTGGTCCCGATCAGGGCGATGCCGGTGAGCCGGTCGAAAATCGTCGGGCCGGCGAGCACCCGGTAGAGCGAGAGCCCGAGCGCCAGCGTGAGCGTCACCGCAATCGCGCCGACCCCCGTCACGGCTGCGCGCCCCGCTGCGGCACCACGCGCTCGTCGAACAGACCCCCGACCCAGTTGCGCAGCCCGCCGAGCTCCACGCCGTGAGCGCTGCCGGCGGTGAGCGCGTGCACCAGGAACTCGTCCTCCTCCACCTCGATCGTCACGGTTCCCGGCGTGAGCGTGATGGAGTTGGCCAGCGTGAGCCGCGCGAGCGCATGCGGCAGGTGCGCGCGGAACTGCACGAGCTGCGGATCGATCGGCATCCGCGGATGCAGCACCACGTAGGCGACCTGGGAGGCCGACACCACGATCTCCCAGGCGAGCACCACGAGGTAGCGCAGGTAGCGCCCCCAGCGCACACCGGCGAACGGGTGCGCGGCGGAGGCGCCGAAGACCGGCGACAGGGCCCACAGCCGCCGCGTGGCGATCGCGATCGCAATCGAGATCGCAACGCCCGCACCGAGATGAGCGGCGTCGAACTTGCCCGAAAGCAGCACCCAGCCCGTGAACAGCGCGATGGCGGTGGCGATCGATGTGCTCACAGTCTCCCCGCGAAACGAAACGGCATTCTATCAAGGGAGAGCTGCCCGGGCCGGCCGATCGGACCCGGGCGATGGTCTACGCACGTCCGGCGAACTCGCGCGTCTCGGTGTGGACCTTCACCTTCTCGCCTTCCTTCACGAACAGCGGCACGCGGATCTCGAGGCCCGTCTCCAGCGTCGCGCGCTTCGTGACGCCGCCGCTCGCCGTATCGCCGCGGACGCCGGGCTCGGCGGAGGTCACGGCCAGCACCACGTGGGGCGGGAACTGGATGCCGATCGGCCGCCCGTTGTACTGCTGCACCTGGACGATCAGGTTGTCGGCGAGCAGCAGGCGATCGTCGCCGAGCACGTCCGCGCCGAGCACCAGCGTCTCGTAGCTCTCCTGGTCCAGGAAGTGGCAGCCCTCGCCGTCCGCATAGAGAAAGGCCGCCTCGACGGTCGCGAGATCCGGCTCGTCGAACCGGTCACCCGCCTTGAAGGTGCGATCGAACACCGCCTTGGTCAGCAGGTTGCGCATCTTGACCCGGACCAGCGTCTGGCCCCCCCGGGCCGTCGGCTTCGAGATGTCGACGTCGAGGCACAGGTAGGGCGCCCCCTCGTGCTCGAAGTACATCCTGCGCTTCAGACCGATGGCTTCCAGCATCCGCGTCCTTTCCGACTCAGTCCCGATCCGCCCGGCCGAGCGGCTCCTGCTGCGTCAGGCAGTGCAGCGTGCCGCGCCCCCAGACCAGGTCCCGCGCGTGGACGCCGACGGCCTCCCGGCCCGGAAACAGCTCCGCCAGGATTGCGAGGGCCTCACGATCGCGCGGGTCGTTGAACGTCGGCACCAGCACCACGCCGTTGGCGACGTAGAAGTTCGCGTAGCTCGCGGGGAGGCGCTCGCGGAACATGTAGGCCGGCCGCGGAAACGGCAGCCGCACGATTCGCAGCGGCCCGATCTCGGCATCCCGCGAGGCCAGCTCGAGACGGCGCACGTTGTCCATCGACCGGGCATGGTTCTCGTCGGCAGGATCCGGCTCGACGGCGACCACCACCGTGTCGCGCGAGACGAACCGCGCGACATCGTCGATGTGGCCGTGCGTGTCGTCGCCGACGCAGCCCTCGCCCAGCCAGATCGTGCGGCGGATGCCGAGCCACTCCGCGAAGAGGCGCTCGTACGCGGCACGGCCGAGCCCGGGGTTGCGGACCTGCACGTCGCTCAGCAGCCACTCCTCGGTGACGAGCAGCAGGCCCTCGCCGTTCGTCTCGATGCCGCCTCCCTCGAGGACGACCCGTTCGCCGGTGTCGGGACGACGCGGCTCCACCCGCGGCAGTCCGGTGATCGCCTCGATCGCCGGCCCGACCTTCGCATCGAGCCGCCAGTTGTCGTACTTGGCCCAGCCGTTGAAGGCCCAGTTCACCAGCACGACGCGGCCGTTGTCGTCCTCCACGCAGGTGGGCGCGCTGTCCCTGAGCCACACGCGGTCGGTGGGCACGACGTGCAGGCGGACGCGCTCCAGGCGAACGGCCTGCGCTTCGAGCGTCGCCCACGCCTCGTTGGCGGCGTCGTCGGTCAGGCAGAGGACCTCGACCTGCTCGTGCTCCGCGAGGATGCGCGCGATCTCCGCGCAGACCCACGGAATCGCCGCCAGCTTGCCCGGCCAGTCGGGCTCGTGGTGCGGCCAGCCGAACCACGTCGCGCGGTGCGGCTCCCACTCGGCGGGCATCCGCCGCCTGACGCCGGCGTTCATTCCCCGAGATGCCTCTGGAGGATCGGACCGTAGGCGTCGATCCGGCGATCGCGCAGGAAGGGCCAGTTGCGGCGGGTGGACTCGATCTCGGCCGGATCGCAGCGGGCCACCAGCACCGTCTCCTCGTCGCCGGCGGATGCGATCAGCCGGCCGGACGGATCGGCGATGAACGAGTGCCCGAAGAAGGTGATGCCGTCGGTGCCGGGCTCGTCCTCGTGC
>Ga0299913_10002529_pt1 | contig 14484 bp, 10 predicted proteins | sample RVTome_9_FD_201360 | JGI IMG/M metagenome (GOLD analysis project Ga0299913, IMG submission 201360) | Soil microbial communities from uranium-contaminated site in the Upper Colorado River Basin, Wyoming, United States - RVT155D38 (version 2) ... | reverse complement strand
ACCGGTGATGTTCTCCAACTCCTCGCCGAGTTATGTCTTGCTCACCCCGACCGGCGGCGAAGACGCCGGTTTGGGTGATGTCAACTGGGTCCTGATCGGAGGGATCGCCGCCGTGGTGGTGATAGGGGGCGCGTTCATCGCCACGCGTCGCAGGGGCACTGCCGACGAGCGGGAATAGATCCTGACCACTGAGCCACTTCTCGAGTCCGTCGATCGTCCCGGCGACGATCGACGGATCGGGAAGAGGCATCGGGCGCGGTTCGTCGCCCGCAAGGTCGCGGGCTCCCTCCTCACGCTCGCCTTCGTCCTCGTCTTCAACTTCTTCCTGTTCCGAATCGTCCAGACCGATCCCATCGGGTCGCTTTTTCGGGGTCGGAACGTGCCCCAGGAGACCATCGACAATCTCAGGGTGGCTTTCGGTCTCGACCAGCCCCTCTCTACACAGTTCCTCTACTACGTGAGGGAGACCATCCAGGGAAACCTGGGGATCTCCTACCAGAGTCGCCAGCCGGTGTGGGACGAGATCGCCAACGCGATACCGGCCACGGTGGCCCTGGTCGGCATCTCGGCCCTGCTCTCGGCGCTCATCGGGACGGTGATGGGCATCGTCGCCGCCTGGCGACGCAACACTTGGAAGGACCAGGCCATCACCTCGGGGACGATGCTCTTCTACTCGATGCCCGACTTCTGGCTGGGGATGCTCCTGCTCGTGGGATTCGCCGTGGTGATCCCGATCTTCCCGGTCGGCGGCATAGTCGACGCCGGTTCGACCGAGACGGGTCTCGCCCGGCTGCTCGACATGGCCCACCACATTTTCCTGCCCGCCATCACCCTCACTCTCGCCTATCTCGGTGAGTACGCCCTCATCACCCGCAGCTCGCTCCTAGACGTAATGGGAGAGGACTATCTGACCGTGGCCCGGGCCAAGGGTCTTCGCGACAAGATCGTGCGGCGGCGTCATGCCGTTCCCAACGCATTGCTTCCCGTGGTGACGTTGGCCGCGATCAATTTCGGCTTCGTGCTCTCCGGTGCCATCGCCGTCGAGGCGGTCTACTCGTGGCCCGGTCTTGGCAAGGCAACCGCGGATGCCATTCGCGGTCCGGACTTGCCGATGCTCCAGGGCTTGTTTCTGCTGTTCAGCGCGGCGGTGATCGTCTTCAACCTGATCGCCGACCTCACCTACGCCTATTTGGACCCGCGGGTGGAGGACTGATGACCAGCCTCGCCATGAAGCGCCGCCGGGCCAGCGCGACCCGGATGTGGACGCAGTTCCGCTCTTCACGGCAAGGGATGATCGGGCTGGCGATCCTGGCAGTCTTCGTGGCGATGGCCCTGGCCGCCCCTCTCCTCTCCGACATGCGAGAGCTCAACCCGGTGTTCGCCCGGGCCCAAGGCAACCCACAGTGGGCACCTCCCTCGGAGTTCGCTCCGCTGGGCACCGACTACATCCGACGATCGGTATGGGCACAGTTCGTGTGGGGGTCGCGGGTCAGCCTGTTCGTCGGGCTCGCCGCCACCGTCCTCACTGTCCTCATCGGGTCGGTGGTGGGGATCGTCTCCGGATTCGTCGGTGGCCGAGTCGACGGGGTGTTGATGCGAGTCACCGAGTGGTTTCTCGTGATTCCCTTCCTCCCTCTGGCGATCGTCCTCGCCTCGGTGCTGGGACGTTCGGTGTGGAACATCATCTTCGTGATCGGCGTGACTTCGTGGCCTTCCACGGCGAGGCTGGTGCGCGCCCAGGTGCTCACCGTCAAACAGAGGCTGTTCGTCGATCGAGCTCGTTCGCTCGGTGCCCGCGGCTGGCACATCGTCAACCGACACATCCTTCCCAACGTGAGCGGGCTCATCCTGGCCAATGCGACTCTGGCGGTCCCGATCTCGATCCTCACCGAGACCACGCTCGCCTTCCTCGGCTTGGGCGACCCTTCCTCTGCGTCGTGGGGCAAAACTTTGGAGGAGGCTTTCGTGAACGGTGCCATGACCCGGAACGCCTGGTGGTATTTCCTACCCGCCGGTTTGGGCATCCTCGCGGTGGTTCTCGCTTTCACTCTCGTTGGCCGCACGCTGGAGGAGATCGCCAACCCGAAGCTGGCGGAGAGACGATGAGCGGGCCCCTGCTCAGCCTGCGCGACCTGAGCGTGACCTATCACACCTCCAGCGGTCCGGTGCCGGCGGTGCGCGGAGTGACCCTCGACCTCGCCCGCGGCGAGTCGCTGGGGCTTGCCGGGGAGTCCGGATGCGGCAAGTCGACTCTGGCCGGTGCCATCCTCCGTCTGCTTCCCGAGAAGACGGTCATCGAGGGCGAGATCGTCCTTGACGGCAGATCGGTGCCGGACCTGAATCCAGGCGGGCTGCGGGCGCTGCGCTGGACGGCGGGGGCCATCGTCTTCCAAGGGGCGCTGCACGCCCTGAACCCGGTGCGGAGAGTCGGGGATCAGATCGCCGAGCCGATGCTGATCCACGAGACGGTGTCCTCCGAGAGAGAGGCGCGCCAGCGCACCGAGGGCCTCTTGGGCCGGGTGGGTCTGCTTGGGGCCCGCGCCGACTCTTATCCGCACCAGCTGTCGGGCGGGCAGCGGCAGCGGGTGCTCATCGCCATGGCTCTGGCTTGTGACCCGCTGTTGCTCATCGCCGACGAGCCCACAACTGCCCTCGATCTGATGGTGCAAGCCCAAGTGCTTTCCCTACTCGACGAGTTGCAGCGAGAGCGGGATCTGACCTTGCTGTTCATCACCCACGACCTCTCGGTGCTCACGTATGCGTGCAGCCGGCTCGCCGTGATGTACGCCGGCCGAATAGTCGAGGTCGGGCCGGCCTGGCAGACCTTCGAGGACGGTTTGCATCCTTACACCCGTGGGCTCGCCGCTGCCTTTCCGACTATCGGTGAGACTTCTTCCCGGATGAGGCCTTCTGGTCTCGGCGGCGACCCCCCTACGCCGGGCGACCTGCCTCCCGGATGCCCCTTCCATCCCCGTTGCCCCCTGGCCCGACCCGAGTGTCGAGATGCTGAGCCCGAGCTCAGATCGTCTGGAGAGAACAGGGTGGCCGCATGCATCCTGGTGTGAGCCCCCTGGTCGAGATCGAAGGCCTCCACGTCCACTTTGGTGACGCACGTGCCGTCGACGGTGCCTCGCTCCGGGTGATGCCCGGCGAGGTGCTCGCGCTCGTCGGGGAGTCCGGGTCGGGCAAGACGACCCTGGTCCGGGCCATCCAGGGTTTGCAGAAACCGACGGCGGGAACGATCCGGATGGAGGGGAAGGTGCAGTCGATTTTCCACGACCCGGCTGTGCAGATGGTGTTTCAGGATCCCACCGGTGCCCTCAACCCCCGGCAGGCGGTCTACGAAATCGTGGCCGAGGGTCTGCGCATTCGGGGCGACAAGGGAGATGAGGTCGACTTGGTGAAGGAAGCTCTGGCGCGGGCCGGCCTACGTCCTCCGGAGCGGTTCTTCCCGCTCTTTCCGCATGAGATATCGGGGGGCCAGCGTCAGCGAGTAGTCATCGCTGGGGCGATGGTCATGGAACCGCGGCTTCTTCTCGCCGACGAGCCGGTGGCCAGTCTCGATGCCTCGATCAGAGGTGAGATCCTGGCGCTGCTGAGAGGCCTCGTCGACGATCATGGTCTGGCCATCCTCGTGGTGACTCACGACCTCGGTCTCGCCTGGAACATCGCCGATCGGGTGGCGGTGATGTACCTGGGACGGATCGTTGAGACCGGGCCCACCGAGGAGATCCTCGACGACCCCCAGCATCCCTACACGCGGGCCCTGCTCTCGGTCGTCCCCGAGACGAGGGAGATGGAACCGCAGATCCTCAAGGGTGAGATCCCCGACCTCAGCCGGATCCCGAGCGGGTGTCGGTTCCATCCCCGGTGTCCGCTCCTTCAGTCGGGGACACTTCCCGAGGATGTCGCCCAGCGCTGTCTCTCTGACGATCCCGGTCCGGTTCCGCTCGGTGCAGCGTCCGCCGCCGCTTGTTGGCCGGCAATGGCAACAGAGACATCTACACCGACTACCTCGGATTGAGCATTGAGGAATTCCGTCCAGGATGGGTCGCGCGCTGTCGATCGCCGAGTGGCGAGGCCTCAGTCCAGCTCGTCACCCGCGAAGCGGGGGTTCGAAGGTTCTTCGTGCGCGCCCGGATGGCAATGTGATCAACATGGTGAGCCACAGCGACGAGTAGGTGCGCCGCGGGCGCACGTCGATGATCAGCGCCAGCTGGGCCGGAGCCAGAGCGGCCGCCGTCGACGTCATGCCCAAACTCTCGGGATCGTCTCGCTCCAGATTCGCCGGAACACCTCTTCACCGTCTTGAGAAGCCACAAGCTCCACCTCGACGGCGAAGACCGATCCACCCGACAGCTCCATACGCCCCCTCGTTTCCACCGACCACCCTGGCCGGGCCAAGGAGACCCTGGCCTCGGTGGCCAGGTGGAGAGACGGTTCGTCGTCGTCCACCGTCACCGTCCACCATTGGTCGGACTCGTATGCCAAGTCTTCACGCTCCGGGAGATGGGCGGTCCCACCCCGCACCCGCCGCAGCGTTCTCGACCCCTCATCCGATGTCACCTCCCAATCGCTGACCTCGCGGAGCCAGTCGATGGGCGCAGACGGAGGCTCCGGAGCCGATGGGATGTCGAGGACCCGATCCGCAGGGCGTGCCGAGGCGACGGGCAACACCAGTCGCGACTCCGCCGGGTCGATCGTCAGGGTGAAGCGCTCCTTCGGTGGCCACACGACCGGGAAATCGGCCCCGGCGAGTGAGAGGCGAAGACGCCAGTCTTCGGGCACCACCGCCGAGGTTGCCGGGAGCCGCAACGTCAGGTCGATGGGAACACCGGGCACGGGGGTGACCGGAGAAGAGAGGTCGGTGGGGAAGACCAGGTTCCGGCTCGCTCGGCAGACCAGGTGCCCCCGTCCGTCTGGGTCGATAGCCAGGAGACGTGCTGCCACCATCCCCAATGGCCGGTCCGTGCTCACTCGCACCGTGACCACGGGTGCCCCCAGGATCTCCATTGACCCTGCCAGCGGAGGGCTGGTGAACTGCATCGACACCGCGTCGTCGTACGTGGAGTCGATCGACTCGAATCCAGCCCGGTCCCAGAACGGGGCGTGAGAGCCTACCCAATGCGGGCCCGACCACTGCACAGGCCCGTGCTCGAGATCGGCCAGGACCCAAGACTCCTCCTGGTCGTGGGGTGGCCAGCAAGACTCGGCCCGCCAATATCCGGTCACCGCGTCGCCGTCGAACGGGGCGTGATCACGGACGAAGACCGTCACCGCCGGCATGTCCATGATCCCGTTGTCGTCGCCGCGGAGATGGTGGCCGAACCAGCGTGCCAGCAGCTCGAAGTGGTCGAGGGTGGGCTCGGGAACCCCGGTGGCCGGGCGGTAGTGGCCCCAGGGCCCGATGATCGCCCGTGTCTCACATGTGAGGTGCTCGGCCAAGGCGACCATCCCGTCGACGTAGCCGTCGAGCCATCCTCCGACGAGCAGGGTCGGGCACGCGATCGCCGCGTAGTCGGCACAGGGTGATCCGTGGAGCCAGTAGTCGTCCCTCGTCTGATGCCGCAGCCACTCGAAGATCCACTGCGGAGTCTTCTCCAACCGCCGCATCCACTCCTCGCGCCAACCCTCTCCGAAGATATCGGGGTCGGGCGGGAGGGCATTTGTCGCCACCATCGCACCGGGCCAGTCCACTTGTTCGGCGGCGTGGGCCAATCCGCCCGTGTAGTGGACGTCGCAGGCGAACCGGTCGTGTGTTGCATGCATCGGCGCGATGGCTTTCAGCTGACGTGGCCGCAGCATCGCCGTCTGCAGAGCGCTGAACCCACCCCAGGAGATCCCCCACATTCCCAGGTTCCCGTCACACCAGTCCTGGGCGTCCAGCCAATCGAAGACGGCGAGAGTGTCTCGTTGCTCCCGTTCCAGGTACTCGTCGTGAATGATCCCGGCGGAGGCACCCGTTCCCCGGATGTCGATGCGCACCCCGGCGAAGCCCTGCTGTCCGAGATAGCTGTACGTGCGGTAGTCGGGAGCCATGAACTCGTCGTCTTTGCGATAGGGGACCGACTCCACAACCGTCGGAAAGGGGCCGTCACCGAGGGCGTCGGGCACGTAGATGGTCAGAGCGATCCTCACCCCGTCGTCCATGGGCACGAAGACCCGCCGGTCGATACGGACCGGGTAAGTCATGTCGTCTCCAGGAGAGCTCGCGCTGCTGCCTCCCCGCTGCGTACGGCGCCATCGATGGTGCCCGAGCCGTTGACGTGCTCTCCGGCGAGGACAACATGTCCCCAGGGCCTCTCGAGTCGGGATAGGAGCGAACGTCGACCCGGCCCGATCGCCGAATAGGAGCCTCCGCTCCACGGGTCGGCACCCCAGTCGATCACGGTCGTCTGCCCGAGGAGCACAGTCTCGGGGACGGCGCGGGCCAAGCGCTCTTCCGCCTCCCCAACGAGGGCGGTGACCCCGCGAGGGGTGCCGCCGAACCCCGTCACCGCGCGGCGCGTCGACCCGCTGGGCCCGGCGCCGCTCCAAAACCAGGCCGGGATGTCCGACTCCTGGCGGCGGAACATGGGAGGCTCGTCGGCCGTGGCCGACGCCACCTTGGCGGCGGTGCCCATCCCCATACCGCGGAGCGTCTCGAGCAGAGGAGGCGGAGCACCGATGAGGAAGTTTCGGGCGGCCGCCACCGGGAGCGGGACGGCGACGACCACGCGATCCGCCCGGTGAGCCACCGCCGCTGCTGTGACCCGAACGTCACCACCGTCCTGAGAGATGCTCAACGCCGGGGTCGCCATGCGCACGTCGAGGTCTGCCGCCATTGCCACGGCGATTCGATCGTTGCCCCCGTCCACACGCAGGTAGGTACCCGCCTGCACGAGCCCGAACTCCTCGTCCAGGTCAGTGGCTGCGATCCGGTCGAGGGAAACACCAAACGTTCCCTCGAGTCGGAAGCGGAGCACCGTCATCGCCGGGCCTGAGTCCTCCACCGCGTCGAGCAGCTCCGCGGCGGTCATCTCGTCGACCCGTTCGGGTCCGAGACTCTCGATGGCGTCGAAGAGCGACTCGGCGAGACGACGGTGGGCGTCGTCGGGGATGGGGTCATGGCCGATCAGGTCGCGGGTGATGAAGTCCTGACCCGTGTCGATGATCCCGAGCCCGAGCTCCTCGACGAGACGACGCACGGCCACCTGGGACGAGTCGATCCACTCACCGCCCAGTTCGACGACCTCGCCGTTCTCGAGCGTCTGTGACCAGACCCGGCCACCGACCCGGTCCCGGGCCTCGAGTACGGTCACGTCGACACCCGCCTCCTGGAGACGGCGCGCTGCTGTCAAACCGGCCAAACCTGCACCTACTACGAGCACGCGCATCGGCGCCACGCTACATTTCCTGAATCATGGTTCAGGAATCGTCGGCATGATCAAAGAGACCCCATTTCACCCTCGCACGTCTGTCGCCAACGAAACCGGGCTGTGGAGCCATTGGTCCGGCTACCTCGCCACCGACAAGTACCAGATTTCGGACAAGTTCGAGTACTTCGCCATCCGCAACTCCGCCGCGGTCATCGACACGTCGCCCTTGTACAAATATCGCGTCCATGGCGCCGATGCCGAGAAGTATCTCGCCGGCGTCCTCGTCCGCGACATACGCAAGTGCCGGCCCGGTCAGGCCCATTACACGGCTTGGTGCGACGACCAGGGTTGGGTGGTCGAGGACGGCGTCATTCTCCGGCTCTCCGACGATGAGTTCCTCCTGACCGCGGCCGAGCCCAACCAGGCATATCTGCATGCTTTGACCAGCGGACTGTCGGTGCAGGTCGAGGACGTCTCCGACGGATATGGCGCGCTGGCGCTCCAGGGTCCATACGCCAAGGAGATCCTCAAACGGTTGGCACCCGAGGTCGAGGGGATCGGATACTTCCATTTGACCCCGGCCAAGATCGGCAACGCCCCGGTCACCATCTCGCGCACGGGGTACACGGGCGACCTCGGCTACGAGATCTGGGTCCAAGCCGACGATGCCCTCGAGGTGTGGGACCGCTTGTTCGAGGTGGCGGAGCCATACGGGACCATCCCGGCGGGGCAGAACGCCCTGCTCATTACCCGTATCGAGGCGGGTCTCATCTTGATCGACGTCGACTTCCACTCCGCCCGATACGCCTGGAACGACGATCAGCGGGCGACGCCGCACGAGCTCAACATGGGCTGGATGCTTCGCGACATGAAGAACGACGACCGGGCTTTCGTAGGCCGTGGCGCCATCGAGCGTGAGATCGCCGAAGGCTCCTCGAGGTGGAAGACCGTTGGCATCGTCGTCGACTGGCAGCATTGGGCGAAGACTCACAACGATCGCGGGCTGGTGACTCCCAAAGACCACACCCCGGAGCACGGCGGGATGATGCTCTACGACGAGAACATCGAGCGCATCGGCTACACCCCGAGCTTCGTGTACTCGCCAGTGCTGCAAAGCCACATAGGGATAGCCCGGCTCCGGCCGGGGCACGCCGAGGTTGGCTCCAGGGTGGGTCTCGAGGTGACCATCGACCATCGTTACGAGGTGGTCGACTCATATGTGACCAAACTCCCCTTTTACAACCCACCGAGAAAGACAGCCTGAGGTAGAGATGGCAAGCAAGAACAAGTACGACGCGGTCGTCGTCGGTGGCGGTCACAACGGGCTCGTCAATGGGGCCTACCTGGCCAAGGCCGGCCTCAAGACCCTGATCCTCGAGAAGAGACACCTGGTAGGGGGCGCCGCCATCACCGAAGAGCTCCATCCGGGCTTCAGCTTTACGACTTTCTCCTATGCGCTGAGCCTGCTCAGGCCAGAGATCATCCAGGAGCTCGAACTGACCAAGCACGGGTTCATGCCATTGTTGATGCCGTCGAGCTTCGCCCCGATGGAGGACGGCGACTACCTGTTGTTGGGCCAGGACAAGAACGAGAACCACCACCAGATCGCCCGCCACTCCAAGCACGACGCCGACGCCTACGACGCCTACGGGCACATGATGGAACAGGTGGTCCACGCCATCCGTCCGCTCATGGACTCCATCCCTCCGGACATCACCTCGAAAGATCCGGAGGAGCGGGCCCGGATGGCGGCGATGGGCGCCTATCTGGCAGACCTCCCGCCGAGAGTGCTCCACGACCTGGTTCGGCTTCTCACCGGAAGCGCCGCCGACATCCTCGAGGACTACTTCGAGTCCGACATCATGCAGGGTTGGTTGGCCTCATCCGGGATCATTGGCACCAAGGTGGGACCGAGATCTCAGGGCTCAGGTCTCGTTCTGCTCTACCACTCGTTCGGTGAGCACGACTCCGCCTACGGAGCATGGGCGTTCCACAAGGGGGGCAACGGTGGTTTCACCCAGGTCCTGGCGCGGGCCGCCGAGTCGTTCGGCGCCGAGATTCGCCTCGAGTCGCCGGTGGATCATGTGATCACCAAGGAGGGACGGGCCACCGGCGTCGTCCTCGAGGACGGGACGGAGTTCCAGTCAAAGACGGTGGTCAGCGCCGTCGACCCTCGTCGGACCTTCATGCAGCTGGTCGATCCTCGCGAGCTTCCCTCCGAGCTCGTCGAGGACATCTCCCGGTTCAAATTCCAGGGCACATCCGCCAAGGTCAACTTCGCCCTCGACTCCAACCCGACTTTCCCCGGGCTGGAGGGACGTTCCGACATGTATCGAGGGTTCATCAACGTGGGACCCAGCCTCGACTACCTAGAGCGCGCCTTCGACGACGCCAAGTACGGGTGGTACAGCCAGCGTCCATACATCGACGGCTGTATCCAATCGAACGTCGATCCCGACATGGCACCCCCCGGCAAGGCGGTGATGTCCAACTTCATCCAGTACGCGCCTTATCAACTCAAGGAGAGCGACTGGGACACCGAGCGGGAGAACCTCGGTGACATCGTCCAGAAGCGGCTCGAAGCGATCTTCCCCGGGTTCGGCGACCTGGTACTACACCGCGAGGTGGTGACCCCGCTCGACATCGAGCGCACGGTGGGTCTCACCGAAGGCAACATCTTCGCCGGAGAGTTCCTCGCACCGCAGATGTTCTTCTTCCGCCCTGCCCCGGGCTGGAACCAGTACCGGACCCCGATCCAGGGCTACTACCAGTGCGGGTCCGGCACCCACCCCGGTGGCTGTGTCATGGGTGCGCCGGGACGGTTCGCCTCACAGCAGATCCTGACGGATCTCGAGAAATGACCGTTCTGTGCGGGTTTTTAGGCATATAGCCCTTACAAACCCGCACAGAACGGTGTCAGGACCCCCACTCAGACGCAGAGGTCGCCGTCGACGCCGCGACCGCAGATGAGGAGTATCTCGACTGTCCTCAGCTGAAACTCACCGGTGACCTCTTCGGCGAAGACGTGGAGCCGGAGCCCGCGGACGGAGTCGTCGGCGAGACCGATCACGTCGTAAGTCACTTCGTGGAGGTCACCCTCGGACACGGGAGTCACCTGGACGACCGTCGAGCCCGGCTCGTCTTCCTGGGTGAACACAGCTGCTACCTCCTCGGCAAGACCCGTCATCGTCGCATTGGTCGGAGTTCCGCCGAGCTCGTCGACGACGTGGGCGGTGCGATCGTCGACCCCTCCTTGGTAGCCGACGTAGCTGAGGTTGACCCAGCCGGAAGCTCCCTCGTAGTCGACCTCTATCCAGAAAGAGCGGGGCAGCTCTCTCGTGTTTCCTTGCGCGACCAGGTCGTCGAAGGTGGGTGGGATCTCCCCGACGATCTCTGCGCCCACACCGGGGCCGGCCCGGAGGTTCAAGACGTCGTCGTGAGCGACACCGATGACCATGAGGACATGTCCATCAGCGGGTCCGAAGTCGATTGGACCGCCGGCAAGGGTCGAGGTGGTGCCAGTTGGTGGTGCGGTCGTCGTGGTCTGCGCCTGCGAAGTCGTTGACGAGGGCGCAACGGTGGTCGTGATCTCGATCGTCGACGTGGTCGTCGACATCGGCTCGGTGCTTCCGCCACCGGTTCCCGAACCGCAAGCTGCGACGAGCAGCCCCAAGAGAGCGAAAAGGTGGACTCGTACGGTTCTCATGAACTCATGACGACGCAGGGCCCGGTTTTGGGTGACATCAGCCCAACAAACGAAAGTGACGACCCGGCAGTTCCGGCCCCAGCGGTGGTCAGCCTGTGGCTTCGTAGATCTCCCATGTCCCGGGAATCCCTTTGAGAGAGTGAGACCCACGCTCCTCGAACACCAACTCCGAGCCCACGACCAGGTCACGCACCGTTCTCGACACGAAGACCCGGCCTGCCCCGGCGAGGGCGGCAATCCGTGCCCCGATGTGTACTCCCATGCCGGCAATGTCGTCACCGACCAACTCGACCTCGCCGGTGTGCACTCCGGCGCGAACTTCGATTCCCAACGGTCTGACCGCCTCACAAAACGCCCGAGCTGCGCGGACTCCTCTCGCCGGGCCGTCGAATGTGGCCAGGAACCCGTCTCCGGCCGTCCCGCGCTCCTGGCCTCGATACCTCTCGATCTGACGTCGGATGGTCGAGTTGTGTCTCTCCAGCAGTGCGCGCCACTCCCGATCTCCCAGCTCGGCGGCTCGCTCGGTGGAGCCGACGATGTCGGTGAACACCACAGTGGCCAGGGCCCTCTCCGGACTTGCCGCCTCTCGGTGACCTGTCACGAACTCCTCGATCTCGTCGAGCATCGGCGTCGGGTCGTCGATCCAGAAGAAGTGGGAGGCCCCGGGCAGCTCCACCAACCTCGCGTTGGGGATCTGCGATGCGATCCACCTGCCTTCCTCGATGGTCACGTCGGCGTCGTCCGTCCTATAGATGCAGAGCGTGGGCGCCTGGATCAAGGGAAGGACAGCCCTGGTGTCCATTTCGGTGTTCATGCGGAGAAGTGTCGCTGCTGCTCTCGGGCTGGCGCCTAACCGGAAGTAGCGGGCGACCCACTCGCGGAAAACGGGGTCTTTGGCGCGGGCACTGAGGGTGTATTCCGGCACGAACTCGGGATCGCCCCAGGTCTCTTCGGTGCGTCGGATCTCGTCTTCTCTTGCTTCCCGCGTGGGAGCCCAGGGGTAGTCGTCGGAGCGAATCCGCCTTGCGTAGGTGCTGACGAGGATCAGACCGGTCGTCTTCTCCGGAAACGTGGCCGCGAAGAGAGACGACATGTTCCCACCCTCAGAGTGACCGAGGAGCGTCGCCCGCTCCGATCCTGCCGAGTCCATCACCGCCCGGACATCATCCATCCGCTCCTCCAGATTGGGAAGAGACCGCTCATCGACGGGGTCGGACATGCCCGTGCCACGCTTGTCGAAGAGGATCACTCGACTGAAAGTGGCGAGCCGTCGAAGGAATGAAGCCAGGATCGGGTCCTCCCACATGATCTCGACGTTGGACACCCATCCCGGCACGTAGACCAAGTCGGGCCCCTCGCCAAAGACCTGATATGCGATGTTCAGAGTGCCGCTACGGGCGTAGTGGGTCGTGGCCACGGTGGGAGTGTATGAAGCCCGACTGGCTCAGTACTTGGCCAACTCCTGGGCCCGGGCGACGATGGTCTCCGGGGTCGGGTAGAGGGCGTTCTCCAATGGGCCGGCGTAAGGCATGAGCGGGACGTCCGGCAGGCCGTAGCGCTTCACCGGCCCGTCGAGCCACTCGAAAGTCTTGTCGGCGATCTGGGCGGCGATCTCGGCGCCGTAGCCGACGAACTCGTTGTCCTCGTGGACGATCAGCGCCTTCGATGTCTTCTTGATCGATTCTTCGATGGTCGGCCAGTCCAGTGGCTTCAGCGTGCGGAGGTCGATGACTTCTGGGCTGATGCCGAGCTCCTCCAACAACGGCACTGCCTCCATGGTGAAGTGAGCCATGGCCCCGTACGTGATGATGGTGAGGTCGGCACCGGTGTGCCGGATCGCGGCCTTACCCAACGGAATCCGATGCTCGCCTGAGGGGAACGGGCCCTTGGCCAGTCGGTAGAGCTTCTTCGGCTCTAGAACCATCACCGGGTCGGGGTCTTCAACGGCGGAATGGAGGAGACCTCTCATGTCGGCGGGCGTCGAAGGGATCACCACCTTGAGCCCGGGAACATGTGCGTAGAACGACTCGACCGACTGCGAGTGATATTGCGCCCCGTGGATGCCGGCTCCGTATGGGGCTCTGATCACGATGGGGACGTTCCAGCGCCCATTCGAGCGGTAACTCACCCGAGCGGCCTCGGAGACGATCTGGTTGAAGGCGGGGTGGATGTAGTCGGCGAACTGGATCTCGGGCAGGACCTTGTATCCAGTGGCCGACATCCCGATGGCACAACCGATGATCGACGATTCGGCGATCGGCGTGTTGAAGCATCGTTCCGGGCCAAACTCGTCGGTGAGACCCTCGGTGGCCTTGAACACCCCGCCCTTGCGTCGGGCCACGTCCTCGCCGAAGAGGACAGCGTTGTCGTGCCGTTCGAAGATCTCGTGGAGTGTCCTGTTGATCGCGGTGATCAGATTGACCGACTCCCCTTCGGGGACCGGCTCCGGCTCGACCGCGGCCGGGCCGGGCTCGATGACTCTGGCGTAGACGTGCGTGGCCGGTTGATCGGGGTTGGGAGCAGCCTCCGCTTCCTCCACCGCTCTGGCCAGGACCGCGACGACCTCATCGTCGATCTCCGACTCTCGCGCCTCGGTGAGGAGACGACTCTCGATCAGATACTGCTTGAGACGACCAAGCGGGTCTTTCTTCCGCCACCGCTCGACCTCTTCCCGGCTCCGGTAGAGGGCGTCGTTGTCGTCGGAGGTGTGGGCGTAATAGCGATAGGTCTCGGCCTCGATGAGCGACGGCCCGCCGCCCGATCGAGCGCGTTCGACCGCCTCGTGCATTGTCTGCAACACCTGGAAGGGGTCGTTGCCATCGATCAGGTACCCGGCGAAACCGTAGCCCTTGGCCCGATCGGCGATCTGGCCGGCGACCTCTTCCTCGGTGGGCACCGAGATCGCGTAGTGGTTGTTTTCGATGACGCAGATGAGTGGCAGGTCGTGGATGCCGGCCCAGTTCATGGCCTCGTGCCAGTCGCCCTCGGAGGTGGCGCCCTCGCCGCCGTAGACCACGGCCACCCCCCCGGCACCCTTCAGCTTGAGGCCGTGAGCAACGCCCGCCGCATGTGGGAATTGCGTGCCGATGACTGACGACTGGGTGAATACGTTGCGATCGGGGTCGGACCAATGGCTGGGGAGCTGGCGACCGCCGGACGACGGATCGTCCCGCTTGGCAAACACACCCAGGAACACCTCCAGCGGTGTGAAGCCCCAGGCCAGGGCAACGCCCATGTCGCGGTAATAGGGCAGAACCCAATCCCTTTCCCTGTCGAGGGCGAAGACCGAAGCTACCTGGACACCTTCGTGGCCGGACGAGCCCAACACGAATGCGGCGCGCCCCTGACGTTGCAAAGCGAACATCCGGTCGTCGACCCGACGGGTGAGCAACATCAACTGGTACATCTCAATGGCCTCAT
>Ga0299913_10002528_pt1 | contig 14488 bp, 13 predicted proteins | sample RVTome_9_FD_201360 | JGI IMG/M metagenome (GOLD analysis project Ga0299913, IMG submission 201360) | Soil microbial communities from uranium-contaminated site in the Upper Colorado River Basin, Wyoming, United States - RVT155D38 (version 2) ... | reverse complement strand
CAGTGTTCTCACGCCCCCCACTCCCCGCGTTCGATCAGCAGATCTTTCAACAGGTCAGGGCGGTCGGTCACCAGACCGTCGACACCCATGTCGAGGAGGCGGGTCATCTCCCCCGGGTCGTTGACTGTCCAGACATGAACCTGCAGACCGGCCCCGTGGGCGCTTACCACCAATCTCTCGTCGACGACCCTCACTCCCCGCATGTGTGTGGGAAGCTGGAGGGCATCCGCCTGCCCGCCGGCCTGTCGGCCGATCCGGGAGGCGAGCACCCATAGCCGAGCATGCGTCGGCCCGACCGAGGTCGGAACACTGCCATTGGTGATGGCCCGAAACTTGGCGAGGCGGGCGTCGGAGAACGAGCCCACGATGAGACGGTCATGTACCCCCAGCTCGTCAACGGTTGCGGCCAGTGGCTCGGCCAGCCCGTCACTTTTCAAGTCCAGGACCACTGAGGCATCGTGAAACGTGGTCAGCAGCCACTCGAGGGTGGGGACCTTGGCACCGAGGTCGCGGTAAGGAAAGCCGTCAGCGGTCCCGTGGCGGTACCCGGCGTCGAGTGCCTGGAGCTCCTCGACGGTCATGTGCTCGACCAGTCCCGTGGCATTGGTGGTGCGATCCACGGTCGGATCGTGAAAGCACACGAGGACCCGGTCGGCGGTGAGGTGCAGGTCGGTCTCGAAATGCCGGTATCCGAGCTCATAGGCCCCCTGGAATGAGGTGTCGGTGTTCTCGGGCCAGAGGACCCGGCTCCCCCGATGAGCGATCGGTACAGGCGGGCGCCACCGCTCGGGATCGAGGCTCATGCCACCACGGTAAACGCGCTCGGTGGCCACTGGAACAGATGAAGACCCCGCCAACACAGAAAGGCGACGGGTCTTTGACCCGCCGCCTTTCAAAACGTCGAGTTTCCGCTGGTTACTGCGACACCCGGTCCTTCAGCCCTTTCGATGCGCTGAAGTGTGCGTAGTTCCTCGCCGGAATGGTTATCGTCTCTCCTGTCGCCGGATTGCGGCCCTGGCGCTCCGAACGACGCTTGACTGAGAAGCTGCCGAAGCCGGTGATGTTCACCTTGCGGCCCGCATCCAGCTCAACAGCGATGATCCCCTCCCCATCCTTGGTGGAGAAGAGGTGGTCGATGATCTCCGTGGCCTGTGCCTTCGAGATGTCCGCCTTCGTGGCGAGCTTGTCAGCCATCTCGGATTTGTTCACGACGCCTCCTTGTGGGTCGATGGTTGCGCGGCTTTTCTGCTGCGACGATGAAGGCCACGATAGGCCATATCCCAATGGATACCTATGTTTTCCGTCGTTTACGATTCGCGAGGCCGAGGAGGGCACATGACCACCAACTACGAAATCGACGGCGATGTGGCCGTCGTCACTCTCAACCGCCCGGAGCGTTTCAATGCCATCGATGCCGATCTAGCCGCGTCGGTCGTCGCCAACATGGCTCGAGCCGGTGAGGAGGCGAGGGCGGTCGTCTTGACCGGAGAAGGCAAGGCTTTCTGCTCGGGGGCGGACCTCTCGGGGTTCGTCGACGAGTACGAAGAGGGCGGGCCCGATCTGGCCAAGCACCTCGACGAGGAGTTTCATCCCATGGTCCACGCCATCGGGGGATGCGCTGTGCCGGTGGTAGCCGCGGTCAACGGTGCTGCAGCAGGTGCAGGTATGGGCCTGGCCCTTGGCTGCGACATCAGGATCATGGCCGAATCGGCCTATCTGACCTCGGCCTTCACCGCAATCGGCCTCGTCCCCGACTCGGGGACGACCTGGCTGATGCCGCACCACGCAGGGACCTCCGTTGCGCTGGAGATGGCTCTGACCAATCGCCGGATGCCCGCTTCGGAGGCGTTGGCACGGGGTCTGTGCTCCGAGGTCACCCCGGATGAGGAGGTGGTGGGCAAGGCCATCGAGTATGCCGCCAGACTCGCCGACCTCCCCACCGACGCACTGGTCACCACCCGTCGGCTGATCTACGGGTCATCTCGTCTCACCTATGCAGAGGGACTCGAAGCGGAGAAAAGGGAGCAAGGTCGACTCGGCATGACACCTCAGCACCGGGAAGGGATCTCGGCCTTCCTGGAGAAGCGGAAGCCGGACTTCAGGAGAGTAGCGAGTACGGAGTAGAGAGATCTCTGTACTCAATACCGATTCTCTCTACCAGTCGGGCCGATCAGGGCCTGATCAGATAGATGTTGAGGGTGATCTTGCCGTCGGCGCCGTGACCGAAGGCCACGGCGACCTCGTCGTTCAGCCAGGCGAGATCTTCGTTGCCGGTCTCGAAGACAATCAGCTCTTTGGGGTCGGCCGACTGATCCTCGTTGGCGATCGAAACCCCGATTGCCCGGTAAGACACAGCCTCTCGCTTCTCCCCTATGGTGGCGTGGATGTCGAGAGTCATGTTCCCGTCGGAGCGGACCGTGACGTAATCAACACCTCTCACAGGACGCTCGCCGTCCCAGTGCTCGCTGGTGGCGGTGCCCTCGAACGGGAAGTCGATCCGCATCCCTGTCGGCGCTTTGCCGATGACGTTCCTTGCGAGATCAGCCTCGACGGTGCAGAACTTCTCGATTGACGGCATGTCCGTTCCTCTCAGATGTGTCAGAAAGGATCACGCTAGCCGCGACTCACCAAGCAAAGCCCTGACCTCCTCGTCAGTGGTCTGGGCGAAGTCCTTATACCACACCCCAACTGCCCCGAAGCTGCGTGGTCGGGAGAGGGCGACCATGCGGTCCGCCAGGCCCTCCAGGTCCTCGATCCCTTCCCGTGGAGCCACGGGGACCGCCAGCCACACCGATTCGGCCCCTTTCTCACGCAAGACTTCGATGGCCGCTCTTGCTGTCGAGCCGGTGGCCAATCCGTCGTCAACGACTATGGCGGTGTGTCCAACCGGGGAAAGCGGCGAAGCCACCGACCGGTAGGCCATGATCCTGGATTGCAGCTCTCGTCGCTCATGACCGACAACGGCGGCAAAGGTCTCCTCGTCGATCCGCGCCAATTTGAGGATGTCCTCGTTTCGGATGACCACATCTCCCTCGGCGATGGCACCCATGGCCAACTCGGGCTGGAAGGGGACACCGATTTTTCGAACGACGAGAACGTCGAGCGGGCAGTCCAGGGCGCGCGCTACCTCGTAGGCGACCGGAACCCCACCACGGGGCAAGGCACAGACCAACGGATCTGATGGGTTGAGACCGGCTACCTCCGCCCCCAGGAGCACCCCGGCATGGCGGCGATTGCGATACCTCATCTCAGCCGTAGCGGCCCACGTATCTCTCCAGCCATGGCATGACGTCGTCGAGGTATCCCTCTGCCTCGTCTACGGGAAGGGTGCGGCCGGCATAGTTCATCAACATGATCTGGCGGGCGGCGTGAAATCCGTCCAACTGGCTCTCGTCCACGATCGGCCAGGGGGCTACCGCCTCGAATCCCTTTCGGAACGCAGCTCGGATGTCATCTTTCATCTCGGTGTTACGGGACGAGTAGAGACAGATCGAGGCGTCCTGTGCGGGAAGCGCCCACATCAAGTCTTCGAAGTCGAACGCATAGAGCCTGCTGCTGGCAATGTGGACGTTCCACTCGTGGAGGTCTCCGTGGACCACTTGAGGGACCGCAGTGGCGTAGGAGTCATCGAGGACGCCCTGGGCGAGCTGTATCGCCTTCCTTATGGTTGTCTCCCGGGGACCGGTGAACAGATGCCCATACTTCGGGTTTTGGATGATCACTGGGTCGAAGTCCTGCCGGTAGTAGAAGACCTCGTCCCACAGTCGCATCCGCTCTGGCGTCGGTGGCATCCAGGTTCGCCCGTGGTGTTGCAGCGACGCACACATCGAGCCGAGCAACCGATAGGCGAATGACCCCGAACCATCACCCATCGGACGTCCCGGCACCCAGGAGAAGAGAACACACGCTCGTTCTTTCTCGATGGACTCGTCGAACTCGTCGACGATCAGCTCCCCATCAGATGTGGCGATCGGCTGGACCACGTCCAACCCGGTCTCCTTGCGGATGGCGTCGAGCCAGGAGACCTCGATCACGATGTTGGAGCGGTAGTTGGCGTGCGGTGTCCCCACCCGGAGCACCATTTGGTGCCCATTGTCCGCCACCACGCGGTACATCACGTTGGAATGAGTGGCGAGGTGCTCGATCTGACGGTGTTGAAACGCATAGCGGCTCAGGACCCTTTCCGCGAGGGGAAGGAGCCGTGTTGCCTCTGCTTGTGACCTGGATACGTCCATATCGGGGTTTGGGGATTCTGCCCCAGCCCCCAATATGGTTCATTATCGGTCAGGAATGGTGACTTCGTCAGGTACTTCCGACCCAATTAGCTGATCACCACGTCGGCGGTGCCACCCATCCCAGAGGGCCAACATCGAGGGAAGCACCAGGACCGCGGCGAGAAGCGCCAAGCCGATGGCATAAACGGTCACCTGTCCCATCTGGCGGAACGGGGTGAGACTCGACGTGATCAACACGCCAAACCCGGCCATCGTGGTGAAGGCAGACCCGGCCAGAGCCCCTCCGGTGTGTCGCATGGTGAGACGCATCGCGGTGTCCATGTCCGCGTTGCCACGTCGGTCCTCCTGGAAGCGGCGGGCGATGTGGATCGTGAAGGGAACGCCAATCCCGATCGACAGAGCCGCGATCGTGGCCGTGACCGGTCCAAACGGGATCCCTGTTGCGTACATGAGCCCGTACGTCCACAGAACCACCAACGCCACAGGAGCAATGGTGATCAGACCGAGGAGCCACCGTCGCGATTCGAGATAGAAGCTGATCATCAACACCAGTGCGGCCACCCCGATGGTTAGGAACAACGAAGAGCTCTGAGAGGCGGTCAGCTCGTTGACGACTGCGTCGCCGATGATGTTATCGGAGGTGGCGATCGCTGATGCACCCAGGTCGTTGACCGGATCAAACGCGTTGTCGAGACCCTGACGAAGGTCGGCTACCTCCTCTCCTGCGGTGGTCGTGATATCCCACAAGAGTGCTTCCACGTCGCCATCCTGGATCGAAACGACGCCCGACGCCTCCTCGGGAGCTGCCGACAACAGCGCCTCGTACAGCGGGGTCACATCGGCGTCGTCGGGGACCATGAGATCTTGACCCAGCCCCACCTCCTGGGCGGCGGTGAGGACTTCAGGCGGAGCCAACTCCGGCCCGCCGGAGAGCAACTGGCCTAGGATTGCGATCGGTGAGCTGGCGTTGGCGAACGCACCCTGGCTGGTCTCGATGGTCGACACGTCATCCACTCCGGCGAGTTGAGCGTTGGCATCCACCAGAGCGTTGTGGACAGAGCCGTCTAACGGCTGGTCCGGTGTGGCCTCGACCAGGACCTGGGTCTGTTCACCGAACCCACCACCGAAGTCATCGCCCAGGATCTCCAACGTTCCCACGTATTCGGAGTCGTCGGGAAGAAAGTCGGTGAAAGAGAACCGCGTCTCCAACTGGGTGAAACCGTAGAACCCGGCTGCGCCGAGGAGGAGAGCGACGATGAGGGTCGGGATGGCGGCATGCTCGGCGAGTAAGGCGAGCTTCTCCATGATCCTCGGGAGGAGGCGGTCGCCATGCGCCTGAAGAGAGTGCACGGGCAGTTTTCCGTTTCGCTCTGCTCTGCGGTCGAGGAGAATCCTCACCGCGGGGACGAATGTCAGCATCAACAAGAAAGCGACGACGATTCCCACGGCGGCGAGGATCCCGAAGTCCTTCAGCGCGGGAACCGGGTTGAAGATATTGGTCAGAAACCCGATGACGGTTGTGATTGTCGCCAGGAAGAGGGCGATACCAACAGAGCTCACCGCTCCAGTCATCGCGCCGTCCACGGTCTCGCCTTGGCCGATCTCCTCCCGATATCGGGAGGTGAGGTGGATGGCGTAGTCAACGCCGAGACCGATGAGGAGGATGGGGACGATCTGGGTGGGTGCCGAGAAAGCATCGATGACACCTGCCTGCTCGAGGAGATAGCCTCCGCCTTGCATGATGCCGATCGCCATGACGATGGTCAGCAGGGTCAACAGCGTGTCGGTGATGGTGCGGCGCGAAGAGGCAAACCAACTGCCCTCTTTGCCCGGTGACAACCAATAAACGAAGAGCAGGATGACCAGGATCACCGCGAAGGCAAAGGCGAACAGCTGGCCGACTTCGCTGGTGAAATCGTCGACACCGGTGAGCAGCAGAGCGAAGGAGAATGGCCGGATCTCGAGATCGGACTCGATCTGCTCGAGGTCGTCGGCCATGGCGCCCTCGATCTCGACTTGGTTGGTGAACTGGTCGTCGGCAGAGTCACCGGGATAACCACTGACGAAGGCGAGGATCATGCCTCCCGAGGCAGATACGGTCTGCTCGTCGAAGTCCTGAGATACCAGCCTTCGGAGGAAAGAGACTTGCTCGGGCGAGGCGTTCGCCGGATCGAGGGAGGCGACGTAGAACTGTTTCACCATCTCGTCGGTCATCTGATCGATGGCAATACCCTGGGCGGCCATCCCCTGTTCCACTCCGGACAGGTAGTGGACGATCCCCGGTTGCTGTTCGCTCTCGGTGATCGACTCCCCGACGTCGGAAGATCGAATGGTCTCTGCCGTGGCCATGGCCGCTTCGAGGCCCTCTACCGTTATGACGTCACCGCCCTCTTCACGCACGATCACCTGGACGGTCGCGCCCGTGCTGTCGTCACCGAACTTCTCGGCGATACGCTCTTGGGCGGATATCTCGCGGCTCTCCGGGGCGAAACCCTCGTTGCCACTGGCGATCTCGACCTGTCCCGCGAACGAGCCGAGCACCCCTGTCAAAACCAGGGCGACAACGATGACTACCCAGGGCATTCGGCGCGCGAAAGTGGCGAGACCCGAAACGATTGCCTTCACGATTTACCCCCGAGCGAGATGAGTCTATGGAGTTGGATGTAGATGGTCGTCTCCGAGCCGAGATTTCCAAAATTGAAAGTATCGCCGCAACTCACATTTAGACGTCATCATCTCGAGGAGCGGGTTCCAGGATCTCAGACACCGCCAAGCGGGGCCCTACGCCCCTGCCTTCGCGAACTCCGAAGAGACCGCGCGGATGTCAGACTTGGTGGCTGACACCCTCCAGCGCTGCATCCAGCGCGCCGAGAAATCGCCGGTTCTCCTCGTCGTTGCCGATGGTCATCCGCACCCATCCTGGCCCCATTCCCCTGATGATCACACCCTGCGCGGTCATGGCGGCGATGATCTCCTCGGCATTCTCACCCAGTTCGAAGTAGACGAAATTGGTGTGACTCTCGGCCATCCGAATGCCTCGCTCAGAGAGCGCCCCCACCAAATGATGACGCCGCGCCGAGTTCTCCCCTTGCCGTCGCATCAGTTCGGCCGGTTGACCCAGTGAGGCGTTTGCGGCCGCCTGCGCCACTTGATTCACCGTCAGCGGAGCCTGGACCTTGCGCAGCTCGGTGATCAGGTCGGCCCGGCCGATGGCATAGCCGACTCGGTGCGCGGCCAGGGCGTAGACCTTGGAGAAGGTGCGCAACACGACAACATTGGGGCGCTCCACGGCCAGCGGGATCTCGGTGCGATAGGTCGGGTCGGTGACGAACTCGTGGTAGGCCTCGTCGACGATCACCAGCACCGACTCGGGCAGGGCGTCGATGAAGGCTTCGATGTCACCGGCCCTCCGAATCGTGCCGGTGGGGTTGTTCGGGTTACAGAGCACGACGACGGTGGTGTCGTCGTCGATGGCTGCTGCCATGGCGTCGAGGTCGAGCTGGAATGAGTCATCCAACGGAACCTCGACGAATCCAGACCCGGCCCATATGGAGGCGAACCGATACATGATGAAACTCGGCCACCCGTACACCATCTTGGTGCCGGGCCCGCCCACCGCGAGCCCGATATCGGACAACAAGGCCACGCTTCCGGCACCGAACATGAGGTTGGAGAAGTCGACGCCCAGTTCCTCGGCCAGGGCGTGGCCCAGATCCCAACAGGAGTTGTCGGGATAGAGGTTCGACCTCGCCAGCACCTGAGTCGTCGCCTCGACGACGCCGGGGAAGGGCCCTTCGGGACTCTCGTTGGCCGTGAGCTTGACGATGTCGGACGGATCGAGCCCGTGCTCCCGGGCCACATCTGCCAGCTGACGACCAACTCGGTACGGCTTGAGCGCTGCGATCTCCGACCGGATTCTCGGCATGGTGCGAAGTTAGTGGACCAACGGTGCCTTCATCCCGTTCTGTGCGGATCTACCCCGCGTCCAGCGCGGTAGATCCGCACAGAACGGTGCACAGCCCCGCCGAGTCGCGACTTGTGGCACACTTCACCGATGGGCACACTCGAGACGCTGCGGGTCCTCGACGCCCAGGGAAACCTCGTTGCAGAGGATCCGGGCTTGGACCCAGAGCTCTACCAGGCGATGTACCGCAACATGGTGCTGTCGCGGACACTGGATCGACGCATGCTGGCGCTGCAACGCCAGGGACGCATCGGCACCTACGCGATGTTGGAGGGCCAAGAGGCGGTCCAGATCGGATCGGCGCTCGCGTTGGAGCCAAATGACTTCGTCTTCCCCAGCTACCGGGAACACGGCGTCCAGGTGACGAGGGGCTTGCCCATGGAAGTACTCCTCGCCTACTGGAAGGGTTTGCCCAACTCGGCATGGGACATCGAGAAATACCGGACGGGGATCGTGACCGTGCCCATCGCGTCTCAGCTTCCCCATGCGGTTGGCTACTCCTACATGTCGAAGCTTCGTGGCGAAGACACGGTGACCGTCACCTACTTCGGCGACGGCGCCACCTCGGAGATCGACTTCCATTCGGGGATGAACTTCGCCGGGGTCTGGAAGACACCAACGGTGTTCATCTGCGCCAACAACCTCTATGCCATCTCGGTGCCGTACAGCAAACAGACCGCCTCGGAGACCATCGCCCAAAAGGCGCAGGGATACGGGTTCGAGGGGCTGCAAGTCGATGGCATGGACCCGGTGGCGGTCTATTTGGCCACCAAGCTCGCTGTGGGACGAGCCCGCGAAGGAAAGGGTCCGACGCTCATCGAGGCGTTGACCTATCGGTACGGGCCTCACGCCACCGCCGACGACCCCACCTTGTATCGGTCTGACCAAGAAGTCGAGGAGTGGAAGCAGCGAGACCCCATCGAGCGTCTTCGTCGCTTTCTCGAGATGCGCGGCGAGTGGGACGAGCGTGTTGGGGAGAAGGTTGAGATCGAGATCACCGATGCCGTCGATGCCGCGGTCACCTCTCTCGAAGCCGAGCCCACACCCACCAGGGATGACGCGGTCAGGCATGGTTTCGCCCGGATCCCTCGCCATGTGGTCGACCAGCTCCACGCCATGCAGCGTTCTCATGGGGAGCCCGAAACACACTTCGACGAGAGCGAGATTTGGCAGGTGGGTCACGACCATTTGCCCGACGGCCCCACCACGGCGATGAACATGGCCGAAGCGTTGAATGCCGCCCTCGATCAAGCAATGGAAGCCAACGACGACGTCGTGATCCTCGGCGAGGACGTGGGGGTGGCCGGAGGTGTCTTCCGGATCACCGAGGGCCTCCACTCCAAATACGGCGAAGATCGTGTCATCGACAGCCCTCTCAACGAGTCGGGAATCATCGGCACTGCCATTGGGATGGCTCTCGCGGGAGGACGCCCGATCGCCGAGATCCAATTCGACGGGTTCGTGTATCCGGGATTCGACCAAATCGTCAGCCACCTTGGGCGTTTTCGATTTCGCACCAGGGGACTCTCCACGGTGCCGGTCGTCGTTCGTTTCCCCAATGGAGCGGGGATCGGCGCCCACGAGCATCACTGCGACTCGCCGGAGGCCTATTTCGTCCATGCCCCGGGACTGGTCGTGATCTGCCCATCGACGCCGGTCGACGCCAAGGGTCTGCTCACGGCAGCTCTCGAAGGTGAGGATCCGGTGATATTCCTCGAGCCCAAGGTGCTCTACAGGGCGGGGCGAAGCGAGGTCCCCGCCGGGCGGTACACGCTTCCCATAGGCCGAGCACGGATTCGGCGGGAGGGGACCGACCTCACCCTCGTCACCTATGGCGGGATGGTCCCGGTCTCGATCAAAGCCGCCGAGCAATCGGATCACTCCATCGAGGTCATCGACCTGAGGACTCTGTTTCCCTGGGACCGGGATACGGTCCTCGAGTCGGTGGCGCGCACCGGCCGCCTCCTCCTGGTGCAGGAGCCCCAAGGCACGGCGGGCGTGGCCTCCGACGTGTCCGCCGTCGTCGCCGAGCATGCGATGTACGACCTGGAAGCTCCGATCGTCCGGGTCACCGGGTTCGACATGCCTTGGCCGCAGTTCGCCATCGAGAAGCATGCCCTCATCGATGTCGATCGAGTGAAAGCAGGCATCGATCAGGTGATCCTGGGTTGAGTGAGTCCAAGGTGGTGGCGGTTTTCGGATCGTCACAAATCGAGCCGGGAAGCTCAGGATGGGCCGATGCGGAGATGGCCGGGTCCCGCTGCGCAGCACGAGGGTACGACGTAATCACCGGAGGGTACGGAGGAGCCATGGAGGCCGCCTCAAAGGGAGCGGCCCAGGCAGGGGGACGTGTCATCGGTGTCACCGCCCCTGACCTCTTCACCACCCGATCGGGGGCGAACAGCCATGTGACCCGTGAGATCCAGGCGAAGACGCTGACAGAGCGCATCGGCATTCTCACCGACCTCGCCGATGCCGCCATCGTTCTCCCGGGTTCGATCGGGACGATCGCCGAGCTGGTGATCGCCTGGAACCTGAACCACATCGCCAGACGGAACGGAGGGGTACGGCTCCCAACGGTGGCGGTGGGTGAGGAATGGGATGATCTGTGGAATCTGCTCACCGGTCGACTTGGGGCACACGGCGACGACATTCATTTGGTCCACTCGGTGGCGGACGCCGTGTCCTGGCTGTCGGCGCAGCCCGAGATTCGTTGAATTGGCCCCGCTCCGCTATAGCTTGTTGGACACGTGAGCCATTTGAGACCGGAGGACCGGTCACGCAAACACCGCAGGTCGGACTGCCGCAAGGGCCGCCATCTGTTCGGGTCGGCCCAGAACATAGGAGCCGGGATCACCAGACAGGTGTGCGAGACCTGCGGAGAGGTGTCCATAGACCTCACCGGCGTCCACGAGCCGAGCACGCCTCTGATCCGACGCACCGGCCAGATCGGGACACGCCCCGTCGACTCATAGCCGGGTCGCCCAAAAGCTCGCCCATCCCTAAGGTTTCCGCCCGTGACTCGCGTCATCCACGCCGCCGGAGGGCTGGTCTTCCGGCAGTCCCCCAAAGGGAAGCTGAAAGTACTCGTCGTCCACAGACCCAGGTACGACGACTGGGGTCTTCCGAAGGGTAAGGCTGACAAGGGCGAGACACCCGAGGAGACCGCGATTCGGGAAGTCCTGGAAGAGACCGGCTACCACTGCAGGATCGTCGCGCCTCTCGGAGTGACCCGGTACCGGGTCAGCAATGGTGTGAAGGAAGTCACCTGGTTTGCGATGCGCCCCCTTCCCGACAGCCCCGGCTTCAAGAAGAACAAAGAGGTCGATGAGATCAAGTGGCTGACGAGAAAACAGGCCAAGGCCCTCTGTGACTACGAAAACGACCGAGGGCTGATCGCCGACGCCGAGCTAAAGAAGCTGGCACAAACCGGAACGCTCTTCCTTCTCCGGCATGCCGCCGCGGGGGATCGCAGCAAGTGGGAAGGGATCGACGCTATCCGACCTCTCAACAAGAAGGGTCGGCGTCAGTCAGCCGCCTTGGCCAAATCGTTACGACGTTCTGGCATCGAACAGATCTACACCAGCCCTTACACCCGTTGTGTGCAGACGGTCGAGCCTCTTGCCGAGGCAATTGGGGGCAAGGTCGTCGAGCACGACGCCCTCGCGGAGGGACCAGACATCGACGCCGCCTATGCCCTCGCCGACGAGCTCGTCGGCACCAACGCGGTGCTATGCACCCACGGTGACGTCATCCCTGCTGTGATCAATCGGATGATGTGGGCGGGGCTGACCCTCGAGTCGCGCTTCTATTGCTCGAAGGGGTCGATTTGGGAGGTAGGCCTGGAGGGGGGCCGGTTCACCACGGCGCGGTACATTCCCCCACCCCAGGTTTGAGAGACTTGCTGTCTCAACTCTGATGCGTCAGACCGTCAGGGAGTCTGGCCGCGGAACACGAAAGCCAGGCCTTCGTCGGTGTCCCGGACGTCCATGACGACGTTCTCGAGCGGGCCCACCACCTTCTCGTCCAGATGGACCTCGGTGCCGGCCTGTTCGATGACCTGATCGGATTCGGGGATCTCCTCGACGAACTCCAGACGGAGGGCGAGCCCGCCCTCCTGGGCCTGTTCGGCGGTGATCCGGGTCCCGCGATCCTCGGGGACCCCTTGACTCTCGCGGAGGTTCTCCAACGCAGCAGCGGCGTTCTCTGATAGCTCCATCATTCCACTGTCCCTTCTATCGGGTCTGCTCCCACCGTAGGTCGCTGTGCCCCGTTGTCCACTCGACGGCCTGCCCAACCCTCTCTCGTCCCGGTGAGCTACCGGTCAGACGCTCTTGGTCCCCGTGGCCCAGTCGGCATACAGATTGGCATAGACCCCGTCACAGACCACCAGGTCACGGTGATGTCCTCGCTCCACCAGCTCGCCCTGGTCGAAAACGAGAACATCATCCGCGCCTTCAGCCGTGGAAAGACGGTGGGCGATGGTCACCGAAGTTCTGCCCTCGGTCAGCTTGTCGATGGCGTGGCGCAGCGCTACGTCGAGTGCGGGATCGACCGCCGAAGTTGCTTCATCGAGCACCAGTAGATCGGGGCCACCGATCCAGGCCCTGACCAGGGCGACGAGTTGACGCTCTCCTGCCGACAGATTGCCTCCTCGTTCCCCGGATCTGGTCTCCAGGCCTTTGGGGAGGCCCTGCACCCACTCACCGAGACCCAACTCATGGAAGGCGGTCCAGATCTCGGCGTCGCTGGCGTCTACTCTTCCGTATCGCACGTTGTTGGCAATGGTGTCGTCGAACAAGAACCCCTCCTGGGGCACAAACCCCACCCGGCGACGCAGCTCCGCCAGCCCGATCCTCGCAGCCGGCACCCCTCCGATGTAGACGGCCCCCGACATGGGGTCCATCAGACGGACCAGCAACTTGGCGAAAGTGGTCTTTCCCGACCCGGTCTCGCCTACCACCGCCACTCGGGTGCCCACCGGGATGTCGACGCTGATGTCGCGGAGTACCTCTTCCCCATTGGGATAGGAGTACCTCACCTGGTGAAAACGGGCACTCAGCCCACCGGGACGGAGAGACACGGGCTCTGTCGGATCGGTGACGTCGACCTCGCCATCGAGGACGTCGACCACCCGCCGCAGCCCTGAAGCCGCCGATTGGGCGAACTCCAGGGTCTCCACCAGGATTTGCAGAGGCTCGATGAGCAGATTGGTCAGCAACAGAAAAGCAACCAGGGTTCCTGCCGACGTCCCCAGCTGGAGGCCGATGAGAACGCCGGCGACGACAAGGGTGGCTGTGAGAAGACCGGCGAAGATCTCGGCCGTGGAGAACAGGATGTTGCCGAAACGGGCGGTCTTGAACTCGACCTGGAACCGCCGCTCCAGGGCCTCAGCCACCTTTGCCTTCGTAGCGTCCTCGCTCCCGTAGGCACGGACGATGGGTATGGCGGTGATCGACTCGCTGAGCACACCGAGCGAGGATCCCACCTCCTTGCGCACCGCGTCGTAGTTGCGGGCGAGGATGCGCTGAAACCAGCGCATCATGAGCAGATAGATCAACACGCCGACAAGGGCGATCAGCGCCAGCCTCCACTCGTAGAACATCATCACCCCGGTAGCCAGCAGCACCTGGCTCGAGGCGATGATCATGCCGACACCACCCCATTCCATGAACTCCTGGAGAGTGGTGATGTCTGAGGTGACCCGCGACAGGAGGTTGCCCCGGCGCTCGGATTGCACATGGAGGACCGACTGGCTCATGATGTGGCTGAACGTCTTGGTGCGCAGGTCCGACAGTCCGGTCGACGAGCTGTGGACCAGGCGGAGCAGAGAGATCCGCCCTACGACAACTCCAATGACGAGGGCCGTCAAGGCCACCGCGGCGAGATAGACAACACCCTCCAAGTCGACACCCGTCGGATCGAGAACCTCCTCGTCGAGGATCTTCTGGAGAACGATCGGGGTGATCACAGTGACCGCCTGACCGACCATCGCCAGAATCAGCGTGAGCTTGAGCCCATCTCGTAGCGAGGGAGCCTCGAGCAGGGCGCGCTTGATCAGCGCACTTGTGCTGCGCGGGGCGCTCATGACGCCTCCCGCAGTCGCTTCGCCTCTTCCTCGTATGCCTGGACCAGCCGGGCATACCCGGGTTCGGTGCCGACCAATTCGTCGTGGGTGCCGTGGCCGAGTATCCGTTTCTGGTCTACGAACACGACTTCGTCGGCGAGCCGGATCGACGACGGGCGGTAGGCGACCACCACGATCGTCGAGGGAAGATCGGCGCTCTTT
>Ga0299913_10002527_pt1 | contig 14490 bp, 15 predicted proteins | sample RVTome_9_FD_201360 | JGI IMG/M metagenome (GOLD analysis project Ga0299913, IMG submission 201360) | Soil microbial communities from uranium-contaminated site in the Upper Colorado River Basin, Wyoming, United States - RVT155D38 (version 2) ... | reverse complement strand
CGTTCGCCTCTGTCGTGCCCCTGGCGCGGCTGCTGACCGACGACTACCTGGCCGGCACATACTCGGAGATCGATCTGGTCTACCCGCGCTTCGTTTCGACCCTCGTCCAGCGCCCAATCGTCGACCGGCTTCTGCCGGTCGAGCCGACTGAGAGTTCCGATGTCGGCATCCCCGGCCGCCAGTTCATATTCGAGCCGAACCCAGACGCGGTGCTGCGCCAGCTGCTGCCGCGGTATGTCGCCACGCGTGTCTACCAGGCCGTGCTCGAGCTGACGGCCAGTGAGCAGTCGGCGCGCATGGTGGCCATGAAGAACGCGACCGAGAACGCCCAGGAGCTGATCGAGGACCTGACCCTTACCTACAACAAGGTCCGTCAGGCCAACATCACGCGCGAGATGATCGAGATCGCGACCGGCGCGCAGGCGCTCTGATCGCACAAGGAGGATCCTGCACATCATGGCCGTAGCCGCCCCGACCACCGGACGCGTCATCGCGATCACCGGCCCCGTCGTCGACATCGAGTTTCCGGCCGGCAACCTGCCCGCCATCTTCAACGCGGTCGAGATCCAGCGCGAGGGCGAACCGCTCGTGGTAGAGGTGCAGCAGCACCTCGGCAACAGCTGGGTGCGCACAGTGGCGATGACCACGACCGACGGCCTGGCGCGCGGCGTCGAGGCGATCGACACTGGCGCGCCGATCAGCGTGCCTGTCGGCCCGGGCACGCTGGGACGCGTCTTCAACGTGCTCGGCGAGCCGATCGACGAGAAGGGCCCTGTCGAGTCAGATGAGCTGTACCCGATCCACCGCGCCGCCCCCGCCTTCGACGAGCAGACCACCGCCACGGAGGTCTTCGAGACCGGGCTGAAGGTGATCGACCTGATCGCGCCCTTCGCCAAGGGCGGCAAAGTCGGCGTCTTCGGCGGCGCCGGTGTGGGCAAGACGGTCATCATCCAGGAGCTCATCCGTAACGTGGCCGAAGAGCACGGCGGGTACTCGGTCTTTGCCGGCGTCGGCGAGCGCTCGCGTGAGGGCAACGACCTCTACCACGAGATGACCGAATCGGGCGTCATCGAAAAGACGGTGATGGTGTTCGGGCAGATGAACGAGCCGCCCGGCGCGCGCCTGCGCGTGGGCCTTACCGGCCTGACGATGGCCGAGTTCTTCCGCGACGAGGGGCGCGACGTGCTGCTCTTCATCGACAACATCTTCCGCTTCACGCAGGCCGGTTCGGAAGTGTCGGCGCTGCTCGGCCGGATGCCCTCGGCGGTCGGCTACCAGCCCAACCTGGCGACCGAGATGGCCGGATTGCAGGAGCGCATCACCTCGACCAAGAAGGGCTCGATCACCTCGCTCCAGGCGATCTTCGTGCCCGCTGACGACTACACCGACCCCGCGCCGGCGACGACCTTCGGCCACCTTGACTCATCCATCCGCCTGGAGCGCTACCTGACCGAGCTGGGCATCTATCCAGCGGTAGACCCGCTCACCTCGACGTCGCGCGTGCTCGACCCGAACATCGTTGGCACCGAGCACTACGAGGTCGCGCGCGAGACGCAGCGCATCCTGCAGTCCTACCGCGACCTGCAGGACATCATTGCCATCCTGGGCATCGACGAGCTGTCCGAGGAGCAGAAGCAGACGGTCGCACGAGCACGCCGCCTGCAGCGCTTCATGAGCCAGCCGTTCTTCGTGGCCCAGGTGTTCACCGGACGCGAGGGCAAGTACGTGCCCATCAAGGACACCGTGGCGTCGTTCAAGGAGATCCTCGAGGGCAAGGCCGACGACCTGCCCGAGCAGGCGTTCTTCCTCGCCGGCACGATGGACGACGTGCGCGAGAACGCCAAGCGGCTCGAGGCATGATCGTGCGGCTGGTCCTGCCCCTGCGGTTGCGGTTGGACTCGGCCAGCGACTGTTGTTTGCGCGCTGAATCATCGACTGCGCGGCTGCGCCACTCGGCACCGGACTCGTCCGTCAGGGATCTGTAGATGCCACTCTTGCTTGAGATCGTTACGCCGGAACGCCAGGTGTTTTCGGAGGAAGTGGATTCGGTCGTGTGCCCCGGAATCGAGGGCGAACTGGGCGTGCTTCCCCGCCACGCGCCGCTGCTGACCACGCTGGGCGTTGGCGAGCTGCGCATCAGGCGTGGCGGCGAGGAGGAGTTCTTCGCCATCGCCGGCGGCTTCCTGCAGGTCCGCCCGGATAAGGTCGTGGTAATGGCCGAGACCGCCGACATGGCATCTGAGATCGACGTCGAGAAGGCAATGGAGGCGCGCCGGGAGGCCGAGCAGGCACTGGCCGAGGGCTTTGAGGAACCTGCCGACCTGGCCCGAGCTCGAGCGGCCCTGCAGCGTGCCCTGCTGCGCATCCGCGTCGCCGAGCGGCGCCGGCGGGAGGGTCCGCGCTCGCGCGGCTGACATCGTGGCTGACCGCAGGTTCCACTGGGAATACCAAGACCTTCCTGTCGAGCGCCAGGCTTTCCGGGTTACCGGAGGCAAGCCGCTCAACGGCCGAGTGCGCATCAGCGGCAGCAAGAACGCCGCGCTCAAGATGCTCGCCGCGGCGACGCTGACCGGTGAGCGCTGCCGTTTCACGAACGTGCCCGAGATCGAGGACGTGCGCGTGATGGTCGAGGTGCTGCGCGACCTTGGCGTGGTCGTCGATCATCCGGCCCCGAACACTTATGAGGTGGCCGCCGGCGACGTGGAGTGGCTGTTCGTGCCGCTCGAGGCGGCGGCCAAGATGCGCGCCAGCTTCATCCTGCTCGGCCCACTGCTGTCACGCTTCGGTCGCGTGATCATGAGCAACCCGGGCGGCGATCGGATCGGTCGCCGGCCGGTCAACCTGCACGTCGACGCGATGCGCGCCCTGGGCGCCGACATCGAGTACCGCAACGGCTACTACTTCGCGCGCTCGGCCGGCCGGCTGCGTGGCGCCCAGATCACCTTCCCGCAAGTGACTGTCATGGGCACCGAGAACGCCATCCTGGCCGCGGCGCTGGCCGAGGGACGCACGGTCATCCGGCCGGCCGCGCGCGAGCCGGAGGTAGACGATCTGATCCTGCTGCTGCAGAAGATGGGCGGCGAGCTCGAGCGTACGGCGCCCGACACGATCGTGATCGAGGGCCAGCGGCGGCTCCGCGGCGCCGACCACCAGATCGTGCCCGATCGCATCGAAGCGGGCACATTCGTGGTCGCCGCCGCGGTGACCGGCGGCGACATGATGATCGAGGCGGCTCCATGTGATCACCTGGGCGCGTTCCTCGACGTGGTCACTGATATCGGCGTGCCCGTGGCGTGCGGCCGCGACACGATCGAGGTTCGATGCTCGGGCGCGCCGGCCGGCGCGTTCCGGCCACGCGACATCGAGACCGCGCCGTACCCGGGGCTGGCCACCGATCTCCAGTCGCCGACGTCGGTCCTGCTCAGCCAGGCTAACGGGACCAGCCGGCTGCACGAGACGATCTTCGAGGACCGCCTGGAGTGGCTGGCCGAGCTGCGTCGCCTGGGGGCAAGGGTGGAGCTGCACGACGAGCGGCACGCCTCGATCCACGGGCCTGCCCGGCTGCGCGGGGCCGAGGTCGAGATGGGCGATCTGCGCGCCGGCGCATCACTCATCCTCGCCGCGTTGACGGCCGAGGGCACCAGCGTCATCCATGGCGCGCATCACGTTCGGCGTGGGTATGAGAACATCGAAGGCAAGTTCCTCGATCTCGGCGCGCAGATCGAGCGTGTTTCTGAAGGGGCGGGCGTTAGCAACTGATGAAGATCGGCATTGACCTCGGCACGGCCAACATCCTCGTTTACGTGAAGGGCCGCGGCATAGTCGCGCGCGAGCCCAGCGTGGTGGCCGTCAGCGACGACAATCACATCGTCGCCGTGGGAGAGGAGGCGCGCGAGATGATCGGTCGCACGCCGGGCAACATCAGCGCCATCCGGCCCATGAAGGACGGTGTCATTGCCGACTACGTCATCACCGAGGCGATGCTGCGCTACTTCATCAAGAAGGCCGGCCGCTCGTTCACCAAGCCAGACGTGATGATCAGCGTGCCCTCGGGCGTGACCAGCGTCGAAAAGCGCGCCGTGCGCGACGCCGCGCTCAAGGCCGGCGCGCGCGAGGCGTTCCTGATCGAGGAACCGCTCGCGGCGGCGATCGGCGCCAACGTGCCCATAAGTGGAGCGTCGGGAAATCTGATCATCGACATCGGCGGTGGCACGAGCGAGATCGCGGTCATCTCCCTCGGCGGCATCGTGGTCTCGCGCTCCGTGCGCGTGGGCGGCAACCGCTTCGATGAGGCGATCGCCAACTACGTGCGCAAGAAGTACAACGTGATGATCGGCGACCGGACCGCCGAGGACGTCAAGATCCAGATCGGCACCGCGCTGCCGCTCGAACGCGAGCTGCATATGGAGGTCCGCGGGCGTGACCTGATCGCGGGACTGCCGCGGACGGTGCCGCTGACCAGCTCGGAAGTGATGGAAGCGCTCGAGCAGCCGCTGCAGCAGATCGTCGGCGCTGTGCGCGGCGTGCTCGAGGAGACGCCGCCTGAGCTGTCGAGCGACATCATCGATAAGGGCATGGTCATGTCGGGCGGCGGATCGCTGCTGCGCAACATCGACAAGCTCCTGACCCAGGTGACGGGCGTGCCCTGCCACGTGGCCGAGAACGCGCTCAACTGCGTTGCCCTCGGGACCGGCCTGGCGCTCGAGCACTTCGACTTCTTCCGGAAGTCGCTCGTCCAACGGATCTGAGCGACAGCCGACCGAGCGTGAGGCGCTCGATGGCCGACCTTCATTGCCACACGTCTGCTTCGTTCGACTCGCTCAGCCAACCGGCGGCCGTGATGCGCGCCGCCTCTGAGCGTGGCCTGACTCATATCGCGATCACCGACCATGACCGCATCGACGCGGCTCTTGCCGCTCGAGACGACGCGCCCGAAGGGCTGACCGTCATCGTCGGCCAGGAGGTGCGCACCACGGCGGGCGACCTGATCGGACTGTATCTGGAGAAGCCGGTGCCGCCTGGCATGGCGCCCCATGAGGCGGCGGCCATGATCCGCGATCAGGGCGGCGTGGTCGGCCTTGCCCACCCCTTCGACCGCTTTCGGGCCGGAGCCGGGCGGCGTGGCTGGGAGGACGAGCTCGAGCTGCTGGTGCCGTTGCTCGACTACGTCGAGACGTGGAACGCACGCTTGCTGATCGGCGGCGGCAACCAGCGCGCGGCCGAGTTCGCGCACGGCAGCGGCCTGCCCGGCGTGGCCGTCTCGGACGCGCACACCGTGATGGAGGTCGGCGTTTCGTACGTCGTCGTGGATGCTCCGCTGGACACGGCCGCCGAGATGCGCGCGGCGCTGCGCGAAGCGCGTCTTGTCACCGGCCGCGGCGCTCGATTGTTGCGCGTGGGCATGCCCGTGGCCAAGCTCGTCCAGCGCCTGCGCGGCAATCGGCGGGTGAATCCCGCGTGACCGGCGCGCAGCCCGGACAGCAGCACGACGAGCGGATGGTCGACTATCCGGGCGTCAACGAGGACTCGACACCGCCGGCGCCCCTCTCACGCCGCCTGCGCGACCCGCGCACGATCATCTCGCTGGTCGTGCCGATCATGCTCCTGGTGCTCGTGGCGTTCAACCTGCGTGGCCTGGATCTCCAGCAGCTGGGCCGGACGATCCTGTCGTCAAGCCCGCCGTTGCTGCTGGCCGCCCTCATCGTCTACTACATTGGCTTTCCGCTGCGCGGGTATCGCTGGAAGGTGCTCCTGCGCAGCGCCGGCACGCAGGTTTCGGTACGCGACTCGACCGAGATCATCTTCCTCAGCTGGCTCGTCAACTGTCTCGTGCCGGCCAAGCTGGGCGACGTCTACCGTGCCTGGCTACTGCGCGCCAACTTCACCGTCTCGCTCAGCCGTACGTTCGGAACGGTCTTCATAGAGCGCGTATTCGACCTGTTTGCAATCGCCATCCTGGGCCTGGCGGCTGGCTTCTGGAGCTTCCGCGGTGACCTGCCCACCGAGGTCCAGGTCGTCTTTGCCATCGGCCTCGCCGTCGTCGTCGCACTGGCGATCGGCCTGTACACCGTGCGCAACTTCGGAAGGCGGGCGATCGAACGCCTGCCGCTGCCGGGCAAGGCCCGGCTGACCGAGTTCTACGATCGGTTCGAGGAGGGTGTCTTCGCCATCAACCCGCGCCAGGTGCCTGCCCTCGCCGCCGTCACCGCGCTGATCTGGGCGACCGAGGCGATGCGCCTGCTGCTGGTCGTCGAGGCGCTCAACTTCCGCGACGTTCACCTGGGCATCAGTGGCGCGTTCTTCGTCGCCCTGGCCGCCTCGCTGCTGACGGCCATCCCATTCACGCCCGCTGGGCTGGGCATTGTCGAGCTGGGCGTGGTCGGAATCTTGACCGTAATCTACGGCGTGGACCCGACCAACGCGGCCGCTATCACGTTGGTCGATCGGGCCATCAGCGTGCTATCGATCATCGTCGTGGGCGGTGTCGCCTACGTTCTGTCGAGCAAGACAAAGGGCAGTGGTCCACGCCGGCCGGCGGAGGTTCAACCCGAGCCCTCATAGCGAAATACCGGTCGGGCGAGTGACCGGCATTTATCTGATCGGCAGTGTCGGGCCGGTTGTACGGCCCTCAGATTAGTTCCGGTTGGGCATCCGCCCGGCGAGAGTCGGACCCGTCTCCGTGCCGTTCGGCCGCATTCCGCTGCCCTGTCGGGCGGCTGCCAGACGGCGCATGCGCATCGACAGGTAGTAGTCCATCACCTGGCGAACCTGTGGCTCGCTGAGTAGATCGTCTGAGCGCAGGGCGTACTCGACGCGCGCCGTGGGGTGGCTGGTCGTGGACGCCACCAGGCCGAAGTAGTGCGGCGTCTCGGTCTCGTCGCGCAGCTCGCGCAGGCCGCGGGCGAGCTTGGTCGCTGTGCCCAGCGATGGCGTGCGATCGCCGCGCACCAGCCTGGAGATGGTCGAATGGTCGACGCCCGACTGCTGCGCCAGCTGGCGCTGTGACATCTTCTTGGCCTTGAGCTGGGTCCTCAGCCATTCATTGAAGGCTGACCCGTTCTGGACGCTCATAGGTTTCCGTCTTCTCCGCTCGCCGAGTGGCGCTGCGATCCTGTTACGGCCGCCTGTGGGCGACAGAGGCATCATCCGGTGCGTGACTGGTGCTCGATATAGGCCCTTGGTACGGTGCTTTCGAGCACGACCGGGTCAAGCCTTGGGCGGACCGCTCCGCTCACGCGAGCTGCGCACGGTGAAGGCCTCGGCGGGCAGCCGGGGCGGCGTCTCGCCGGCGATCAGCAGGCGCACGCGTTCCAGGTTGATCTCGTCGTAGCCGCTGTCCATACCCGGCGTTTCGAGATAGGTCGGCAGCGTGGCCAGCCACGGATGGTCGAGGACGCCGCGGATGCCCTGCACACCCAGCTGGCCGGCGGCGATGTGCTCGTGGCGGTCGAGGCGTGAACCCAGAACCGTGCGCGAATCGTTGAGATGGACCATGACCACATTGGATCTCCCGAGCAGCGTGTCGACACGCTCGACCAGGCGATGTACGCCTGTCTCCGACGCTACGTCGTAGCCGGCGCCCCAGAGGTGGGCCGTGTCGAGGCAGACGCCCAGGCGATCGAGGGCCAGCCCAGCCGATTCGGCAGCCGTCAGGATGTCGGCAAGGTCCTCGATCGAGGCGCCGATGCCGTCGCCCATGCCGGCGGCGTTCTCGAGCACCAGACGCGGGAGAAGGCTCGCGTCGACGGGCTCGGGCACGGCCCCGTCGAGCGCTGTCCGGTGGAGCGCGGCGGCATCCAGCACCGCCGCGATCCCCTCGACCAGCCGGCGGATGCCATGCTCGCGGCCCGCTCCGCCATGCGAACCGATGTGCATGACCACGAAGGATGCGCCGTAGCGCGCGCCGACGCGCAGCTCGTTGGCCATGGTCGCCACCGACTGTGACCAGAACGTTTCGTTGGGACCACACAGGTTGACCAGGTACGGCGCGTGCACCGCCAGCGGCCCGACTGCGACCTCGGCCAGCCGGCGACGAAACTCGTCAACCTCCGCGGGCAGCTCCGACCGGCGCCGCCAGGCCGTCGGGTTGTCGGTGAAGATCTGCATGGCCGTGGCGCCGATCTGCCGCGCTCGCTCGGCGGCCCGGAGCAGCCCGCTGGCTAGGGGCAGGTGCGGTCCGATGAGCCGCCTGCCCGCGTCTGTTGCTTCGTCCCTGGCCACGCAGCGATGCTAGTCTCACACCCCGATTTGACATGTGTCAAACCAGACGTCTAGGGTTCGGCGCATGGATCCCGATCTTCTTGTCTCCCTGAAGGCACTTTCGGATGCATCCCGGCTGCGCATCGTCGGCCTGCTCGCGGACGGCAGGGCCATGTCCGTCGAGCAGCTCGCGGCAGCGCTCGAGTTGACTCCGGGCACGGTTGTGCATCACCTCAAGCGGTTGCGTGAGGCCGGCCTGGTCGAGTCGCGCGCGCGGCCGCCGTACATGGACTACTCGTCGCGAGTCGGACGGCTGTCGGAGATAGGCGCCGCGCTGCACCAGATCGCGCGCGAGCAGTCGGGCGCCGACGAGACGCTTTCTCCGCAGCCCGAGTGGGCAAGCCCTGCGCAGGCGAAAGTGCTGCGCGCGTTCTTCGACGGCGAGCGACTGCTAAGCATTCCCGCGCAGCACAACAAGCGGTTGGTCGTCCTGCGCCAGCTGGCCGAGTCGCTTTTCGAGCGCAAGCGAAGGTATCCCGAAAAGGAGGTCAACCAGCTGCTCGCGCTGCGCCACCCCGATGCGGCGTCGCTTCGTCGTTACATGGTCGACGAGGGCTTCATGTCGCGCAAGGCGAGCGTCTACCGGCTGCGCCCGCGGCGCGAGTGGCCGGCGGTCGGTGACGGCGCCGACTGATCCTGGGCTGGCTCACCGCTCGCGCGCGACAGCGACACCCGAAACGGCAGCGGCGCCAGCCGCGTAGAGCGCCGCCGCGCAGCCGCTCAGCGTCGCCCCGGTCGTGACGATGTCATCGACCACCACCACCCAGCGTCCGGCGACCGCGCGGCGATGTGCTGCGGCGACGGCAAACGCCTGGCCGACGTTCGTGGCACGCGCGCGCCGCCCGAGCTCGTGCTGCGCCGCGGTCTGCGCCGCTCGTTCGAGGGCAGGGGCGACCGGTATCTGGAGCAGCCGCGCGGCGGCGCGCGCAATCAACTCAGCCTGATCGAAGCCGCGCTGGCGGCGTCGGGCGGCATGGACCGGCACTGGGACGAGCACGTCGCCGCCGACCCCGGCGCGCCGCCAGCGCTCGGCGACGAGCTCGGCCAGCGGTTGCACCAGGCGCAGCTCGCCGCCGTACTTGAGAGCATGCAGGCAGGCGCGCGCCGGTCCGCTGTACGGCGCGCACCATTCGAGCTGGACCACGCCAACCGGCGCACTGCTGCGCAAGCCGACCGGCAATCCCGGCGGCTCAGCCGCGCGCCGCGCAAGATGGCCACGGCAGACGCCGCAGATCGCGGCACCCTCCCGGCCACAACCCGGGCAGGCCGCCGGTAGCAGGACGTCGAGCAGCCTCTTCATGCGCCGTTGAGCATGATCGGAGCCGCTCACCCGCGGCTTCGCTGCTACTTATCATCGCCTTGATGGCCGGACGCGCGACCGTGGACGAGGCCCCGGGCGAGATGGCCCGATCACGCTGGAGCGCACCTTTGGGCGCCGGCCTGGCCCTCGCCGGCCTGCTCGCGCTCGGGCTGACCATGGCACTGTGGATGAACCGATCACTTGGCTCGGCGTACGACTTCCACGCCTACTACGCTGCGGCGCTTCGCCTGCTGGCCACCGGCACGCCGTACCAGGCCGAGACGCTGGCCGGACCATTCCGTCCCGGTCCGTTCGGCCTGTACCTCTACTCGCCGCTCCTGGCCCTCATTTTCCTGCCCCTGACCGCGCTCGGGACGCAGAGCGCGGTCATCATCTGGCTGCTCGTTCGGATCGGCTTCATGGCCCTGACCTGCGCGCTGATGCCGGTACCGCTCGCCGTGCGCCTGGCCACCTTCGGGGTAGCCGCGGTAGCCGCACCGGTTTTGCTCGACCTGAATCTGGGCAACATCAGCTTGATCGTGACCTTCCTGGCCGTCGTCGCCTGGCGCTGGCTCGACCGGCCGCTCGGGGCGGCCGCGATCGCCGTCGCGCTGACCGTGCGTCCGACGATGGCACTTATCTGCGCCTGGTGGCTTGTGCGCGGCCTGTGGCCGCCTGTTGCATGGACGATCGCCGTCTTGGTGGCACTGGTCGCGCTCAGCCTGCCGCTGGTCGGGCTCGAAAGCTGGCTTGAATACGTGACCGTCCTGCGCAACGTGAGCGACGTCACCGGCGTGCGCAGCAACGTCGACTTGGGCTCGGCCGTGCTGCTGTTCGGAGGACCTGCCTGGGCTGCACCGCTGGCGCTTTTCGCCGGCTACGTCGTGGCGGTGCTGGCTGTGCTCCTCAGCCTGCGCCGCGACCGCGAGCTCAGCTATGTAGTCACCCTGATGGCGACGCTGCTCCTGGCACCGCTTCTATGGGAGCACTACCTGACCCATCTGCTCGTTGCCGCGGCGTTCCTCGCCTCGCGTGGTCGTGCGTGGGGACTGGCCCTGCCGCTGCTGTGCTGGCTGCCGCACCTGCTCGTCTCGCTCAACCCGGCCCTGCGGGGAGTGGCAGACGGTGTGCTGCCCTTCATCGCGCTGGCCGGGCTGCTCCTGCCGCTCACGGCGCCGGACCGCGGCGAGCCATCCGGCCTGTTCGTCGAGCGCTTCGGTCGCTGGCGCGCTATGCGGTCGGTTCGAGCGTGAGGTAGTCGCGCTTGCCGAGAGCCTGAACGAATTGGGCAGCGCTCGTCGGCGGGCGACCATCAGGCCGCGCGCCTGGAAGACCTTCCAAGCAGCGGGATCGTCGCCACGAGGATGGCCAGGCTAGCGGTCCAGATCACCGGCAGGGCGATCGTGGCCGCGACCGGTACCGTCCACCGTCGATCGGTAAGCGCTCCCCAGGTCACCACCGCGGCGGCTAGGGGGAGCCGAAACAGAAGCGGTATCGGGAATGGCGCATTGGGCTGGAAGGGCAACGGCGGTGCCTGGGATGCATCGCTTAGCAGCGTAAGCCAACGGAGCCAGAGGTCGGGCGCGAAAGCGACTGAACCGGCGACGATCGCTCCGGTCACGCCGAGCGCGACGTAGAGGTGACGCCACTCGCGCCGGACAGCGAACCACAGCAGGCCGATGCCGGGTGTCACTTTCGTGATCAACAACAACGACCAAGCTGCGGGCCAGCGAAAGCCGACCACGATCGCGGCGGCATAGATCAGGTGCAGGTTGCTCATCGCCAGCTCGCCCATGATCGGCGGCGCCAGGATGACCAACGGGGTCAAGCGCCCGGCACAGTAGGCCAGCGATCCCAGCATGAGAGCTGCCCAGATCCAGACGATCGCCTCCCATGGCAACAGGCGCAGTGGACTCAGCAGCTGAATCACCGCTGGGGAGTACAGGTACGCACCCGCCTCCGCCACCTCGCCGACGTAGGGCTGGCTTGCGTTGGCCGTCCACCACGTGAGATCGCCGTGCTGGCCACGGAAAGTGATATAGGCCCACCACACTGTGGTCCACGAGATTGCGGCTACGGGCCAGAAGATGCGCCGAACGCCGGATGCATCGAGCGTCGGCAGCCGCATCGGATCCGCACTCGCGTACAGCCTCATGGTCGATCTGGGACTGTGTTCTGGAGCGTGACGATGTCCCCTGGACCCAGTCCAGCAGCCGCAATCCCGCCGGCGCCAACCTCAATCGCGCCGCGCGCGCCGCGGACCCACCAAACGATCCCGCTCCAAGGCGCCAGGCGTTCGCGGACGGCAACCACCTCGTGCGTACCATCCGCGCGCGGTGGGCCCACGAACAGGCAGTCGATGGCGAAGCGCATGAACAACATGTGCACGCCATTGGTGCCCGGCAAGTAGAGGCCCTCGTTCGGGCCGAGCTCACTTCTGCCGATCAGGCCGCGCAGACGCGACAGCCATGAATCGGCCACCTCGAGCCTCCAGATCAGCGCGCCCGTGTTGCGGCACAGCTCGACCACCCGTCACGCTTCCGTGCCGAGCGGCGTCAGCCGCTTGCCATGTTGAGCGCGATCAAGATGATCGCCGGGCCGAGGATGACGATGAACATCGACGGGAAGATGCATCCGACAAGCGGGAACAGCATCTTGATGGGCGCCTTGGCGGCCATTTCCTCTGCCCGCTGACGGCGCTCGATGCGCAGCTGCTCGGACTGGACCTGCAGGACCTTGGCAATGGGCACGCCGAGCTGCTCGGCCTGGACGATCGCGCCGATGAAGTTGGAGAGTGCCGGCACCTCGGTTCGTCCGATCACGTCGCGCAACGCGTCGCGCCGGGTCTTGCCGACGCGAATCTCGGCCAGCGCACGCTGGAACTCCTCGGACAGCGGCCCGGGAGTCTTCTCGACCACCTTGGCCAACGCCCCGTCGAAGGACAGGCCGGCCCTGACGGAGATCGTAAGCAGATCGAGCGTGTCGGGTGTCGCCAGCAGCACCTGGTGCTGGCGCCGGCGAATGCGCCGGCTGAGCCACAGCTCTGGGGCGAAGAACCCCAGCGCGCAGAGCACGCCAACCGAGACGAACCCGAACGTGGCGTTGCCAAGCAGGAGCCCGAGACCGAAGAACCCGCTGGCGCCGGACAGGCCGGCGAGGACCAGCTTCAGGCCGAGAAAATCGATCGTGCGCAGGTCGCCCGGGTTGCCGGCCATGGCCAAGCGCTTCTCGGTCCGGCTGACCTTCTGCGGGCTGGCGAAGCGCTGTGCGAGGCCCGAAAGGCGCATGGCCAGCGGGCGAAGGGTGCGCTCGAAGAGCGGCTGCTGGAGCTCGATCTCCTCGAGTGTCCGGGCCTGCATCGAGCCGAGCTGGGAAAGGCGCGCCTGAACCGGGTTGATTGGCTGAGAACCGGCAAGGGCGAAGAAGACAAGAAGCACGCCAGCTGCGGCCAGGGAGGCCATCAGGATCGGGATAAGCATCGCTTAGACCTCGATGTCGACGATGCGCCGGATGAGGAGGAAGCCGATGAGCATCATCAGCCCGCCACCGGCGAGGATGAACATGCCGGCCGGCAGCCCGAAGAGCTCGGGCGGCTTCTGCAGCATGGGTGCCATGAATGTCGGCGCAATGACCGACAGCAGCAACACGAGCGCGATAGGCAGGAAGCCGACGACATAGCCAGACATTCGCTGCTGGGCCGTCAGCGTCTTGATCTCGCCCTTGATGCGCACCCGCTCGCGGATGGTGTAGGCGATCGTGTCCAGGATCTCGGCCAGGTTGCCGCCGACCGAGTGATGGATGGCGATTGCCGTGGTCATCAGGTCAAGGTCGTCAGAGCGCACCCGTCGAGCAAGGTTGGCCAGCGCCTCATCCAGGGTCAGGCCAAGGTTCACCTCGCGGATCACGCGTGAGAACTCGGTCGAGATGGGCGGGCGCTGCTCGCGCACGATCATCTCGACCGCCTGCAGGAACGAGGAGCCAGCGCGCAGGGCGTTGGCCAAAAGCATGATCGTGTCGGCGAGGCCCGAATTGAATGCCTTGAGCCTGCCCGCCTTACGGCGGTTGAGCCAGAAGCGAGGCAGCCAGTAGCCCAGCGCGAGGCCAGCGAGCCAGGCTATGGGGCTGCCCAGTAGTCCCACGATCGGGCTTAACAGGATCATCGTTAACGGAAGACCGAACATCGCCGCGGCGCGAATGGCCAGGAACTCCGTGGGCTTGAGGGCAAGGTCGGCTCGCGCCAGCTCGCGTGCCAGGTTGCTGCCCCAATCGCGCCGCTCGACGACGCGGTTGAAGCTGAGCATGGCGGCCGATCGAGCGAAGCGGGGCCCCACGTCGCGTCGCTCGGGGGCGGCGCCCTCCTCGCTCATGGCGGCATAGCGCTCGAGGCGCTCGTTGACGTTCGAGCCCCCAGCCAGGCCGGCAAAGACCAGCAGCACGCCGACCGCGGCGGCGGCGGCGATCAGAAGCGTCGTCGGTTCCATGGCTAGACGGGGTGCCCGAACATGCGCGGCGGCAGATGAATGCCGTGCGCCTCGAACTTCTCCGAGAAGCGCGGCCGGACGCCGGTCGGGCGCAGGCGTCCCTGGACCTTGCCTTCGACGACCCCGGTCTGCTCGAAGACGAAGACATCCTGAAGGACGATTACGTCGCCTTCCATGCCTTGCACCTCGGTGATGTTGGTGATCTTGCGCGACCCGTCCTTCAGTCGGTCCTGATGGACGATCAGGTCGACTGCCGAGGCGATCTGCTCACGCACCGCGCGCAGGGGCAACTCGACACCCGCGAAGAGAACCATCGTCTCGAGGCGGGCGAGCATGTCGCGTGGTGAGTTGGCGTGGCCGGTTGACATCGACCCATCGTGGCCGGTGTTCATGGCCTGGAGCATGTCGAGGGCTTCACCGCCGCGGCACTCCCCGACGATGATCCGGTCG